>Ga0078972_1004875_pt1 | contig 35463 bp, 67 predicted proteins | sample YelNatPaOPGAMG01_FD_67568 | JGI IMG/M metagenome (GOLD analysis project Ga0078972, IMG submission 67568) | Hot spring thermophilic microbial communities from Obsidian Pool, Yellowstone National Park, USA - OP-RAMG-01 (SPADES assembly) (version 2) | ecosystem: Environmental > Aquatic > Thermal...
TCTTGAGAACGTTTAGCTGTTCCACTAACGACACAACCCATCACCTCACATCACCTCGACCAATAGAACCTACGGGTAAAAAAGATAGGGCTAGATGTTTAAAAAGTTTTTGCTAGGTCTATTTTGCAGAAGACCTCGTCTAGCTTCAAGGTCGTCATTATCGTCATAAAAGGTATTGCCACTATCTTCAGGCTTTTCGCGAAGTGTATGTCGCTCAGTCTTAGGACGTATGTGCCGTCCTCTTCGAACGCGTCTATCTCCTCCACGCTCTGGCTTATCCTCTGAAACCAGTCGTAGCTGTTGCGGTAGAGATCGGAGCCGTCGACAAGCACTATTAGAGAGTAGTCTTTGAACCTGCTTTTCACGACGAACTCCTTGAGGCAACCGCTTCCCAGCTCGTCTACTAGGGTGTAGGGTAGTGGAACGTCGGTCATCCTTATGGTTTTGGAGAAGGTGGGCGGTGTAGGCGTTACTTCAACGGTAACCCTCTCGGCCAGCTTTTCAGCTATGAGCCTAGCGTTCTCCTCAGCGGCGGCGATTTTAGCGGCAAGCTCAAGCATAAACTCCTCGCTCACGTCTTGACACCCGATGGGACGTAATGTATACCCGCGATCCTACCTTCTTTGTCTCTGTCGAATACCACAGAGCTTGGGGCTGGGGCTGGCTTAGGCATCATCTGGGCTAGGATCCAGCCTAAGGGTATTCCTATGAACATGCCTACGATCAGTCCGACTATCAGCCAGTCGCCCTCAGCCATGGTCAACCCTCCAGTAAGCCTCCAACCATTTTCTATCTAGGGGGAGATAGGGCTTCAACAACTCTAAAACCTTATGTTTATACTCTGGAGTGTCGAAATACTTAGCCATAGGGCATCCCTTGTAGTCTATGGCTATGCCTCCGTCTGTGGTTGGCACGGCTGGGTATATCCTGCAGTCTAGGGGCATGTCCTCCGTGCCGTAGATTATGCAAAGCCCATCCTTGTAGTATGGGCAGGGCTTCTCAGGATCCATCGTTACAAGCTCCACGTCGCCTATCCTCCAGACCCTGTAGTTGAACTTCAAATGTAATCCGCGTTTCACTTCGTGCGGGTAGAATCGTGGCTCAAGCCAAACGTTGCGTAGAGACTCGCAACACTTGCTTGGACATTTCAGGCAGAAGTCCACGCTCTCCACTATTTCCCACCTCAGTAGACCTTCAGCTCGGCGGGCTCCATAAGTCTGAGCTGTACGTCCCAGACGTCTACGTGAACTTCCACGTCTGTGAGGTTGTGAAGCCACACTTGCAGGTGTTCTCTGAAGTCTCCCAGCTCAGGCGGATACGTGGTCCACCAGGCGTATTTGCGGTTCACGGTGTCGTATATCGTGTATCCCCCGTAGCCTGGTACGGCGCTGAACCCTATGAGGTCGTGGTATTCACGTCCGGTCCAATCTAGGATGAGGTCTTTGTCGAACAGTATTTCGAACTCTATCTCTGGTGGCGTGTCGTCTGGCATGGTTACGCTCGCTATGTGGTCTAGGAGCCTGCCCGCTCCATGTGCTTCGACTAGGAGCTTCCTCTCCCCCGGTGCCAGTGTAACGTCGTATGCGTATAGGTCTCTGTATCTTCCGAAGTCTACGTTGAACCTCCTCTCCTCTATCTCCCCGATTCTACGCAGATACTGCTCTATCCTGATCAGCTTGAGCAGGGTTATGAGCCAAGGCTGAGGGTATTGCTCTACCTTCTTCAGCTCCTCCTCTCTGCTGAGGATTTTCTCAAGCCTCTCCACGAGGCTCTCCAGCTCTTCCTCCCTCAACTTGGAACCACCGTCTCTCTAAATCTCCAACCCGTCACTCGAACCTGTAGACGACTATTATCACGCAGGCTGTGTCGGTTGCGTCTGCTATGGCTTGGGCTGTTCCGAGGAACTCAACGCCTTCTAGGCTTAGCTTGTCGAGGGTTGCCGTTAAGCCGGCTCCAACGGTCAGTTGAACCCTGTCTATTGTCTGCGTTGTCGGAGACGGGTTGCCCGCCGTCGAGTCTGGTGTGAAGACGTCCTGAATCCTAATCGTCTTCTTGGATGTGCTCTGGTTGTCCACTATTACGGCTATCAGCTTGCCCTTCACGTGCTTAGGCGTTGTGAAGAGCGTTTGAGGAGTCGTATTGGCACTTACTTTAACAGTTGGCATACATTCTCACCTCCTAGAACCCCCTCAACTCCTCATGCCACTTGACGTGAAGAGCCCTCTTAACCACCTCGTCCGTCTTAGCTATCTCCTTCAGCTCGCACTTGTTCACATGCCACTCAATCGTCACCTTTTCAAAGTCCACACCCTCCAACGCGTAAAGCCTCAGTATGAAGGCCGGCATGTCTTTAACCGCGTAGAGCTTTATCAATGGGCAGTTGTGGGGTGAATCCGTCCACCGTAGAGCGCCTAGGTATTTGAGAAGCGGGTCTTCAACGTTCGGCGTCATCGACGACTCGGCTAGGGAGTAGATGTACCTGTCCTTCGGAACGTAGACGTGGACCAGGTATTCCCCAGGCTTCAAGCCCAGTAGGATTTCGTATAGGACGCCTTCGCCGGTCGGGTAGAGCTTCACACCGCCCGCCGCGTTCGACAAATCTATGTCCTTGTAGTCTCCACCCGGAATTATATAGCTTGAAGCGTAGTTGACCACTAGGCTCCTGTCAACCTCGAACGTCTTATCCCTGCACCACTTGTGCGTGTCGGGCCAGCTGGCTGTGAAGTAGACCCATCCGCCGCGCTGAAGCATCAAATCCTCAGGCTTAACGTATGTCGAAACAGCCTTCAACGTAGGAGCCAAATTCACAATCATACTCTCTCATCTCCAAAATCTAATAGTTGGAGAAACCTCTATTAAAATTTTCTCTACCAGAAGAAAAAAATAGGGGAATATAAAGGTGGTTGTTGAAACAGAGCTTACCGCTAGTATCCGTTACAGATAATCATGAAACTTATCCCTGACAGGTCTGTGTTTGCGGCTACTTCTCCGCCTATCGTGTAGGTTGCAGTTCCGCCTTCGTTCACGGCCTGCTCGAGGTTGTTTCTAACCTTTATCGTCACCCTGTTTCCGCTTATCGCTGCAACCTGTGGGAGGTATTCGCCTCCGCCAAGCTCCTTGACGAAGACCGCGTCTATCTTCTCAAACTCTCCGAAGGTGACTGTGAAGCCGCCGGTTGGATATGCCGCTGGCCCTTTGACGACTTTAGACTTCAGTATGGCTCAGCCCTCCCTACAACACTAGGTCTTCGGCCTTGGCGACTAGGAAGCTTATCGGCTGGAGCTTCGAATCCCCGCTTATGTTCGGGAACACCGTCACCTGCTGAAGCTTGTCAGGACCGTATATGACCGGCTTCTCAAGCCTAGCCACCGGCAGGCTTTCAGTTCCAAAGCTCAGCCTGACGTTGAAGTTCAACGTCTGGGCTGGCGTTGGAATGTTGGCTATTCTGAACTGGACGGCTTCAACCTTCGGAACCTCAATCGGGTCTATGAAGCCTAGATGTATGACGCCGGCGGTCTTAGCCATCTTCTGGCTCGGGATCATGTCCACGCTTGTACCGGCTGTGAAGGTGTAGAGCCAGGATAGGACTCCTCCGCTCGTCCCTCCGTAGAGCCCCTTGCTAGCTGTGAGTTCTGAATTCAAAAGCGAGCTACCGACGTGTTTAGCCCTGAGCCAGCATATGTCTAGGTTTGCGCCCGAGCCGAGTATGCCCATGAACTCGGCCTTAGTCTCAGCCTTAACCATTCTCACGAGCGTTATGATGCTCTGAACCTCTTCGGCTACGATGGAGGCTATGAGCGGGTTGGCCTTCTCCATCGCAAGCGTATCCAGCTTCAATATGACCCTCTTAGCCTCCGCGCTTGAGAGCGGTGCAAGCTTGACCTCTGCGGCAACCTTGCCAGCCTCTATCATGGCGTCCTCATACCTCACCGTTTCCTCCGGGTAGTCCCTTATCAAACCCCTATTCGCCTGGTAGATTATGCCCACTTTCCCACCGAGGCTAACTACCGGCGGCAAAATATTTATGAGTTAGAAAAACAGCTCCATATGATAGAAAAACTCTAATGGAGGATGGGAATGTGGAGGATTGGGGTCCAACCTTCACAGCAAAGGTTGACAAGGCCTGGAAGATATGGCTTCCTAAAGCTGTGAGAGAATGCCTAGACATAAAAAAAGGAGACTACGTAGAAGTGAAGATAAAATTAGCTAGGAGGTCTGTAGCTGGAAGGGGCGAGCTGAAGTAGTTGCGTTAAAGTTCACCGCGGGAAGCCGTTGGAGCTACTGGTGTAGGTGCCTGTTCTGTCGGAGCGGGTGCTGGGGCGGGTGCTGGAGCTGACGGTGTAGGCGTGACTGTCACAGGCGGAGTGTAGGTCATCCTAGGGGCTACTCTGGGAGCCATTGTAGCCTTCATCTTCGAGACGGCTAGGTTGATTATGTCGGCTACGGCTGATATCGTGCATCCGAAGCTTACGGCCGCTAGGGCGTCTGACGTTAACCCCGCGGTCTTCCTAGAGCCGTAGAAGGCTCCGAAGCCTATCAGAGACTTGACGGCTGCCCCGGCTACGGTTAAGGCGTCGCCGCTCAACGGTATCCTAGGCGTTATCTGAGGCATGATGTATCTCTCTAGAACCTGGATCCCCGCGTATGTCACACCTGCTCCTAGGAAGTTCTCAACACTGTAGTATTTCGAAGGCTTGGGTGCGGATATACCTACTCTAAACGCCATACCTATCGTTTTAAGAATAGAGAAGATTTTAATATTTAAGCTTTTCATTTCTCATCTTGATGAGGGTCGTAGTTAGGGTTGTGGATAGAAATACGGGTGCTCCTGTTGAGGGGGCTATGGTTATGCTGGGCCTCCAGACGGCTACGACCGGTAGAGACGGGACTGCTGTGTTCGACGTACCCCCGGGAAGCTACAACCTCAGGGTTGGCAGGAGCGGATACAGGTATGAGCAGGCTTTCATAAGCCTAGCCATGCCTTCAGAGGTAACCGTAAGCCTGATGCCTTCAATGGTGATTTTATGAGCTTTAAGGCTTTGGAGAGTGTGAAGCCGTATCTTTTAAACGTGCCCGGGGTTGCGGGCTTCGGTTTGAGCACATACTATAGGGGTGAGTTTGCGGTTCACGGAAGCGAGCCTGTGATAGTCGTCTACGTTGAGAGGGAAGACCCTTGGATATTGAGACACATACCCAGCGAAGTCGAAGGCGTCAAAGTCAAAACAGTCGTCTCAGGCAAGTTCAAAACGCTCCAGCTCACAGTCCTACAGTATGAGCATAGAGCTAAGTATCGCCCGGCTTTAGGTGGAACTTCCGTAGGAAGCCTAGAGGTCGGAGCTGGAACCTTAGGCTGCAGGGTTTTCGACAGAGCTACGGGAGCCGTGCTAGGCCTATCGAACAACCATGTGCTGAGTCAAAATTGGGGCCTTAAGAGGACTGCTTACGTTGGTAAGCCTATCGTCCAACCCGGTCCGTTAGATGGAGGTAGAGACCCTGATGATAGGATTGGGGTTTTGGAGCGTTGGGTTGACGTGAATCTTAACGTTGAGAATCTTGTTGATGTGGCGGTTTTCAGGCCTACGGATGGTCTTTCAGATGCGGTTTTAGGGCTTGTGGATAAGCCTCTGCCTGTTGTAGACGCGTCTGTCGGCGACGTTGTGAGGAAGAGCGGAAGGACGACCGGCGTCACAGAAGGCAAGGTTGAAGCGGTCGGTGCAACCGTTTCGGTTGAAGGATGGGGGACTGCTATATTCACAGACCAGATAATAACCTCAACAGCCATCGCGGATGCTGGCGATAGTGGCAGTTATACGGTGAATGTTTCTAAGGGTGGGACGGCTGGTTTGGTGTTTGCGGGTAGTGATTTGAAGACGGCTATATGTAGGGCGAGCAATATAGAGAGGCTTTTGAATGTGAGCTTTACCGAGGTTGCGCCTACGCCTTCGGCTTGGCTTGTCTGGGCTATTGGCGGATTAAGCTTATATTTCGCTTTGAGAGAGAATAGGTTGATTTAGATGCTTACTGCGAAGTTTCTCCAGATGAGGATGGAGCCTATAAGCCACATAAGGACGGATGGCGGAGGCGTAGCCAGCTGGCCCATCTTCGTAAACTGTCATATAGATTGTCCTTGGTATTCGTGGGGGAGTTCCGCGGAGCGGAACATAAGCGTGACCTGGAACACCGCTAAGACCAGCATCACCTATGCCAAGCTCAGGTATAGTGCTTCCTGTGAGTCGTTTTGGGATGTAAGGTACAAGCTGTTCTTCAACAGTGAGAAGGTTGCCGAGAAAGACATAGGCGGATCCAACAAGGAGGTGAGCGGGGAGCAGGATGTGACTTCGCTTTTGATAAACGGGGTTAACAATGTGAAGGTTGACACGGCTAGGCTGTGGACCCTCCCATACGACTATACTGTTGTGACAACCGTGACCTTGGAGATAGGCTATACGGGTGAGGTCCCTAACGCAAGCCCCCCAACCACACCCTTCCCGTGGCGTGAATATCTGAGGGTTGCCGCCATAGGGGCTTTAGCTGGAGGCGGGGCTGGGCTAGCCCTTTCGCTGTTCTACGCTCCTGAGAAGGGTTTGAGGGATCACGCTAAGAACGCTCTGATCGGAGCTATGGGCGGTGCGGCCGTGGCGGTGGGGGTTAAATATGCCCTCGCCCCCTACTAGCATATCGCCGGTCTGGTTTACAACCGTATATCTGGGTTTGGGCAACCTCCTCCTATCTAGGGATGAGTCTGCCGAGCCTCCCCGTGTGAAGCCTGCCATAGTTATACCCGTTTTGAACGAGGCTGAGTATATAGGTTTGACGGTTCAGTCGGCTTTAAGCCAGGACATACCGGTTGACGTTTTCGTAGTAGACGGAGGGTCGAGCGACGGGACTGTTGAGGTTGTGGAGAGCTACGGTGTTAGGGTTTTAAACGTGCCGGGTAGCAAGCTGAAGGCTAGGGACTGGGCTTATAGAAACCTGCCCTATGAGGTTCAGCTCCACACGGACGGAGACGTCCTATTGCCGCCGAACTGGGCTAGGGTTATGAGCAGCCACTTCAACGATCCGAGTGTGGTGGCGGTCGCTGGGACTACGGAGTTGGGCTTTCTAAGCCTAGCTTTCTGGCCTCTCTACATGTTCCACTACGGTTTGAGGATTTCAGGGAGAAGCAGCGCGGTCAGGAGGAGCGCGTATGTGAGGTCTGGGGGGTTTGGGAAAATGGAGTTTGAAACCGGGGAAAGCCACATAGCTGAGGAGGAGGTTAGGCTTTACGATAGACTGGCTAGGCTTGGGAAAATAGTGTTAGAGACTAGGGTTCCAGTCGTCCATCTCAGGTGGGATGGACATTTCCCAAACCATGTTAGAGAGCGAGGTTAACTGTTGCTACTTTCTCGGTGCGTAGCGTAGTATCGGCCAGACGGCGAATGTGGCTCCAGCAACCAGTGCGGAGGGTAAAGCTTTACCCGTGAGGATGTATGCGATTCCGCCTACGCCTGCGCTTCCAGCCAGCCAGAGCACTATGCTGGGCATGACGGCTATCTCCAGCTTAGCCTCCGCGGCCTTCTCTATCTTGAACTCTTCGGTCTGCATCCACCAGGCGGTCAGCCTGACCGTGTATGAGGCACCCTCGTCCAGTGTGAGGCGTGCGGTTCCGCTTTCATCGGTCACAACTTCTACCGTGTCGGCTGTGACCTTCACGCCTGAGGCTGGGATTAAGCCGAACAGCTTGACGACTACTGTTACTGTGACTTTTCCGGGCGGGGCGGTTGGAGGCGGAGCCGCTCCGCTGACGTTTATTTCGGCGGTCTTCTCAGCCGCTTGGTAGGGCATTTCAGACCATCTATATCCTTATGAGGCGTTTGTTTTCAGCGATGGCTAGGGCTAACGGTATCCCTATGGAGACTATTATCGGGATTATGTCTGACGGTGCTAGGGATATGCCTATCGGGGCTACGGCTGTCGCTCCAGCTACGGTCAGACCTTCGCCTGCATAGCTAGCCTTAATCGTGTACGTGTCTGCCGTTGTCGGGGCTGTGGTTGTCTTGCTGTAAGAGCCGTCCGTAGTGCTTGTTGTAGCCGTGTCGCTCCACACTCTAGTGCCCGCTGAGTTGAACATTTCAAGCGTTACGGTTTTTCCTCCCAGCGGTTGCCAGTCTGTTGAGCTCGTCTTGGCGTATTCGAGCTTTCCGCTTATCGTCATAGACTCTCCCGGTGCGTATACGGATTTGTCCGTGGCTACGCTTATCCTAGTGTCGAAGGCTATCTTGAGCGAGAGGGCGTTGCTCCATGTTCCGGTGCCTGGGTGGTAGGCTCTGAAGTATTTTGTCGTGCATCCTAGGGTGTATGCGACCGTCCAGTCTATGACGAATGTGCCGCCCGATGCGGATGTTCCGGAGGCTATCTTGGTCGGCGTTGAGGTTGCCGAGTCGCCCATGTATATGTCTACGGGCACTCCTCCCCAGCCCGTGGTGTCTATCTTGATTGTGCCTCTGAACTGTACCGGGTCTCCCTGCTTAGCCCATGTTATCGCCGTTCCATCCGGCTTGGTTATGTTGTCGAGGGTTATCGTGACGGCCTGCACGGTTATGGTTGTGGTTTTCACCGCGGATACATACGGCATGTCTATCACCTAGACTTTTGCCAGAATTCATATTTTAATTTTTCTCTCTAAAAAGGCTAACGCTAGGGTTGAGCCGAATATCATCAGGCTCGCTAAAACCGTGCCGGCCGTTATCACGACCCCCGGCGGCTTGACCGGAAGCGTAACCGTCTCGTCAACCGTGCTGTCATGCCCAGCCTTAAGCGTGAAAGTCACGCCTCCTGAAGGCATGTCATAGTACTTGTCTACGTCCGGCATTGAGAAGCCCCAGCCTGGGTTGTATGGTGCGCTCTTGTAGAGTATCCTAGTGCCGTTCTTGTAGAGGTCTCCGAATATGTTTCCATATGCGTCTCCACTGTTTGTTATCGCTATGCAACCTGATGGAAGCTTTATGTTGCCCGTGCCGACGGCAGCCCTTATCTCCGTCACATACTTCTTGGCTACGGGGTCCCACCAGGCGGGTCCGCCGTAGTCCCTAGGCAGGTAAACCCACTGTATCCATGAGCCGTCTGGTTGCTTCGTCTCAACTGTGAAGTCCCATATTGAGCCTTTCGCCGGGATAGCTCACCACCTAGATGATAGTTTAGGCTTTTGGATTTAAAAACCTTTTTAGCTGAGCAGTTTGTTGAAGGTTCGGACGACCATGACGGCTGAATTGGTCGCCGAGTCTAGGCGGCGTCCACGACCGAGCTCGAACAGCAGAACCCCTAGGAAAATCGGGGTTATGATCTTCATGCTGTTGGATTGGTTCTTCGGCTTGCTCATACGCGTCACGGTCTCAGAATTTTCTCAATCACGCAGACTTCGAAGTCAGCCTTACCCTTAGCGTCCTTGCACATCTCTACAAACATACGGCTGTAGAAGACAGTCGGATCTAACATCCTGAGATCCATGCTTGTCGCCGCCGACAGAATCTTGAACGCCTTCTCCGCACCCTCCTTAGGTATTTCGCAGAAGACTCCCTCAGTCGGCTCAAGCTTACACTTGGCGTTTGGAATCTTCGACAGAAGCTTAAACATGGCTTCGTTCACATCCTTGTCCTTGTCGTAGTAAGACAGCCTTCCCTCTTTGTAGTCAAAGTGAACCATGTGACCTTCGGCACTGCCAACTCTCAGCTCAGCCTTGTCTCCATCCATCTTGCACCTGAGGTGCTTGTAGTCGATCGGCTCGTAAAGACCCATCTCATTTAGCTTGTCAGTAGTCGCATCCCATATTTTGCACAGTTTGATGAGCTCCGGGTTGGTCGGCAAGCTAAACCCTCCACATGCACTTGCCCTCCACCTTCCACGTGGACATGAGCTCGTCGAGACGCTCAACGGTGCGGTGGAAGCAAGCGGTCACATCGTTCACCATAGCCGAATACGTGTACGGCTTAACTTGTCCTCTTAGCCACGTACACCTTCCCTGACCGGACGCCTTATTATACAGGTCGTCAATGGCCTTAAGTTTTTCAAGAATTACCTCGATTTCGGCAAAGAATGGAGAGCTTTTCCTAGGCTTATTCTCCCACGGAAGCATGAAAGGCAATACTATATCTTTCGCAAAATCCCTTATGCCTTTCGACAGCTCAGCCCAAGCAGGTTGACCCAGCATACTGAACGTTAAATGCATATCATAAGAGGTTCGACCCAGATTGTCGAAAAACTCTACATCTTCACTGCCTATATTCTTGTCTCTTTCAAAGGCTATCCTTCTACCCCACTCTTCAACCTTTTTAGCCCTGTCTATCAGCTCGCTCAGGGCAGACCGCCCCCTAGCTTTCGTGGAGAGACCTGACCTTCATACCGAGCGCACTATAATATGCTTGGGCTATGTAGTAGAGTTTTTCCCCTCCCTTGTCAGCCACGTAGCATTCATGCTCGGGCCCGCCGCTGCATATGCTTACGTGACCGTCCTCCCAAAGGACGACCAAGACCTTTCTGCCGGTCTTCTCGTCGAAAAGCTCAGCCGCCTTTTTAACTCCGACGGCTACATCATCCATGGAGACCACCTATATCGACGCTGAAAGCCTAGAACATGACATCTTGGTCTCAGCCCAAGCCTCCCTCACGGCATCCGCAAACCTCATAGGCTTCTCAGTCATCTTCTTCCAGGCGAGACACATCACGTAAGCCCTAACCTTCCTGAAGTCGTAGCAGGTCTCCTTATCCAAACCCTTCTCCAAAACAACCTTACAGTGGGTTGAAACCTCATCCATAAATTTCACCTAAGCTTAAAATTCTCACACAGGCTTAAAACGGTTGCGGTTTTAGAGAACCCCTCAAGCCTCACTATCTCCCTTCTTATCTTCTTCCTCTGCTCCACTGAGAACCTCCCTGAATATGCTCACCTTGAATATGTACCCCTTCTCCCCCTTAAACGTTGCCGGGAAGGAGAAGACCTCGACACCCAAAACCCTTGAGAGAACCCTTCTCGCGTAGCTGGCCGTCCTCCTGTTGAGGTCTGGGACGAAAACCTCGTGGCCCTCCGCCATGAGCATCGCCACCTCCTTGTATGGAAACCTCTTCTTAGCCCTAACCCAGACCTCGCACTCATCCTTCTCCGAAACCGGTATCGCCCTGTAGGACATTCAGACACTATCCCGTTTAGACTTTGTTTCAAAACTTAATATAAATCTTGCACCACAACTATCACCCGGTGATATAATGCCTGAAACTCCTGGAAAAGTAAAGCAGATAGCTGGAGCGGCTAGACTGTACTTCAAGCCGGCACTGGGGAAGGTCATCATACGAAAGAGCGGTGTAAGGAGGGAGAGTGCAAAGGTATTAGAGAGGAACGAGAAGTTCAGAAACTGGGCTAAAGGAAAAGAGGGTGCAGTCGTCGCCTGCCGTGGCCAATCTTGGCCTGAGTTCATAAAGTGCCTCAAGGAGAAGGCGAGGGAGAAGGAGCTAGGTACAGGCGCATCCAAGACAAAAGAGTACAGGAAGAAGTTCTGGAAGATCAAAGAATAGCTTCGCTAACTACCCTGCTATCTTAATCCCCTATTTTTTCCCTATTCTGGCTTCTCTATTTCGACGCACTCCTCCGTTTCAACCGCACATAGGACGAAGGTTTTATCGTCCTTCTTGCTGACGGACACTAGAAACGGGACGCTTTTGATATCCATAATCTCGGCTATGTCTCTAGCTAGCTGGCTCTCCTCAACGTCAAGAACGACTAGGTTATTCTTTATCTCAGGGTTTTCCTCGGCCCTAGCCTTGAGGGCGGCGCAGGCTGGACAGTTCTTCGACGCAATCATTATAACCTTCCCATCATAATTCTCAAGAGATGACATAAAACCTCCCAAGCCTAACTAACCCTCTAAACCTTAAAAACCTTTCCCCTTACACTACTATATCTCCCCTGGATAGGGGAAAATTTTTAACAGTAAAAGGTGCATATACATAATTATTCGCGGAAAAGCTGGGAGGAGAGGGGTTGAAGGTGGGTTGATTTCGCATAGTTGTAACGGTCGACCGTCAAAAACATAGTGGACGCGCATTCTGAGCTGAAAGGTTTCCCTAATCTGTGAATGTTTTTGGGGAAAACATTTATATTGGGTTGTCGTGTTAATCTTGCCGGTGGAAAAGGTTTGAGCGAGGGTGAAGCTCCGTCTGCTCTACCTCCCGAGTGGGGTAAAATCCCGTTTCAGAGGCTTTTTGAGGACGGGTTCAGACCGTATATCAGGTTTGTTGGGAAAGACAAGAAGATGTATATAGTGTTGAGGAAGGGAAACAATGAGGTCAGCCTCGGACCATTCACAAACGAAAAGTGGAACCTGCTGCTGTCTATATGCCCCGAGGACGTTAGAAGCAGGGTTAAAATGCCGAAGGTCATTGAGCAGGGGAAGCCTGAGTCTGTTGAACAGAGGAGGGGGAAGGTTGCGACGAGAACCGGCTTTCAGGTGGCTCTTGGGAAACTTCAGCAGCTTCCCAGAAGCGTTACGCTCGACCTGAAGACGCTTATGTACTTCGAATGGGCTAGGTCTAAAGGCTTCGACGGGACGCTGGACGACTTTATAAATCAGGTCGTTCAGGCTTACTTCCTAGAGCATGGGCTTGAACCCGTCATACTTGTGAAGGGGGTGGAGGAGTCAGGATGACCAGCATACAGGAGCTTATACAGGAGTCGAAGAGGAGAGGTGGAAGGATGAGTGAGATTGAGAAGATAATTGAGAGGGAGAAGATGGAGAGGGCTGCCGAGCTTGAGAGGCTTAAGCTTGAGAGGATGGTTGAGGAGGAGAGGGCTAGGCTTATGGAGCTGAAGAAGAAGACTGAGGTGCTGTCGGAGGGCAACCCAACCTTCAGGCTGCCCAACGACCTGCTGACGAGCATACTGCAGATGGCCAACGTCGACCCTAAGAAGGCGGCCGAGTTTATCAAGGAGCTCGGCGAGGACGACCTTAGAAAGCTTTCAATGCTCATGGCATCGGGTAGCTCAAGCGCAGCCGCACTCTTGGCCTTGGCCAAGAGGCCTGAAACGGATGTGAAGACGCTGGTTGAGGCTTTAAGGTCTACCCAGCCTCAGGTGACGCTTGAGGGTCTGGCGGCGCTTTTAAAGACCGTGTTCGAGATCACTGAGAAGAAGAGCCAGCCGAACAGTCAGACAGACCATATAACGCTGATGAAGACCGTCATAGATACGTTTAAACCGTTCTACGAGATGCTGGCGCAGAAGGACAGGGAGCTCTTCGAGGAGAGGCTCAAGCAACTTGAAAGCCGCATAATAGACCCGAGGCAGTGGCTTGAATCCATCAGATCGGACGCACAGCTGCTCGGGTACGGTCCGAGCGGGGTGGACAAGGACGTTGAAAAGCTGAGGCTTGAGCTTGAAAGGTGGAAGACCGAAAAAGAGCTTGAGTTTAAGAAGTGGATGGTTGAGAAAGAGCTTTCAGATAAAAAGTGGAGCCAGATAGGTCAGATAATTCAGGGGCCTATTGGAGAGGTGTTTAGAAGCCTGGGAGGGGCTGCGGCTGACAGGATACGTGGAGCCTCAGGCACGCCTCAGGTGGAGGTTGAGAAGACCGTGTGTCCAAAGTGCAACAGGCCGTTCTACGTGGAGAGGAACGCTGAACGCGCTATATGTCCGAACTGCGGGGCGGTTCTTGTAAAATCGCCCGGAGGCGGTCAGGCTGAACAGCCAGCCGGAGAAGAACAGCCAGCGGGAGAATCAGGGCAGGAGCAAGTGGGTTCCAGTTGAAAACCCTAAGCCTTTCACAGTCGAATGGTTTGCGAGGAAGTTTTTCGCAAACTGGACCGCTGAAGACCTCCGCGAGGCGATAAGGAAGGACGTTGACGTAAACCTTAAACCCTTCCTAGGCTATATTGAAGACCAGGTGGCTGAGGCGGTTCAGAAGTGGTTTGCCGAGAGGCTCGGCAGACCAGACCTAGCCGAGGTCTTCAACGAGAAGGAGGCTAGGAAATGGCTTATGAGGAAGATAAAGGATAATCTTAAGTAGGGGTGTTGGGGATGCCCGGGGATGCTGAGAGGTTCCTCAGGTGGAACAGGGACGAGATTTTCAAAAGCCTCATAGCCGCGGAGGGCCACCTGAGGGTTTTCAAGCCCGGGCTTACCCCTGAAGACTTAACGTGTGTTGTGAAGCATCTGGCTGAGGCTGAATCCCACGCTGACGAGGCTATTTCCCACGCTTCCCAGCTTGGGGATGACGAGCTGGCTAGAAAGTTCGCAGAGCTCAGAGACGCTTTAAAGGCTTTCAGGACGGAGCTTCAGCAGAGGGTGCCCGAGCCGGGTGAGGCTATAAGGCGGGTGCGCAGTCTGAGGGGTCAGTTTGAAAGCTTCAACCCCGGCTACGTCGTGTCAACCTGCAAGCTCTGCGCCGACATAGAGGAGATATTGAAGAAGCTTGAGGGCGGTGTGGAGGTCAAACAGAAAACTTTAATTTCCGAGCAGATAGAGTATAAGAGCGGTGGGTCAACGGTGGAGTGGAAAGAGGTTGGAGTCGTATATGGTGGTCTCCACATAGCCAAAGGTATAACGGTCGGGTTGAAGGAGCTCGACAAGTATCTTGGAAAGCAGGCCGAGCCGGTCGAAAGGAGGCCGAGCACTTGGCTTGTCGTAGGGCTCTCAATGGGCCTCCCGCTCGCGGCATACTATTTGAAGCTTAGCGAGCCGTGGGACATGCTCATGGTCCTCATAGGGGGCTACATATCGACAGCCCTCTGGGACATAATCGAAGAGGCTAGTGCAACAGCTCAGGCCAAACTCTAAGTTAACGCTTATATTTCGCTTATCGGCTCATAATAGCTGATGAGCCTAGACCTCGAAACGTTCAGGCTGAGGGCGGAGACAGTTTACCCGAAGACCACGGTTAGGAGGAAGCTTGTATCGGTTTCCAAGTATGATTCTTTCCTGTCGAGCAGGGGCTTGAAGCCGGGTCTTGAGTCTCTGGCGGCTTGGGTTGACGAGCTGAGGAAGAGCGGCGTGTCGCCTAGGACTGTTTCAGCCTACGCTAGGGACGTTCTAACCTATTTCGACTTCATGATGCTTGACGTGGACGAGAGGAGGCTGAAGATGTTTAAGAAGATGCTTCCACCCGTGAGGCTCGACATGGCAGACTTCCTAACCAAGGATGAGGTTGAAAGGCTTATAAAGACCACGACCGACCTGAGGAGGAAAATAATATATCTGCTGATGTTCGCCTATGCGAGGCGTCTTGGCGAGGTTTTGAACGCAACCGTAGACCTTGAGAGGAACACGGTCACATTCCCCATCCTCAAGAAGAAGTCGGGTGAGACGGCGACATACCCGCTCGAGCCGAAGATAAGGGAGCTGCTCGAGGAATACATGCAGTACGTCAAAGGCAGGAAGCTGTTCGACATAACGCCCAGAGCCGTCGAAATAGGCTTCAAAAAAGACTGCGAGAGGGCTGGCATAGAGCCCAACGGCAGAAGACTGCGCCCGCATATATTGAGGCATACGAGGATTACGCTTCTGCGTGAGGCAGGTGTCCCGCTGGACGTCATAAGCAAGTTCCTGGCCAGACACTCCAGCATAACGACAACCGTGTCGTTCTACATGGGTGTGACGGAGGAGATGAAGGCCGCAATACCTAAAGCCGAGGACATGCTTAAACTGTAGAGGGTGCGGAGCCATGCCTAAAAAAGAGAAAGAGGAGAAGCCCGCCTGGACAGCCCTCTCAATCGGCCTCTTCATAAGAGACTACCTGCTTGAGAACGGGAGAGCCTACCCATACGAGGTATACAGAGCCATCAGGGAGGAGTTGAGGGAGAAAAGCCGACCCATACGGGGCCTCAAACGGGGCAGCTACCAAAACATTAGAAACTACTTCTACTGGCTCACACATCTGGGTCTGATAGAGCCTGAGGTGGAAGTCCCATCAGAAAAACCATACCTCAAAGACAGGCGATACTACAGGCTTACAGCCAAGGGTAGAAGGACGCCTCCGCACAGCCTCGAATGGCTCAACCCAAGGAGGGCACTATACCCTGAAAGCTGGGAGATAAGCCATTAAAATGGTGATAGCATGAGCTTAAGGGATTTCATCGAGAAGCATGGGATTAGATCCGTTATATGTTGCTTCTCGGGTGGGAGAGACTCTCTAGTTGCTTCCCACTATGCGCTGTCAATACTTAAAGATTCGGACGTGAAGAAGTACGTGTGTACAGTAGACACTACGGTCATGGTTCCGTGCACAATACCATATGTAAATGAGATATTCAAAAACGTCTTCGAGCCCCTAGGTGCAGAATGCCACATACTCAGACCGAAAAGGTCCTTCTGGGATATGGCTAAGGAATGGGGGTTGCCGCAGAAGAATAGGCGTTGGTGTTGCTATCGCCTGAAACTTGAGCCACTATACGATTTCTCAAAGAAGCTCAAGCCGATGGTTGCACACGTATTAGGGCTGAGGAAAAGCGAATCTAGGAGGAGGGCTAACTTTGAGTTCGCATACTGGGATCAAAAGCATGAGGTTTGGAAGTTAAACCCGATAATTGGATGGAGTAGTCAGGATGTGGAAAGATATATCAAAGAAAACAACCTCACAATAAGCCCACACTATGGAATGAGAATACAAGAAACGTGTATATGCGGGGCATTCACGACCAAATCCACGCTTAAAACACTAAGAGCACACTACCCTGAAATTCTGAAGAGGTTTGCGGAGTTGGAAGGAGGGTTTAGATGTGGAGGCTCGGCGTTTTACGTTGGAAGAAGGGTATATGCGAGAGAATTACTCAAGCAAAAAACTCTAAATGAAATATAATAATTGGAAAAAATCACCTGGAAATTTCATTTAATCCAATTTACTGGAAATTTGCTTAATCAAAAATTTAAAAAAGTGGAAAATTGGCTAATGAGAACATTACGTAATGTCTAGCTTCGCTTATCAACGGATAAACGAAAAATTTTGAAATACGAAAAAATACGAAACAATGGAAATTTCCATTGTAGAATTTCGTAGAAAAAGCTTAAAAGCTTACTTATTGTATTAAGTAATGAAAACTTCAAGGTTTGATGGTAAAGCGTTACACCACGTATTTACCATCAAGCCTTGGGGAATGAAGCGGTTGGTGTAGCAATACACCAATCGTGAGCATAGGTATAGGTAATAAGATCTAAGAAACCAGTAAATCCATGGGTCGTGAGACCCATGATAAACCAGTAATCCATGAATTCCTATACCTATGCTCAAACGGAAAACCGTAAAGCCTTACGTGTAAGGCTGGTGTACCTTAACGTAAGGCTTTACGGAAAACCGCTCCTGGCATGGTTACCATGCCAGGATGGGGAAAACCCGAAAGTAGATCCATCACGCATGGTGTATGCGTGATGGATGCGAAATCGGGGAAATGACATTCAGCCCTAAACCATCCGCCCCCAAGTGATGGAAGTGATGGTTATGGGTTACGTTTTCAGATGTCGTAAATGTAACTACTACTATTTCTCTTATTCGTTTGAATTCGGTAAAAACATGATATTCCACCATATCTTAGAGTCTCACGAACAAAATCCATATCTTGTAGATGTAGATGTTTTCAAAATACCAAACTACATCATAAGCCAGTGGGAAACATACAAGGTTAGTAATCCAAAAGTCTTCTGGGAATACATGAACACTAAATTCACTAAGATAGTTAAAGCTAAGTAGTTTCCCTTATTTTTTTGGAGAGGGCGGATGGGGGGAAACCGTGTTTCGACCAAGCCTAAATTCTGGAGGTGGTTTTATGGCTCAGGCTCAAGCCGTAACTGTTACCGTTACCCCTTCAAGGCTAGAGCTTCTTGAAAAGCTTGAGAAGTTAAATATTGAACAATCCATAGACTTAGCTTGTCTAAGCGTTGCTAGGGCTGGTCTGTTGAAGGCTAGGTTACCCTACATGAATAAGATAGCTAAGATTAGTAAAGACCTTGAGGACGCTAAAAAGAAAAAGGACTATGAGACGTATTTCAGGCTCTTGGGCGAAATAGAAAAGGTAAAAGAGAACATGAGAAAAGACGAAGATGTTAAGGCTTGGGATGGTAAAGTTAAAGAAGTTAAGGCTGAATTAGATAAGATTATCTCAGTAGACAAGAAGACCAAAGACCCTATTGGAGAAATTCCTGAAACGCTCAAGGCTTTAGGTCATGACCTTGTAAAGCTTAAGATTGAAAGGGCTAGGAGATTTGGAATTCCATTAGAGTAAACGCTCAAGCGTCTTCTATCTCCTAGCCTTCAAAACCCTTTTCCAGCTTAGCCCTAGTGCTGTCCCCGTGAGCTAAGGATGAGGGTTTTCCCGCAAGGGTTTGGACGAACCCATGTGGGGAACGGCTAGGGCTTGGGCTGGTCGAAGCACGGGGGGACGCACCGAAACCACTAGGGGATAAAATATCCCCATTTTTTCGATAGGGTGGTGAGTCTTGGGTAGCCCACTCTATACGCTATACGTGTTTCCGACTAGAAGGAATCTCAACCCACTTCTGACTAGGTTGAAAAACAAGGGTCTCAGCTTTAAGACTTTTCCAGACGACATTAGTGAGGGTTGGGTTAAAAGACGCTGGAGAAACCGAAATCATATGAAAAACGTTTACGCCGTAATCATCTACAACGCCGACTACAGCCTACTCTATGAGCTTAGACAGTTTGGGAGAGTCAGATATGAGGCTCACGCCCCGACCCCTAGTGGCGGGTATGCTTAGGCTCACTTAAGCTCCTTTCTCCGAGCCAGCCCGACCCCTAGCAATAGGGGTAAAGGGCGTGAGGGAGGCGACTGGAGACTCTCCGAGCCTCCAAGGTTGCCTCCGCCTCAGCTATGACGCTTAAGCCAAGGGCTACGTTAACAAACGTAGTCCTGAAGGCTTAAGACTAGCTGGAGCCTTCCCTCAGGCTCGGAGAAAGCGATAACGCTGGGCTCGACGCCCACGCCAGATGAGGCTCTAAGCCTCCTCAGCGTAAGCTGAGCCAGTCTCCAACCTAGTCGGCTCTCCGAGTCGGCTGGGTTGAGGAGGGGACACTAAGCGGGATTTGAACCCGCTAGCCCCATCTCCATCTCTCAAGCCCCACATGGGCGACCGTGTAGGGTGGAGACCGTGAAAGCCCGTTCAGATGTGCCAGCCCGACAAGGGCTAGTGAGTGAGCGGGAGGGTATGAAGGCGGGGGAACGGGCTCAGCACACCTAACCCTCACTAGGGCTAGCGATAGCTCTAGTGGGGGAGCGGTCTTGGAGGTATATGAGAGAGGGAGTTTTGAGGAAGGGTTTTACGATAAACACACCTACTATTGTATTCAAGATTCCAAAGGGTACTAAGGTTAGATTTCACTCTTCGACTCCAACGATTTACTTTGAAGGCTTTGAAGAGGTCGTCCTGTTCCGTGAGGGCGGACAATGGTATGCGTCGATTTACGGCACGCTGTTCGCTGTGCTCTTTGACCAAGAGAGACCACCATATCCGATTTCGTATTTCAAAAAGTAACCCCCTTTATTTTTTCGGTTGGAGGTCTATGGGGATGGCTTGCGACTGTACCGATTGTAAAGGGATAAGCAGAAAGTTCTATTGGGTCAGGCTGACAGACGAATACGGCGGAGATGAATGTGTCTGGTGCGAAGACTGCCTTCTAGAAAATATCAGTATGGTTGAAGACTGCGTGCTGCTGAAGGCTCCGTTCGACGGGAGACGCAGATGTCCATCATGCGGAAAACCGTTTGAGGTAGTGGCCTCAAGCCGAGACTACTTTATCTACGGTTGTCCAGACCATAGGGAGTACGACCGACCGTACTACTTTGAAGACTGAAGTTTCTGAAGGAACTGGAGAAACTGAGGTTTCTGAGAGAAAGTACCTTTTGGAGGTCTCTATGGGGCAATACTTTAGGATAGTAAATTTGGACAAAAAGGAGTGGATAGAGCCCGACGGATGGAAGCTGTGGGAGCTCTGTGCCAACAACAGCATAAGGATGCTGGGGTACCTTCTGGCTACCGACAACTGGGACGGGACTCACATAGCCAAGCACTTCTTCTCAAAGAGGGAGCTGGACGAGCTGGTCGAGGGGTACAAGGCGGAGGGCTTCGAGTTTAAGGTCGTTTATTTGAGAGGCGAAGGCGAGGACGTACACGGCTTCGGGATACCCGCGCTTAAGTATTTTGGGAGATGGTGCGGCGACAGGATAGCCATAATCGGAGACTACGCCGACCAAGCCACAAACGTGAAGCCGGACTTCCCGACCTTCCACGAGCTTGACGAAAACCCAGAGTGGAAGAACATAACACACGAGGTCGTGAGGGAGTTCAATCTTTTCATAGAGGTGGACGAGTTCAAAGTAGGGAGGCGCATGTGCCTTAGCCCAGACATGCTCATCACAGCCAGCGGTATTCGCACCAACCCGAAGATTATGCTACATTGAAACCGCGGGCTCCGCCGCCCTTTCGTCCTTTTTGGAGGTTTGGGATGAGACGCTCAGAAAGAAGGCTTGTAAAGGAGTTCATAAAAGACCTAGAGTATATCAAAACGCTCCTGGAGAGGTATAATAGCGGCGAGGGGAGCCTCGCAGACATATGGGACTACGTGAACGCTAGGCTGGACGCCCTCAGGGAAGACTAGCAAGCCTCCTTTTTTGGAGGTTCGGGATGACTAAGACCAAGCTTTTCTGGGTTAGAGTATCCTTGGACGAGGTTTCGACGCTCGTAGAAGCCGAAGACGAGGACGAGGCTTATTCGAAGGCTGAGGAAGTCATATTGAGGGCGATGGAGAAGGGCGAGTTCAACGTCAAGGTCGAAGAAGTTGGGGAGGGCGAGTAACCCTCCTTTTTTGGAGGTTAAATGGGTATTTGCCAGAAGTGTGGGCGTTGCTGTAAGCCAAACGAGTTTGGTTATGATAGAGTACAAGGCTAAATGGGAAGGCATACCAGTCGTTTACATAAATCCTGCTTATACAAGTCTCTACTGCCACTACTGCGGCTCAAAAGGAGTTAGGGAAGGCTTAACGTTCAAATGTTTGAACTGCGGAAGAACGTACAACGCTGATGCAAACGCTTCTATGAACTTAGCGAAGAAATTCAGACAGCTCCTCGACGACGCATCCAAGCGGATGACAGAGGAGTGCTCCCAAGCGGACTTGAGCTTCGCTTGGGAAGGCGAAACCCGCCTGCCTCTTCAAACCAACACGCAACCGAGGAATGGCAAACAGATGAACGGGATGATGGTAATACGGACGGTGAGTTTGCCTCTAGGCGGTTGGAGGTGAGTAAAGGGCGGGGGAGGTGGTTGATGGACTATAGGGATAACGCCAAGTGTAGGCGTTGCGGCAAGAGGGTCGGTTTGAGGAATCTAACAGGCGGTCTCTGTAAAGCCTGCAGGAGAGAGCTTGGAAAAGCTTAAAACCCCCTTTTCCAAATCTTCTTTCCAAGCCTTCAACCCCTCAAAATTCACAAGTCCGGGTTTCGAGCTGAGAGCGGTATTCCGTTTTAACCTCTTTACCCCTACTCTTTATTGGAGGAGTATTGATGAGAGAGAATAGGTCTAAGAGAAAGGTGTACCGGGTTGAAGTCCAAGGGTTCATCGACGTCGAGGCTGAGAGCGAAGACGAGGCTATAGACAAGGTGAATAAGCTCTTGCCGGATGAGCTGGAAGGAGAGATAGGCGTTGTAGGGGAGGTTGATGAAGAATAGCAATCGATTACTCTTTTTTGGAGGGTTGAGCCTTGAGCTGTGAAAAAGACGTGGATGAGATGTCTGATGAGGATCTTAAACGGGAATACTTAGCCCTCTGGGATGCGTTATACGTCTCGGAGTGCTACAGCACGTACGACATAGCTAGGTTTCGTGCAGTCGCCGAGGAGCTTGAGCATAGAGGCTATGAGCTGACGGAGAGACCTGTGATACGGAAAGTCAGACGCTCAAGTAAGTCCGGCTGACCTCCCTTTTTTTTTGGAGGTGGTGGAGAAATGGCGAGGTACATCATCGACATGACCCTGATAGTGGAAGCCGACAGCCTCGAGGAAGTGCATGAGGTTTTGTATAAAATCGTGAATGCCGACTTCGGGGAAGACGTCGACCGTAAAATTGAACGCTTCGGCTTCGAGCACATATCTAAATATGAGGAGTGAGCTGTTTTTCTCGTGCTGGTCAACCCTCTTTCAGCACTTTTTACGTTGGAGGTGATGGTGTGGGAGTGAAAGTGGTGATGTCTTGGGAGCAGTTTCTACAGATGAACCCTGAGATAGGGAAGATGTATGAGGAGGCTGTTGAGAATGCTGAGGCTTCAGGCAACCCGAGCCCGCTAGACGAGTTCTACTGCTGGCTTGCCGGTAAGCCCTCTTGGGAGAGCTACGACGGCTACGCACCTGAATACGGCGAGCGTGCGTGGAGGATAATAGGTAAAAAGTGTTCGATAATAGTCTGGGATGACGGGAACGGTTGGACACACCCAATCGGAGTCGAGATTGAGGTCGAAAAGTTCAGGTGGGTTAGGAAGTAGGCATGAAAACCCAATCCCCCATTTTTCAACCTTTTGGAGGTGAAACCTATGCCCGTATGTCCAAAGTGCGGCAAGAAGATAGATTTTCTCATAAACTACGTGAGGAACATCACCGAGGAGTTCAGGACGACGCTTAACAATAGAGGCGAGCCGGAGTACGAATACGTGGATACATTCCTCTCCGGAAGCGACAGCGTCTACGCGTGTCCCGAGTGCGACGAAGACCTGTTCGACAGCGAGGAAGAAGCCGTAGAGTTTCTTAAACAGAAGTGAACCTTATACATCGTCTTTTAAACTTATTTTTGGAGGTGCAACCGTGAGGGTTACCGTATACAAGGTCGACAGGGAGGAGGTTAGAGTCCACGCCTTCCAGATAGAGCTCTTCGACGAGGAGAACCCCCTCGAATCGTTGAAGCCGCTCATGAACGTGGGCGACATGGTCAGGCTTCCAGACGGTGGCCTCTACAAGCGTGTGAGGGGAGGGTTTGAGAGGGCTTCTAAGGACGACGAGGCTTTGCTGTTGGCTTCGCTGATGGCTGACAAGGTTTAAAAAGCACAAGCGTATCACAACTTTTGGAGGTGGAAAGATGAACAGTAGAGTTGCATTCCTCATAAGGGGTGCGGTTAGATCACATCCCTGGGGATAGACCTCCATGTAACCCATGAGTCTAATCTCGAGGTTGAAGTGGACGCTTCGAAGCTGGACTGGGACAGCTACAAAAAGTTGATTTTGGAGCTTGAAGACCGTTTGAGCGAGATAGATAAGAGCCACTCGGTTAAGCCTGAGCTGAGCAGGGGGAGGGCTTTAAAGGCACGTTACATAAGGGTGACGGCTGACGAGAGGCATAGGAAGGTCAGGTTTCAGCCTTTCCCGTCGCTCTACAGCAACAAACTGAAAAACCTAAGAGCCTACGTGTACGAGCTTCTAAACAGGTACTGCACAATCTTGGCGACGTATGGCTCTGGAAAGTCTAAGCGGAAAGTCTACGTTCTGCCGAAGGGTGTGACGTTGGAGTTCATAAACTACGTGGCTAGGCTTAACGAGGAGGTCATAGGCAAGCTTAGGAAGGACGTAGAGGAGTTCAGAAAATCTGAAGACTTCAGGTCTATAGCTTTAACGCTTGGAAAGTACGGCTTAGACCCTTCGGTTCTTGAAAGGGCTGTCTTCAGCATAGGAGACATGGTTGTGGACGTGGTGCCGATAATGATAGACTACGACGTTATGAGGGACGAGTTCTTCATAAAGCAGGCTAGGGCGGAGTCGATGAGGAGCTTGGAGATTCTAAAAGCCGAGGTTGAGAAGTTCCACAGAGACTACGTGTCTAGGACGCTTAGAGACATGTTTGAGAAGCTCAGGCCTGGCTTGGAGAAGCTGAACGAGGGCATGAGGTTCAGGGGATTCGACAAGTTTATAGAACGCATGATTAGGTCTTGCGAAAGCATGGGCATGACAGACGTCGTCGACAGGCTGCTTAAGCCCCTGCTAGTCATCAGCGAAAACCCGAAGGGCGTTAAAGCACTGTCAAAGAAGTACTTCGGAACGGAAAACCTGGTCGAAGGCGTCAAACAGACCATTGAAAAGCTCAAATGAGCCATCACACCTTTTTAATGTAAAAGCATATATAATCCTTTACATTTTTTAGTGTTGGAGGTGGTGTTTTGACGAAGGGTAAGCCTTTAGGGGATAAGGTCAGGATAACCATGAGCTTGGACGTCGAGCTCTGGAAGAAGCTCAAGTATTTGAGCATAGAAGAGAGGAAGCCGTTAAACCAGATAGTCGTAGAGGCTTTAAAGGAGAAGCTTGAAAAGGCGGGAAGAATATGAAGAGGGTTGACGGGTTCGTCTACCACGCCAAGGTGAAGCCTACACCCCACACGCCTAGAAAGTATCTTGAATGTCCTAATAGGGGCAGGCGTTTGCCGGCAAGCGTAGGCTTGAAATGTCCCATATGCGGTTTAAGGCTGAGGGCTAGGAGGAGGACGAGTAGCGGTTCGAAGACCCTTCATAAAATTAAGGTTCTCAACGAAATAGTCGCCTTAACGTATAAGCCTTGGTGCAGGAAGGAGGGTAGGAGGACGTCTGACGGAAGGCTCTACCTAATTGAAAGAGTGCCTGAGATACGTGAGAGGCTGTCGCTGACCATAAACCATGAGGTTTTCAAAAGGGTTGAGAGGCTGATGGGGAGGGGTTAGAGTGAAGTGTAGCGTGTGCGGATGGGAGAGCGACGACCCGGAGGAGTTCAAGAGGTGTAGCATGTGCGGGAGGCTCATATGTAACTCTTGTGCAGTAAGCAAGTTTGACGGCGACATAGTCGTTAAGCCGGATGGGAGAAGGGCGTTCGAAGTAACAAGGGTGAGCATAGTCTGCCCCGACTGCTGTGCGAAAGACGTAGCCTACAAGATTAAAACCGGCGTGGACTGGTACGACTTGGACGATGAGCTCAGGGACTTTATAACCTTGATGGCTGAGAAGTACAGCATAAACCTAGAAGAAGTTAAAAAGCTTGTCAGACTAATATTCGAATATGGCTTTCAGTGCTACTGCGAAGGACACCGAGACTCGGAAGCCGAGGAGGCGATGTTCAACGGCTAACCCCCTTTTGGAGCTGTTTACTGAGATGAAGGTCGATATGGTAGTCAACATGTTCAGGAAGCTAAAAAGCATGAGCATAGAGATGAGGATTTTGATAAACAAAATATCTGAAGAAGTGAACGCGCTGACGGACGAGGAGAAGAAGCTCCTGCTCAAGAAGCTCGCGGACGAAGGTCTGATATAGCGGTGTGTTCCACCGAGGCGTCGCCGGTTCAAATCCGGTGTTTTTTATAAGGTAAAGCTTATATATAGCTTGATATATATCTTGTTATTGACCTTCATGCCGGTCGTGAAGAGGAAGAAGCCGTTTAGAACCGGAAGGTCTATGGTTGTGACCTTCCCTCCGTCCTGGACGTCCCTCAAAAGCGACAGGCTGATAGTCGCCTTCGACAGGGTTGCAATAGTCGCACCTCAGGATATAACGGCTGATGAGCTTGAGGCTGACGTTAAAAACCTCGTAGCCGTTCTGAAAAGAGAGCTGTCGCACTGATTGGAGGTGGTTTTATGAGCGGTAGGGTTGTTTTAGACCTGACCATCGAGGAGGCTAGGGAGATAAAGCGTGCAATCGCAAGCCTGCCGATAATCTACCTCAGCGAGCCGCTATACAGGCTTCTCGAAAGGCTTGACAGGGCTGAGGAAAACTTAACTTCTGAGGAGGGGTAGAAAAAGTGGGGGGTTTGGGTTGTATCATGAACCGTATAGCGTCGACCATCTTATAAAGGTTTTCGACAGCCACATAGACTACTATATATCTTTAGGGTTCGCACTGATACCGGCTTTTCCCTCTAGCAAGAGGCCGTGCATGCCTTGGAAGATATACCAGATCAAGCCGCCGTCCAAGTCTGAAATAGAAGAATGGAGGAGGAGGTTCTGGCATAGGGGCTACAACGTTGGAGTATTAGGAGGCTCGCCGTCTGGAAACCTAGCCGTAATAGATATTGATTCGGAGACGCTCAGCAAAACCTTCAACGTTGAGCTTCTGAAAAAGGAGACCATGGTCGTCATGACGGGTGGAGGGGGATACCATATATATCTGAGAACGCCTAAGCCGGTGAGGACTGTTAAATTCCTAGACGAGAACAAGAGGGTCGCCGTAGAGCTTAGGGCTGAGGGCTCATTCAACATCCTTCCGCCTTCAATTCACCCTGAGACCAAGAAGCCCTACGTCCTGCTGTCCAAGCCGAGTGAGATAATGTATGTGGACGACCCAGTAGGCGAGCTGTCTAAGATACTGGGGCTCGACCCGGTTTGCGAGGTCGAGGAGAAGCCTCTGGTAAACTTCAGGCCGACGCCTTTCCCGAGAAACTACAAGCCCCCCTGTATAAAGCGTCTTCTAGACCCGGAGACCAAAATCGAGGAAGGATGGAGAAACGAGTCGCTCATCAGAGTGGTCAGCTACTTCCTCCAGACCTCAGATGAGGATGACGAGGAGGATCTGAAGATAGAGTTGAAGATTAAGGCTATGGCTTGGAATCTGGCCCACTGCAAGCCTCCGCTCGACGAGAGGGAGGTCGACAGCGTTGTGAAGAGCGTCCTCAAACACGGATACTACTACAAGTGTAGAAGCCTATCGGTTCTATGCGACCTGAAGAGCGGTTGCAAAGTCTACGACTCCTTCACTAAACGGGTAACGCAGAAGCTTGAAGAGGTGATGCTGCGTGGAGAAGAGTAGGGAGTTTGGGGAGTTTAGAGAGTTTAGGGAGTTTCTGAGAGAAAGGAAATTTGAAAACACCTTTTGGAGGCGTCTGGTGTGGGCTTGACCGTTAAAGTCGGCAGGAGGACTGTCACGCTTAAGCCTACGACGAGCCTAGTGCCTCTTGAGTTTGCCGTAGGAGTCTTCAACGGTAAAGCCTACGTGGGATACCTTATGGACTGTGAAATGGTCGACGACAACGGAAACACGATAGACATAGCGACTTGGCCCGTGCTCGTCTTCGAAGACGAAGTCGTCCTATACGAGAAGGACACGCTTGCACAGATGGGTGCTAGAAGGGCTTCGACACCCGTCGAGATGGAGAACTGGTGGAGCGGGACGTATGTGGACGTCGACCCAAAAAGCTACTACCAAGAGGTCTTCGAAAACTTCAAATATTATATAGATGCCCCGGAGCATAGGCTTCACTTCCTAAGCATATGGACAATCGGAACAGTATTTCACATGCTATTCCACGCATATCCATACCTATTCCTATACGGTATCAAGCGTTGTGGGAAGACGAAGACTCTTACTCTTATTAAGTGTATGGGTTTTAACGCTATTAGGACGCATAGTATGAGTGAGGCGACGATTTACAGGCTTGTCGAGAGTGCCCATGCGACCGTGCTGTTGGACGAGCAGGACTACCTTGCAAATCCCGAACGTAGGGCTGAGTTTAGAGCCCTGCTTCTAGGCGGCTATAAGAAGGGCTCTTTCGTCTACAGGAGCGAGAAGACAAGTAAGGGTAAGATTGTGCCGACCAAGTTTAGAATATACAGCCCCAAGGCGTTGGCCAACATTGAAGGTCTTGAAAACGTGCTTCAGGATAGAACCATAACAGTCACCATGAAGAGGTCGGTTGACCCGTCTATAATCAGGAGGGACGTTGACGAAGACGACCCTAAGTGGATGGAGATGAGGACCAAGCTCGCATCCCTATACGTCAAATACTGGAGGGAGGTCTCAGACGCATACATGGCTGTTCTAAACGCCCTCGGAGACGTTGAGGATATGTCAGGCATATCTGAAAACCTTAAGACCCTATTCCACGACGCTAGAGAATTCATATACTCCAGAAACCGGGAGCTGTGGTCTCCGATAATAGCCCTAGCCCTGTTCTTCGAGCTGAAGGGCGTCGAAGGTCTCGTGAAGAAGATTCTCGAAGTGGCAAAGGAGAACGTCGCCGAGAAGGAGTCTGAGGAGATAGAGACTCCTGAAGTCGGCTTGGTCTACGCCCTAAAGGCTATATACAAGGGCGACGGGTACTACGCCCTATCGGACATAACCCAACAGTATAAACAGGAGACCGGGATAGAGAAGATAGACCCCAGAAGCGTCGGGAGGATGCTTAAAAGGCTCGACATAACCGGGAAGATCAAAAGGTCGGGGACAATCCACTACTTCATAACGAGCAAGATGATTGAGGACTTGGCGACCAGATTGAACGTTGAGTTTGAGGGTACCTCTCTCTCAGAAACTCCCCAAAATCCCGAAACTCCCCAAACTCCCTTGGAAGGCTTGATCAGGAGGGCTTTCGAGTGGAGCAGGAAGAAGGAGTTCTTCACACCCGGTGAGATGGCCGTTGAGCTCGGCATCCCGCTCGGAACGGCTGAAAAAATAGTGGAGATACTGTTGAACGATAAAAAGCTGGCGAAGTTCGGCCAAAAATATATGCCAATTTAATCCTTCCACTGGTAGTCAAGTATGTCGCATATCTCCTTTGCCGTAGCTGGGCCTATGCCTTCAACCTCCATCAGCTCCTCCATAGATGCCCTGAACAGGTTTCTGAGCGTTTTGAACCTCCTCAGAAGGCTCCTAGCTCTAGCGTATTCCACAGAGGGAAGAGACGCCACAACCCTCAGAGCCTTCTCCTCAACGGTTTCAGCCTTCGGCTTGAACAGAGGCCTCTCAGCCTGCCTTTTTGAGGTTGAAGCCCTCACACACAGCCTCTCCAATAGCAGAGCCGTGTCTGACTTTTTCAGCGTAAACACCATGGGTATCTTCCAGCCGAGCGCCACCGCCAGCATGAGACCGTAGAGGGACGAGGGCTCAAACTCTCCAAGCCTGCCGGTCAATTCCACTAGGAGAAGCGGCTCGGCGTTCTCAACGTTTTTCAGCCCTTCAAGCTGCTCCCAGAGCCTCGCCGACGTGACGCTCCTGCACAGGTCTCCAAGAGTCTTCCTCTCAACCACATAGTTCTCGTTTCCCTCGACCAAGAAGTCCCCAAACGGAAGAGGCTCGACGTCAACCCTAAACCCCTTTGACTTCAAATGGGATATGACCGGTTTGACAAACCTAGCCTCCTTCGAGTCGACTACAACCCTCACGGTCATATTTTATCATTTTGTATAAATGAAAACATTTATATAAACCTTGTTTAACCTACTCTACTGAAGGTTGGAGGTGTCTACCCTGGTTAAGCTTAGCGAAATAGAAAAGAAGATATCCAGTCGGTTCCTAAGGGGTGAGGATGTCAAGAGCGGCGACGTCGTAACAATAGTTGACGAGGGCGAGTTCCTAGATGAGACCCAGACCGGCTTCGGAAGACCAGCCTTCAGGATAAAGGTTAGGCTTGAAAGCGGCGATGAGAAGCTTTGGACCGTAAACAGGACGAGCCTGAACAACCTCAAGAAGGCCTTCGGAGACGACACAAAATTCTGGGTCGGCAAGAAGGTCAGGCTTGAAACAAGCATTCAAAACGTCAGAGGACAGCTCAGAACAGTCATAATAGGCTTCCCGGTCGTCCAGGAGGAGGATCTACTGGCCAGAGAGCTCAGAGACCTGGTCAACAGCCTCAAGCAGACCGGCATGAGGGAGATTTCAAAGTCAGACTTCCAGAGGTTCCTAACGATTAAAGGCTTGAAGGTTTCGGTCGACGAAGCCCTGTCAAAGCTCAACCTGAAGGTGGAGGGCGATGTCGTCAAACTCTAAATCACAGTTCAACATGGCCGAGACGCTTTTCAGGTGGAAGCTCGCCGAGGCTAAGAAGCACATAAGAGGCTTGGGAGAGGTCTGGGTCACAGACCTAGTCACCTGCGGCTACAAAATCTTCCTTGAGGAGAAGTTTCCAGAGGTCAAGGAGTCCGAGCCCCTAAACCCTGTGACGCTTGAAGGCGACCTAGTCCACAAGGGCGTCCAGAGGATAATTAAAGAGTGCTTCAGCGGATACGCCTCCATAGAGGAGGAGGTCGAAGGCGTCAAAGAAGTTGGGGGAGTCAAGATAAAGGGCAGGCTGGATCTGTTGCTGGTCTACCCTTGGGGTGAGAGGCACGGTGTTGAGATTAAACACGTTCAAGCCACATATAACGCACCCTACGACCATCACCTTTTACAATGTAAAATTTACCGGTGGCTTTTCAACCTGGACAGCATAGAGCTCCTCTACGTTTCAAGGGACAGGATCACAAGCATACCGGTTGAAGGCTTGGTGAGCGAGGAGGACGTTGTCAAGCTTGTGCTTAGCCCCAGATACGCAACAGAAGAATGGATGTGCAGGTACTGCCCGTACTCCTTTGTCTGCGACAGGAGGATAATGGGTAGGGGTGAGCGTTCATGATAAAACGCATAGCCTACAACGTCTTCGAGGTTGAGTCTGAGACGGATCCCTCCAAAACATACACGGTCTTCTACGACAGGTTCAGAAAGAGGTTCTTCTGCACCTGCCCCGGCTTCGTAACACACCTTAAAAACGGAAAGCTATGTAAACATATATTAAGCGTTCTAAGTTCCATTGGAAACGAAATAGAGCTGTAGGAGGTGTTTGGATGGCTGGGAGAACCTATATCATACGTCTGAGCGAGCAGGACCTGTTCGACCTGCTGACCGATATAAGGACTACTCTGACGGGCTCAAGCATACCCCTCTTACCCCTCATGTGCCCGAAATGCGACAGCTTCAGGATAACAGTTGTAATGGGCACGAGCAGGCTCCTCGAATGTATGGACTGCGGCTCCAAGTTCAGGATAGTTGACGGGTGGGAGCATGAGCGAAAAGGTTGAAAAGCATGAGCTTCTCTCGGTCAGGGGTATAGGTCCGGCGACGCTTCAGAAGCTCCTAGACCACGGGATAGACACGGTTGAAAAGCTGATAATATCCAAGCCCGAGGAGATAGCGACAGCCTTAGGCGTAAGCCTAGCGAGGGCCAAGGCCCTTCAGAACGAGGCCAAATCCGTAGCCCTCGCCAAGGTCGTCGAAGTCTGGACCGGCGAGAGGATGAGGGAGCACATGGAGAAGGAGGTCGCCAGAATACCCACCGGCATCGACGGATTCGACAGAATACTCGGCGGCGGACTGCCGACAGGAGCATTAGTAGCCTTCTCCGGAGCCTCTGCGACCGGTAAAACCGAAATCTGCTACTCCGTATGCGTCAACTGTCTAAAATACCTGAAGAGGCCGTTTGTATGGATTGAAACGGAGCCCTATACGTTTTCAGTCGCTAGGCTTCTTGAAATAGCTAAGAATAGGGGGGTTGAGGTTAACCTGAAGAGCGACTTCTACGTCGTCCCAGCCAGGGATGTGGCGTCAAACCCGGACAGGCTTATGCTGGCCTATGAGAGGGTTCAGGCGGAGGTCGACAGGATGGCGGTTAAACCCGCGGTCCTAGTCGTAGATTCTTTTTCATCGCCGTTCCGTCAGGCCTTCTTCGGGAGGGAGATGCTTTCGGCGAGAAGCCAGGAGACCGCTAGACACATAGGCTGGCTTCAGGCGTTCTCGGCTAGGTACAACGTTTTGACGCTTTTGACGGAGCAGGTCTACGCTATACCCGACATGGGTCAGCAGTTCCAAGCGGTCGCGAGGTTCGGAGACTCCAGGAGGCCGTACGGCGGTGAGGCTTTCCTGCATATGGTCTCCATGCATGTGACGCTTGTAAGGTCTAAGGGCGACGAGTGGCTCCTAGTCACGGACGACGTGCCGGGGATACCTATGATGGAGATAAGGTTCAAGATAACCGATTCCGGAGTGGTCAGCTCCGAGTGAGGTGGCAAACGTTGAAGTATCTGGTCGGGGTTAGAAAGGCGATAGCTAGAAAGGTCGGCAAAGGATACTACTACATAATGAGCATACCAGACGAGGTGGCCAAAGACATGAACCTCAAACCCGGAGACAAGCTAATAATATACTACGACGACAGCGAGAAAACCATGACCATTATGAAAAACCCCTGACCCCCTCCATTTTTTTGGAGGTGTCTTTTTCTGATTGAAATAGACGTCGAGTTTTTAAAGGAGCACTGGCTCTACGGTGCAACCTTGAGGGAGCTTGCCAAGGTGCTCGGCATGAGCCAGATGACCGTCCACAGGCTTATAAAACAGTATGGTCTACCTGACGGGAGGAAGAGGTATTCAAACGGCTGGCTCTACTGCGGAAGCTGCCACAGGAATATACACTCCTCAGTAGCTATACCACACAGGAGGGGATTTCTATGCCCGGTATGCCACAAGAGGCTGAGGAGGAGGTGAAAGAGGGACAACTTCAAAGATACTGGCTACGTGTCGGCGAAGTTGCCAGCCTAAGCTTCGGGCGACCGCTGGCTGACCTCCACCAAAAGGAGGTGAATAAATGGCGGGTACCAGGATGTTCGGGTTTATAACCGAAACGTGGAATCCGATTACTGGCTGTCTGCACGACTGCTACAACGGAAGGTGCTGGGCTAGGATAATGTGCAACAGGTTTGGGAGGAGGTGGGGCTACGGCTTCCAGCCAACATTCCATCCTGAAAGGCTGAACAGGAAGTTCAAGCCAGACAGGCTCGTCTTCACGGTTTCAATGGGAGACCTGTTTGGAAGCTGGGTCAAAACGGAACACATAAAAGCCGTCCTAGACGTGATAGACACCAACAGGATGACTAGGTTCTTCCTAGAGACCAAAAACCCGAGAAGATATCTCGAGTTTGAAATACCCGAGAACACCGTGATTTCAACCACAATCGAGACGAACAGAAGCTACAGCGTAAGCAAAGCCCCGCCGGTCCACGAGCGTTACAGCGCCTTCAAACAGCTGGGAGGGCTGAAGCACGTCAGCGTTGAGCCTATAATGGACTTCGACCTAGACATCTTGGTTGACTGGATTGGGAAGATGAACCCGTCCATCGTGTCCATAGGATACGACAACTACGGTGCAGGCTTACCCGAGCCCCCGGTAAGCAAAACCGTAAAGCTCATCGAAGCCGTAAAAGACATAGGCATAGCTGTCGAAGTAAAAAGCCTAAGGAAGAGGTGATCGGGCTGAGTAAACCCATTCTTTTCGAAACATACGAGGAGTTCTGGGAGTACTGTAACAACCGATGCCCCGACCGTGCGATAGGCTGTGCGAACAAGTGTATTCTGCGTAAGCTTTTAGGGATTCCGCCTTTTGGAAAAAGCTATGAGGGGAAGCTTCAAGGGAAGATATCGTTGAGCGGTTTTGCGTTGTAGGAAACCTTTATATAGCTCTCTGTATCTTTTTACAGGTTTGGAGGTGTTTCGTGTTTGGGCGAAACCCTAGTAAGGGTGGTCAGACTGTATAAGAGCTCGAGCGGCTCCTGCGTCTACTTTCCGAAGAGGGTTATGGAGAGGTTGGGCTTGAAGGTCGGAGACGAGTACGCGCTATACGCTGGCTCTGATGGGACGCTGACGCTCAGACCGATAAAAGCCAAGAGGTGAGGGTGTTGAGGTTGAGTAGGAAGGCTCTGCTTATAGCCGCGTTGATACTGCTAGCGTCTTCGCCGGTGTGGGTTCCAATGGCGGTCTACGCTGCGACGGATAATATGGACAAGTTCCAATACTATGTGGAAGCGTTAAAAGCTTTGGGTAATGGTCTGGTTGAGTATTTCAAGGCTGTTATTGAGTTGTTTAAGGAGGCGGTTAAACCATGAGTATTGCAAATAAAGACGCTAGAAACAAGGTGTGTCCGTTGCTTTCACTAGCCATCCGTAAAGTCGCATACTGCCAGGGGAAAGACTGCATGTTCTGGAGTGAAACGGGAAACCCAGAATACGGTGTCTGCGAGTTGAAAGAATACCTGAAAAGGTGGTGAAAGCACGACCATAAGAATCAGGGTGATTTACGACAGGGATGAGGAGGCTGACCTAGCCCATAAAATTCACGACGAAATAGGCGACAAGGTCGTTGAGGGAAGATACAGCCACATACACGTCACCAACGACCCACCCAAGTCATTCGGGATAGACGTTTACCCTGAAGCGAAGCCCGTGACGGATGTGCCCGAAGGCGTTAAAAAGACCGTTGCGGAGATAATTCAAATCGCCAGGGGCTTCCCATCGCCTGTGAGGAAGACTGAGTTCAAAGACTTTGAGAAGACGGATAAAGGCTACAGGGCTTCTGGAAGCTACGAGGGTGTTGTCATGGGGAACTTCGTAGCGAGGGGCTTCTTCGACATCGAGCTGGACAAAGACCTACGCCTAGTCAGGTTCAGGATAGATGAGTTGAAGTGAGGCTGAGAGCCGTGAAGGTCTGTGATAGGTGTGGTAAAAGGCTTACTGAAAAAGACGCCGAGTTTGAGACGTATAGAGACTTCGCCGAGCGCACAATTATAAGGCTTGTCCTCGGAGACGTTGACTTATGCCGAGACTGTTATAAAGAGTTCTTCAAAACATTCAACCCTAAGATATTGGCTTTGAAAAAGGAGGTTGAGGAGTGGGTTAAGAGTGGAAGGTGATACTTACCATGACTGCGGCTTTTTATTGGGTTAAATGGAGGTTACCGTCTTCGACGTGTTGGATACCCATAGACTATAGGATGTTCACCACAGTTACAGGAGTCAGGTTCTACTCATTGGAAATCACGGTTTCAACGTGCAGTTGGAGTGACCCGTGATGAAGTATTCCGTTTATGAAGCAGATAGAAGAGCCGTTGAGTCGGCTCGTAGAGACTACGAGCTTTACGCAACCTCGACAGAGTTAGGAGAATAGTGAAAACCTACTACAATATCATAGCCAAGTTTGGACTTCTTCTGATAAGGAAGAGCCCTCACGTAAGTGTTGGCGGAGACCAACTTCGAGGTGGTATAGTGGGAAGCGTTAAGAAGGGGAAGGTTATCAGTTTCATAATGCCTTCGGAGTGGCAGATTCAGATTAAAAAACATGATGGATTCTACATGCTCGACTACACTGAAATAGTTGAAAGACCGGCGGATATGGATAGGGAGGAGTTTTCAAAATGCGTTGAAAACACTATAGAATACTGTAAAAAGCTTTTCCAAACCGCTAACGTAAAAAGCGAGATGGAAACATCATCTTACGATGATAAAATCACCATAAGACTCAAACTGGAATCTTCACTCGAAGTCATCCTCTCAGGTCTAGTCAGCGAGTTCATCGGCTTTGCAAAAATAGGAGACATAACCTTAAGAGAACTACTAGTGCTCACTAGTATAGCTTTCCGAACATTAAAAGGTCAAAATACTCAAAATCATACTTGAGAGTGAGGAGACCATGGATGATTTAGTTGATAAATTTGAAATCGTAAGGATTGTAGAGCGTGGTTTAAAACTCGCCGAGAACGGCAAACGTCGGGGGTGTATCAGCGAGATTGACAATGGACTTTTCAAATACTTCACTAAAATAGCAGACTCTCTAGGCAAGCCTCTAACGGATAAGGCGAGACTGCCCGAATTCATAGACTTCTTAAAAGAGAAGGGCTACATCAACTTGGACGTTTGGAGGAAAATACTAGACCTC
>Ga0078972_1004877_pt1 | contig 35438 bp, 33 predicted proteins | sample YelNatPaOPGAMG01_FD_67568 | JGI IMG/M metagenome (GOLD analysis project Ga0078972, IMG submission 67568) | Hot spring thermophilic microbial communities from Obsidian Pool, Yellowstone National Park, USA - OP-RAMG-01 (SPADES assembly) (version 2) | ecosystem: Environmental > Aquatic > Thermal...
CCCCGTACACCAGTCGGGGGGCGCAAGACACCTACATTCAGGGGGGCGGGAGGAAGGCGAGAAACGAGAGCCTCTTGGAGAAGAAAAACCTGGAAAGAAGATTCCTCCGCAGGGAGCCGCAGCCTCTGCCCGCCGATTCGACCGCAGGAGAGGCTGCCGCACGCTACACGAACCTCCGGCAACTGGTGGCCGAGCTGGTAGGCGGCTGCCCCTTCACCCTCCTGGTGCAGGATCAAAGCAACTCACCTCGCGGCGACGCCGCTCGGTTGCTGCAGGCCGCGCACCTGGATCAGCCGGCGACGAAGGGATGGCCCGAGCTACCCCTGCCAGAGGTGTGCGTCGAGCCCTCCGTCGCCCGCCCGACCTACCGCTGGGAGGACCCGGCCGACGGCCGCTCGCGCCGCCTCCCGCCCGAGGAGTGGCTGCGACACCTGTACGAGCACTTTCGCCACCTCGGCCTGGGCCCGGGTGACATCTTTCCGAACGACCCGGAGGCTGCCGAGTTCGAGGCCACCATGGAGCGTCGACGGCCCTCGCCGCCCCCTGCGCAGCCTGCAGGTGCTGGCGTCCCTCCGGTCTGGGCGACCGAACGGGAGCGATGGCTGGCGCTCATGCGCCAGACGGCTACCGGTGAAGGAGGCACAGAGGCAGCGGGCAGCGCCGGGCCCCACGAGCCAGCAGGGATGGTACCTCAGTGGGCCGCCACGCTACGGCGGGAAGCCATGCGGCTGTTGCAGACTGAGGGGCAGGGCCTGCAAGGGGCCATCGAGTGGCTGCGGCACCTCGATCGCTCGCTGCGCCAGGCGCTGGCACAGGCTGAGGACTATCAGGTGCGCCTGCTGCACGCGCTCGGCAGCGAGGCACAGGCAGCGGCAAGAGGCCGCGCGGCCCAGCGCCGGTTGGCGTTCCGCCGGCTGCTTGCCAACCGGCCGCACCCTGCCAGCCTGCTCGGGCGGCTGGTGCCGTTCGCGGCGCTTCTGACCACCGTCGGGGTCTACGCGTTGCCGCGCTACGGAGCGCCCGTGAACCTTGCCGCGCCGCCCTGGCTGCTGGTCCTGCAGTTATGGCTTGCCCCCCCCCCGCTCGCCCGCGGGAACCCCGCTCGCCGGGGTAGTTTAGAAAGTGGCCTTGCCCTGCATAATCATGCAGACGATCAGGGCGAAGAACGTCGCGCCTTCGAGAAGGGCGGCGATGACGATCATGGCCGTCTGAATGCGGCCGGCGATTTCCGGCTGGCGTGCCATGCTTTCCAGAGCGGCGGCGCCGATACGGCCAAAGCCCCAACCGGCGCCGAGGATCGTGATGGCCGCTCCCAGGCCCGCACCGACGCCAGCCCCGGAGAACGTTGCGGAGGTTGGCGCCTGGGCCAATGCCGGCGCCGCGGCCAGCAGAAGCACAACCATCACCAGACAAAGCAGTTGCATAGCTTTCATGGAAAACTTCACTCCCGTTTCAAAAGCCCACAAACCAGGTCGAACACCACAAGAGCGCCCGGCTCAATGTTCGGGATGCAGCTGCATCCCCATGAACAGAGCGGTCAGAAACACAAAAATATATGCTTGCAAGAAGGCGACAAACAGCTCCAGCAGGCTTAGAAGCACCACGCCGACGACGCTGGCAACAGAGACGGCGCCGAGCAGCAAGAGATTTCTCGACTCAGCGGCGGCGACGATGAACAACAGGATCACGGCCAGGACCATATGGCCGGCGAACATGTTGGCGAACAAACGCACGGCCAACACGCCGCTCTTGATGACGGTGCCGAGCAGTTCAATCACAAAGATCATCAGGCTGAAAAACCAGCCGACGTAGGGAACGTCAATTCGCGGCCACAACGAGATCAGGTAGCGAATCGTGCCCAGCAGCAGCGGGCCGAGAAGGGGCACCTTCCGCAAGCCCGCCAAGGAATCGGCATGGCCAGAATGCGGATCGTGGCCGTGGCCGTGGCCGTGACCGTCAGCAGGTTCTTGGCCCTGTTTCACGATGGCCGCTCCGTGCAGCATGATGAAACTGACCAGCGCCAGTGCTCCCGTCACCCAGATGTTCGCCGTCGGCGATCCCATGAACGGGATCATTCCCAGCAGGTTGCAGAAAAGCAGGAACAAAAACAACGTCCACAAAAAAGGGACATACCGATCAGCGTCCTTCTCGCCGATATTGGGCTTGGCAATTTCATCGCGGACGAACGTCAGCAGCGACTCGAAAGCGTTCCACCAGCGCCCTTTGGGCAATTCGCCCGTTTGCGCTCGGCGGGCCAACGGCAGATAAATGAGCAGGATAAGGACCGCGGCGATCACCTCCAGGATCATGAACTTGGTCACCTGAAAGCGATAGTGGAAATCGAGGGCCTCGATATTGATGTCGAAGTACGGCAGCCGTATCTCTTGCTTGTCGCCGAAGAGGCTGGTGAAGAACTCCCATATGTCGGTGTCCTGCACGTGTTGGAAAGGGTCATGCTTATGCGCTGCCATGTCCGTACTCACCAATCAAGAGGAACTCAGCGGCTCATGTTGCCGGTTCACCCAATCACGAAATCGGGCCTTGCGTCTCCGTCCGCCCGACCACTAGCAGAGTCATGTCCAGGGCCAAAGTAAACAGATAACCAATGAGCAACCAGATTAGGAACCCATCCTGCCGCTGATAAAAAGGCGCCCACAGGTACAGCCCCCAGCCGGACGACAGAACGCAAGCCATGCGCACTGCTGTGCCGCCCAAGACCAGGATCAGCTGTTTGTCCGGCGCTTGCCGCAAGGCCCACTCCCCCCAGATTAGCGTGGCCGCTGCCGGCGCCAGGCAGAGGAGCAGGGCTGTGCCGAGAAAGACCATGGCCGCATCGCCGCCGCCCAGATGACGGGCCGGTAAGCCGACTAACAACCAAAAGACGGCGCTGCCGCTGAACAGAAACACCAAACGTCGAATCACCGCGACTCCTGATTAGACTGGGAAGGCCCCTTTGTGTCCATTTTGTTCAACAAATGTACCAGATGGACAAACCCCCCGACCAAACCCAAGACCGCACCGGCGATCATCCCCCACGGCGTCCAGCCCAAGTAATGATCCGCCACGAGTCCGGCGACAATCGGCGCAACCATCTCCATGCCAATCTGCCCCAAGGCGACGTAGCGCCCCATCTCGTTGCGATCTGGCAGCTCTGGGAGCATCGCGCACCTGCTACTCGAGCTTCTGCCCGCGCGTAAGCCGCAGCAGCCCAAGGTATTTCCAGAACCAGGGGTATTCTCGGAACCAGGGAAAGAAAGTCAATCGCAAATTCGTGTAATTTTTCACGAAGTCGAAGTAGGCCGAGACAAACCTGGCGGCACACAGGAACGAACGGGCCTATTTCGGCAAGAGGCATGCAACTGTGGACAATTTTTTATTGACAATCGTTACAGACGCCTTTAGAATCGAGGTCGTAAAATAGGAAGGTCTTGCATTTGCAATCCTCCCCCCTCGTGGGTGAATTGCCTTTTTGGCTTCCGTCCGTGCCTCTGTTTTTCTCCTCCAACACGGCGCGAGAACCAAGCGCGAGGGTCCGTATCAGACACTCCCAGGAAAGGACCTCTGGGACGGTATCTTTCAGGGATGACGGCCCGGAGATCTTCACAGCGCCCTTTCCAAACAGGCGCGGGAGTGGTAAGGCATGACTCGCCGTCAATTGCAAGCCTGCACTAAGAAGACCTTGCGTGAGTTGGCCCGTAAACAAGGCATTGCCGGCTGGCATGGCATGAGCAAAGAAGAACTGGTGACGGCCCTGGCAGGCGAAGGACGTCACCGACCGGGTAAACAGGTGCGAGTAGAAAAACCTCATCAGGGCGTTGCCACGCCCCGCTCGCCTTATGCCGCCGCCGTCGCCCGCGATACCTCCAATGCCTCCTCTGGTGAAGAGCAAATAGGAAGCAGCAAATACAACGTGGGCGTTCCCACCCGCGACCTGTCCGCCAAGGTGCCCAAGGACCTGCCCGCCGGCTACGGCAAGGACCGCATCGTCCTCATGGTCCGCGATCCCTACTGGCTGCACTGCTACTGGGAATTGACGCATCAGGCCGTCAGCCGCGCCGAAGCGGCCCTGGGCCAAGAATGGCACACCGCCAAGCCGATCCTGCGTTTGCTCGATGTCAGCAGTCGGGATACCACCAGCACCAGTGAAGCGATTGTCCGCGACATCGACATCCACGGCGGCTGCAACAACTGGTACATCGATGTGGCCAATCCACCGCGCTCCTTCCGCGTGGACATCGGCTATCTGGCCAAGAGCGGCCGATTCTACGCCCTGACCCGTTCCAACATCGTCACCACGCCGCGGGCCGGCATCAGCGATGTCATCGACGAAAATTGGGCCGACATCGACGCCCAGAAAGCCGACCGCATCTACGCCATGTCCAGCGGCTTCGACCCAACGGCTGGCAGTCTGGAGTTGAAACAACTGTTTGAAGAACATTTACGCCGTCCCCTCGGTTCGCCGGCCGTCACCAGTTTTGGTTCAGGAGGACGGGCGCTAGGGGGCAAGCCGCGCAAGTTCGGCTTCCAGCTGGACGCCGAACTGATCGTGTACGGCGCTACCGAGCCGAATGCGCGTGTAACGCTGCAAGGCCAGCCGGTCAAGCTGCGCCCGGACGGCACCTTCACCATACGTTTCAGCTTACCCGACGGCCGGCAGATCATCCCCGCCGTCGCCGTCTCCCCGGATGGCATTGAGGAACGCACCATCGTCCTCGCTGTGGAACGCAACACCCGGCAGCTGGAACCGCTTATCCACGATGAAAATGAGTAATCGGCCTCGCCGCTGCTCTCCGAGTTGTGAGCGTAAGGGAGCGATCAGCTTGCTGTTGCAAACGCGGCCTTACGGCCGCGGCTCGATGGGGGCTGTCAGGCCGATTGCGGCGGCCGTGAAGGCAAGCGCCAAGGAAAGTGTAACGCACCAGGGTATGGTAGCTCGTCAGGGCCAGCCAGGTCGTCAAGCCGACAACGAGGAGGAACTTCACTCCCGCAGGCATAGCGACGCCTACCAGGTCCAGTTGGATCAAGCCAACCAGCGGTAGATGGCACAGATAAACCCAGTAAGAAGCGTCAGCCAGATAGCGCAACCGATCCCGTTGGGCATGACCATAGCGCAGTCCCAGTCCGAGCAAACCAAAAAGAGACAGCCACGCCAACAGCGAGAGGGTGGCGGCGAGCACCCAGCGGGTTTGCCATTCATGGGGTTGTTCGAGATGCCGGTGCAGCAGCGGCAGGAGCAGGACTGCCAGCGGCGCCGACAGCGCCAGGTATCCTCCCCAGGAGCGGCAGATCGCCGGCAAATCTTTGCGCTGAGGATAAATCGCCACGCCTGCGGCAAAGAACAGGCCATAGTACAGCAACCGCCAGCCGTCCGGAACAAACGAATTGTGGTGCGCGACCACCGGCTGAAGATTGACGGCCAGCACAATGGTAGTGGGAATGGCTAGCCACAGCGGCAATTCTTGCCCCCAGCCCGCGATGCCGCCAAGAGCGGGCTGCGTCGGCACGGCTGGCTGCGGGAAGAGCCTACGATACCCACAAAAGATCAAGTTGAGAAGGAACAGATCTTCCAGGAACCAAAGATGAAGCGGACCATAAAGCTCGCCTTGGATCACCGGACGGAACTTGACTGCCAAGATCTGTTTGACTGTGCAGTGTCCGCTGACCAACCAGCCGGCAGCCCAGATATAGAACGTGAGCGGCACAATCACGAGGCAGCCGCCCAAGAACGGCACCAGCAAACGGCGGGCACGCTGCGCCAGCAATCCCCCTGGCCCGCACCGGACCTCGACCAGAGCGGCAAAAAAGCCCGCCAGGAAAAAAAACAATGGCAGACGGAAAGCGTGCAGCCACCAAAAGAGAAAATCAAAAAAAGAATGGCACGTACTATCGCGCACTACCCAAATCAAGCCAGGCATACGCCCGGACATATAGCTGACGGAGCCGTGCAAGCACACCCCCAAGAGCATGGCCGCCGCACGCAGGCCATCCAAGGCGGCGATGCGTCCTTCCCCCTCTGTATCCGGGGCGGCTTGGGGATGCGAGTTTAGGGAAGAAGGCCCCGACATTCGAGCCATCCGTTTCACCTCCGCGCAGAAACGTGGCGTTGCCATACCTGAAAGGCCCAAGTGTTCCTAGAGGAAAATTTGCTCTGGAGCGCCTGGGTCAGTCCCGCTATCCTCTTGCCTACGAAAATTGCCCAAGTTAACCGCCTCGTAGGATAAGTTAAAGCAATAAGATGAGGAGTACGGATGATCGACTTGCCCAGCGCCATTCTCAGCGCCACATTGTCGGCTTACTGGTCGGGAGTTGCGGTCACGGCCCTCGTCAATCGCCGGCGCCACGGGCGCTCGGCCGGCATCTGGCCGAGCAACCGCGTTGAGCGCACTCTGTGGCCGATCTGGGCGCCGTTGATCGGGCTGTGGAATGTGTTGCCGTGGTGCGCGCTATCGCGCGGCCACGGTTGGTGGACGCTACGACTGGCCGCCGCTCTGTTGGGGTTGGGTTGTTTTGGGGCCACGGTCGTCTGTTGGACACGGCTGGGAAGAAACTGGAGCATGGCTGTGGTTCCAGGGCAGAGCACAGAACTGGTGCAAACCGGACCTTACGCTCGCGTTCGCCATCCGATCTACGCCCTCAGCATCGCCTTGATGCTCTGCTCCGTAGTCGTGGTCCCCACGTTGCCCATGCTGGCCGTGGCTGCGCTGCACTTGCCCTTCCTATGGACCAAGGCACGCAGCGAAGAGCAATTCTTGCACACGATTCACGGCGGACAGTACGCAGAGTACTGCCGCCGCACCGGAGGCTTCTTCCCACGCTGGTCGCTGGCAGGGGCCAAAAGAACGCCAAACAGCTCGCTCTGAAACTCACGAGACCACCGGCAACGCTCCCTCTGCCGCCCGCTTGCGAATGTCCTGAGTGATGCGCATCGAGCAGAACTTGGGACCGCACATCGAACAGAACTTGGCCGACTTAAACACTTCCTGGGGCAGCGTTTCATCATGCATGGCGCGGGCTGTGTCGGGATCCAGCGCTAGCTCGAACTGCTTGTTCCAGTCGAATTCGAATCGCGCTTTGGAGAGTTCGTCATCCCGGCGACGGGCGTTCTTACGGCCGCGGGCGATGTCGGCCGCATGAGCGGCGATCTTGTAGGCAATGACGCCTTGGCGCACATCGTCCTTGTTCGGCAAGCCCAGGTGCTCCTTCGGGGTGACGTAACAGAGCATGGCAGCGCCCGCCTCGCCGGCCAGCGCCGCGCCGATGGCACTGGTGATGTGGTCGTAGCCCGGCGCGATGTCCGTTACCAGCGGGCCAAGCACATAGAACGGCGCATCGTGGCACAGCTCTCGTTCCTTCTCGACGTTCATCTTGACCAGATGCATCGGGATATGCCCCGGTCCTTCGATCATTGTCTGCACATTGTGCTCCCACGCCTTCAAGGTCAGCTCGCCCAACGTCTTCAGCTCGGCGAACTGCGCCTCGTCGTTGGCGTCGGCCAGGCACCCCGGACGCAGCCCATCGCCCAGACTGTAGGTCACGTCATAAGCACGCATGATTTCGCTCAGCTCATCGAAATGCGTGTACCACGGATTTTGTTCGTGGCGGGCCAGCATCCAGGCGCCCAGGAGCGAGCCGCCGCGCGAGACGATGCCGGTGATGCGGTGGGCCGTCAGCGGCAAATATTCCCGTAAGATCCCAGCGTGAATCGTCATGTAATCGACGCCCTGCTGCGCTTGGTGCTCGACCATGTCCAGCATCATGCGCGGCGTAATATCGCCGATGTCCTTGACGTTCTGCACAATCTGATAAATCGGCACCGTGCCGATCGGCACCGGCGAGGCGTCGATGATGGCCTGGCGAATAGCATCGATGTCGCCGCCGGTCGAGAGGTCCATGACGGTGTCGGCGCCCAGATGGACGGCGGTGTGCAGTTTTTCCAGTTCGTCGTCGATTTTGCTGGTGACGGCGGAGTTGCCGATGTTGGCGTTGATTTTGCACTTGCAAGCGATGCCTATGCCCATCGGTTGCAGGTGCTTTTTCAGATGCACCTTGTTGGCGGGAATGACCAAGCGTCCGCGCGCCACCTCCTCGCGGACCAATTCCGCATCGAGTTCCTCACGCTGAGCGACAAAACGCATCTCCTCGGTGATAATCCCTTTGCGGGCGGCTTCCATCTGTGTCATTGCTAGTCCCTTCCTTATATGAGGCGGAGTGCAGGAGAGAGCGGAGAAGAGAGACGAGAACGCCAAACGGGTTCGCTTTCCGTCCCGGCATTACCCGCAACGGTCCCAGGGTCTGCTCTCAGCTCGCGGCCCTACTGCCGTGGCACCCCTAGCGATACCTGAAAAAAATTGTACTTGTCTGGCTGCCGTTCGGCCACATTGGGCCGGTAGCTTTCTCGTTTAGCGCTGCGGGACAAAACCCTTACGAGCCGGAAGCGTAAGCGACGGCAGCGCCGCCGTCGTTTACACTTCCGGCTCGTTCCCAGACCGTTTTTTTCCGTCAACTCTCAGGGTAGCCATGCCGCTGCGTAGCCCTCGGAAGCCATGAAAAGGGCCGCTTGCTGAATAGGCCCTCCGCTGCGCGGCTTCTTTTCCAGCAGCACTTGCCGCGCTGGGACCGGCATCCGCGCGTTCCGTCGTATCGGGACGATTCCAGGCGTGGTTTTACGCTGGGTGCGCTTTGCGGTGATGTTCGTCGATGCGGTCGGAAGGGATGTGCCAGCCGCAATCGTCGCAGCTAGGCGCTTTGTCGTAGCAGCCATCGCAGAACAAGGGGCCGCCCAGAAAGAATTGTTCCAGCCGCGCGCGCGTCTCGTCGTCCAGTTCGCCTGGATCGAGCGGCACGTGCATTTCGTGGCCGCAGCCTTCGCAATGACGTGAGCTGAAGCGTGTCAACAACGGTGCATAATGATCGTGGACGCCGCGCGGCACGACGCCTTTCCCGTGACACAACGGGCAGGCCACGCCGAGTTGGGCTGCAATGGCCCTGCGGATAAAATCGCTCTTATTAGGAAGTTTATCGAGCAGGGCAGCCAATTCGCTTTCGACCTTGAAAGCGACGACCGCAGTCTTTTGCGGCTTTCGCTCCGGCTTGGCGGGCTTGCGGGACATGGAATGCTCCTGTGCGGACCCATTGTCTCTATCTTAGAGTGCAACGAGCCGATTAGCTACCTTTCTTCCGCTCGGCGTCGCTGAGGATGCCGTAAAAGACAACATCCAGAATATCGTTTGCCTGCTTCTCGACCGAGGGACGCTCACCGAGAAAGTAGTTGGTGAACATCGTGCCGTAGAGCGCACTGCCCAGGACATCGGTAATCCGCTCCACGGGCATGTTGCGGATGCGCCCCGCCTCGATCAGCGAGCGATACAGCTCTTGCCAGCGTTTGATATTGGTCTCGCGGTGAACGAAGTAGGTTGGTTTCTTGCGGTCTTTGAACTGCGCCCGTTCTTGGATCAGCAGTTCAACATACTCCGGGTGTTCGGCAAAAAAGCCCAAAAAGGCGCGAATGGCCGCACCGAGGCGCTCGAACGGATCGGTGATGCCCTGGATGCTTGCATCAATGCTTTGGCGCATCAGCCGCATGACGCGGTCGGCGGCAGCCAGGAAAAGCGCGCGTTTGCTGGGAAAATAACGGTAGATGGTCCCCTTGCCAATTTGCAGTTTCTCCGCCAAAAGCTGCGTATCGGTATCGCTGTAGCCGTGCTCCGCAAACAGCTGCATGGCCGCCTCGAGGATCTGTTCTTCACGCTGGACCCGTCGTTGGGCGCTAACGGAGCGTCGCTGAGCGCCCCTGGCAGTCTGAGTCATGACCTTCCGCTCCTTCATCTACTGCGATGGATGGGGGCTTCCCTCATCAGGACAAGAGAATAGAACTGACTGGTCAGTCCTCTCTTGTTTGTTCTTAACTTTTTCGTCGCGCCCTGTCAAGGTGGAAAAGGGTTTTTTTAAAGCGCATTGCAAGACGTGTATAGCGCTTGGGAGTTCGCCGCGATCCGCCGGGGAGCGCGAACGCACTTCCCGGCGGATCGCGGCTAGTGAATAACTTTCAATTGCGAACAAGCAAGTTTCAAATCTTCGATGCCCCCATCGGTCACATGGCTGGATAGGATGGTCAGCTCGCGCAACTGCGGCATGTTGCGGAGAGAAAGCAATCCACGATCGGTAATCGATTTGTTGCCGCCCAATACCAGCTTGTGCAGCGCCGCTGCGCTCCGTAATTGGGCCAAGCCCTCATCCGTGACTTTGGTTCCATACAGGGAAAGCTCTGAAAGGTTGACCATATTGCAAAGATAGCGCAGGCCGGCATCGGTGACGCGCGTCTCATTGAGATTGAGGGAGGAAAGATTGGGCAATGTTTGCAAAACGGCCAAGCCCGCGTCGGTGATTTTCGTGCTGGAGAGATTGAGATTTTGGAGATTGGGCAAGCCACGAAGGACCACGAGGTCGGCGTCGTTGAAAGAGGTGTTGTGCAGATTGACCTCGCGCAGCCTGGTCAACGGCGCCAGCGATTCCAGGGCAGCAGCGGCATTGCGGAAACCGTGCAGGTCGGCGACCGCAACGAATTTGTCCAGCCCGTCAAAATCGACCTGCACCATGCCGCCGCGTTTCAGGACCGACTCGATCGCCAGATCCTGTTTCGTCTTTTTGCCCAGGGCGACCCCATTAGGCCCGGCGGTGGATTTGGCCGGGCTGGACGAATTGCTGTGGAAGAGGCGCGAGAACAGGCCGGTGTTTCCGACCTCGGCGGGGGGATTGGGCGCGCAGGACGGACTGTTCTGGCAGCCGGTCGCCAGCGCCAGGACAGCGAAAGTCAGAGAGAACCGCACCCTGCGCATCCCGTCCTCATCCTTTCGCCGGACGACATACCAAGGAATGCCGCGCAAGGCAAGCGCTCTTCTGGACTAGCCGTGTATCTGCCGCAGCGCATTCGTAGAGCACAATGCTCACGGCGTTGGCGAGCGCTCCCGCTCACCCTCTGTCCACATTTTACAGTTGCCCAACCCTGCCTGGTCGGCGTAGAGTAGGACTATCATGAAGCAACTCACCATCGTCGTCAAACCGTTTCGCGCCGAGGCGGTGTTGCGGGCCCTCACCGAACTGGACGTGGCGTCCGTAGTCGTCCGTGAGGCCAAGGGCTACAGCCGACAAAAAGGCTATCTCGATCGCTATCTCGGCAGCGAGTACAGCATGGCGTTTCTGCCCAAGATTGAGATTAGTGTTTGTGTCAGCGACGAGCGCGTCGAGGAAGTGGCAAGCCGGATCGTCCGCGCCGCCCGCACCGGTCGCATTGGCGACGGCAAAATTTTCGTGGTGCCGGTCGCCTGGCCCGATCCACTGGAATTTTGAGCGCCGTCGAAAGGATTCGCGTTATGATGGCCAAGGACCGGCTCCACGTCGAACAATCTTTCCACGATCGCCAAGCCCGCGAACGCGCTGCTTCTTTTGAAAGCACCAGCGCCTTGGGTTTTGCGGATGACTGGTATCTCGATCATGAGACGTGGATTCGTCCCGCCCTGGCACGTCTGGGCGCGGTGGCGGGTTTACCTGTGCTGGATTACGGCTGTGGGCACGGCATGGCAGCAGTGGTGCTGGCCCGGCGCGGCGCCAACGTAACGGCGCTCGATCTGTCACCGGGCTATTTGGCCGAGGCCCGGCGGCGTGCGGCGGCCAACGGTGTGCGGATCGCCTTTGTGCAAGCCGATGCCGAGCGCCTGCCGTTTGCAGACGGCTCTTTCGCGCGCATTTGGGGCAATGCTATTCTGCATCATCTCGATCTGCGGCGGGCGGCCCGCGAACTGCATCGCGTGCTGCAACCCGGAGGGATTGCCGTCTTGTGCGAGCCGTGGGGCGCGAACGCCTTGCTGGCCTGGGCGCGGCGGCGGCTGCCCTATCCCGGCAAGGAACGCACGCCCGACGAACAACCGCTGTTGCCGCAGGATGTCTGCCTGTTGCGGCAAGTATTCCCGGCACTGCACATCGAAGGGCATCAACTCTTGTCGATGGCTCGCCGCGTGTTGCGGCCGGGACGGCTGGTGTCGGGGCTGCAATGGTGCGATTCGCGCTTGCTGAGGTTGGCGCCGTCGCTGGAACGATTCTGCCGCTATGTCGTGCTCACGTTGCGGCGCTAGTAGGCGAGCAGGCGAGCGGCGGGGTTTACCCCCGCCGCACAGTCACCAGTTCGAGCAATTCACCCAGATCGCGCAGCAAGCGATCCGGATGCGCTTGCCGCAGCGCCTCGATCGTGTCCGAGCCGGTGGGCACGACCCAGACGGCCACACCCGCCGCCCGCGCCGTCTGAATGTCCACGGTCATGTCGCCGACATAGAGCGCCTGGTCTGCGGCAACGTTCAGTCGGGACAGGGCGGCGTACAACATGTCCGGCGCCGGCTTGGGGCGCGGTACATCTTCTGGGCCAAGCACCACGTTCAGATAAGAAGCGATGCCGAGATAAGCAATCAATTCGCGTGTGAAAGCGATCGGCTTGTTGCTGCACAATCCCAGGAGCAAGCCGCGCTCGTGCAGGCCGCGCAGGACTTCGGCGGCCCCCGGCAACAAGCGCGTGCCTGAGCGCAGCACCGAGGGATGATGGGCGCGATAAGCCGCCGTGTTCGCTTCCCCCTCGCCGACGGGGACCGTGTGTTGCAGTAGATGGCCGGCGCCACGGCCGACATGGCGCCGCACTTCCGGTTCGCTCAACGGCGGCAGGCCGTGGAGGGCGCGAACGTGGTTGACGCTGGCCGTGATCGCCGGATAACTGTCAACCAGCGTGCCGTCCAAGTCAAACAAAACCGCACGGAAGGTCGCCGCTACTCGGTGCTGGGGGGCTTTCATGAATCTTGCCGATCCTTTCTGTTCCCTTTTCCGATTTGTCTTAGAGGATACAATGGGAGAAGGAAACCGCAGGGGAAATCTCGATGACCGAAGCCAACGTCCCGAGTCTGCCCCCACTCACTGCCGAGCAACGCCGCGTCGCGGTGGGGAAGTTCGAGCGCGCCAATCAGGTCCTCGCCACAGGAAGAAATTTCGATTACGGCATCCACCTCCTCTTGGATTGCTGCAAGATCGATCCGGGCAACCTCCTTTATCGCCAGAAGCTGCGCCTCATCGAGAAGGCCAAGTATCGCAATAATATGCGCGGCAGCTTGTTGGCTCGGCTGACGAGTTGGCCCATCCGCGCCCGCATGAAAACGGCCCTCCATGCCCGCGATTACCTTAAAGTGCTCGAACATGGCGAACGCATCCTCATGCGCAATCCCTGGGACGTGGGTGCGCAAATGGACATGGCCGAGGCCGCCGAAAGGCTTGGACTTCTGGACATGGCCGTCTGGACCCTGGAGCAGGCCCGGCAGAAGCAGCCGAAAGATGTGCCCCTCAACCGCGCGCTGGCCCGTCTGTACGAGAAGCGGGGCAACTTTACCCAGGCCATCGCTCTGTGGGAACTGATTCGCAAGGCCAAGCCCGACGATGGAGAAGCACAACAGAAGATCAAGGACTTGGCCGCCGACGACACCATCGCGCGCGGCCAGTACCACACGGTCGTACGCGCCAAAGAAGACAGCGATGAGGCGCCGGCCCTACCTAAGCCCGGCGCCCCGCCGCCTCAGCCCAAAAAGGGAAGCACCGACGAGATGCCCGCCGCTAGGCGCCAGCGCGAAACAGCTACGCCGCCGAGCAAAGGGCTTCCTGTCGCCTCCGCCGGCCAGACCGATGAGACGCCGCCTGGGATCGATCGCCTGGAACGCGAAGCGACGCCTCTTCGGGCGCGCCTCAAGGACGATCCGACTAACCCGTACCTGTACCTGCAATTGGCCGCCGTCTATCGCCGCGGCGAGGATCTGGACAAGGCCCGCGCCGTTTTGCAAGAAGGGCTGGGAGCGACCGGCAACGCTTTCGAGCTGAGTGTGCAGCTGGCCGATCTCGACATCGAACCGTTCCGCCGCAACCTGGCCATCACCGAAGAGAAACTCAAGGCCGCCCCAGACAACGCCGAGCTGCGTCGGCTGCGCATGCGTCTCCGTAAGGAGATCGACACACGTGAGCTGGACCTGCATCGCCAGAAAGCCGATCGCTATCCCACGGAGATGGGCCATCGCTATGAGGTCGGCATCCGCCTGCTGCGTCTGGGCCAGATCGACGAAGCCATCCGCGAGCTGCAAGCCTCGCGCGGTGATCCGCGCTACCATTGGCAATCACTGTTGGCGCTGGGCCAGTGCTTCAAGGCGCGCAACAACTGGCGGCTGGCGGAACGTAATTTCGAAGAAGCCCTCAAAAACCTGCCCGCTGGAGAGCTAAACCATCGCAAGGAGGTCCTCTACGAATTGGCCGTCGGCTGCGCCGAAGCCAACGATCTGAACAAAGCCATCGATATGGGCACGGAATTGGCCAATATCGACTTTTCCTACCGCGATATTGGCCGATTGCTCGACGAATGGCAAACGCGCATGCAGCAAGCAAACGTGTCGGAGTGAGGCCAACTACCCAAATCATCTGCGGGGTAGCTTGTCTGATACAATGGCAATGTTGCTAGGATTTTAAGACCTTACACGGCGATGAAACCGGTTGTTCGGTATATGTTGCTCTGCGATGACTGGCGGTTGGACCCAGCGAACAACCAGCGGGTCACGATCATTGGACTGATCAGCAATATCCATGCGGTCGATGACCCTCCGTTTCCACTCTTTTATCGAGAGATGTGCGTATTCCTCGCCTTGACGGATGGACATGGTCAAGGTGAGGGAAAGATAGTTTGTACATTCGAAGCTAGCGGGCAAAAGGTCTTCGAGACCCATTCCCGACCCATCGATTTTGGACCGGACCCGCTTGAAGTACTTGGAGTTCCTTTCCGGATTCGGGACATATCGTTCCCTCAAGCCGGCCTCTATTCTGTCCAGTTCTGGTATGATGAGGAACTGGTGGAAGAACGCCCCTTGCGTTTGAGGTAAGTCATGGACAAGCACGCACGAAACGAAGGCTTGCGGGTGCTGGATGATTTTGTTTGTGAAGCCATTCACAATCCAGCTATTCCCCAAGCGCAGCCTAATAAACAAGGCCAAAACGAGGGTATGCGCATTTTGGAAGGAACTGTTCAGGAAAGCGGAAGGCTCGAGGACAACGAACTCGCGGGCAACTGGATGGCGAGTACCTACTTGCCCAATGGTCTCCGCATCGACCACGCACTGACATTACAGCCGAATGGCAGCTTTGTTTGGAGGATCTGCCACGAGGGACAGAGCGAATATACCTCTCGGGGCACCTGGCACCACGACCATCAGAAAGAAGTGTTGTACTTTACGCCATCCGAGGCAGGGCCGATTTATGGTCCGGATCGGCCGCAGTTATGCCAAGTGTTGCAGATCAACGGTCTCGAAGGAGCCAATACCTTCATGGTGTTGCGGTGGGGGGCATTAGCAATCCATAATGTGCCGGTGCTGTTCTTTCGGGTGCATCCGGGCGCCGTTGAAACGAATGCTACAGCAGATCGGGCATGTAATTGATGGCTCTTTGAGTTTCGGCATTCTCTTTCGCGAAAGTTGACTGCTGAGCTTCTCGTTTGCCTCCACTTTCTCCTTCCAGAGGCAAGAACCTCACGCCAGCAAATCCGTCACAACATGGCCATGCACATCCGTCAGCCGAAAATCGCGGCCGGCGTGGCGGTAGGTCAGTTTCTCGTGATCGAATCCGAGCAGATGCAGAATGGTTGCCTGCACATCATGGACGTGAACCGGATTTTCGACGACGTGGAAGCCGAGTTCGTCGGTGGCGCCGTAGGTCAGGCCGGCCTTCACGCCGCCGCCGGCCAGCCACATGGTAAAGGCTTGGGGGTGATGATCGCGGCCAAGGCTGCGGCCCAGCGCCGGGTTGGTCTCGACCATCGGCGTGCGGCCGAACTCGCCGCCCCAGATCACCAGGGTGTCGTCGAGCAGGCCGCGCTGTTTCAAGTCCTTCACCAGCGCCGCTGAGGCGCGGTCGGTGTCGCCGCAGTTTTTCTTGTGATTGCCAGAGACATCGGAATGCGCGTCCCAGCCTTCGTGATAAATGTTGACGAAGCGCACGCCGCGCTCGATGAGCCGCCGGGCCAACAGACACGCCCGCGCGAAAGACGGCTTGTCTGGGTCGGCGCCGTACAGCGCCAGCGTCGCCTTCGTTTCCTGGCGCAGGTCCATTAACTCCGGGGCCGAAGTTTGCAGGCGGAAGGCCATTTCATAGGAGGCAATGCGGGTGGCGATTTCCGGGTCGCCCTCCGTCTCCAGACGCCGCTTGTTGAGCGAGCCAATCAGATCCAACGAAGCGCGTTGCAGGCGCGGATCGACGCCAGACGGGCTGGAGACGTTGAGGATTGGATCGCCCTGATTGCGCAGGCGGACGCCGCTGTAGATGGTGGGCAGAAAGCCGCTCGACCAGTTGGCCGAGCCGCCACTGATGCCGCTGCCGGTGGACATGACCACGAACGCCGGCAGATCGCGCGTCATCGAGCCGAGGCCATACAGCACCCAGGAGCCGAGGCTGGGCCGGCCTGGCTGGGCAAAGCCGGTGTTAAAGAAAATCTGTGCTGGGGCATGGTTGAACTGATCGGTGTGGACCGACTTGACGATGCAGATGTCATCGACCACGGTGGCCAGATGCGGCAATATTTCCGATAATTCCGCTCCGCATTTTCCCTGTTTGGCAAACTTGAAGCGCGGGCCGAGGACGGCGGCATCAGGGCGGATAAAGGCGTAGCGCTGGCCGCCGATGATCGAGGGCGGCAGCGGTTTGCCTTCGAGCTTGGCCAGCTGCGGCTTGTAATCGAACAGGTCGAGTTGGCTGGGAGCGCCGGCCATGAACAGGTGAATAACGCGCTTGGCCTTGGGCGCAAAGTGTGGCCGGCGCGGCGCCAGCGGATCAGCCTCTGGCGCGCGGGATTGCGTTGCCGCCCCGATAGCAGTGGATCGGCTTGAGAAAGCATCGGTCAACAGGCCGGCCAGGGCGATCTTGCCCAGGCCGACGCCGCACTCCCGGAAGAAATACCGCCGCGTGATCTGCCGAGCGTATTCGTGGATGTCGTACATGGCTCAATCCTTCACGATCGCTTCATCCAGGTTGAACAAAACACGGGCCAACGCCGTCCATGCGGCCCGTTCGTTGACGTCGCCGGACCCAGGCCCTGCGATCTGGGCCGCGTCTAGTTCTTTGCGTTCGCAGCGGCGTTTTTGCGCCTCGAAAAACTTCACGAGCTGGGCCTGTTCTTCGGGACTGGGCGGCCGGGTCAGGCAGCGGCGGAACAGATAGTCCACGCGCTCGGCGATGGTCCCTTGCCGCGCCGCCATCATTCGCCCCACTGCCTGCGCCGCCTCGGTGAAAGCAGGATCGTTCAGAAGCGTCAGCGCTTGCAGGGGCGTATTGGACACTTCACGCCGCGCCACACACACTTCGCCGCTGGGCGCGTCGAAGGTGGCGAACATGGCAAACGGCGCCGTCCGCTTGCTGAAGGTGTACAGGCCGCGGCGATAGCGATCCGGCCCTTCACTGACTTTCCATTGCAGCTGGCCGTAGGCCCCTTCCGTCGTCACGCCCGGCGGCTGGGGCGGGAAGACGCTTGGTCCGCCGATCTTTTCCGAAAGCAGGCCGCTGTACCGCAGCACCGCGTCGCGCAGCAGCTCGGCCTCCAGCCGTACCCGGGGGCCGCGCGCTAGCAGGGCATTGTGCGGATCTTTCGCCAACAATTCCGGCCTCAGGCGCGAGGCCTGCCGGTAGGTCGCACTCATAACGATAAGTTTATGCATCTTCTTCATCGACCAGCCTTGTTTGACCAGTTCTACCGCCAGCCAATCGAGCAATTCCGGGTGGCTGGGAGGTTCGCCCTGGTAGCCGAAGTCTTGCAAGGTGGGGACGATGCCGCGGCCGAAGAACGCCGCCCATTGACGATTCATGGTCACTCGTCCGGTCAATGGATTGTCCGGCGAAACTAGCCAGCGGGCCAACCCCAGGCGGTTGCGCGGTGCGTCCTTGGGCAAAGGCGGCAGGACCGAAAATACGTTCGGTCCCACGCGCTCCGTGGGTTGCAGGAACTCGCCGCGGTTGTGTACGAAAGTCGGCCGCGGGTTCTCTGGCGGACGCTCCACCAAGATTAGCGTGGTCGGATAAGCCGGCATCTGTTGACGCAGACGCTCGATCTCGGCGCGTTCTTTCGCCAACTCCGGGGTGGTCATGAGAAATTGTTGGAGCAAACGTTGCTTCTGCTCAGGGGTCCGTTTTTCTTCTGGCAGAAGCAACGCTTGCTCGAGTTCCGCAGGCATGTCACGGGCGACAGCAGGACGTGTATCGGTGGTTGCCGAGATGCGGAAACGGCCCAGACCGGCGGAATAATAGCGTTCGAAGAGCATCTGCACGTGCAGCTCTTTTGCCTCCCCAAGCGGGGTAGCAAACGTGAATACGGCGCTATGGGCGCGGCCTTGGCCGCCTTGGATCGACCAGCCGGTTTGCGGATCGCCGTCGATGGCCTTGTCTGCGGTCGCTTTGCCGGCAGCAAAACTGTGCGTCGCTTTGGCCACCGGCCATTTCTGGCCGTCCGCCGTCACGCGAAACTCGGACAGAAAGAAATCGCCGAACGGTCCCTCGTAATAAACCCGCCCTGGCCCGCCGGCCGGAAGCCGCTCATCCGGCAGCACCTCCAGACGAAGGACGGTAGTCCCGCGCAGGTCCGTATGGAAAAAGAGATCGTAGGTGTCGCTTTTACTCTGATCGCCGCTGACAAAGACGGAATTGTCGTCGAGGACCGTCAAATGCGGCAGGTTGGCCTGAGCGCGGACAGGGCGAAGCACAGTCCAGCGCACCGTGCGGGCCGCTTCGTGTTCCTGCCATTGACGATATTTATTCTCAAAATTATCTATATGTTTGGGTAAAGCGGCGGTCAGGTCAGCAATCTTTTTTTCGATCTCCTGCCGCTGTCGTGTGATTTCGGGACGGTGTACGGTGAGCACCGGCTCATCAGCGTTGTTGAGAAAAGCCATGAACTGATAATATTCGCGCTGGGGGATGGGGTCGAACTTGTGTGTATGGCATTGAGCACAGCCGAGGGTGAGGCCCAGCCAGGTCGTCCCCGTAACGGCCACGCGATCGACCACGGCATAAAAGCGATATTCCAGAGGGTCAATCCCGCCTTCTTCGTTGAGCATAGTGTTGCGATGGAAGCCAGTGGCGATTTTCTGGTCTTCGGTAGCGTGGGGCAGCAAATCGCCGGCCAGCTGCTCAATGGTGAATTGATCGAACGGCATGTCGGCGTTGAAGGCGTTGATGACCCAATCGCGGTACGGCCAGATGGAGCGTGGCCGGTCTTTTTCGTAGCCGTTGGTGTCGGCATAGCGGGCCAAATCGAGCCAGCGCCGCGCCCAGCGTTCGCCGTAGTGCGGTGAAGCCAACAGGCGGTCTATGAGTTTTTCGTAAGCATCCGCTGACTTATCGTTGACAAACGCTTCTGCTTCTTCCGGCGTCGGCGGCAAACCGATCAGGTCGAGATACAGCCGTCGTACCAAGGTATAGCGATCCGCTTCCGGCGACGGCTTGAGGCCCTCGGCTTCAAGTCGCGCCAGAATGAAATAATCGATGGGATTGCGTGGCCAACTGGTCTGCTTCACCTTGGGCAAGGGTGCTTGTTGGGGCGGTACAAACGCCCAGTGCTGCCGATACTCGGCGCCATCGGCGATCCAACGTTTGAGGATTTGCTTGTCTTCTTCGGAGAGGGGGTTTTTCGTCTGCGGCGGAGGCATGATTTCGCTCTCGTCCTCCGCGAAGATACGCCGGATTAATTCGCTTTGTTCGGGATGCCCCGGCACAAGGGCGGGTTGTTTGGATCGGCCGCCGCGCAGGGCGGCGTCGCGCTGATCGAGGCGCAGCCGGGCCTTGCGTGCTTTGTCGTCTGGCCCGTGGCACTTGAAGCAATGCCGGGCCAAAATGGGCCGCACTTCAGTATTAAAGGCATCTCCGCCGCTGGCCGCGAGGAGAGGCGGAGCCGTCCCGAGCAGCAACGTGAACACCAAGGCCGCTGCACGCATGGATAGGCTCTCTCCAGATGTCTCAGGTTGCGCGTAGACTTCTACCCGCCTGGTAGACCTGTCATGCGCTATGGGCAGGATCGAAACCGTCCAGACTTGGTTCAATATAGCCTGGTCCATGTCATCTTTCAACGCAGCGACGGTTTTTTCAGGCGAATCGGAAGCAACCACGTTTCCATCATGCCAAGGCGCCGCCGGGTGTGCTACAGCAGCGCCGGCCAGGGCTGTCCGGACAAGACCGAGACCGGCATCGGGCGGGTCTCGGGGGAGTGGTATACAATGACTCACGGAGGTGGCGGCCGTGAGTGATCGGACTTTTGAGATACTTTATGAAGACAATCACTGCCTCGCCGTTTCCAAGCCGAGCGGCGTCCTGAGCACCCACTACCAGGGTCGCGAGGAAACCGTCGATCGGGCGGTCAAGGCCTACCTCAAGGAAAAGTATCACAAGCCCGGCAATGTGTTTGTGGGTATCGTCCATCGTCTCGATCGGCCGGTGTCGGGCGTATTGTTGTTGGCCCGGACCAGCAAAGCGGCGGCCCGCCTTGCCCAACAATTCCGTGAAGGCACCGTCGAGAAGGTTTACTGGGCCATTGTCGAAGGTGAAGTGGCCCAGACAGCCGGCACTCTGGAAGATTGGCTGTACAAAGACAAAAGCTGCGGCCGTGTCGAGATCATGGAGCCGGGCGACAAGGGCGCCCGGCAAGCGCTGTTGCACTATCATCGCCGCGCTGTACAGGGCGGCTTGACCTGGCTGGAGGTTCGGCCGCAAACAGGACGCACCCATCAGCTGCGCGTGCAGCTGGCGCATCATGGCCATCCCATCTACGGCGACGCCAAGTATGGGGCCGTCCGCACGTTTGGCCGGGCCATCGCCCTGCATGCCCGCGCCTTGACATTTTTGCATCCGATCCGTTACGAACCCATCACCCTCACCGCGGACGTGCCGCAGTCCTGGCGCGGACGCTTTGCTTACTTGCTGCGGGAGGGACAGCTATGAGCGAGGCTGTGCTCGACCGAATCCGCGAACTGATCCAGTGCGATGTCAACAACCGCGGCTTGGCCCGCGATCCGCATGAGAACCTTTTCACACGCTGCCGCGAGGATTTCGCCCACGCCTGCCGCAGCATCGCAGACCATCCGCGTCCTTCGCTTGGCCTTGTCACGGGCTTTTATGTCCCCCATGCTCATCCGCCTTGTGGTGAAACCGACGGCCCCCTCGGGGCCCTCTTCGTGGCTCGGGCGCTGACGGGCATCGGAACCTCTGTCATGCTCTTGGCCGATTCCTTTTGCCGGCGCCCTTTGGAAAGGGGAGTTGACGCCAGCGAGCTGGGCGACCGAATCCTCGTTGCAACATTGCCGCCTCCTGGACATTCTTGGAAGACTTTTCGAGAGTTGGAGTGGCCTTCTTTATGTGAAAAGAAGGCCGTGACCCACCTTATTGCCTTGGAGCGCGTTGGGCCGGGCCGCGACGATCGCTGCCGCAACATGCGCGGCTTCGACGTTACGGCCCAGAACGCTCCCGTTCATTTCCTCTTCGAGGATGCTGCTCGGCGGACGCCTCGGCTGACCACCATCGGCATCGGCGACGGCGGCAACGAAATCGGCATGGGTAAGGTTCCGCCGGAGATAATCGCTCGCAATGTCCCAAACGGCGAACGCATCGCCTGCCGAGTGCCGACGGACCATCTGATCGTTGCCGGCGTCAGTAATTGGGGAGCTTACGCCCTGGCCGCCGGTGTAGCTGTTTTGCGCCGCCAGCGCTTGCCTGTATCGTTGTTTGATGTCGAACGGGAACGGGAACTGCTGCGCATCATGGTAGAACAAGGACCGTTGGTAGATGGCGTCACGGCGAAGCAGACTATCACAGTGGACGGGCTGCCGTTTGACGACTACGTTGAGCCGCTGCGGCGCATCGGTGAATTGCTGGAGAAAGAGCAATGCTTGACTTACCCAGAGCGACCGGGGCCGAGGTGAGACAGCTTGCCCGCCGCGGCGAGCTAACGGGGCCGACGGCGGGTTTGGCGTTAGGTTACGTCCAGGCCAACCTCGTGATCGTACCGCGTGATCTCGCTTTTGATTTTCTGCTGTTTTGCCAGCGTAATCCGCAGCCGTGCCCGTTGCTGGATGTCACCGATCCTGGCTGCCCCGAACCGCGCTACGCCGCACCCGGCGCCGACCTTCGCACTGATGCGCCGCGCTATTGCGCCTATCGCTACGGGGAGTTGATCGAAGAGCCAACCGACCTGTTCGCTTGGTGGCGCGACGACCTGGTAGGTTTTTTGCTGGGCTGTTCGTTCACGTTTGAAAACGCCTTGATGAAGGCCGGCATCCCGCTGCGGCACATTGAACAAGGTCGCAATGTGCCGATGTACCGCACCCACATCCCCTGTCGTCCGGCAGGCGTTTTTGCCGGGCCGATGGTGGTATCGATGCGTCCGTTGACGCCGGCGCAGGCAGAGACGGCGACGCGCATTTGCCGGCGTTTTCCCCTGGCGCATGGAGCGCCGGTGCATGTCGGCGCTCCGGCCGCTCTGGGCATCGTGGACATCAACCGGCCCGATTTCGGCGAAGCAGTTGAAATCCGCGCCGGTGAGGAGCCAGTCTTCTGGGCCTGCGGCGTCACCCCGCAAGCCGTCGCCATGCAAGCGCGGCCGTCCTTGTTGTTGACCCACAAGCCCGGCCATATGTTCGTCACCGATCTGCGGGACACCGACCTGGAAACGCGATAGTTTCCCACTCCCAGGCGTTCCGAAACAGAAGGCGTCAAGAGACATGGCAAAGAAGACAAAAGGTCAACGAAAGCTGTTGCATAGAGTTATCACAAAAAAAGGCTATTCCCTCGAGGAAATCAGGGAAATCGCCAAGGAGATCAAAGAACTCTATCCCCATAAGTAGGACGGCAATGAACACCAAACTACCCGACGAGCTTGCTAGGTTGATTCCCTCGCTTCACGGCTTGGAATGTTGGCAAGTAAGCGACCACGTTCCTGGAGATCCGAGCTTTGACGGCAATGGGGATTTATGGATTGGGAACACAGTGATTACTTTCGGTCCTGGGGCTAAGTTTGAAATTGAAGAAGAGGCTCCGCGTCCCGCCCGTCGTTGACACTTCTGGTTCGTTTCGCATCTGGAAGCCCGCATTTTCGGGACAATAGGCGCCGTTGGGACAATCGCGCGTTTTCCACCACGTTCCCTGGCTTCTCCGGACCTTGCATTCAAGGCCAGAACGTTTACAATCGATGAAGAGACGTGGAGAGAGCATCCGCCGCACACTACGTTCACGCTGTAGCCCTTCTCCGTCTCGAAGCGTTTGGGGGCGACACCATGCCGCAGCAATACTACACATTAGAACAGGCCGCGCAGATTCTTCGAATCAGTCCGGAACAGCTCAAAGAGATGGCGCGCAAAAAAGAAATCCGCGCTTTCCAGGACCGCAGCGGCTGGCGTTTTCGTTCGCAAGAAATCGATGAAATGGCCCGTGCGCGCGGCTTTGGCAGCGATCCGGAGCTGCCTCTGGGAGAAGCAGTCAAGGCCAAGCCCAGCGATGCCGGCCGCGAGGGCGAAGTATTCGATTTCAGCCTCGGTGAAGATGAAAGCGATGAGGTCCAGCTGGCCAAACAACCCGCCGCTGCCGAAAAACCTTCGCACTCGAAATCGGGTTCGGGTTCGCGCAAAACGGCCTCCCAATCGCCGCCGCCCAAGGCCTCCAGCGACAGCGATGTGCGCCTGGTCATCGAAGGCAGCGACGTGAATTTTGCCGTCGATGCGGGAAGCAGTAAGGCCCCCGCCTCGAAAGGCCCGGTGTCGCCCAAACCACGGGCTGGTTCGAGTGCAACGCGCCACGCACCTCCCGTCCAGGATGACAGCGGCGTCCGCATTGTGCCGCTCGATCAGCCTAGCGATAGCGATGTCAAGATAGAAGCGTCGCAGCACGACAGCGATGTGGCAGCTGGCAAAAAAGCCTCCGACAGCGATATCCGCATTGAGGAAGTCGGACCGGGCGGCCCGGTCGATCAAAATGTGACCGAGGAGATAGACCTGGACGCCGAAGCGCGCAAAGCTGAAGAAGCGCGGGCCAAGGGCGGGCGTCAGCGGCCCAAACCCGCCAGCTCGCCTGCTCTGCCGACCAAGTCGCCGTTCGAGTTGTCCGAAAGCGAGCTGGAGGTGACCAGCCCGAACGTCGGCCAACCTGCCGATACCGATAGCAGCAGCGATTTCGAGTTGAAACCGATGAGCGAGTCGTCCTCGCCGCTGGAAATCAGCAGTAGTGAACTACCCGCCATCAAAAGTGACGAGGAGATCAGCCTCGGCCAGATGACCGGTGGCAAAGGCGCCAGCGGCATCAATTTACGCGATCCCGCCGACAGCGGTATCTCCCTGGAACCAGGTTCCAGCGAGGAGATAGAACGGAACCTCAGTCTCGAACCCAGCCGCACGCCCAAACCGGCCGCTGCCGCCAAGGCAGAGACCGATTCCAGCAGCGATTTCGACTTGAACGTGGACGAAAGCAGTTCGTCGCCGACCACCGATAGCAGCAGCGATTTCGAGTTGAGCTTGCAGGAAGACGATGCTTCGCCGACCGAAGGCAGCAGCAGCGAGTTCGAATTGAGCCTCGACGCCGAAGGAGGAGATTTGGTCGTCGAAGAAGGCTCATCTGAAGTGACAGCGGCTTCCGACAGCGACAGCGAGTTCGAACTGACCCTCGACGAGAGCGGCGGGCTGTCTTTTGAAGGCGAAGCATCTGGAGAGGAGTCCGGCTCCGAGGTGGTAGCGTTGGAGGAGGATGAAGGCGCCGACCTGGAAAGTTCGGAATTCGATCTGTCGCTGGAGGGCGAGGAGAGCGGCAGCCAGGTAGTGCCGCTGGAGGACGAAGAGGAAGTGGACGAGAGCGCGGCCACGGTCCAGCGCAAGGCCGCCGGCGCAGCGGTCGAAGAAGAAGCCCTCGGCGAGGAATTGGACGAAGACCTAGACGAAGCGCCGGCGCCAGAAGAAGAGGAAGTGGAGGTCGCCGCAGCGCCGGTTGCTGTAGCGCCGCCGGCCGACTGGGGGATCGCCGTTCCCTTGGTATCTCTGCTGACTACGATTTTCCTCTTTATCGTCAGCCTAATGAGCTTCGAGTTGATTCAAGGCATGTGGGGCTACCATACGGGTAACAAGGTCAGCAACCTGATCCTTCACCCCATTGCCAAAATGGTCTCCGGCGAGGACAAACTGCCGGAAAATTGAGCAGAGCAGCGAACCGGAGCGAGGAGCTTCTACTGGGCACGGGGAGATTGGACTTTTTTCCCTTTCCTCCCCACCCCACCCCCCCCACCAGGGAGGAGGGGGAAACAAGGCTCTCTCCCCCACCAGGGGGGAGGGAGGAAGAATCATTCCCCCCACCCCAACCCTCCCCCACCAGGGGGGAGGGAGCCTTTTTCTCCCTCCCCCCTTGTGGGGGAGGGTTGGGGTGGGGGGGAAGGAAAAAAAATGTCAAATCTCCCCGTGCCCAGTATACAATGTCGCCAGTCATTCTTGATGACAACGCATGGGAGAAAGCGCATGAACCGGACGACGATGCTCTGGCCAACCGCACGGGTATTGGCCGCCTTGTTTCTTTGTTCCTTTGTTCTTTTGCCCGCGATAAAAGCCGTGGAGTTAGGCAGCAGGCCCGTTAGTTGGGAGCCGCGCGTCGTCTTGGCTAAATCGCTGTCGCGGGTGGGGAGCCTACTCGTCAATGAGCAACCGGGCCAGCGGTGGCGGACGCTCAGTCTGGGTAGCGACATCCACAGTCGCGATTTGCTGCTAACCCTTCCCGGTATGCAGGCGCGTTTGGAAACGTCGCCGCCAGCTGTCGAACTGACTTTATGGGGCAATTTGCCCAAATTGTCGGAATTCTCCGGATTGGAAAGCGCCGTCCTTTTGCACGATAGTCGGTTTTTCGACCTCGATTTCACGCTCTGCCGTGGACGGGTGCTTGTCACCAACCGCAAAGAGAGAGGGCCGGCCCGTGTATGGCTGCGCGTTGAAGGAGCGGCGTTCCAGTTGACATTAAGCGAACCGGGCGATTCCGTCTGTCTGGGTCAATACAGTTTTTGGCCGCGCGGCGTTCCCTTCTCGCTTTCTCCCCAGGGGAACGAGGAAGGACCGGTTCACACTCTGAACATCCTGGCGATCAAGGGCCAAGTGGACGTGAAAGTCAGCGGAGTGCAGCATTCCTTGTCAGCGCCGCCGGGACTTAGCTTTTTCCACTGGGACAGTATCAACGGCCCAGACGCAGCACCGCGCCAACGTCGTCAGTTGGAGGCGTGGGCCGATCCCAGCCGCAAATCATCTTCCGTTTCTACGCCCAACGAGGAAACAAAGGCTTACGAAAAAGCTATCGCCAAATATCAGGCCGCAGTGAAAGATCGTGATCCCCACACGGTCTTGATCGATCTCCTGTCGATGGCGCCCAAGGAACAAGAGCGTGCGCAAGCCAAAGCGATGGCCGAGTTCGCTATCTTTGGTCTGGCTGCCATCAATGACATCGAGCGCGTGATGCAAGCGCTCGATGATGCCGACCAGACCGAGGCGCGTCATGCCGCTGTCACGGCCCTGCGTCACTGGATCGGCAATGACGCTGGACGCGATCGCTTGCTCTATCAGTTCCTCATTGAGCGCCTAAGGTATTCCAAAGCCCAGGCCGCTACGGTACTGCAACTTTTGCACGACGCTTACGCCCCCGATGATCCGGCTACCTATGAAACGCTTATCGATTATCTCAATCACCCCAGACTATCCATCCGCGAATTGGCCTGGCGATACCTGCTGCACCTGGTGCCGGAAGACATCGTCGTGTCATACGATCCGGCGGCGTCGCCAGCCGAACGCGCCAAAGCCTGTGCGGCCTGGAAAGAAGCCATCCCCAGCGGCAGCCTGCCGGTACGGAAAGCGAAAAAAAAGTGAACCCTCCGGTTGTACTCTGGCGAGCGGGGGGGGTGAACCCCCCGGTTGTGCTACCGGGGGGGTCACACCCCCCGCTCGCCCTCCTCGAGTAAGCCCGCTCGCCCCTGATTTGTGTCAATCTCTACTGCGTCCCGTATAGGAAAACGCCGGTCGTTAGCAAAGATAGGGAAAATAGGCACCACTGCGCGGTCCTTTGTTACACCCCTTGCACAGTAATAATTACACGACCGGTCGCGGCTGGAGGGGGTAGTGGAAAGAGATGATTTCCCTAAGTCACTGTTAAGAAACAGGTTCAGCCGATATCGCTTTTTCCTCTCGCCTGTGGCACGGCAATTGCTCCTTCAGCTTACCGTTGCATTCAACTACCCTTCGGGCTGTTTCCCGCGGCCCGCGCGCACACCAAAATGACCCACATCCCCTGGCACATTTTCACGAGCCGGCGGCGAAAGCCGCCGGCTTCTGGTCTTTTCGGGGCGGTTGCCATAGAATCTTCTCTCCAGATGGGGGCCGAACCGATGACCGCACTCGAAAAGCAACTCTTCCAGTTCCTTCAGGATCGTTCGTTCCAGCGCGGCACGTTTCGCCTGGCCTCCGGTGCTATCAGCGACTACTACATCGACGGCAAAATGGTGGAAGCCTTCTCGGCATCCGCCTATCTCATCGGCGAAGTCCTTTATGAGCGCACCAAAGATCTGCCGATCGATGCCCTCGGCGGCTTGGAAATCGGGGCCATACCGCTGACTACGGCGGCCGTCATCAGCTACCATCTGCATGGCCGAACGATGGAAGGGTTCTGGGTCCGCGACAAGGCCAAGGAGCACGGCACGCGGAAAACGGTCGAAGGCAACTTACGCCCCGGCTCGCGTGTTGTCATTCTCGATGACGTGATTACCACAGGCGGTTCCGCAGGCAAAGCCATCCAGGAAGTCAAGAAACAGGGATGCGAAGTGGTCCTCGTACTCGCCCTGGTGGACCGTCTCCAGGGGGCCGCGCAGTTCTTCCATGACCAAGGAATTGCCTCTTATCAGGCGATCTTCACGCTCCGTGATTTCGGAGTATAAAAGGAGAAATTCGAAATCCGAAATTCGAAATCCGAAGGAAATCCGAAGGAAATCCGAAATTCGAAATCCGAAATCCGAAGGAAATCCGAAATCCGAAGGAAATCCGAAATTCGAAATCCGAAGGAAATCCGAAGGATTGTCTGAAAACGGAAAGCCGTCCCTTTGCTGACTCACTTCGGTTCGTAGTTCGGCGCGGTTATTTTGCCGTAGCGATACTTGTGCGATCGACCGGCCCAGGCGGGATCATCGACGGCGCCGAAGGCGGCCTGGGTCTCTTCCGGCGCGACCTGCCGGTGCAGCGCCTCATAGTCCAGTTGATTGCCGACTACAAAGAGATGTTGGTTGCCCACACCCTTGAGCCAGCGGAAGCCGACTGTCTGGGCATCCATTGTCGTGCTCAGCAGCGGGCCGTCGCCGTAGCGTGCCCGAAACTCCGGTGGGGGCACACGCCGGAGCAACGACGGGCCTTTTACCAAGACATCGCCAGAAGCCGACACCGGAAAGCGGAAGCAGCGCTGGCCTTGGGGAAGAGGGAGAGTGTCTAGGAGCTGAACCTCGGCTTTGACCAGTCCGCGATAGCCGGGCGGCAACACCAACTCGACGCGGAAATCTGGTTCGCGGTATACCTCGACGAGGGCATCGACCGGACGCTGCTTGGCCGATTGATGAGAAGAACGGGCGGTGGTTTTCTTGAGGGCCTCGGCGGGGAGATTGAGCTTTTCGGGCAAGTAGCCCTGAGCGACAGCCTGCACCTGCATGCCGTGTTCTCCGACGGGTTCGGCGCGCAGTCGGGCGATGCCATCCGCTTGCGTCAGTCCCATCGAGCGGCACGGCGCTACCTCATCTTGCTTGAGACGTTGACAGAGATAGACCTCCGCCGTTGCGATCGGCGCTTTTGTCTCAGCGTCGCGCACTAACACCGTAAGTTCCTGACCGCCGCCAAACGTCTGACATCCAATCGCTTGGCAAAAGAGGAAAAGCAGGCAAAGCAGACGCCGAGCGAACCGACGCTTGCGCATGTCTGGCCCTCGCCCCATCTACCTCGTCGCGTCCCTTTTTGAGCGCGGGAGGAAAGGCCAAGGAATGCCAAGCAGCGGGCGGACTGTCAACCTCGATTCCTCGGGGAGTCCGGGCCGTTTCCTTCTCGGCGATTCCGTCACACGAGGGCAATGGGCACCTACCCATCGCGTCTGTCGTGAAGAAGCACCAGAGAAGAAACCAGCTCGGATCAGGGAGTGGGCCACTCGATTTGGGCAGGGGCTAGAGCGAGCGATCCGCGAGCGAGCAGTCGATGCTGGCGCTGCGTGGGGCGAGACGTCTCGTTTTCCATGAGGGGATTGCCTAACATATCCATAGACAAACGGAATCCTCCGTCGTGGAAAGGACGATTGGAAATGAAACAGCGCTTGATGACTCCGGGGCCGTCGCCGGTGCCCGAAGAAACCCTCTTGGAGTTGGCCAAGCCGGTGACCTATCACCGCAGCGCCCAATTTCGGCAGCTGCTCGGGGAGGTCCTGGAAGATCTGAAATACGTCTATTGCACGCGCAACTCCATCGCTGTGCTGACCGCTTCCGGCACCGGCGGCATGGAAGCGGCGGTGGCCAATTGTCTGCCGCCCGGCAGTAAGGCCATCGTCGGTGTGGCCGGCAAGTTCGGCGAGCGCTGGCGCAACATCGCCAAAGCCTTCGGCGTTGAAGTCATCAGCGTCGCCGTACCCTACGGCCAGGCCGTGCAGCCGGAACAGATCGAGCAGGCGCTCAAGCAGCATCCCGACGCCGCCGCCGTCTGCGCCACTCTCAGTGAAACCTCGACCGGAGTAAGACACGACATCCGCGCCTTCGGTGAGATCATCACGCGGACCAATGCGCTCTTTCTCGTCGACGGCATCAGCGGCCTGGGCGTCGCGGAGTGCCGTACCGATGATTGGCATATCGACCTCTGCATCACCGGATCGCAAAAGGCGCTTATGTTGCCGCCCGGCCTCAGTTTTGTGTCGGTCAGCGATAAGGCCTGGCAACGCATTGACCAGAATTCCCCTTCGCGCGTCTTCTATTTCGATTTGCGGAAATACCGCGACAGTTTGAAGACCAACGATACGCCGTTCACGCCGGCAAATACGCTCCTCAGGGCATTGAGTGTGAGCCTCAAGAAGTTGCGGGCCGAGGGGATCGAGAACGTGTGGGCGCGGCATGCCCGTATGGCTGCCGCCTGCCGCGCCGGCGTCCAGGCGCTCGGCCTGGAACTGTTCGCCGCCCAGCCGATCGATGGCCTAACGGTGGTGAAGACGCCAGAAGGCATCGACGGCGTCGCCTTGGTGAGCAAGCTGGAGAAACAGTACGGCATCCGCATTGCCGGCGGCCAAGATCCGCTTAAAGGCAAAATCTTCCGCATTGCTCATATGGGCTACATGGATCAATTCGACGTCCTGGCAGCGCTGGCGGCGTTGGAGATGGTCTTGTTGGAGATGGGCTACACGCTGACGCCGGGCAGCAGTGTGGCGGCGGCACAGCAAGTGTTGGTGCAACAGGTACGAACGGCGCAGATGGTGTAGAGTATTTGAGGGAGTCAAAGAACGGGCCGTTCTGGTTCCTCCCCTCGCTCTTTTCTCCCAAGGAGGAAGGGCACTTCGTGCGACGTTCCGGTGGAGGCCCTATGGTAGAGGCCCTATAAAGGGCGAACGAGCAGACAGAGAGAATTTTCATGCCACGGGTATTCATAAGCGACAAATTGCCGGCCGCTGGTTTGGACCTTTTGCGCCAAGCTGGCATTGAGCTTGACGACCGCCAAAAACTGAAAGGCGCCGAGTTGCAAGAAGCGATCCGAGCCGCCGATGGCATGATCGTTCGCAGCGAGACGCGCATCACGGCAGCGGAACTGGAGAATCCCGGTAAGTTGCGCGTCATCGTCCGGGCCGGGGTCGGCGTGGACAACATCGATGTGGCGGCGGCGACGCGCAAAGGCATCGTCGTCATGAACACACCGGGGGGCAACACTGTCAGCACGGCCGAGCATACCCTGACCTTGTTGCTGGCGCTGGCGCGGCACGCGCCCGCCGCTGATGCCAGTATGCGCCAGGGCAAATGGGAGCGCAGCAAATTCGTCGGCACGCAGCTGGCCGGACGCACGCTCGGCGTCGTCGGCCTGGGCCGCATCGGCCGCGAAGTGGCCCGCCGCGCCGCCGGACTGGACATGAAGATCCTTGGCTACGATCCGTTTCTGGCCTCGGCTGGAGCAGCGCAGCTGGGTATCGAAACCGTCTCCGACCTCGATCAGATGTTGCCGCGCGTCGATTTCTTGACGGTGCATACGCCGTTGACCGAAGACACGCGCAATCTCATCGATGCCCGGCGCTTGGCACTGTTGCCCAAAGGAGCGCGTATCATCAACTGTGCCCGCGGCGGCATTATCAATGAAGAAGCCCTGGTTGAGGCGTTGCGTTCTGGGCATCTCGCCGGAGCCGCCCTCGATGTCTTCGTGCAGGAACCGCTGCCGCCCGATCATCCGTTGCTCCGGCTGCCCAACGTCGTCCTCACGCCGCACCTGGGCGCTTCAACGGTGGAGGCCCAGCTGTCCGTCGCCAAGGAAGCCGCCCAACTGATTATCGATTATCTCATCCGCGGCGTCATCGGTTTTGCCGTCAACATGGCCGCCGTCGACAAAGCCGAATTGGCGGAACTGCGGCTGTACGTCGATCTGGCCCGGCGTTTGGGACTTTTGCACGCGCAGATGAGCCAAGGGGCCATTCAAAAGGCGGTGCTGCACTATCGGGGCGAAGTAGCCCGCCGTTCGACCAAACTGATTACCGCCGCCTTTGCCGCCGGACTGTTGGAAACGCACCTCGATCAACACGTCAACATTGTCAATGCCCCGCTGCTCGCGGCGGAGCGTGGCATCGAGATCGTCGAGCAAACCTCGACCCAACAGGGCGATTTCAGCACGCTCTTACGTGTCGATCTGATCACGGACAAGAAAACTTATACTGCTGCCGGCACGCTATTTGGCAATCAGTTTCTGCGCCTCGTCCAACTGGGGCCGCATCATCTCGAGGCGTTCCTGGACGGCGTGATGCTCCTGTTCACCCACCGCGATGTACCGGGGTTGATCGGCTTCATCGGCACCATTTTCGGCAAGCATCAGGTGAACATCGCCCAAATGACCGTGGGCCGGCAGCAACCGGGCGGCGAAGCCATCGCCGTCTTGAACCTGGATAGCTTGCCGCCGGAAGAGGCGCTCCGAGAAGTGCGTTCCCATCCGCAAATCAGCAGCCTCAGCGTCGTCAAGCTGCCACCGGCCGGACAAATGCCGCCTTGGTTCGGATGAGGGGAACACCCCCCGAAGCGCCAGCGAGGGAATACACTGCCTCTCCCCGAAGAGTAAGTGAGCTGCATCGCATTGCTCAGCGGAGAGGGAGGGGACTCGAACCCTCGGTGACGTTGCTGTCACACCGGTTTTCGAGACCGGCCCCCAGATCGTCTAAAGACCAATCCTACCAAGAGATACACGACAAGCAATCCGGCGAGGTGCCCGTAGGGCAAGCTCCGAGAACTTTACGAGCGGACTCGTGAGCGGGCAGGCGTTGTTCCGAACATCGCCAAGGTGCAGTCCCTCCGACCGGAGACGGCATGTCGTGGATTTGACCTGTATTGTCAGGTCATGGACGCTCCGGGCGGCATCAGCAGGCGGGAGCGCATCTTGATCGCTACGGTTGTCTCCAAAGTCAACGGCTGCTTGTACTGAATGGAGTCGCACGAAAGAGACCTCCGGTCGGTGGTCGAAAGCGATGAACAGCGGAAAGGAGTGCAAGAGGACTACCGCTCGGCGCACCTGACTCCACGGGAAATCGCCCTGCTGGATTTCGCGGTGGCGCTAACCAAGACCCCTTCCAGATTACGGAAGGGCGATCTAGATGCTCTGCGGGGATATGGGTTAAACGATGAGCAGATTGTCGATGCCGTCCACTGCATCAGCTACTTCAACTTCATCAATCGGGTTTTGGACGGATTGGGAGTGGATCCTGAACCCTCGATGCGCTATGGCAAGGAGGCGTAATGAAGGATGCCCTCTCTCCGGACACCGCTCCCCTCTCCGCTTCGTTTTCACTGCGGGTGTTCGGCGTGCTGTACGGCGGGGTGTGCTACCTTGTTTTCCTTGGGGTATTCCTTTACACCATCGGGTTCGTCGGCAATCTGATCGTCCTGAAGTCGATCGACTCGGGGGATAGTGTATCGCTGGCTGAAGCGCTGCCCGTGAATCTGTTGCTGCTCGGTCTCTTCACTATCCAGCATAGCGTCATGGCCCGGCCTGCCTTTAAGCGGTGGTGGACTCGGTTCGTGCCATCCCCTGTTGAGCGTAGTAGCTATGTCTTGCTAAGCAGTCTGCTCTTGGCTCTGTTGTTCTGGCAGTGGCGCCCTATGCCGGGGCCAGTCTGGCATGTTCAGCAGCCTATGGGCGTGGCCGTCCTGTGGGGATTGTTTTTCTTCGGTTGGCTGGTCGCACTGATTTCGACGTTCCTGATCGACCACTTCGATCTCTTTGGATTGCGGCAGGTTTGGCTCTTTGCCACGGGCAAACCCTGCTCGCCGCCGCTATTCCGCACGCGCGCTTTCTACCGGGTTGTTCGGCACCCGATCATGCTTGGCTTTATCATCGCTTTTTGGGCCACGCCGGATATGACATGGGGGCATTTATTATTTGCATTTACGACAACGGCCTACATCCTCATTGCAGTTCGCTTGGAAGAGCGGGACTTGAGGGATATTCATGGGCATGTTTACAAGGAGTACCAGCAACGTGTTTCAATGCTCATACCGTGGGCCAGCGGGAAGCGAAAGGCATGAACAGTGTGGATGTATACTGGGCACGGGGAGATTGGACATTTTTCCCTTCCCCCCCCACCCCAACCCCTTTCAAGGGTAGGTTTTCAAGTTGCTTTCGTCTTGCTGAGGGCGTTTCTGCGGTTCCGAGAATAGGGGAAACGCTGGCCACGGCTCCGGAAACAGACGCCCCAACGGTAGGCGTCTGGGATTGAGCAACGCCGCCACAATCACGGCCCAGCCGCGGACGAACACACTCACCAACCGATACCGACGACGACGTGAACCTCCCTGCACACCCAACACCTCCACATCTGGCAACGCTGCAGCCTCCACGCTTTCGTCCACGCCACCCACTTGCACCAACCACAGCGTCCCAAGAGCAATCACCAACCACAAACGCTCCGCACGCCCTGCGTCCGTCATCCGCGTCTGTTGCCACTGCCAACCCCCACGTTTGCAATCCTTAAAAAACGGCTCGATCCAACTACGCAATCCATACCACGAAGCCTCACTCGCCTCGGGAGCCAAGTCGGTCAACAGCAGCCAGGCTTCTTCCTGATCTTCGTCCCAGAAAGCCAGCAGCGTGCAGGACAACTACGCCGCAGGCGTAGCGAACGCGGTGCCCCGACCACGCCAACAACGGCCTACCGAGGGAACCAGACGGCTCAGCGGCACAAAAGGATGCCAACCCGCCGGCCGAAACTTGCCATCAGAGTTGATACGTAACAGCGGATGCCAGCCCAACTTACAGATAGCCTCGAACAGCCACTTGGCATACAAGCCGCGGTCGGCCAACACCACCACCGTCCCGTCCGGGGACAGCAAACCGTGGAACTGGTCCAGCAACTCCAACCACGGTTCCTGCCACGAGCCTTTGGCCGTGGCCGGTATAATCCTCCAGGCGACGGGGGATGGCGCTACCCCGGTAGACGACGCTGAGGCACAACACGACGAAGCGATTGCCCAGGGTGGAGGCGTCCCTAGCCACGGCGACTGGACGGTTGGGCCAGTCACGCAACAGCCAATGCAGCAAGGGGGCAAAGCATTGGCGGACATCGAGTTGTCGCCGGTGTTCTCCTTTCTTGGCGTCGGCTTCTTGGTAGAATTCGCGTAGTCGTTGGCGTACGCTGTTGCGTTTTTGTCCCACGAGTTGGGTGAGCAAGAGGGCGACGGCCGTTAAGGTACATGCGTGTGCCAGGACCATGGCGAAGCTCCAACTGGCCAAGTTGTAGGCTTGGGTTTTGCGGAGTTGGGGAAAGATGTGCGTAACGTGTTCGGTCCATTGTTGGAGGGCTTTTTTGCTGTAGGATGGTTGTTGGCGAGTCATAGCTGTCCTTTCAATAGTCCGTTGTGTGTTAACAACTGACTACTCCTATTGTAAAGGCAGCTATCCTCGCCAACTTCTTTGCACCACAAGGTTTACGCTCGCCTCATAACACGAAACCTACCCTTGAAAGCACCCCAACCCTCCCCCACAAGGGGGGAGGGAGAAAAAAGCTCCCTCCCCCCTTGTGGGGGAGGGAGAAAAAAGCTCCCTCCCCCCTTGTGGGGGAGGGAGAAAAAAGCTCCCTCCCCCCTTGTGGGGGAGGGAGAAAAAAGC
>Ga0078972_1004878_pt1 | contig 35434 bp, 28 predicted proteins | sample YelNatPaOPGAMG01_FD_67568 | JGI IMG/M metagenome (GOLD analysis project Ga0078972, IMG submission 67568) | Hot spring thermophilic microbial communities from Obsidian Pool, Yellowstone National Park, USA - OP-RAMG-01 (SPADES assembly) (version 2) | ecosystem: Environmental > Aquatic > Thermal...
CAGACCTTGAGATCGAGCAGTTCGGCGGCGCTGCGCAGGTGCCATTGCTCTTCCGGCAATCCCTCGGCGGGGCCGTGATAGACCAGCGGGTCGAGGGCGTGCTTGACGATGGGTTCGGTCAGGCTGCGCGGCGTGTAGTGTGTGCCGGTCGAACGGCGGTCGCTGCCCTGCGTGACATAGACCGAGCCGGGGGTGACAATGACGAAGTTGCCAAAGCTATCGCGGCGCAGCAGTCCGGCGAAGGGCAGCACGCGCTCAAATAACGCCTGCTGGTTATCGCAGGCCTCCATCAAGCGGCTGCGCTCCTGCGGCTGGTTCAGCGCGCTGGCCAGGCGTTTTTGCACGGTAGCCTCGCTCAGCCGCGTGCGCTCTTGCAGCAGGTGCAGCAGTTCCGTTTCGCCCTTACGCCGCGCCTGCTCCAGTTCGTCCAGTGTGGCCTCCGGCTCAACATTGGCGCTACCCTGAAGGCCCAGGATGGTCGTGGTGGCACGCCGCGCGGTGTGGTCAAGCAGCCCTTCATAGACATGGCCGATCTGCTCAATGTCCAGGCCACGAAAGGAGAGACGGCGCGGCTCGATGCCGCCGCCTGCTACGCGCACTTGCAGGTATTGCAGCGCGTTGAGCAGGTGCAGCACCGTGCGGTTATCGATCAGCAGAGGTTGTGCGGGCGTCTCGCGCCAGGATGTGCCGCTGCTACGTCCTTCAAGGAAGGCGTAGCGGTCGGGATCGAAGAGATGTCCCCCATAGGCGGGCAGGTGCAGGTCGTGATAGCTCGCGCCGCCATAGACGAGGCGGAAGAGGGCCAGCAGGCGGCTCCAGGCATCGTGGCGCAGGCCCAGCACCTCCTCGCCGTGCTGATCGGCCAGTTCGCGTAACTGCTTGTGCATCGTCGAGACGGCGTAGTTCTCATCATAGAGCGGGTCGCCGAGGAGCAACAGGCCGCGCTCCTCGGCGGAGAGCAGGAAGACGAGGCGCATCATCACCGTCAGCGCCGCCTCGTAGAGCGTCTTCTCGTCCACGTTCTGTAACAGCGTGCGCTGGCTATCTTTGTCCAGGCGATCCAGCGTCTGCACCAGCACCTCCACGGCGCGGCGCACCTGATCGCCAAGCTGGTCTGTCACCTCCTGCTGCTTCTGCGCGCTCTTCGTGAGTAGTTGCTCTAAGGTCTGATCGGCAGGAACATTGAAGAAGCGTTCCATGCCGAGCAGGCTGCGAAAGGCGCGCAGGGTCAGCGGCTCCTCCAGCCAGAGTACGGCATACCAGGAGTAGTAGCCGGTGGTTTCATTGGGCGGCGCGTCGATCAACATCCAGTGTTCGCCGTTGGTGATCAGGCCCAGACGCACGTTGCTGGCGCGCAACAGTTCCATCATGCGTGTGGCCGGTGAAGCTTTCCAGCGCTGCTCGGCGACCACTTTGTCGAGCTTCTGCGCCGGGGGATAGAGTTGAATGAGCAGGCGTGGCTGTCGTTCAAAGGGCGACTGAAGCACCAGATCGGGGCGTACCGTCTCGCCATGATCGCGCGCCGCGTAGCTGAGCGCGGCAGGAATCTGCTGCCCCTCTAACAGCGCGTCGGGACGGAAGCCCAGCACCTCATCCAGCACGAAGCGCAGCCAGGCTCTGTGAATAGCCCGCTCCGGTCGCGCGCCGCGCTGGTTATCGGCCCACTCGTCATAGGCCAGGCGCAGACGACGGCGCAGCTCGCTCTCCTGGTCGGTCTGCTCCAGCCCATGCGGAAAAGCCTCCATTAGTACTGGAATACTGAGGAAAGGGCCAGACACCTCGATTAACTGAAGCCAACTGGCATGCTGTTTGACAATTTCCCGTTCACTAGCCATTGCTCTGCTCTATCCTCCTGCGGTGGGCGCGGTGAAGCGCCCCTACATGTTATCCTCGCGCCATGCTTTCTGGCACAAGAAACGTGACGGTGACGGGGAAGAGGCGCGGTTGGGGATGGTCAAAGCGGCGCTGAATGCGGGCCACCTCCTGCGCGATCTCGTCGTCGATCTGGCTGGCGCGCGCGGCGAGGGCGGAGCGGTCGCGTTCGGCCTGCTGGCGCTCCTCTGGTGTAAAACCGGCGAGCGATAACTGCACCGGCCCTTCCGGCTGTTGCAATTCGCGCTGAATGCTCTCCTTCAACTCGGTCAGGATGGCGCGGATGTCGCGCTGCTCTTTGTTGGAGCGATTCGCCAGTGTGCGGCGCAGGCTGGCGGCACGTTCGCGCATCTGCTGTTCCAGCGTCTTGAGCAGCGCCTCTCGATGCCGCTCCCATACGCCCTGCAACTGTTGCTGCATGGCGGCGCTGACCGGCTGGGTGGTGGCATCGTGCAGGACGGCGCGCACCTGCTGCTCGCTCATGGCCTCAAAGTGGCCCTGACGCAGATAGCCACCGGCAGCCAGTAATTCTTCGTGCAGGCGCTGGTTATCGCCGCCCAGGATCAGCAGGCGCGCGTGGGCGATGATGGCGGGCGTGTCCAGGGCGTAGTCCGGCACGGTGCGCGCGGTCACGCGATAGAGTTTGCGCTGCTCACCGCTGGCCCAGACCTCGGCGCGCAACAGACGTAGCGACATGGTGACGAGGCGATGATTGAGATGGGCCAGCACCACGTCGTCGCGGCCCTGCGCCAGTGTGTGGTCAAAGACAATCGGGCGGCGCTGGTGGGTGTGGGGATGTTCCAGGCCGTTGGTACATTGCGCCCAGCTTCCACTCAGCGCGGGGACATCAAAGACCTCGATAGGGGCATGTTCGCCGTGCGGGTCATGCAGGATGCGGCGCTGCAAAGGGGGCTGTTTTGCCAGCTCCAGCGCCGTCTCGACCACGGCCTGAATATTCTCCGGCGTCAGGCCCAGTTCGCGCTTGCTCTCCTGCAACTGCTCGTACAACTGGCGAATGCGCTCGGCCAGTCGTTCGCGCTGCTTGCGTTCAAAGGCGCGCAGGTGGCGCGAGGGAGCCTGCTCCTCGGCCTTGCGGGTATCGAGCGAGCGGCGCTGACCCAGCATGGCCTCCTCGACCTGCTGCGCGATTACTGGCCCGACATTGCCCAGGTCTTCGCGGATCTGGTTGATCTTGTTGGCGGCGATCCACAGAAATTCCAGGTCATCGTCCAGCGCGTCACCCGTGACGCCTGTGATGTTCATGAGTGTCGTGCTGGCGTGCTGATATTTACTGCTGACAAAGTGATAGATATTGACTGTGTCGGCATGTTGCCCATGACGGTCGATGCGCCCGTTGCGCTGCTCCAGGCGGTTAGGGTTCCAGGGAATCTCGTAATGCACCAGCCGCGAGCAGTAGTTTTGCAGGTCGATGCCTTCCGAGGCGGCGTCGGTTGCCAGCAGAATGCGCACCGAGGCATCCGCTGGATTGGCCTGGAAGGCGGCTTTGATAGCCTCACGATCCTCGCTACGCATGCCGCCATAGAGCATCAATAGACGGCGTTGCCCATCCGGCCCCTGTTCGGAGAAGCCCTCGCGGGTCAGCAGGTCATAAAGCCAGTTCTGCGTAGCGCGATATTCGGTAAAGATAATCACGCGCTCCTGCGTCCAGCGCCCATCGGGTTTGAGCGTCTGATGCAGCCAGCGAATCAGTTCGCGCGCCTTGCTGTCGGGCCGACGCCGGGCCTGCTCGGCCCACTCCTGCATGCGGGTGAGCAGCGCCTGTTCCTGCGGGCCGGGCGCATGAAAGAGCGGCGCGGCGGCATCAAGCGCCTCGCAGGTGGCCTCGTCAAGCGAGCTATCGTCGTCATCATCCTCATCAAGCTGCTCAATCTTGCTGCGCAGGATGCCCACACTGGGCCGCCGCGTGACGCTGCGCTGGCGACGCGCCTCGCTCAGGCTTTGGCAATGCTGTTGTAGCGTGGTGGCAAAGGCGGCAGGCGAGGAGAAGAGACGTTTTTTGAGCAGCTTGAGGACAAATTCGGTGGCATAGCGTTCGGTATTGTCCCCATTGCCCACGCACTCCGCCAGCCGCAACTGCCCATACTGCTGCAACAGGCGATGCATTTCGCGCTCTCTGGGGGTATACTCGACCAGCAGTGGTGTGATCAGCCGTTTGGGGAAGCGTGGGCGTCCATCCCAGCGTGGCGGCAGTTCTGACTTGAGACGGCGCACCATGATGGCGTTAAGTTGCCCGGCATCGGGTTCAACCCCCCTGGCGAAACGCTGATTGTCCAGGAGTTCCAGCAGGGCCGTGAAACTTTCACGATAGCCGTTATGTGGGGTGGCCGAGAGGAAGATTTTATGCTCAGCATGTGGAGCGAGACGCCGGATGACCAGTGTGCGCAAGGAGTCGGTGGCGTAGTGCCCACGTCCAGAGGGGGCGACGTTATGCACCTCATCGACGATCAGCAGGTCGAAGGTGCGCGGGTAGACGGACTGGCCCTCCTGCGGCAGAATCTCGCTGAGCAGGCGTAGAGGGCGTTCGCGTTTGAGGAAGTCAATCGAGGTGATCAGGCGCGGATAGTGCGTCCAGGGGTTGACGTGCAGGCCGCGCTCGTGTCGCAGTTCGCTGACACTCTTGCTGTCGATGATACGAAAATCGAGGCCGAACTTGTCGCGCATCTGATCGTGCCACTGAATTTGCAGGTCCGCCGGGCAGACGATGAGGATACGACGCGCACGATGACGAATGATCAGTTCCTGCGCCACCAGTCCGGCCTCGATGGTCTTACCCAGGCCAACATCATCGGCGATGAGCAGGTTGACGCGCGGCATCTGAATGGCGCGTGCCACCGGGTCAAGCTGATAGTCCTCTAAGTCCACGCCACTGCGGAAAGGAGCCTGAATAGCGCGCACATCGGCGCTTGAGGCCGCGCCCCAGCGCACGGCATTGAGAAAGGTGTCCAGCCGCTGCGGGGTATCAAAGCCGACCGGCGCGGGCAGGGGCGTCTTCTCAATCGGCGTCGCCCCCGGCTCAATCTCCCACAGCACCTGGATCTCCTCACCCAGCGCGTCATCCTCCACCGACGAGAGCGTGACGAGATGCTGACGCGGCAAGTCAACAACAGGCCCATCGGGTTTCAGTGTACTCTCCATCACATCGAGTACTACATAGCGGCGACGGCGCACATCCACCGGTTGTCCCGGCTCAGGAAGGGAAAGCATGTGGCTCAAGAGCAGAAGCCTCCTCACTACGACAGACACATGGAAGCGGGCAGCATGCCTCTGGCATGTGAATGACGGTGCTGCCCCCCATGCCATCTTTCAACGCTGAACTCCAGTATACACTACACGCTCAGGGAATGCTAGAGGGAAAAAGCCCTGAAGACGCGCAAACGCCAGAGCAAATAGAAACCAATATATATAATCAAGACTGTAAAAAGCTCTCGACCCATGTGAAGCTCTTATAGAATTTCATGCCAGATTTTAGTGTAGAGGTCAGGTCGCATGGATATTTATTGATGTGGTATCTTAAGGGCAAACAACAACAGTGGCTATTCCTGTCTTGCCACTCAACCAGGAGGAATGATTCTATGCGTGACATCGACCACCCACCCACGCAGTTTGAAGTGCATGACGCGGATATCCTCGCAAACGCCAGAGCTGTTCTGGACGCCTGCCACTCACCTCTGGAGATGCAGAAGGCAGTGCTGGCGGCAGTTGCACGCAATGAGGAGTGGCGCGGGCAGCAATGTATTAACCTGCTCGCCCCAGAAGCACCCACCAGCCCGACGGTACGCGCTCTGCTCTCTTCTGAAGTGGGCATCCGCGCTGCCGAAGGACACATTGGCCCTCTCAACCGCTGGTTCGCTGGCACCCGGTACATCGACGAGATCGAGGCTCTGTGCATGGAGTTACTGAAAAAGGTTTTTCGTGCCAGGTACGCCGACCATCGCCTGGTGGCCAGCATGATCGGCAACATGGCTGTCTATACCGCGCTCACCGAACCCGGCGATGTCATCATGAGTCTTTCCCAGCCCTTTGGAGGTCATTCGAGCAACCGTAGTGACGGCCCGGCAGGGGTGCGCGGATTAAAGATTGTAGATATTCCCTTTGATCCCGTCGAACTCGAAGTGGATCTCGACCTCTTCCGCAAGATGGCTCCCCTTGTGCGTCCCAAAGTCGTTGCCCTGGGGGCTTCCATGACACTCTTCCCTTTCCCGCTGCGGGCCATGCAGGAGATCATCGCCGAATGGGGAGGGCGTCTCTTCTTCGATGGCGCTCACCAGTTGGGGTTAGTCGCGGGAGATCAGTTCCAGGATCCGCTACGTGAGGGGGCCACTGTGATGACCGGCTCAGCAGGCAAGACCTTTAGTGGCCCGCAGAGCGGCATTATCGTGTGGGACGATCCCGCGCTCACTGAATCGCTTACCCACGCCATCTTCCCGGTGCTAGCGGCTACCCACCAGGTCAACCGTGTGGCGGCCCTGGCGGCTTCCGCTGCCGAACTGCTCGCCTTCGGGAAAGAGTATATGGCCCAGATCGTGCGTAACGCCCAGGCGCTAGGGGCAGCCCTCGATCATCGTGGCATTCCTATGCTGGGGGCGCATAAGGGCTACACTACTACGCAGCAGGTGATCGCCGATGTGCGTCAGTTTGGCGGCGGGCTAGAGGTGGCGCAGCGGCTGGCGCGGGCCAATATCATCACCAACAAGAACCTCATTCCCGACGATCGGCCTGAGGACTGGAACCACCCCGGCGGGTTGCGCCTCGGCACTATCGAAGTCACCCGCCTGGGTATGGGCGAGAGCCAGATGGAGACCATTGCCGACTTTATTGCCCGCATACTGGTTGAGCGAGCCGAGCCGGAAGCTGTGCGCGATGAGGTAATCGCCTTCCGGCAGCCTTATCAAACGCTCTACTATTGTTTTGAGAACGGCCTGCCTGGAAGGTAAAATAAAACATACAGGAACAAGATAAGTTCTCTCCGGTGGAGTCGCTAAACCTATTAAAGAAGAAATAGAGTTGGCCTGGGGGATAGATGCATGTCGGAACGGTTTTGCGCCGACATGCGGTCTTGGTGAAGAGTGGCTCTAAAGTGGCTGCGGGTTGACTGGTGGCACTTTGGGGCTGCTTTGGCTTGTCAAGCGGATTGAGGGCTACTAGATAGGTTAAGCGCGCCCAGCAGGATTCGAACCTGCGACACCCGGTTTAGAAGACCGATGCTCTATCCACTGAGCTATGGGCGCTCCGCCCCCATCATAGCAAATTCCTCCTCACCTGTCAACCAACTCTCAAGCCGCATGACAGGCTAGATGGCGATGGAACTCACTCGCACGCTATGGCGCGGTCGAGCAGCTTCAGCTACCCACGTGACGCCGGAGTGAACAGAGCAAGGTGATTGCCGGACGGGTCGGTGAAGACGGCCCACCAGCCAATGTGGGGAATCTCTGTGACGAAAGCCGGTGCCTTCACCTCCTTCCATTATAGACCATTTGTTCTAGTAAGTCAAGAGGTGGAAACAGGCAATTGGTCGCTCATGTTCCTTTCTTCAGAGCAGGTGAGTCTTTCACGAATCACGAAAAGCCACCAAAAATACTTGACAGCGACTAGCGGCTTTGATATACTCACTGATGTTAGCTGGTTCTCTGTGGAGAGGTCGCATAGTGGCCTAGTGCGGCGGTTTGCTAAACCGCTGAGGGGGAAACCCCTCCGAGAGTTCGAATCTCTCCCTCTCCGCCATAGGGGCTATGCCGAGCGGTTAAGGCAACCGTCTCCAAAACGGTCATCGGCGGGTTCGACTCCTGCAGCCCCTGCCGAAGCGCCCAATTGTCTGGGCACTTTTGTTTTACCTCTAATTATTCCAGAGGTAACTCGACCACGAACCTGCTACCTTGCCCAGGCTCGGACTCGCACCAGATGCGCCCTTTATGTCGCTCGACAATATCTCTAGTGATGGCCAGGCCCAGGCCCAGACCCTTGACTGATGAGCGCGTATCGGGCGCGCGGTAAAAGGTCTCGAAGATGCGATCCTGCTCCTCTTTGGGAATGCCCTTTCCGTGATCGATAACCTCCAGGCGTACCCATTGCTCCTGCTGACTCATTCCCACCTCAACCTCGCTATCGGGGGATGAATATTTTAGTGCGTTACTCACCAGATTAATAATCACTTGCGCCAGGCGCTCGCAGTCTGCGTAAAGCGTCAGATGTTCGCAAGGAGAGTGTAAAATAATCGTGCGTCCACTCAACATGTGTTGATCGTCAATCACCTCGCGGCATAGCGCCACCAGATCACAGGGCCGTCGATGCAGCTCCACTTTGCCGGAGCGTATCACACTCACGTCCAGCAATTCATCGATTAGCGCGGTCAGACGTTTGGTTTGTTCGTTGATGCGCTCCAGCGACTGATAGACATCCTGCATCTCAGGGAGTAGCTCGCGCTCACGAGCAAGACGACGGAGCAATAGTTGCGCCTGCCCGCGAATCGCTGTGATAGGCGTCTTTAGCTCGTGGGAAGCAATCGAGAGGAAGCGATCCTTGAGGTCACTAGCCTCCTGCAACTTGCGGTTGCTTTCTTCCAACTCCTGTGCTGCCTCCTCCGCCTCATATTCTGCTGCCAGCGCCTGTAGCCGCGCATACTCGCGTTGTGCTGTAATAAACGCAATTATCATCCCACAAATCATAAAGGGAATTAAGCGCAGAACGCCATGTGTCGTATAGATATTTAGACGAAGGGATGGCGGCACAAAAAAATAGTCGAGTACACCGACACTTAATAGCAGCGAGAAAAGCGCAGGGCCTACACCCCAGATCAAGGCGGTGAATAGCACAGCCAGCAACAAAACGGCACCAGGAATATCGCTTGTCAGCGCCTTTTGCAGCAGCACTATTAACGCTGTGAGGAAAGCGACGATAGGTATCGTCAAAATAAAGCCCACCGCAGGGCGTCGCCACCAGGGCATCTGGGCGCGATATTCCCTGCGCAATACAGCATTCTTACTCAGGCGCACGCGCCCCAGACGATCACGACCAGACGAAGCGCGCCGCGCCTGCTCGTCTTCTGCTCGCTTCACCGGCCCCGTCTTAGGAGATACCGTTTTCATTCTTTTCCCTATGCAAAAACGTAAGGATACACTGCCAGCACACCATCACATCTATCAGGTTGAGTATAGCACATTTGCAGTGAGCAGGGCGAATGCAAGGTATTACCCCTACAACAGAATCCGGCTGAAGCGGCATCGTGTCACTGTAGGAGCGATACCTTGCACTCGCCCTGCAAAAAATTGACGCACGCCCTATTGCAACTTGTGTACCTTTCCGGTACGTTCTGCATGCTCGAATAGCTCTTGCTGCCAACCATCGTGCATGGCAATCAGCGCAATTTCGGGATGGAGCAAGGAAAATTGATGCACTTGAATCAGTGTCTGCCGCGCAGTCGCGTCGTCCGTGGTCACACGCGACCAGAGGAAGGGATGCATGGTCGCCGGTCGCTGATAGTTGGGAGCAACCCAGGCTGCGTCACCCAGCAGGAAGACACGGGGGCCATTGGCGCGATTGATGAGCAGGCCGGTGTGGCCCGCCGTATGCCCTGGGAGCGGCAAGAGCATCAGTGAGCCATCGCCCAACAGATCATGGCTGGAGCGAAAGCTCTCATAGGTGGGGCCAGCGCAATCGAACAGTTCAACAGGATTGTTGTCCAATAATTCGCGCACCAGCCCTTTTTCCTGCTCGAACAACCCATTTCTGGCCGCTTCATATTCTACGCGATTGATCCGCAGCGTCACGCCGGGCAGGTCGGGAACACCACTGACATGATCCCAATGTAGATGCGAGAGCAGCACAAAGTCCAACTGCGCAGGTGTTAGACCATGATGACGCAGATGACTACTGATCGATTGCTCAAGCGTGAAGCGTGCCAGTGTCTGGCGAAAGAAGAAAGAGCGCCCGCTCAGATAAGCGTGAATATCGCTACACAGGCCCGTATCATATAAGAATGTAGCGCGTGGATGACGGATTAAGACGGCGCTATGTACAATCAGGCGGGGAGCAAAGGAAGCTGCACCGCGCACCGCCAGTAATTCAGGGATGGAGACGCTCCCACAGCGCAAGAACGTAATCTCAATTGAGGGTAAAGAAGCAGTGTCGAGCGACATGGATGTATGCGGCTCAAACCAACTCGCGGTATCGAAACGTTGTGGCAAGAAACTCTTGAGTGCCAAACCGGTACCCAGCGCAGCCAGCGAAAGGCCGACAGGGGCTACACAGTTACGAATCTTCATCATATCTTCCTCGATTGCACAGCCTATACTATTTCTGTTCCTGGTACCGTGCACCAGCGGCGGCACAAGATTATCTATGTATGAGTTCTCTATGAATATCTTTAATAAACACGTGGCACCAGCTCGGCCAGAAGATAGCACAGCAGGTATAAATTATTCACAAATACTGAACGGTGTAATGATGAACTTTTTCAAATGAAACCAGCAATGGCACCATCCCGTCGGGGTGTGATGAATCACGCCTGCTCCATCGTCGTTCTGCTCTCAGGGCGTGATGAATCACGCCCCTACAGAGAAACGATGCGGGTTTTTGCGCGCTGGTTGCCTTGTTCTAAACGCCGGATGGCCCACAGATACCAGGTTGCGAAGGTGCGGTAGGGACGCCACAACTCGGCAAGTTTGCGAGCCTCTTGTTTAGAAGGGCGTTCAGGTAATTGATAGGCGACACGGATACCTTCAAGTAGTCCCAGATCATCAACGGGCAACACATCGCAACGCGCATAGGTAAAAATGAGACACATCTCAGCAGTCCATCGGCCAATACCTTTGATAGCAACTAGCTGGTTGATAATCTCCTCGTCCTCTAAATCCTGTAATAGTTCTAGTTGCAATTGCCCTGAACTAATATGCTCAATAAGGTTGCGAATGTAGCGCGCTTTAGGGGTTGAAAGACCCAACGCTCGTAAACGCTCAAAGTCAAAAGGGAGAAGGTTTTCCGGCGTCACCTTTCTTTCCGGCACAGCGGCCCGTACACGCGCCATGATGGCATCGGCAGCCCTCACTGAGATTTGTTGTGAGATAATCGCATCGACAAGGGCGCTGAAAATATCTGGATCAGGTCTTAATGTACATGGTCCAACACGGGCAATCGTCGCCCGCATGACCGGATCAACCTCACTTAAATAAGCCGTAGCAGTTGCCACAACGGCGGCGAATGAGTCCTGCATCGCTCTTGTTATTCTTTCCTCACTATACAATATCACTAATCTGTATCTTTAGTATAGAAGGAAAAAGAACATTTGTCCAGGAGTTAGCAGGGTGCTCTGCTGGCGTCGTTCTGTCTCCTTCTCATATGATAATATAATGTTATGATGGATACACCTGAAAACTATTATGCCATTCTCGGCGTGCCACCGAGCGCCGATACAGAAACGATCAAGCGCGCCTATCGTCAACTGGCCCGTCGTTACCATCCTGACCTGGCCGGCCCGGAAGGGGCCATCGAGATGAAGCGTATTAATCGCGCTTACGCTGTACTGGGCAACGCGGAGCGGCGTCAGCACTATGACACGATTATCAGTGGTATGCTTGATTTGCGTCAGAGCGGCTTCGTTCGCCCACGCCCACAGCCACATGCCTTTAATCCCGACGAAGATATATTCTTTTCGGGCCTGAACGTTTTCAGCACCAGGGGGCCGTTTCGCGTCGGCACCACCATCCACTCTTCACTTGGCGTCATCACCTCGTTGAGCAGCGTGCGCACCGTACACGGCCTTCAGATCGCCGCCGGTGCGCTGGACGGACGAGGCATGCTATGGCACATCGTCAACGGCGTTGCAGGCTCCCCGATCAGCTTCGTTGCCGATCCGCGCTTCACTGTGGAGTCGCTACGCGAATTGCGCTTCTCCGCTGCTGGTACGCTTGTCGCCGGGTGGGGCCAGCTTGGTCTCCATGTGTGGGATGCCTATAAAGGCAACCTGTTATGGAGCTACGCACTTCACGACCGCGCAGTTTCCGCACCGTATTCCATCGACCTGGTGCTGCACGGAGGAGCAAATGGCGAACGCCTGGTACGCTTGGCATTGCCACATCTACCGGAGGATGTACGCGCGCCACGCTCATGGGGCGTGCGCGCCACAGACGTGGTGACCCACCGACTCGATAGCGCTGCGAAACAATTCAGTGATCTCCAACTGTGCCGCGAAGAGGAGATCGAGAAGCGGCAATTCTGGGCCATTCGGCTGCGCGCTCTCTCCCAGGACGCCCAGGCGCTCGTTACCCTTTCGTGCGCAAGTGTTCCTCACGAGACGGAGCAGATGAGCGTCGTGCGGCGCTGGAATCTGAGCGCGTCCACACATACACGCAAAAACAAGCCTCGCGCAACTATCAGAACCTCTGTGCTGGTAGGCACCTGCGCCACCTGTACTCCCCCCTACGCGGTCACCGCCGACGCCAGCGCGCTGGCCTTTGTCTATGGCGGCAAGAGCATACGCATTTGTGATACCACGACTGGCACGTACACGGAAATCGCCAGCGGCACCATGGGTGGTAGCGCCCGCCTCGCGCTTTCCCCGGACGCTCAATGGGCCGCCGTCGCGCGTGAGGATAGTGAAGTCAATGAAGGGGTGATTGATCTCTGGTCGATCCCTGCTGGCCAGATTGTGCAGAAATTTTATCATCCCTGGCAAATTAGCGCTCTGCACTTTGCAGGCAAGCAACTGGTAGCCGCGCTCACTGATGGTACCATTCAGCTATGGGAATAAGGCCGAGATATTATCCTTTGCATGTTCTCGTTCGTTTATCTAAGTGAGCCAGACTACCTGTACTTATTTGTTTGTGAGTTTGTGCAAAAGCAAAAACAGTCATTATTTACTTTCTCATTGTCTTCATGAGAAATAAGGGGAGAATGTCCATGCGTGTCTCAGTAGTCGTGCCTGTCTATAACGAGGAAAAAACGGTCGCTAATGTCCTCAATCTACTTTCACAGGTTCCGCTTGATCTTGAGGTGATTGTGGTTGATGATGCTTCCACGGATCGCACCTGGGAGATTTTACAAGAACTGCGCCAGCAAGAGCCGTTTAAGAGTTATCATTACGTGCGCCATGAACACAACCAGGGCAAAGGAGTGGGATTGCGCACCGGCTTTCGTCTGGTGAGCGGCGATCTGGTCACTGTTCAGGATGCTGATATGGAATATGACCCCCAGGATTTGCCAAAGCTGGTGCGTAAATGGGAGGAGGCAAGCCGGAGGTACAGGCACGTTGCCGTCTATGGCTACCGCGACCTCTCGCATCAGAAATTTACGACACGCTGGGGCAATCGCTTCCTGACTCTTGTGACTAATATCCTGTTCGGTAGCCGTATTCGTGACATGGAAACCTGCTATAAGATGATGCCGGTCGAGGTCGCGCGCGCCTTGCCAATGGAGGGCCGCCGCTTTGAAATCGAGCCGGAGATCACCGCCTGCATTCTCCAGGCCGGTTATAAGATCGTCGAAGTGCCTATCAACTATACGCCGCGCAAAGAGAAAAAGCTGGCCCCCTGGAAAGATGGCTGGCCCGCACTGGCCATGCTGCTGCGCCGCCGCTTTGGCAAACCGTTCTGCGTCACCAGCCCTGTCGTCCAGGAACAGATGATCGAAGTACAAGCCACACGCTAGCAAGAAGCAACGCTTATAAAATTTTTTTTCAGCCGAAACCGGTCATGGTATCATCCGGTAGGGGCGTGATGGTGAATGTTTTCAGCCGAAACCGGCCATGGTATCATCCGGTAGGGGCGTGATTCATCACGCCCTGTCTCTGGCCGATGCACGCTGGGGCGTGATGGTGAATGTTTTCACCCGAAGTCGGTCATGGCATCATCCGGTAGGGGCGTGATTCATCATGCCCTGTCTCTCACCGATGCACGCTGGGGCGTGATGGTGAATGTTTTCACCCGAAGTCGGTCATGGTATCATCCCGTAGGGGCGTGATTCATCACGCCCTGTCTCTCACCGATGCACGCTCAGGCGTGATGGTGAATGTTTTCACCCGAAGTCGGTCATGGTATCATCCGGTAGGGGCGTGATTCATCACGCCCTGTCTCTGGCCGATGCACACTGAGGCGTGATGGTGAATGTTTTCAGCCGAAACCGGTCATGGTATCATCCGGTAGGGGCGTGATGAATCACGCCCTGCTCTTCTGTCGCACCGCTCGCAGGGCGTGATGAATCACGCCCCTACGAGATCGCCGATAAAATTTATAATATAGCGATGCCCTGGTAGGTATTGGGTACAAATCACGCGCTAAAGAGTGACAAGGAGGAATATAATGCGTCCACGTATTCTTGTGACGCAGAAAGTACCAGATGCAGCATACCCTTTATTGGAAGAGATCGGTGATGTAACAGCCAATCTGGAAGAGGGACGCATCTGGACGTATGACGAACTGCTAGAGCGCGCTCCCGGTCACGATTATCTTTACACCCTGGTAACAGACACGATTGATGAGCGCCTGCTAATAGCCTGCGCCACCGCCACGCCACGCCTGAAGCTGGTTGCCAATATGGCAGTAGGCTACAACAACATCGATGTCGCAGCAGCCACACGCCTGGGCATCGCCGTCACAAACACACCAGGGGTTCTTTCCGAAACGACTGCCGACCTGGCCTTTGGTCTGCTGATTGCCGCAGCGCGCCGCATTACCGAGGCCGAACGCTATTTACGTGCGGGCAAGTTCACCGGCTGGGGGCCGTTGCTCTTCTGCGGAGCCGAGGTTCACCATGCAACGCTTGGCCTGGTTGGCATCGGGCGCATCGGGCGCGAAGTGGCTAAACGCGCGCACGGCTTCGATATGCGGGTCATCTATTACGCTCGCCACCGTCTTACACCGGAGGAGGAAGCTCGCTACCAGCTTAGATATGCATCTTTTGATGAACTGCTCCAGCAGGCCGATTTTATCAGCCTGCATACGCCCTATACACCGGAGACGCATCATCTCATCGGTGAGCGTGAATTGCGCCTGATGAAGCCAACGGCAATCCTGATTAATACGGCACGTGGGGCCGTTGTCGATGAGCAGGCGCTTGTCCGTGCCTTGCAAGAAGGTCGCATCGCCGGTGCGGGCCTGGATGTCTTTGAGCATGAGCCAGTAGTCGAACCTGCTCTGCTGGCTATGGAGCAAGTTGTGCTACTGCCACATATCGGCAGCGCCTCGCTCCAGACACGTATCTTGATGGCAACCACCGCCAGCAACAACATCCGTGCACATGCCCTGGGCCAGATTCCACCCAATATCGTCAATCCTGAAGTAATCGAGCAGGGTGACGGCGGGCAAGGCAACGATGGGCAGGGCGACCGCCAGGGTACACCCCTACAATGATACGGTACCGTTCCCATTGCATGATATAATAAAGTATCAAAACAGAGGGTTGCTAATAGCCCTCTGCTTGTTTATCTGCGATCTGGTGCAGTCTTAAGGTGTACTGGATCATGAAAAAGATTTCTTAATTTTCAGCCAAATTGCCTCTGGAAACAGTTGACATTTTGCATACTTCTATCTATAGTCTTTATCAAATAGCAGGTGTGCTGCGTAGAGGAGCAAGAACTTGATGATACGTGCCGGAACCCTCTTAGAGAAAGAAGGTGGCTTCTGTGCCTTCTTTCGGGGTGAAGAGCATCCTTATGTTCGCTGTGTCATTGCCGATGCGGTTGACCCGGAGCGTCACTTCGAGTGTCGCGTTTTAAATAAAGAAGATATTCCTATTGCTGTAGGTTGTCCTATTACACTGGAAGTGATTAACGTCATTACAGACCGACGGAGCGGCATCGTTCTCTTTAACTGTCGCCTTCCTAATGACACAAACAAGACAGGGGAATAACACTATGAACTGTCCACGTTGCCAAACCGAATTGGCGGATACTGCCTCGTTCTGCCCTGCCTGTGGCTCCGTAATCCGCCCCCCCGCGCTACAAACGCTCTCATATCTGCCAGCAGGAACACCACCCTGGCCCACCAGTGTACCTGCACATATCAGTTCTGCCCAAACAATGGACGCGCTGGCTCCAACCGTCGTCGTACCACGTCCGACTAGCAAGGCTCAACCGCCATCCACGCCGCGCAAACGCAACTGGCTCGCGATTCTCGCCGTTGTGATCCTCGTGCCTCTCCTGGGAGCCGCCTGCACACTGGGCCTGCTTTTACTTAACGGGCAGGCAACTACAATCCAACATACTTTGCAGCAATCTGGCGGTAACTCAGCCGGTTCAACGGGTAGCACGAACACATCACCGACGCAGCCGCCTGCCACGTCCGCTACCCAGACCAGTGGCAATCAACTTCCCACTCCGCAGAAATTCCAGGACCTGACCAGCATCGCTTCTCTGCTTGGCGTGACGTTGAAATATCCCTCAAACTGGGTAGCCGATCCACCACAGCAAACGCAGTATTGGAACGAAGAGCGGCTTTATCCGCAACAACAGCAGTTGAACATCGATTTTGTCATTGTGCGCTATACGGCTCAGGCGACCGCGAGCATTAACAATGCCGACGATATGAACCAGCAAATTTTGCAGAGCATGAGTAGCCAGTCCGGCTTCAGCAATTTCCAGGTTGCCACCAGCGCACCCACCCAGGTCACTATCAGCAATACAACCTGGGAAGAACAGTATGCCACCTTCAGCGATAGTAACGGTATCTCCTACCATGTGTTCAGCATTTCGGTACAACACAAGCAGTTATATTACAATATCGGCATCGTTCTCCCTGATATGTACTATAATGAAGCCATGCAAAAGTACATTCAGCCGATGCTTCAGTCGGTGAAATTCGTGTCTTGATAGAGGGAGTAACATCATGGCAATCGCAACGCTGCCCTTTGGGCGCAGCGGTCATCAGAGTACGCGCACTATTTTTGGCGCTGCCTCGCTTAGCGCCGTCACGCAAGCGGAGGCCGATCAAACGCTGGAGGTGCTGCTTCAGTACGGCGTCAATCACATTGATGTCGCGGCCAGCTACGGCGATGCGGAACTGCGCATCGCGCCCTGGCTTAAGCAGTATCGCTCGCATTTCTTCCTGGCGACCAAGACGGGCGCGCGCACGGCGCAGGCGGCGCGCGAGGAACTGCATCGCTCACTTGAGCGCATGGGTGTGGATTACGTGGACCTCTGGCAACTGCATAATCTGGTCGATCCTATCGAATGGGATATCGCTCTCAGCCCCGGTGGTGCACTGGAGGCCGCTATCGAGGCAAAACAGCAGGGACTCGTTCGTGCCATCGGCATAACCGGTCATGGCTCGCAAATTGCAGCCACGCATCGCCGCAGCCTGAGTCGCTTCGACTTTGATTCAGTGTTGCTGCCCTATAACTATCTCAGCATGCAAAATCCCTATTACGCCGAGAACTTCAACGCCCTGGTCGCCACCTGCCAGCAGCGTAACATTGCCGTGCAGACAATCAAGTCTATTGCCTACCGGCCCTGGATGGGACGCCCACACACACACAGCACGTGGTACGCTCCCCTGGAAGAGCAGCAGGACATTGACCGCGCCGTCCACTGGGTTCTGCAACGCCCTGGCATTTTCCTGAACACCGTCGGCGACATCCACATACTGCCAAAGGTTCTCGATGCCGCCAGCCGCTTTGAGCAAGGGCCAACCGAGGCCGAGATGGAAGCTATGGTTCAGCGCCTGAATATGGAGCCTCTTTTCGTCTAACACCATCGCTGACTCTTTCTCGCCAGAAGAAATACAGGCAGGATACCGCGAGGGAGGGAATACCTCTACAATGATGATGGATATGAGATACAGCGCATCATTGTAGGGATATTTCCTCGCAGGTATCCTGCCTGCCCTCTCCTTCCCTCACCGTATACGCACTCTTGCAATCTCACAGTATGTGCCATATGATATCTTGTATATCAATCGCTAACTCATCTATTTGAGCGGTGATGGTAATCTGACGGGTACATGCTAACGTAGTATAGGTCAAGAAACAGAATGGAGCGCTGAGGAATGACCTGCACGGATTTTGAAGAACTTTCCGGTGCATATGTTTTAGACGCTATAAGCCCTGAAGAACAGCAGGAGGCTGACCATCATCTGGCAGAATGCGCACAATGCCGCGCCCTGGTACGCGAATTACGCACGGCTCTTGACCACCTGCCGTTGTCGGTGCCACAAAGAGAACCTTCAGCATCCGTCAAAGAGCATATCCTGAACACCATTCAAGAAGATGCCGCAGCTAACCAGCCGATACAGCATATCGATCAGATACGTGCCCGCAAGCTTCCTCGCTCAGCCTGGCAGACGTGGCGTAATCAGTTGCTTGCACTGGCAGCCGTGCTGATGTTACTCTTGCTCGTTGGCATGGGAGCCTGGAATATCTCGTTGCAGCAGCAAATCCACCACCTCTCGGTCAATGCCCCTGTTACTTACACCTTACAGGGAACCTCAACCCATACGGGCATCAGCGGCGAACTAATCTATTACCCGCAGCAACATATCAGCGTCCTCATTATGCGCGGTCTTGCGCAACCGGATGGTACCCAAGTCTATCAGGGCTGGCTGCTCAAAGGCAAGCAACCCATCAGTATTGGCCTGCTCAACATCGAGAACGGCGTCGCAACGCTGGACTACATGGGGAATCTCACCGGCTTTAACGCGGCAGCGGTCAGCCTGGAGCCGGGGCCACAGGCCAGTCCACGTGCCCCTGTCGGCCCCGTCCTTGCCCTGGGCACGCTCCATTGATACCAGGATAGGGGGCAGCTTTAGCACGTCCACACGTGCCCGTCGATACTCCTGGAAAGTTGCATGGGCGTGCTAAAGCTATCCCAAATCGGGCTTTTTCTTTGCCTGATTTGTGCTATCCATCACAGGTTCTTATGCCAGGATACACATAAGGACATAAAAGAGTAAAGTGCTGAGCAGAACTATAGCCACCAGTAGAAGCAAATAGTCGAGAAGGATAGTCCCCTCTGACATGAGTCCCGATGAGATGAGCGCATCGCTACCACAGCTTGTCACCCAGCCTGAACTTGCCGTCGGTGTCTCCTGAGCAGCATTCGGCGTCCCGCCGCCGCCACCGGAGAAAGCTGACTGTGGGCCGATTTGCACAGTTGCTGTTCCATCGACAGTGGCACTGGACGTTGGACTGATCGCCACCGGCGTGGGCGTCGGGTCAGGAGAGGGGGTCAGCGTGGGCGTGGCTGTTGTTGTAGTGCCCATGACTGTTGAGGTGGGCACAACGGTTGCCGTCAATGTCGGTGTGGGCTGCGGCAATGGCGTTATTGTCGGTGTCGGCGAAGGTAGCGCTGGTGTTGGTGTTGTTGGCACGACGGTTGGCGTAGAGGTGGGCGACACAACGGTGGGTGTTGGCGTGACTGTGGGTGGTTGCGTGGGCACAACGGTCGGCGTCGAGCCGGGCGGCTGGGTTGCGACCGGTGTGGGTGTGGGTAACGGCCCGTGTTGTGGCGCAGGTGTGGGTGCTGGTGCCGGTTGTTTGCCCTGACCGGTGACTGGCGTATGCAGGTTAGATGATGTTACAACCTCGCTCACCGTCTGCGTCGGCGATGGTAGGCAGTTCTGTATGATTGTTGTCGTTGGCGTGACCGTTATGGTGGTCACTGCACCATCGGTGGTAGGAACGACATCTATCGGGCCGACTGATGACCTTTCACCGCGCGACCAGAAATGTCCAGCCGTAACTACAAGTAGGGATATACTGATACAAATGAGTAAAAAGGCAAAAAATGTGAAAAGCGCACGCTTCCCCTGATGGTAGCTGCGATTCCACAATGCCATAAAAGTGTCAATCATCGTCTTCTCCTATCCATTTTCCCCAAGCTCTCGCTGATGGTTGACATGTCTGTGATTTATTGTCCTATGTTTAGACCTACACTTGCTCCTCTTCTACCCGCCACAAGTCCGTTTGTAATGAAAGCGGCATCGTATTCACCTCATCAATTATAAGTCGGTCAGATTTTTGATGAAATGCCGGTACCTGTAGCGAGGCATATGTCCAGTGCAGGTACGTGGATGATGTAGATGGCGTAGGTGGTGTAGAGGGAGCCTGATACCCATCGGGGGTATCACTACATGTAGTGGTTGATAGTGTAGAGATGGCGGGAGCTACGGTCGAGGAAGTGCGCATGGTCTGGTATGGTAGCGCCGCCGCAACCTCTGTCGCCGCGCCAGGAGTCTGCAACGACTGCTGTTGCTGCCATAGAATGAGCAATGCTTCCAGATAGGACAGGCACTCGTCGGCAGAGGACAGCGCAAAGAGGTTTCGCTGTGTGTTCGTACCACTGCCACTCACCAGCGCCAGCGCATCTGGTAGCATGAGCAGGTGTGTGAGATGCGCGTAGTCGATGACAAACTGACCGAGCCTGCCTAGATAGATGACACGCCGGTTAGTCAGGATCAGCGTTCCGCGATCTTGCACCTCGCGGCCTGCCTGCTTACGCCCATTCGATGGTTCTCTGCACCATGCCGCCGTGCTGGCATAACAGACCCGCTCGTCAGGTGGAAGCCTTAGCGGAACGTGTACACCAGGTCTCCAGGGCTGAACTACGCTCTCCCCGCAGAACACATGTATATATGCCAGTGCTTTGCGCGCTGCATTGATATCGGCGATGCCACGTAAGACGACATCACATGTGCGAAAACGCAACGTCAAACGAACCGATTCAACGCCCATAATACGCTGATAAAGATATTTTACATGTATCAAATCACTGAGCGCGTAAGTGATGTTATCTATCGCAAGATAATCGCGGTAGAGGCGCAATGTGCGCCCCCAACCATAGGTAAATGCGATCAGCGGCTCATCCGACGTTGCCAGTTTTCCCTGGTTATTCTGCCTCATACCCACACCTCCGACGTTTTCCCTTCTGCCCAGAGCAGATTCTCTACTTCCACTCCTACTAACGAACAATATGAGGCAGGATAACATTTATCGATATATTCACGCTTTTCGTTTTACTTTGTGCACAATCATCTCGACGAAGATGCCGCGCAAATCGCCCCAGAGTTGCTCGGCATGGGCCTCTTCCTGCGCACGTGGCAGGTGCTGAGGCGTGCCCCAACGGTCACGCACGAACAGGTCGGTCAGGTAGTGTAACGCGCCCGCGCGCTCAGGGAATTGCTGGCTGAGTATCTGGCTATACTCGTAGGGGGTCTGAGAGAGGCGCGGTGCCAGCCCTACACAGCTTGCCATCCAGCAGAGCCGCCAGAACAGGCCGGAGACGCGCGAACTAGAGGCGTAGAGGTTGCGCCACCAGTGGACGACCAGCGCGAACAGGAAAAAGAGTAATGAGATCAGCAGCGCTCCGATAGAAATGGCTTCCAGCACCGGCATGCTCACCATGAAGACATTTCTGGCAGAGAACGTACCAGTGGGGTGATTCTTACTGGTAGTGGGGGGTGTCGCTCCAGGCGTTAGCCCAGACTTTGGTGCGGTTGTCGGTGTGGGTTGTAGCGGATGCGGGGTCGGCGTCGGTGAAGGAGATTGCGGCGGTGCGACAGGGGTGGGGAAGGAGAAGCCGGGCGTCGGGTCAAAGTCGATCCAACCGTAACCGGGGAAATACGCCTGTACCCAGCTATGTGCATCGGTGCCGTCAACCACCCATACCTTGTGCTGAGCATCGTAGTGGCCGTGAGCAAAACCATTGACCATGCGTGTTGGAATATTGAGCATGCGGGCCATCATAATCATCGCGCTGGCATAATAGGTGCAATAGCCGCTATGGGTTTTCAAAAGCCAGTCCACCACATCAGTATTGGCGGGAATGGGCGGATTATCCGTAGAGTATGTGAAGACGTGGGTATCACTCAGATGCTGCTCAAGGTCTTTCAATGCAGTATAGGTATTATTTGCCCCCACCGTCCACTGATGCATCGTCTGCAATATAGTGGGAGATTGAGAGATACTCAATGGCACTGCTTCGTAATAGACCTTCAGGATAGAGGCATTGGTATCATTGTTCCAGAAGGTGGGATCAGCGGTCGGCAAAGGCACTTCCATCAACGACTGCTCGTTTGCCGTAACCTGCGTCGATGTGACTGTATAGCGTTCTCCTGCTACGAGTGGGCTGCGCTGCAGCCACGCAGTCGCCATGCCGTTGCTATAAATAGCGACTGGCTTAGTAAAAGAAGAGGGCTGAGGGGGGGCAAAGATAAAATTTTTTGAACTGATCGGCGGCTGCTGAATCACTACATTCGTGACAACGTGCGTATCATCGCTTCTGACGACATCTGGCGGTATTGGCTCGTTGGGCGCAAACGATTGCTGGCTCGACGAATCAACCAGCGTGGTCCAGGTGTGCCCATCAAACTGATCGAGCGTCATCGCTTCCAGATATTGCGGGCCATTGCTGCTTGTATATTGCAGCACCTCTCCGGTGGGTAGATGAACACTATTGCTGATCGTTAGCTGGTCGCCAAAGAGATTGGCCGCCTGCTGATACGATTGCAGCAGGCCGGCCGGGTCGCGTAGCGAGATATTACCATTCGATAAATTGTTCCAGACATTGTTCATGCTGTCCCAGAAGCCGCCTCGCGGGGTCGGCTGATTGTGGAGCGGCAATAACCAGGCCGCCACCAGCGTTATCAATACCAGGGCAGAGGCAATGCGCATACAGCGCGTCGTCAACGTGTGCAACCACGCGCTATTGGTATACAACCCCTCTTGCTTCCATTGCACAATCTGTGCCACCAACTGCACCCGCGCAATCAGCAACAGCACCGCCGCCAGCAAAATAACCAGCAAGTAGGACAGGTCTTTTTGCGTATAGCTATAGAGGTTGACCAGCATGATCGAGCCGTAGACCAGCGCCACTAGCCAGGGCAGGTGAGCGCGGTAGACCAGCCAGCAGCCAAAGTAGCTCAAAAAGAAACAGAGGAAGGTCAGATAGAAAAAAAAGATGACATTCGTATTCGGACTGGCGAGCGCACCCATGCCGCCCAGCAGCACTGCCTTGATACTGGCGAGCAACACAAACCAGCTTACGTGAAACGCCACGACCGCCGTAAGCCAGACGGAGAACCAGTGCCCGACCAGACAAGCTGCCAGGTGCAGCAGAGCCTGTGGAACGCGCGGCAATTTAGCTACCAGCAGGCCCAGCAATAAACCAACGGCAGGCGACCAGAGTAGAATCTGGCTTTGTGGTACCCAGTGAGCATCGACAATTGCCAGCACCACGCTATAGACAGCGACAGCGAGCAACAACAGCGCCAGCCATCCCTCTTCGGGCACGGGCAGTTTTTTTACGATAGATTTTGTCGGCGCTGAGGGCGGGCGAGCAGTGGGCGGTCTGGTCGTTGAAAGGGGAATAGCACCAACATGGGATGTTCCATTTCTCTCAACTCGTCTGGCATCAATCACACTTGAACGCATTCCAAAACTCCTCAAGGCGACAATAATCCATCCTGTTTCTTCCAGTATACAATCTAAACCGGAGAAAAACAGCATCTTGAGGCACTTTTAGGACTAAATCCTCAAGATGTGTCATGTTTTGGACTGCTTCGCAAGCCATCACAAATTCTTTCAATTCTACACCGGCGCTGCTATCTGTCGCCGTCGCCCAAAGAAGAGCAGCAGCAACGTGGGGGCAATAAGCAGGCAGCTTGCGCCGAAGACGAACGAGGTTGAGAGGCTCACATTGGTCTGCAACCAGCCAGCAATTGTCGGGCCAATACTGTAGCCGATGCTCCATGTCACCGAATAGAAGCCGCTCAGCGTAGCGCGATAGCGATCAGATACCTTCTCCATCGCAAAGGCGGCGTAGATCGGGTCAATCAGCGTGCGTAGCAGGGAGCGCGTGTACTCGCCGCCAATCGCCAGCCAGATTGAGGGTGCAAAACCAATTAAGATCATCAACGGCGCGCTGACATACTGTACAAACGTAATCAGCCGCAGCTTGCCCCACCGCTTCACGAAGAGGGGCGAGGTCAGCGAGAAAATTCCGCCCGCCAGGCCGGAGATCGTGAAAATAACGCCAAGTGGGCCAGGCAGCAGATGGAAACGCAATACAAAGTAGAGCTGAATGAGCGCCACCACTGAGCCTTCGCCCATCGTAAACAGCAGGTCCGGTACCAGCAATTGCGCAAACAGTTTTACAGGTAGCCCTTCCTTTGCGCTGCTATCGGCCTGATACCCGGCGGGGGCATCACTGTATGTAGTGGCATCCCTTATGGGTGACGTGCCTGTCGATGCCACATCTTTAGGGAGCGCTGGCAAGACGATATTGGGCATCTGAGGCGGCGCAACGTTCTCTGTTACAGGCGCACCTGTGGTAGTCAAGGTACGCTTCGGCTCCCGCAAGAACCAGAGCGGCAGGCCAAAGACGAGCGTAAAGAGTGCCGCCGTCAGCACGCCCCAGCGCAGTGGCACCGTGCTGGCCGCCGAAACATGGAGTATGCCCGCCACAAATTCAGGAATGGCCCCGCCCAGCAGGTTGCCCAAAGCTCCTACACCGAGCAACAGAAAGCTATTCAGCGCCAGCACACCCACGCGCTGCTGCTCGCTGCTGCTTTCCGTCAAAATAGGGATATTCGTCACCCAGTAGGCGCTGGCCACCACGCCCTGTAACAGGCTGGCACCGAGCAGTAGTGGCGCAACGGTCATCAAGCCGGTGATAGCCAGGAAGAGCGGGGTGAGTAAGGCCGAAACCAGCAGAACTGGCTTACGCCCCAGGCGGTCGGCCAGCAGGCCAATCGGTATCGCGCCCAGCAGAGAGCCAATCGCACCCATTGCATTCAGCACGCCGATGAAGTCCGGCTTGTAGCCCAGGCTGTGCGCGTAGTAGGTGATGTTCAAGGTTGAAATGGTTATCTGAAAGCCCTTACCAAGTGTGAAGAAGAGCAGTAGATAGACGTTGAGCGGCAGGTCACGCCAGGATGGTAGAGGTATTCTTCGTTTAAACAGCAATATCTCTCGTGTCACAGGTTTAGAGGTGTTTTGTGCCAAAGGCATAGTAGAGTTGCTCCAGAGTCTAAGATGATCGCTCATTTGTCCGGCTTATAGCGTACCATATCGGCCATGTTAGCTACAATGGACGAAAGGACAGGTTCATGCAGATCCATTATTTATCTGATGTCTTAGAAAAATTAGGAAGAGTTTAACAGGTACTTAAAGTCTTATTGTTGACTTGATTTATGTAAATAGTCATGTTACTTTATAGGAGTCAAGTGTAATTACACTCTCGCGCTGTCACGTCGCTGCCTCGATAGAAGAGACATCCGCACGCGATAGCCGGGTGATTGTAGATAAGTCAGAAGAGGAGAAATCTATCCATGATGACAAGTGCCATGCTTGTTCTTGGTGCCGCACTCACCCCAGGCGGCCTGATCGCCTGGCTGGTTGTTGGCCTGATTGCCGGCTTTCTGGCGAGCCGCATTATGCGTGGACGTGGCTACGGCATCATCGGTGATATCATCGTCGGGCTGATCGGTGCCTTTATCGGCGGACTGATCGCCAACCTGCTTATTCCAGGCGCAACTTTCGGCTTCTGGGGCAGCATCGTCGTCGCCTTCATCGGTGCCTGTATTCTGATTGCCATTCTGCGCGCCATCTCCGGCGGTCTTCGTCGCGTGTAGGGGATTGGTTCACCGCGTCCGTGCATACACATCGATCCACCTGGAGACTCCTGAGCATGACGGATGCGGTGAACCGGCTCCTACGGGTTTATCGTATGTGTGTGTGTAATGCGAGCAGTTTTGCTTAGCATAGCCTCTACACCGCAGTAGCGCGTCTCGCTGAGTTCGATGGCGCGCTCTACCCATTCTACACTAAGGTTTTCGCCGTGTAACTCGTGTTCCACCGCTATCTCAGTGTAGACCTTGGGGTGCTGTTCGGCCCGCTTGCCATGTACTCGCAATGTGTAGCCGGTAATGCGCATGTGACGTTTGTATAAAATCGAGAGAACACTGATACCGGTGCAACCGGCCAGTGCGACCAGCAGCATCTCCATCGGGCTGGCTCCCATAGCCTGTTTCTGTCCATCCAACATATCCAGTTCGATGCTGTGGCCCGAACCGGTGGTGACATTGAAGTGCATCCCTTCCTGCAACCGTGCAGTTACGTACATCTCCTGCATAAATTTCTCCCTCAAAATCTGTAGGAACGCGATGATGAATTTTATCACCCGAAACCAACAATAATTCCATGCCGTAGGGGCGTGATGAATCACGCCCTTTTCGCCCGTCTCTCCGCACTCAAGGCGTGATGAATCACGCTCCTACAAGACAAATGACAGAAGGTCGTGGCCGATAATGAAGGTGCCACGATAGCCTTTCTGTTCTGCCGCCGCTTGCAGAGTTGCTCTATTCAGTGGGCGATACAGGTGCGAGCAGACAATCACACGGGCCTGGGTGGCAGCGGCCAGCGCGACCAGTTCCTCGTCGCTCGGATGGCCCGCATCAATGACGGCTATATCCACATCTTTCAGCGCGGCGATCTCCTCCTCGTGAACATACGAATCGCCGGTCAATACATACGTTTTGCCACGATAGGTGAAGCGCAGGCCGTGATTGCCAGCAGGCGGTAAAGGTACTGACGTAAAGGTGTGGCCTTCGATACTGAATGCTGGCGCAGTGATCTCGTGTACCACGATGGAGTAGTGTGACCGTTGCAATGAGGATGCGCCGAAAAGCTTCATCAGTCCATCGACCAGGCGGTGCACACCGGTCGGGCCATAGATATGCAAGTCGGCCTGGCGCGGGTTCCGCTGTGACCACGCTCCCGCCTGAAGCAGCGGTATGAGGTCCGAGACATGATCGGGATGAAAATGCGATAGCACGATATGCTGCAATTGCTGATGTTGCACACCCGCATCTAACAGACGCTGAGCCACGCCATGCCCACAATCGAACAGAATCAAGGTACCATCTAATTCCAGCAACACGCTAGAGGCGCGCCGCTCATGCTCAAGCTGACATGTCCCCGTACCCAGCAGGGTCAACAAACTCATAGGATAAGGCTCCCTTCGTACTATTCTTCGCGTTCCCATCAGGATCATGGTACGAGAGGGAGCCGGGAAAACGCAAGAGGCGGACGAGCGGGAAAAGTCGTCTACTCCTCTGCCTATTTGATGAATCTTGTTTGTTTCAGACTAAAAGCTTATATTCATAGCTAATACATGTTGTTACCATACATAGCACCATAGCCACCATAAGAGGGATACGGGTAGTACATAGAGGGATAAGGACAATAGCCCATTAGAGGGAAGAAGGAATAACCATAGCCATAACCATAACCATAGCTATAGCCCATGCCATAGGGCTGATAGGGCAGGTAGTTATTGCCACAGCCACAGGGGGGATCCTGCGTGGTACTGGTCGTTGGGTCTGTCCCCTGACCTCCAATGACGGCACCCAACACGCTTTCTCCATAGGAGATAAGTTTCGCACGGTGCAACCCACTCTTGCGAGATGGTAATTGTAATGTTTTCATCGTCAACATCCCTTTCTCATATCTATCTTTCAACATTACGTCTTGTCAGAGTCGTTCAAAAACTTTAACACTATTCTATTTTTTATATGGATGATGTATAGAACTAACTTGATCACAGACACACTCAGGTTCCTTTGTCACCCCTCCTTTCGTAAACTTTCCGTTAGCCCGCTAACATATTGTCAGCACCTTTACGCTTTGCCAGGGCGTATCTCCTCAAGGAGTATCTTTATCGTAGCATTTTTCAGAGAATTTGTCAAAGTGAACAGATATAAATTATATTATGGTATCGGCATATTATACAAATAATTATACGTCTTTATGTATTTTACAAATTCTTCGATCAGGCTAGCATATAATCGGGTCGAAGCATGGTAGGGATATACGCGAAGATCTGGTATCATATCTCAATGCAGGCTTCGTTACCGGACAAAACTTGAAAAATAGCAAACAAGCTCTACAGCGATACTACAGTCGGCAAGACACATCTTATTTTTTAGTATATAGCAGTCTTGACATGAGTAGTATATAATAGGATTAACCTCTCTAAGGTTCTTCATAACTCGCTCTTAGTTTTCTAAGGAGTACGATGTTGGAAAGCTCGGCTCGCACAGATCAGGCAACACAGGCCGAGATACACGCATTGCGACAACGGGTGGCGCAATTAGAGCAGGCACTGGCCAACCAGAGTCGGTCTGGCGCTGCGTCGGCATGCTCATCGGATGCATGTCTGCACCTGGAAGAATTTCTCGGCATTATCAGCCATGAACTCAAGAACCCGTTGACGACCATCAACGGGAATATTCAGATTGCTAAACGTTGTCTTCAGACATTATTGACTGAAGAACACAGTGTGGCGTGTGTGCAGGAATGCTATGATCTGATGTATGAGATGCTGAGCAGAGCGGAACAACAGGTGCGCATCCAGAATCGTCTGGTCAACGACCTGCTTGATGCTTCACGCTTGCAAACTCGACTGCTCACATTAGATAAACAGCCACATAATCTACTTACGCTGATACGGGGAATTATTGAGGATATACGTACCAGTATGCCACAACGCATCATTGCGCTAGAAGCACCAGATATTAGTGACATTCCCGTGCAGGTTGACAGTGATCGCATTGGACAAGTACTGATGAATTATTTGACCAATGCACTCAAATATGCTGATGCTTGCCAACCGGTGGTTGTGCGCGTAGAGGTCAAGGATCAAACCGTAAGGGTGGCAGTAGAGGATAAAGGGCCGGGGATTCCAACGGAGCAGCAGCAGTATATCTGGCAGCGCTTCTATAAAGTGCCGGGGATTCGTGCGCGTAACGGCTCTGGGACGGGGCTTGGCCTGGGCCTCTATATTTGCCGCACATTGATCGAATATCATGGCGGGCAGGTAGGCGTAGAGAGCGAAGCGGGCCGTGGTTCAACCTTCTGGTTCACGCTTCCTTTAAGGAGCAAAAAAACGAACAATGGAGCAGATACATTCTGTCATGATGCAGATAGGCGCTTTGAAAAACCGCCTGCTTGAGACAACTAAGCGCATTCAGGCTCTCGATACGCAGGTAATGCAGGCGGCCCGTATACGACAAGATCGCCTGACGAAACCGCAGGGGAGCCTGGGCCAGCTAGAGGAACTCTCCATCCGCTTAGCGGGAATGACCGGCAAAGTGCGTCCACGTTTTCCGCGCAAAGCTGTGATGGTGCTGGCTGCCGATCATGGCGTGGCGGCGGAAGGTGTCTCGGCCTATCCGCAGGCGGTGACGGCGCAGATGGTGTTGAATTTTCTGGCCGGTGGCGCGGCAGTCAACGTGCTGGCCCGCCAGGTAGGCGCGCGCGTCATCGTTGCCGATCTCGGCGTCGTCAGTGAGTTGCCGGAGCATCCTCACTTGCAGCGCCGGAAGATTGGCTACGGCACACGCTCTATGACGCAGGGACCAGCAATGACAACACAAGAGGCATTGTGTGCCATCAGCGCCGGTATCGAGATGGTCATGGATGAAGCGAAGCAAGGACTTGACCTGCTGGCAATAGGTGAGATGGGCATTGGCAATACGACTGCGGCCAGCGCGATTGTCGCCGCTATCAGTGGTTGCCCTGTGGCGGATGTCACCGGGCGGGGTACGGGCATCGACGAAGAAGGCTGGCGGCACAAAGTTGCCTGTATTGAGCAGGCGCTGACTCTTAATCATCCTGATCCCACCGACGCGTTGGATGTGCTGGTGAAAGTGGGCGGTTACGAGATCGCGGGCCTGGTCGGCGTCGTTTTGGCGGCGGCCTCGCTGCGTCTGCCGGTCATTGTCGATGGCTTTATCGCCAGCGCGGCGGCCCTCCTGGCGACCGAGCTATGCCCTCACGCGCGTTCCTATTTAATTGCAGCGCATAGCTCGGTCGAGGTAGGCCACCGCGTAATTCTTGAACGCATGGAGCTGGTACCCTTGCTCAACCTCAATCTGCGCCTGGGCGAAGGCTCTGGGGCCGTCCTCGCCATGCCGCTCATCGACGCCGCTGCCGCGCTGCTCGATGAAATGGCTACCTTTGAAGAGGCGGGAGTGTCAGAGTCGGAGGCGCGCTAAGCAGTAACCTCCAGTAGTCCCATCGCCCCTTTGACCATATCCGCCAGCGCATGGGTCATCACGGGATATTGGCCCGGCTCCGGTATGATTACTTCAATGATGGCCGAACCTGCTGGCGGGATGGTGACGGCTGTTGTGCCAACGATATGGTTCTGCGGGTTGCCTTCGATATACACATCATCGAGGACGGTGCCGATAATATGGAAGGCACTAAATTTAGAGGGGCCGACATTCACGACGAACAGGCGCGCTGGCATCACGAGCTTGATAAAGCTTCTGCATAAAACATTCTCCTTACATCTTCTTATTATTTATTACTAAATCTCAGCTCCCCTTCCGTAATACTGGAAGTCCTCACGAAAACCACCCTGTCCCTCACCGATGGTACTGTAATCGGTGACAAAGTCGATGGAGCGCAGAAATTTCACCATCTTGTAGCCCAATTGCGTCTCACAGCGCAGGCGCAGAGGTGCACCATGCTCAAGCGGCAACGGCTTTCCGTTCATTTCATAGGCCAGGATGGTCTGCGGATGCTTCGCCAGCGTCATATCGATGACCTCATAGAAGATGTAATCATGAGCCTCCTTGAGTTCAGGCTTGACCGATTGTTTCCCTTTCTGGTAAGAGATCAGCACGACATACTGCGCTGCTGGCTTCACGCCGCAGAGGGCCATCAGTTCGCTTAGAGGCACGCCGCCCCATTCAGCGACACCCGACCAGCCCTGAATACAATTATGCTTGGTGATCTGGGTGTGTTTGGGAAGCTTGCGCAGGTCTTCCAGCGAGAGATGGAGCGGTGTGACAACCAGGCCACCAACCTCTAAGCGCCAGTCCGCGAAATTATTTTGCGCCAGCCGCTGAAACTCCTCACTCACCGGTGGGCGACCATTCACCCAGAAGTAAGGTGAGATATCGGATACCCGGTACTGCTGGCGGGATTCTTCGCGGTGCAGAAGCATCTTGCGCACGGGGTCTACCAGGAAGCCCAACGCGCGCTGCATCTGCCGACGGTTACGCAGTGTCTGCCAGGAAGCCCAGACCCAGATCACGATGGCGATAAGCAGAGCGATAACGCCAACCGCGATGGCGGCTCCCACGCTCCCTTGAGGTCGTCCAAAGATAATACTACGAATGTTATCCGGGAAATGTACGATGAGAACCAGTGCAGTATGCACGATAATGAAGAGTACGAAGGCAATCATGCTTAAAAAATGTAAGCTGCGCGCGGCCTGACGTCCACCGAAGAGTTGAATATACCAGGGGAAACGAGCCTCAATCGAGGGCGACATCGCTGCCCCCGTCGCCAGCATCAAGGGAGCTAGCAGGAAGATCACCGCCGCGTAGGTCAATTGTTGTAGAGGATCAAGGGGCCTGAAGCTGCTGGTCGGCGGAACGTGAAAAGTGATATAGGTGAGAAAGGTCTGCCAGGCGCGCGGAAAAATTGACCAGGAAGTAGGAAGCAGCGTCGCCCATTCGCCGGTGGCAAAGAGGAGAATCCAGTAGATAAGGCCGTTCAGCACCCAGAAGATAACGGAGAAGAAGTGCCAGTGGCGGCCCAGGCCAAGATTATCCCCTCCAGGCAAGGCCAGCCATTTTGAAACCGGCACCTCGTCATCCATTGATGTATACAGGGTATCTTTTGGCACCTTCTTCTTAACCAGGTTGAGCCAGGCCGTCTCCGGTTCACAGCCATCGTTCCAGTACAGGCGCGGATGCGCTCCGGCGATCTGAATACCACTGCGGATCAATAATACAATAAAGATGATATTAATGTAGTGGGTGAAGACAACCCACATCGGGAACCCGACAAGCTGCATGAGTATGGCTCTCTTTCCTTGACAAAATCATACATACATATCTCATGTGAGGAACTGGCATATCTTAATACACGTATGATATTTTTAGATCGTTTCACGATCTATTTTTAGGAAGACAGGAGTAGTAGTCATCATATCTTATTGCATAAGCAAAAATAATCATTATGATAGACAAAACGAAGACAAAATCTCCCATTGTTTTCTATTATGTATCTCTTGAGTTTTTGCCACATATGCTGCATCTTAGAGGCAAAAACATCTTCTCGTGATTATAAATTGCAGAACACTCTTTTGGGAGGCAGAAGAGAAAAAGGGGAAATCGCAAAACAACGATTTCCCCTTGCGTAAACAGCTTATTGTACATTCAGGCGTTCTTTGATAGTCTGGGCAAAAGTTTCTAAGTCGTCGAGGCGGTGCTGGATGTGATCGTAGAGCAGGTCGCGGTTGAGCAAGTCTGGTTCATGCACCAGCGCTTCACGCAGGTTGGTTAGTATCTCCAGGCGATAGGCCAGGGGACGCGGGATGAGCTGCTCGCCGGCAACGATGCTTAACAGCTCGTGATAGCCCTCTGGTTTGCGCAGGCCCAGGGCGACCGTCAGAATGCTGCACAGTTGCAGGCAAGCCTCAATGGCCAGTTGCAGATAACGCTCTGCCAGGCCGTAGACACGGTAGTCTGCGATGAACTCTTCGTAGCTGGTCTTGCCCAGGTCGCGCAGGATGGCAATGGCTTCCTGTAACTGTTTGAGGTGACGCTCTACGAGTTCTTTGTCCACCGGCAACATCTTGTAAATGCGGCGGCTCAGGGCCTGATTCTGTATCTCGTCGAATTTCTTGAAATCCAGGTAGGCCATGACGGCCTTCGTCTCGAAGGTGATGCGCTGTTTTTCGTCGCGGCAGAAGAGCAGTTGCCCGTGCTTAATCACCTGCAATTTGAGCAATAGCGAAGCCTGGTTTAAGATGAACACGTCGATACTATCCGATTCCAGACGCTTGGCCAGCTCGCTGAAGAAGTAGAGCCGATAGTCGAGGAACTGATCGGACTTGACCTGGTCCATCAGCAGAATAGCGATATCGATATCGCTCAATTGGCCGAAGCTGGCGCGGTTGGAAAGGGTACCGGCGAGATAAGCCACATTTACAGGAGTTTGGGTGAAGAGTTGATTAAGTTGAGCCTGCTTTGCAAACAGATTCATCAACGACCTCCAAGAGTGCCCTGGACAAACCCAGGTCGTTGGCATAAAAGAAGAAGCAATCCCTACCCATGTGCAAGGGGCTTTCTTTAACTATACCACAAAACGACCGGTGTTGTGAATTGTTTGAGACCTGAAATCGGCTCTATCTATCCTTCTACCCATTCTTCGCCGTCGGTAGCAACTTCTTTTTTCCAGATAGGAACAGTGGTTTTCAGCGTGTCGATGATGTAGCGACAGGCCTCGAAGGCCTCGGCGCGGTGTGGGCTGGCAACGACCACAATTACGCTGGTTTCACCGATCTCCAGCCGCCCGAAGCGATGAGCTACGGCGACGCGCTCCACGCCCCAACGACGCTGTGCCTCAGCAATGATCTCGCGTATCTGCGGCTCCGCCATCTCGACATAGGCTTCGTATTCCAGATAGCGCACCTGCTTACCACGCGCGTGATTGCGTACCACGCCCTCAAAGATCACGACACCTCCGTCCCTGGGATCACTGACAGCCGCCAGCAGCGCGTCACGGTCAAGCCGTTCGCGCGTGAGTTGTACGACCGGTTCCATAGCCTCCTCTCCTCCTGATCACATCTTGCTGGTTCCACCCCCCATGGGAGGGATAAACACTAATTCATCACCATCATGCAACACGCTCTCCAGGGGAACATAGTGACGGTTGAGCGCGTAGATAGAACGTTCCACGACAGCTTGCAGGCCAGGATAGCGGTCGAGAAGCAGGGCGCGCGCATCCGCCACGCTGGCTCCATCAGGCAACGTGAATAGCTCCTCATTAAGTCCGGTATGTTCGCGTAGGGAAGCGAAATAACGAATGCGTATCTTCATGGCACGAGTATAGCACACATAGGCCGATCAGGGATAGAGGCACATGCCTCTATCCCTGGCACGATGTCCACAGCATGATATCCCCTGTGTGTATTACTAGCATTATAGGCCATGCTGTAGACTCATGCCTTTCTCGTCATTTATTGCTGGTTTGCAACATCAGCCAGTGCACGGTCTAGCAGGTCGGCGGCCTCATCGAGATCGGCGGTAGTCAAGATCAAGGGCGGGATCATGCGCAAGTTGTCGGGGCTGGTGCTGTTGAGCAGCAGGCCATGTTCCAGCGCCTTCTGCACAATGGCTGATCCCAGGCCATTTTGAATATGCACGGCGCGCATCAGGCCGAGACCACGCGGGCTGTCCATGATGGTCGGGTATTTGGCGCACAGTGCGTTGAGCTTATCGTTCCAGTATGCACCCATCCTGGCCGCGTTGTCGAGCAGATTGTCCTGCACAATCGTCTTGACGGTAGCGACACCGGCGGCGCAGGCGAGCGGATTACCGCCGAAGGTGGTACCGTGATCACCCGGCGCGAAGACATCCGTGCGCGGGCCGGTCAACATGGCCCCAATCGGTACGCCACCGGCCAGACCCTTTGCCATAGTGACGATATCGGGCGTGATGCCATAGTGCTGCCAGCCAAAGAACTTGCCGGTGCGGCCCATGCCGGCCTGCACTTCGTCGCAGATCAGCACAAGGTTCTGTTCATCGCACCATTGGCGCAGCCCCTGCATAAACTCCTGGCTGGCGGGCCAGATACCGCCCTCACCCTGCACAGACTCGATCAGAATGGCGATTGTTTTTTCGCTTGTTGCCTGCTTAACGGCCTCTAAATCATTGAAAGGTACCTGTTTGAAGCCATCGGGCAGCACACCCCAGGAAGCCTGATAGCTGGCCTGGCCGGTGGCCGCAGTTGTTGCCAGCGTGCGCCCATGAAAGCTGCGCTCCATACTGATGATTTCATAGGCTCCGTTGCGATGCAGGCGACCATACTTACGTGCCAGTTTGAACGCGCCCTCGTTAGCCTCCGCGCCGCTGTTTGAGAAGAATGAGCGCATGCCACCGCTCTGTATGGCAAGCTGCTCGGCCAGCTCGATTTGACGTATGTTGTAGTACAGGTTGGAGACATGTATGAGTTGAGCCGCCTGCTCCTGCACCGCCCGCACTACGGCGGGATGGCAGTGTCCCAGCACGTTGACGGCGATGCCAGCCACGAAATCAAGATACACCTTGCCATCGCTATCCCACACATGTACACCTTCGCCACGCACCAGCGTCACCGGTTGGCGTTTGAACGTGCCCTGATAATACTTACGCTCAAGTTCAGGCCAGTTACGTTGATTTACTTCGGTCATTGCCATCTGTTGTTTTTCCCCTCTGTTTCTCCTATATAGATGATTGTACGTGTACACGCGATAATGCATTTTCACCATCGGCGATCTCGTAGGGGCGTCATTCATGACGCCCTGCGGCTCGGCGAACCGCTGTCCGGCGATCTCGTAGGGGCGTCATTCATGACGCCCTGCGGCATGGTGCCAGTGCCGGTTTCGGTTGTGAAAATGCATTATCGAGCAGGGCGTGATCAATCACGCCCCTACGGCATGGTGCCATGGCCGATTTCGGTTGTGAAAATGCATCATCGAGCAGGGCGTGATCAATCACGCCCCTACGGCATGGTGCCAGTGCCGGTTTCGGTTGTGAAAATGCATTATCGAGCAGGGCGT
>Ga0078972_1004879_pt1 | contig 35428 bp, 52 predicted proteins | sample YelNatPaOPGAMG01_FD_67568 | JGI IMG/M metagenome (GOLD analysis project Ga0078972, IMG submission 67568) | Hot spring thermophilic microbial communities from Obsidian Pool, Yellowstone National Park, USA - OP-RAMG-01 (SPADES assembly) (version 2) | ecosystem: Environmental > Aquatic > Thermal...
AATACGGGAGGTTTCCTGTATTTTTATGTCAATAAAAACGCTCTTTGAATTAACATAAAAACAGGGGATTCCTATCTGTTTTTTATTTGAAAAATCTCTTACTGGAAGATCACTTAGGGAACGTACGAGCAACGCTCTCAGACTATAGAAGACTGGCTTCGCAGGCGATCGTGAACTCTGCTACCGATTATTATCCATTCGGGATGGTGGCGAGAACGTATGCGAGTTCACAGCAGTATCGTTATGGGTTCAACGGCAAAGAACAAGACAGTGATTTAGATGGTGGTACTACATATGATTATGGGTTCCGTATTTACAATCCGAATATTGCGAGGTTCTTAAGTGTCGATCCGTTAATGAAAGATTATCCATGGTATACACCATATCAATTTGCTGGGAATATGCCAATCAATTGCATAGATATTGATGGTTTAGAGCCTGAATCTATGATTGATAAAAATGGTAAATTAACGGAGCCTATGGTTAGCGTTTTAAATGCGGCATTTTTATGGGAGAAGGCTTCACTTACAAATGCAACTTGGAGACCATATACATATGATGCTAATACACGAGCATGGGCTTCTATTACTGATATTCCTGCAGGGTCTGCAGCGTCAACAGGAATGGGTACAACGGTAGTTCACGATGCTGATGCAAGTCGATCAGATGTAGAATGGTTTTCTTTAATTGCACATGAACAAAGTCATGAACATGATATTTATCATGATGGTGCTACATTTTTTGTTGTTGAATACCTTGCTGAAGGTGCAGCTAAAAAATATAGAGATATTTCAACAGAAGAAACTGCATATAAGTATGGCTCTAGCGGTAACACAGGGTTGTCACAAGAACTATTGAATTATAATAGTGGAGAATTTATGAAAATACTCAACGATCCTTTGAAAACAGTAACGCAGAAATCAATGGAAGCGGAAAGTTTAGGGGCAAGATTTAGGCGTGATGTTGTTTTACAAAAAGAAATAAATAATTATAGTTCTCTATTAAGTTCGGCTGAAGCTAAATTAACTAGTATTGAGAAAAATGGTGTGGGGCCAGGAGTTGATAATGCAAAAAAAATATGGACTCAACGAATAAATGAATATAAAGCCAAAATTAATAATGCTAAAAATGAGCAGGTTAAAATTACAGAAACGTATGGCAAATAGATTTTTGCTAGTAGTCATATTGATGAGTTTGTTTTCTTCATGTTTTTATGAAGAAAACAAACATTTAAAAATGGGGTATGATCCTGAAGATTCTGTAGTGAGTTTAAATGATAAAGAATTTAATATTCTAAATGTTCAGATAATTGATAATTATGGGAAAATATTATACAAATCTGAAACAATAAATAAAAGTTCATTTAAAATTTTTTCCGATATAACTACTAAAGAAAGGTTGAAAATGTTAACGACAATTAAAAAAAATGATTCAAAAAAAATGCAACTTTTCTTTCAAGTTAAAAAGAAAGATGTAGCTGATTCTGACATTGCTTTTACATCTTTAAGTTTCAATAGAATGGATTCAATAATTATTATTAGAAAAGCTAAAAGGCCTTAATTGTTATTGTAACCACACAAATGATAGACAAGTCCTCTTTGAATAAAATCAGAGAGGACTTCTGTTGACTAATAAATTAATTGACTGTCCGCATATAGTCAAGTAGATTCTACTAAACTATAAATAGTCCAATATACAGTATTTCAGTGGATTACAAAACACTAAATACCAATATTTTTATACAATATATAGCAGAAAGTAATGGTTCTGTTATGAGGTATATTAAGACATTTGAAAACTATTTTGTTGATGGTGAAGGCAAGGCTGAAGAGTTAGAGCAAGAGAAAGAAGATACTTCAAATTTGAGAAGGGAAAAAGAGCTTCAAAAGATGAAGGATGAGAAAGAAAAGCAGGATAATGAACTTAGAACTAGAAGAAAATTATTCAAAAAGAAAAAGGTAGCTTAACGGCTACCTTTTCTATTAATCTATTCTTACTGTGAGATACCTTTTTCCTTGGATACTTTTATCAATAAACTTTGCATCTATACCGTATTTCTGTAAATGATATTCTATTAGGATTGCATCTGTTGTAGGATTAAATACACAGGTAAAGAAGACCTTCTTACTTATTGAATTCGCAATTTCAAAATGTAGATTATCTGTATTGAATTTATTGAGCCTAGCCATTTCTAAAATTTCTATAGCTAAATTCTGTTCTTTGGTTAATTGATAATCATACTCTCTCCTCATAGTTAAAGTTTAGACCAAGAGTGTGTAGTTGCTTTGGGACATCCACTTGATTGAGGAGCTGAATTTACTTTAACAACTGTTCCACATTTGCTACATTGATAATTCTTATCTCCAACTTCTCCAAGATTTGACCAATGATGTGTTGTATTATTCGGACATCCCGAAGACTTTGGAGCTGAATCAGATTGTATAAGCGTTCCACATTTTGAACACAGATAATTATTCATTGTTAGAGTAATTGCTAATGCTGTGAAAGAAATGAATACGATTAATAAGGTTAGTTTTTTCATATAGTTTATTTTAGATTTTATTCAAAACCATAAATCACTTGTGTGTTAAGGTTTGTTAATTGTAGATATGAAGAGTTGTTATAATAAGTAACAACTGAATATGGAGTTATAGTGGTAGTGTTATTTGCGCTCACACTTATCATTAACCAACCATCTTTATTTATAGAATATGAATAAGCTCCTTGGCTAGTTTGGTATCCGAAAAAATTACCTTGTGGTTGAGTCATTGTTGTTATAAAATCACCATTAGATTTTATAGTTAATGCTCCCCAAAATGTTCCGCTACCCACTCCATTACCCATTAAAGGTTTATTCATGAAATTATTTAGAATGTTAGTAGCTTGTAATTTTGCATCACTACCAAGTTGAATAGTAAAGGTTTTGGTGATAGATGATTTACCATCTGAGAAAGTAATATTCAATGTTTCTACTCCTGAATAAATTCTGCTATTAGGAATGATGTTTATATTACCACTGAAATTTCCATTAGCTATATCAGTCGCTGATAGGTTAGTTGCAATACCTCTTATTGATTGAATATTTGATGAATAACCTGTGATACTTGTTATAGCTACATTATCATTATCAGCATCCACCACATTGAATGAAGCATAGGATGAGAAGGTTTTTATATAGATTGAATAACCATATGTGTTTCCCAACCATTGTTCTTCATCAAGAATCATTTTACTTGGAGGATTAACTGAGGGAACATGATTAGTAGATGTTGAAGAGCTATTAACAGTTATAGCTATTTTACCTGTTGATGTAGCTCCTTTACTATCTTTAATGGATACAGTGATTGTATCATTACCTGTATATGATGCATTAGAAGTATATGATATTACAGCTCCTGAAATAGTTGCTGAACCGTGATTAGCTGTTGCTAATGTTATAGACCATGTATCATTTTCAGGGTCTGATATTTTAGATGATAAATCAATAGATAATAAGGTTTCGGATGTTGCGGTATAAGACAGGTTAGATTGAAGAACAGGTGGATTGTTGGTTATGATTACGGGGTTGTTATTAGCTGTTTGATTAGGTTGCGGGTCGTCTTTTTTATTACAAGAGAAAAGGATTAAAAGTGTTAGGATTAAAACAGTTAGTTTTTTCATAGAATCAGTGTGTTTAACTAGTGCAAAACTATGAAAACCAGACTTTTAATATCTTGCTTTAAATTTGTATATTACAATTTGAAACATGTATTTTACAAGTTATGACGGTATCATCAATTGGACAGAAGATTAGAAAAATTAGAGAGCTGAAAGGGATTAAGCAAGAGGTAATGGCTGAACAGTTGGATATTTCACAACAAAGCTATTCTAATATTGAAAGTGATAAGACTGATATAGCTTTTTCTAAGATTGAAAAGATTGCTGAAATTTTTCAGATGAGACCCGAAGATATTGTTTGTTTTGATGAAAAAGTAATCTTTAACAACTTCGCTTCTAACCAAGCAAATCAAGCTTACATCATTAATGTTGTTAGTGAAAAGGAAAGAGAATTGTATGAAAAGACAATTCAGCTTTTAGAGGATAAAATCAAATATTTAGAAAATAAATAATTAGTAAAATTGCTATGGAAAAAGCAAGAAAAGAATTTACTGCATTTTTAGATGAATTAGTAAAATCATATTCAACAGCAACGACAACTATACATAATAATCCATCATCGTTATCCGAGATTGCTTCAAAGTCTCGTGATTTCAATTCAAAAGCAAAAAATAAAATTGCTGAATTAGCGACTAAATATAAAATTAACCAAATAGCTCTTACTATTGATTTATCTGATATACAAGTTGAATATCATAGTGAATTAATGAGTGGGCATTTATAAAAATTATATATATCCCTAAAATAATTAGGGTATGTTAAAAATGATATTAAATAAAGTTGAAACAATATTCAATAAATTTTTACTGTTTTTTTGGAAGGTTAGAATTATGGCACATGTATCAGAATTAGTTGAGAGAGGAAATAAAATAATAGGCAAGAAAACAAAAGTTAAGCTCTTTAATAATAAATCTTCAACTGAGTATGAAATAGAAATATCAATTACTAAAATATATGACTATGCTATAAATGGATGTGTTATGGCTGATGTAGAAAATATCATATCAAAAGATATTTACACTGTTCCATTAGCTTCTATTATTATAGAATGTGAGGAAAATAGAGATACTCAAACAAAGCAAGAAGTTTATTCAAGCAAAAAACGAATTAAAACTTTTAATTTAATGAGTGTTGAATATTTCAATAATATCAATATTCTTTTAGGATACAAAGTTCTAATTACTGATAAATTATCTCCTACCAACATGTCTGATTACACAAAAGTAAATGATAAAATATATTCTTCACATGATGAAGCTTTAAGAGATGGTTGGAAATCCTACCAACAATATCTTAATAAATTAGAAAAAGCTTCTTAAAATAGTTATAGTATCAGAAGGGTATATCTATAAGTTTTTTTAAATTAGATACAACAATCATAATAAACATAAAGTGTATTTTTAATGGCAGATGATGAAAACAAAGATGTAGCAGAAGGGCAATTATTACCAAATAATGGCAATAATGGTAATAAAACTCCTAATGCAGATGCTTATGAGAACCTTATTCGTGGGCTTACACCTGATGAATTATCACAATCAGGAACACAAAAACTAATTTTAAATGATTTAAAAAAATCAGAATTAAAAGTAGTTGAATTAGAACCATTCAGAAATAAGTTTCATCAAGTTGATAAAGAAAAAAGTGTTTTAGAAGAAAAAATAAAGAAAAATAAAAAAGCTGAAATTTTATATAGTTTTGCTACAACTGTTGGTGGTATAATAATAGGTCTCGCAAAGATATTTTATGATAAAAATATTGAATTATGTGTCTTTATGTTTGGCATTGGAGCATTACTTATTGCAGGTGGTATTATATTTAAAAACCTTTAAGCTATGAAATTAGAAATTAGAGGTGTTAAAGAAAGAGGAACTAGCAGTGAAAGGTTAGTTTTAGTTGCAAAAGAAGACTGTGATATTGGTAAATATTTTGTTTTCTTATCTAGGGAAAATAATGGAAATATAGTTTATACTAAAATCTCTTATCCCTATTGGTTTCCTGATACAGAAATAAAAAAAGGTGATTTAATAGTTTTGTATAGTAAAGAAGGAAAAAGCACATTCAAAACAAATAAAGATGGCACTAAATCATATTTCTATTATAGAGGCTCTACTACACCAATATATACTGAAAAGGATATGTCCCTTGTTATAGAAGCAAATACATGGGATATGGAAAAACAACAACCATAATATTGTAGTTGTTGTTTTTTCTAAATTTTTATATTCTAATCTTTTAAATTTATATAATGATTTATTTACTAATCGGAGGAGCGCAATCAGTAGGAAAAAGTGAAGCTATTATTAGAACGGCTGATTACTTATTAAACAATGGCTTTTCAGTAATCGCAGGTATTTATCCTCCAACTAATTCAAACGATATTCTAATCGTTGTAGAAGGTCTTGATAGAGCAAAAAATAAAATTAGAATATTAATTAATTCAGCAACGGATACAGTAGATATTATATGGGGGCTTAAAAAATTTTACGATAACAATCTCCCAATAGATTTTATTATCAGTAGTGTAAGGGATGATGGTTCTTATCCTAGAACAGAGTTTTTTACAATAATGAATATACAACCCAATGTTGATACTATAATTGAAATACCATTAGCAAAAATAACTCGTAGAAATGTTTTTAACACTGCGTTATCATGGTATCAAACAACAATTGATAGATTAATCCAACACACATTATCTAGTAGCCCTTTTAATGTGATTTAACATGGAAACAAATCATTGGAAAACCGATATAAAAAATTGGGATAAAATATCTGATAAGACAGCAGCATTAATGTTAAATCAATGCGAGACCTTATTAAAAGAAACTGTTGAAACCTCTAAACTTATTTCAGCAAAAGCGGAAAAACTTATATCTATATTAATTCCTATCTTTTCTTTATTACTTGCTTATACTTTTAATAATATCAGCAAGCTAGATGAATTCTTACCCGTATGTGCTTTATTAAGCTTGTTCGTTATTGGAACAAGTATATTTTTTAGTGTAAAAAATATGTTTCAATATACAATATCAGTTCCAGGCGAATACCCAAAGAATATTGTCATATCTCAATTCGTTGATAATGTAGAACAGAACGACCAATACATACAGATGCTACTGAATGTTTGTGAAAACATTCAAATAAGAATTGATTGTAATGAACACTCCAATAAAATCAGATTAAGAGACAATGAAATAGCATTGAAGACATTATTGTTGCTACCTAGCTGTCCTGTTTTGTCTGGTTTGATGATTTTTCTCTTACAATTATTTGACCTCTAATCTGAACTACATTTGATGGTGTAGTGAAGCGTGGCTTAGGGTCTACCACAGGTTCTTTTTTCCCTTTACTCATTGCTAATAAGTTTGTTATAGGCAAATATAACCATAACTAACAATTTTAGTGTTGGCTAATAAATTTAGTTATCAACACTCGTAATTACTTATTCCAACTACCATCTATTCCCGCTACAAGCATTCTATCAAATATATCATCCTCTTCTCCCAAGTATCTTCTATTCAATTTATATACATATTCATTTAAATAACTCTGTAAATAATCTTTACCGATGCTATGATTAACACCTAACAATAAACGCTTACAGTTGCTAATGAATGTATGAACCCAAGGTAATTTCTTATGCGCTTGCTTCTTCGGTATTACACTACTCTTATGCGTTTCAATTACCTGTTTCAAATTAGCATAACCTCTCCATGCATCACTCTCAACAGTTGAATTAAAATCAATAGCATTCATAACTTCATAGTTAATACTCTTCTTTGATGTATCACTTAATACTATCATCTTAACATTACCAACCTTTCTGTCAGGCTTGTGCTTATTGGTTTTCTTACTAATCTCTTCTTCACTCAACGGAACACTCTCAACCATGATTAATACAGGTAATTGTCTTTGACTTCCTCTACCTCTTTTTAATTTCTGACCTCGCATTTCCATATTAACAACTTCAAAGAATGCTTCATCTATTTCAATAGTTCCACTCAACTTATATTGCGCATCTCTTTGACCCATTTTAATTCTAATCTTTCTAACCATAAACCATATTGGCTCATAACGCTTATGACCTAATTGATTTTGTATAGCTAATGCTGAAAAGGATTTCTTTGTAGATGTTAATAGATGGATTGTCATGAACCAATAGTATATCGGAAGCTTTGATTTCTCCATGATTGTTCCCGCTTTCAAATTTTTTCTTGAATTACAAGAAGAACATTGCCAACAACTTTTTGCTTCTAACCAATACAGCTTTTTACAACCACATTTACAGGTTAAACCTTCTTGTTCTCGTTTGTTTCTTAGGTAAAGTCTGCAAGATTGCTCATCGGGAAACTTCTTAATAAAATCCAATAGCTTCATAATTATAAATATTTTAAGTATCTGGTTGTTAATATATTAACGATAAATACATTAATATGTTTCCAGTTTTTACAATATTTATTAAAAATAAAATCCCTGACTATCAACACATTAAATGCTAGTATCAGGGATTATATTATATCGGAAAGGAAAAGTTTAGAAAATGGTGAGAGGTAGCAAAATAAATTTATATATATTGGATTGATTTTAGTTTCACTTTTTTAGGTGGGCTATATGCGGACAGTCAATATAAATTATAATAATGTTTATTTATATATTCTTAAAAATAATTCATCTGTCTCAACGGGGTAGCTTATTAAATAAGTAACTACCCCAATTTTAATATGAAGTTTTCAAGCGAAGAAGTTTACATATTGATCGGACAATATGATGAAGTTGTAGGTGTAACCTTTCGTAAGACAAGCGAGGCCTTTAATCAATTTGGAGATTTCTTGGTTGGTGTTTTTGTTTATACTCAAAAAGAAAGAGAAGAATTAGAAAGAGTAATTGGTTATGAACCCATTCCTCGGAGTACTAAAATGCTTAAATTTAGAGAAGTCAACGGAGATATAAGTCAGGAAAAGAGAAATGCATTGCTGGAAATTGGCTTTGATAATAATGATATTTTAATTCTTGATATACCGAATCATATTAATAATAATAAATTTGTTAGCAAAGAAAAAAGGACAATAGGAAATAAAATAGAGATCCCTGTTGATTTCCATGAGTTTGATGAAGAAGACTTTAAAGTCAGATACTACAACATGCGACTAAAGACTAATGGTATACTGATAGAAGAAGAATTGGATGAATATTATGGTATTTTGTTGAATAGAACGTCCGATCCAAAATTTAGAGAATTGGTAATAGATAATAGTACTGGAGCAATCAAGAAGAATAATGTAAAATTCTATTATCTACTTAGTAAAAATCGTAAAGGATTGATAAATGAGTTAGAGAAATCCGAATTAGAGGCTTTACTATCAGAAAGAGAGAAAAATAAAAATCAAATTTTAATTAGAGAAATTAAAAGATCAGGATTGAAATTAAAAGAAACTGGACAAGAATATTCGGAACAAATTCTGACCTTTTTAAGGATTTCACAAGGATTTAAAACGGAGCCAATTACTATTATTGGTAAGCCAATTTATTGGGATTTTACCACGTTATGTCATATTTACTTACGCCACGTTTCGGAAACACAAATTGGAGGACAATTTAAGGGTAAAAGCATCTTATTATATGATTTAATGGAAATAAGAAAAGTCATAAGGAATGTATTAGAATCTTGTATGAATGAAATCCAGATTCATTTTAAAAATAACCCTACAAAGTCATTTCAACGATATAATGCTCAAAGCATATATTATAATGGAGATTATTATAGGTTTCAAATTGAGCAGTCTGGAAGACTAGATTATTTTCATAATTACGAAAAAAACATTGGTTAACTTTTAAACGTTATGTTTATGGATAGTTAACAGCTAATTTAAGATTTTATTAATAAGCTTTTCATTCGGGCATAATATTGTCTCATATATGTTTTTATTATTTCTTTAATAATAGGATTAATCTGTTTGATGCTTAATTTATCTCTTTTTAAACACTCACAAAGTAAGTCGCCAATATCAAGGAAATAACTATTGATTGGTATCTCACTTGAACTAATAGGATCAAAACCACCACTGTCGTTATTTTTTCGTCTTCTGATTGATTCTACTTCATTGTCCCATGATGAAATTCCAAACTCAATTGCATGGTCTTTACCTTTCTGAATAGTTTCGATTGGATGCATAAATATGTTTTATTTAAAAGATATATTTTAACAAAAGTTAAAAACAATGTAGCAAATATAAAGCTGAGTAGGTGGTACTCAAATATTTTTTATTTTTGTTAAACTTTCATTTTTGCTTTATAAGTTTAAGAACATAGCTATGGTAAATACAGAGATTAAAATTAATAAGGAACTATTGGAAAGTAGTTTAGAAGAAACCAAAGAACAACTACTTAAAGAAATTACTCAGGGTGCAAAAGATTTGAATAAGCTTATAGAGCTAAAGATAACTATTGGGTTTTTGAATAATGAGATTCAAAAAGAATCTTCAAAGAATTAATATCTATTAGTTATTGCGTGACACACAAAGACTCCATGATATGTATAACGATCTCGCATAATCTAAAATAGTAAATTGTATCAAATGTCAATATATGGATAGTAGCTACAAAAGTAATCGCTCTTATCCCGTTTGAAGGAAAAGAGAATTCCCATTCCAGCATGAGGAAAAGCCTTTTTGCATAAGCCAGGTTTATTAAACGATATATTGCTTTTTCTTTCAGATGAAGGAAATTAGAGGTTTCCAGTTGAAGGAAAGAAATTTCAGATAGCGTTTGTTACTATAAAAATATAAGGCAAAGCATTGGTAAAATCAAATAAAATGATATTTGCTTGTCATTTATTTTCATCGTGTAGGCTTGACAAAAACTTTATTTTTGCCGCTATTAAAATAGGCAGCTTATCATAAGTTTTTTTACATTCTGGTATTAAGTCTACAACATCATTTATAGACTTGCTTATAAATACTTGCGCCAATCTTAAACACAAATTTATGTCTTGACGGTCTGGTCTATCAAACACATCTATTCTATAGTTATCATACTTTACTTGTTGCATTGCGAAATAATCAGAATGGGTGTACTGAGAAAAATGTGAGTAGCCATTTACTATCTTATCATCAAAACCACATTCTTTTATTAATTCTTTCCAACCTAAAATTCTAGGTAGTCCATATTTATCTAGTCTCTTTTTTTGATCTCTGCTTAGAGTTTCATAAAATGGATCTGACTCAAGAGCTATTTTTAATTTATCAATAGTTGCTTTTTCTTCGTCCTTGTATGTTGTTCCATGAAGAGGATTCAATGTCTGTCTAGGTATAAAACCAGAAATTTCCCAAAGTTTGAATCTAAAAAATTGCTCTTCTTCAGTCTTCGGTTGGATATACATATGGTTAAATGTAATGTAAGTTTCAATCAATGCCCTTGTCACTATAAAGCATGTAGAAGCATCAATGATTATAACGTCTTTTTGTTTTGTATTTAGAATACTTCCCTTACTTAAATGATGAAGGGACAAAGAGTGATATACAATTTTTCTTATGAAAGTGCTAATATAAATTCTATGTTTTTTTTTCACATCGACCGTACCCACGCTATCAAGAATATCAATAAGGCTTTGAATTAGTATCCTTAATTCTTCTGCCTGACTGACAACTTTCTTTTCGCTAAGATCAATCATCACACGCTCCATTATTTGGTCTGAAAAAATCATAAATAGTAATTAATTTTTAATATTATCTAGGGCAACTAATTGGTTCATTTTTTCAATTGTACTATCGATAACTTTAAATATTATTTTTAAGTCCATGACAATAGGATAATCCTCTTTTAAAAGATGATCAAATAATAACATCATTTCTAAAGGCTCACGTATTTCCTGCACTTCCTTAAAGAATTTCTTTTTTAAAATTAAAAAAGAATCATCACCAAGTTTTTGAAATCTAATGATATAATCAGCCGTCAATGAAATTACTTCAAGGTGCTGGATAAAGCTATCGCTAAAATCTTTGAAATACATTTTAACATGATTATGTGTATACATGGGCTGTGTCTTATCTGGGCGCCTGGAATATGCATCTAACTCTTTTAGATAATTGATAAACTCTTGTAAACTATCCCAACCACCAGCACCACTGTCTCCATATTTGTCTATATATTGACTAAATGTATGTACTTCTTGTATAAAGTGTAACGCTTGATCATATCCTTTATCAATTTCATATCTTTTTCGCTCAACCTTTATTGCCTCAGATTGTATTTCATTTGCTCTTACTTGCTGTTTAAAGGAAGTCCACACCAAATATGCTGCAATAGATGCTATAATAGGACCTGTTATGTAATTGAACGTTTCTGTAGTTTTACTGAATTCTGCTAAGTCAAAATCAGTAAAATATTTTAATATTGTAAAACCAAATAATAGAAACATCAAACAGATGTAACAAATGCAAGCTATCAACAATGAGTTAATTATTTTATTTAGTTCCATGTCTTCAGTTTATATTTCAAAATCCTCTATAGATATACTATTGTTCTTTGATATTTTGTGTTTATCAAGATCTTCTAATGTTAATTCATAAGATTTCAAACACTTTTCTTTATATACTGTATATTCCTCAAGGTCATTTCTAAGTTCATATTGTTTTTTAAATAAAATATCTGCAGCCTTCCATGCATTCATTTCTCGTTCATTTCTAAGTTTAATATTTGTATTTAATTCTTCTTGAGAGATTGTTAATGGGGTATCAAATCTGTGTCCCAGTTCATGAAGTAAATCCCAGATAAACTCTTTATTATTTTGATAGCTATACTTTTTAATGTGGATTCTATAATTACTGCCATCTTTATAGTTTTGTTCATGACTAGATAAGTATTCATATCCCTCTCTTCCATAATCAACTGAGCATTCTTTTTCGTGCGCCATATTTACAAGCCTGTAAAATACTGTCTCATATTCAGGATTTGCTATTTGGAGATGATTGGCAGCATCATGAAATATATTTAATTTTTTTATCGTTAGACCGTATGTTGCTAATTTTTCAATTTTAAATGTTGTAAAATTGCCACTTTCGATTTTTAGTTCTGGGTGACTATAAAATTCCTTATCCGCTTTTCGCCATGCGTATAACTCTCGTTCTAGGCATCTTTTAGTAGGGCTATCATCATTATTATATAATTTTTCATGGTCTTTTCTCAAGAAAATATCTTGTTGATGTCCATGTTCATGAAATAAATCCCAAATCATATTTTTTTTATCTTCCTGTATTAAGAGATTAATAATATGAAATTCATTTACTGGAGTGAAGGATGATGATTTTCGACTTCTATTTGCTTCAAAGGCATATATAGCACAAGTTTTTTCATGGTCATAAACCTTACTAACTATATCTATGACAACAGTTTCATAACAACCAATTAGTTTTACTAACTCATCAATTTTATCTAATTTTTGTTTCTGCCTAAATTCCGTTATCATTTCTATTTGAAATTGTTTTTTGTATGCCTAAAATAGTTGCAGCAATATCATCATATGGAGTTTGTTTTCTATCTCTAAACCTTTCAATCTGCTCTCCTAAATATATGTATATATTTTTCCCGTTCTTGCCAGGTTTTGAAAGCATACTTCTGAATTCTTGAAGTTGTTCTTGATGTTCTTTGTCTTTAATAGAAAAACCTTCAAAAAAAGCGTTGATAAATTTATTCATGTTATCTACTCGATTTTTAACATCATTAAACTCTTGCATTGTAGCATTAAGCGGAGTCTTAACACCATTTTTATAATCAACATAAAAGCCTTCTTGTCTGTATACTTCAGCTTTGGAAAACCAATCAATTTCCTCTGTTATCTTAGGGATTCTTTCTATTATATAGATGAAAAATTTTTCCATAATACTATCCTCTGTCTCTTTTAAAACTGTATTAGGGTCTGATTTTATATTTGTTAAGGCATTTTTTATATCTATACTAAATACGGTAATAATGGATAATGCCATTGCAAGAGGATATCTTAACGTGTGGTTTTCAAAGAGATTAAATATACCTGGTGTTTTATTTCGAAATTGAAAACCATTCCCATCTAGAAAGAGAACGAAAGCTTTCATCTTTTCTTCTACAAAGTGGATTAATAAAGATGTCGCACGCCCATAAGATTCATTATTAGCAAGGATAATAGCATCCTTGTATAAGCTATCAGCATTCTTCAAAACATCATTATATACTTCTAAACATTCAGCATTGGATAGACTCATGAATTTTTTACTCATTTCTTATAATATTTAGTTGGAAGATTTTCATAATATTTTATACAAACGTTAAAATAAAACGATACATAAATTAAAACTAAATGTCCTATTTTGGCTCTTTATATGGTAATCATCATCAACCTTTTATGTAATTTATAACATACCTAAATGCCCACCTAATAGCATGCCTAATTGTCTATTTAGGTAAATTTGAATATTTTTACTAATTAATTATCAGGCATTTGACTTTTAGTAGTATTCGTTTTTAGTAAAATTACTGTACGTTTTGTTTTAATTTCAACTTGTATGTGCCTGAAAATCAATAGGGATTAAAAACAATAATGTACCGTTTGGTTTTAACTCCCTTAATGTGAATAAAGGACATTTATATAGATTTTAACCATGATCTATATTGTTTATATTGAAAGGGTTTAATCTCTATTGTGTGAGTAAAAAAACACTAATCTTTAAATTAAATAATTTATGGAATTCAAATTGAAAAATGTAGATATTATTTTCTCTGATGAAGACGAGGCTTTAGATAGAGAGCTGTTAATTAGAAAAGAAGACGAATCAATATATTATATTGACTTAGTGGACACAGTCTTAAAAAAAGATGCTAGTATTTGCTTAAATATGGATCAAGTGAAAATACTACGTGATTATTTAAGCTTAATTATAAAAAATAAATAAAGCCATTTTTCATTCATACCGCATAATCTTTATGCAGCCATTTTTCATAATACTCTATTGCTTTAAGTAAAATCCATCATGAGAACATTTGTCATTTCAGATATACATGGTAATAATGAATCATTCAAAAAAGCATTAAAACATATTGAACTCAAAAAGACTGATACATTAGTTCTCTTAGGGGATTTAATTGATAAAGGATACGATAGCAAAGGGGTGTTGGATACAATCTTTCTATTGCAAGAAAATAAGTTTAATCTGATATGTATTAAAGGTAACCATGAAGAGATGCTTATAGAAGCGTTTCATGATTACTCAAAATTAAATAATTGGCTTTTAAATGGTGGCAAGGAGACTTTATTAAGTTTCTTAACTAGCTCAATAGAAAAAATACCTACTAAATATATAGACCTTATAAAATCTTTTAAATACTATCACCAAATTGATAATTTTATTTTTGTGCATGCAGCTTTAAACATGTTAATTAAAAATCCTTTTGAGGATATAAATTCAATGTTATGGTCAAGAGAGCAAGAGAAATTATTAAATGAAAAATGGCTATCTGGAAGGGTAATTATCCATGGTCATAGTCCTACAGATAAGGAGGATATAATAATGAGCATAAAAAACAAGAAAGAAATTATCTGCATTGACAATGGCAGTTTTATGAAAAGACTAGGCTACGGAAGTATCTGTGTATTGCAACTGGAAAATTTCAATTTGAATTTCATAAAATGATATATGAATATAGTTAAAGTTATTCGAGTTATAAATATTGGTGGGTTTGGATTGATCGAAGAAGTTCAATGTAATGACGGAAAAAAATATGCTAGAAAAACTTTTCATCCTTCTTCAGCATTTTTATCAGATCGAGAACTCTGCGAGCGATTGAAAACGAGATTTGTAAGAGAAGTTAGAACTCAAAAAATGCTTCCCCAAGAATTTTTTATACCTGTAATTTATGAAGATTTAAGATCGAATAATCCATGGTTTCTAATGCCTCTTGCTGACGATGTATATACAAATGAAATAGCTAGGAGTAAAAATGAAAGTAGAAATCCTGATGGTTTAGCTGATATCTTGAATTCTTTAGAATTTATACATAGCAAAGATCTAATTCATCGAGATTTAAAACCTCAAAATATTCTATTGCATGAAGGTACATGGAAACTAGCGGATTTTGGTTTAATATCACAAGATAAAGATATTTTATCTCAATCAATTACAACTAGTAATCATGCTTATGGGACTGCCATGTATTGTGCTCCAGAACAAACTACTGATTTTAGGAGAGTAACTCCTCAAGCAGACATTTATTCATTCGGGGCTATTTTGCATGATATTTTTACAGATGGAAAAAGGGTTCCTTATTCTGAATTAACTGGAACTGGAGAAATAGGAATTATTATAGAAAGATGTACGAAAAATAAAAAAGAACATCGGTTTAAAAATATTAAGACACTAAGAGATAAGTTACTTTATATACTTTCCAAAGATGTAACAAAGAATATTACAACTGATGCAGCAGAATGGATTGAGGCATTAAAAACATTAGACAATTGGGATGCAGATAAGATTGAAAACTTTGTTTTTTTCTTAAAAAGAAATGAAGATGTATGGGATACAGTTTTTTACGAATTAAATATCGAGATCTTAGATTTCTTTTATAAAGAAAATAGTGAGCTATTTAATGAATTTGCTTTAATGTACTTTAGTTGGGTAAGTAAAAAAGGATTCAATTTTGATTACTGTGATGTTATAATTGGCTACATATATAATATTTACCAAAAAACATCTGATCTAGAAGTTAAATCGAAAGCTGTAATTGCCGCTGCTGAATTAGGTAGAAGTCATAATAGATGGTATGTTATGAAATATGTTGTAAGAATGTCCGATCATAAAATACATGATAATTTAGCTTTTAGAATAAGCTTAGAATTAGAACTTGACAAGAGGAATAAACTAAATTTCATAGGATGTGTAGAAGGAATAAATAATTTTATTCATGTTTATCATCCAACAATTGAAAATGCATTAAAAGATTAATAATCATTGAAATGATCATTGCCGTAAAATGGATTAATACACCATTCATCCTGCAGTATACCTTCTTTAATACATCTTTTGACTAATTTTGGACCTTTGTCTACGAGATAACGCGCTGTATTATCATTATTATCCTTATGTTGCATTTCATCAGCAGTAGAAATATAAACTACTCCATGAAATTCAACAGCTGCTTTCATTAGAGCTGTAGCATAACCATTTTTTTTGATAATCAGTATCTGTTTTTGCTCCGCATAGCCAATATTTTCCATCCTCTTCACAAAAATCTAAACTTGATACTTGTTTACCACAAAGGAACCCTTTCCAAGTATCATAATAAATATCACTACTGTGAACAATTTCAAGTTTAAATATTTTAACCTTTCCTAAAATGTATATTTTACGCAAGTATTTAATAAATTTCATAAATTTATTTTTTTTGACTATTTATTTAAATAGATAGTTCATGACAGATAAGGAGCAAATAGAGTATTACGAAAACTACGTTTTAAGAAGCCAGGAAGAACGAAATAACTTTTATAACTTTATAAAAGGAGTTCGCTTTATATATGAAAATGCTGACTGTGATTCACAAAAGATTTTAAAAATAGGGCTAGAAATAGACCATTTGAAGGAACGTAACCAAGAATTTGGCCTTAAATATCTTATTTAATTTCTTTACCTATAAATAAAATTTTATAATCTATATAATCATCAAGTATTTCTCTGCCTATATTAAAATTTATCATTCCTCTTCTTACTAAGCTAGTACCGTGAGCAAATAAAGGCGAAGATTCAGCTTTATAAAATTGTAAATCTGTATAAGAATTTTCAATTGAATCTACTTCATCCTGCATTTCTTTGATTAATCCGACAGTAAGGGTGTCAAGTTCTTTATCACTAATGAAATTCTGGATATCCTGATTTAATTGGAATTGTTGAGGTGCCAAAGACCCGTACTCTGTTATATCACCAAGTTGCATTTTATTTATTTTTAACTGTTATGAGATTTTTTCCAAGAAAATTTGATTACGCATTTTAGCCCTTTGAAGCAAAGTAGAATATTTGATTACTTCAGTGTAAATAGCTCCATCTTTTCTACCACCAAATAAAGCTGCTATTACCTTTGAAGGTCGAAATAGATAGTCGAAGTGGGTAGAATTTTTAAAATCCGCATCATGAGACCTTACGTCATTAGCATCAATACCCTCTCCAATTAAAAATCCGTAAAAAGTATCGAATTGTAAATCATCCTTAGAAAAATTTCTTATCAATGTTGCATAATTATTAACCTGAGTTAGGTGTTGCGATACAGTAACATCAGGACTTTTAAATTCAATGATTATACATTTTCCTTCATCAGGAAATAATAAAATATCGGGTCTTTTTTGATATCTATCCTCACCTAAAGAAGCTCTAAATTTTTCCTCTTCGTCAGAAAGTTCTGTTTTTTCTTTCAGCAATTTTTCTCCATTAATCTTAACATCATTTAATAAACTTTCTGATGTACCTTTAAAATATATAAAATCTTCATTAATCAACCATAAATCACTTTTCCCAGGAGTAGTTGTGGTCTGTTGAAAAATCAGATTATGGAGAAGTTTTTCATCTTTTGCTCTACTGCCATCATTTTGAACAGTTAATTTTTTTGATAAAATCTTATCAAATAATTCAAGCACTAACCGTCTCCGAGCTACATAGTGAGTTAAAGCTGTCCTATTTTGAAGAGGAATCTGTTTCACTAATTCTGAAATTGCTTTATCAAATTCCTCTTCATATTTAGGAGAAGTAGTATCTAAGGTATCTAATTCATCAATTTTCTTTTTAATCTCAGCGTCTTTTTTTGCAACTACTTTTGCTTCTGCTTCATAAACCTTACCTAATATTTTCTCTTCATTGTCATTTAATCCAATAGACAGGTGTTCTAATGTGTCTGGATTTAACAAAAACATTGATTTGAGTTTTTCAATTTCTTGATTGTGTTCATCTTTTTTTTGTTGTATTTCACCATACATTGATGCAACATTATCATTAACCTTTTCCTCTATATCATCTAATAAAATTTCTTCGATAGAAAATATATTCGTTTGCTTTTTGAAATCATGCTTATTTGCAATTTTTAAATTCCCCCTTACATCATTATCTCTTTGATCAATATATGGACTTGATACTAAAAAAAGATATCGATTTCCTTCTATGTGTTCTGATGGTGAGAGTAAGTCAAAATCAATTTTTATATTTTCAACAATTTCCTCTTTACTGGTTAATTTTATTGCATTTTTATCAAGTTTAGCCTGAGGGATTCTGAACGATTTTATTGTAAATTCTTCTTTATTACTAGTCTTTTCAATACTTTTAGCATCATGAGATAATTTAGAATAATATATATCTATTTTTTTCTCATGTTCAAATTGAGGAATATCAGAAGTTTCAATCGTTACATCTTCAATCAGATTATTACCATTGTAATGCTTTAGATTAATAGCAGGTATCTTATCCTTATTAGCACAAAAGTATGATATGTAATGACCTACAATGGTTTCCTTTAAAGTTAAAGCTGTTAAAGCATTATAATCTTTTTTGTCGGCTTCTTCTAATAATTCGCTTAATGTTAAAATTGTTGCAGGTTCGCTGACTTGAGCATCTACCGTTTCTTTGTGAAAAATTATAGCATTATTTTTAAGAAATGAAGCTGATTTAGATAATACAAATGATCGTTGTTTATACTTATCATTTTCTTTAAAAATACTAACATAATTAGAATTGTTAAAAGTATGAATTAATTGTAATCTCCCAGATCCTTTATTATTATAGCCTTTTCTGTCATCTTTATAAAGAATAAAACGATTAAAATTATCCTCATCGAATCCAATACCATTGTCTTCTATTACTAATTTTTCAAACTCCAATTCTTTATTTAAATTTTCGTTTGAATAAATTGTTATGCCTATTCTGCCATTATCCTTTTTATCAGAACGCATAACAATTGCTTCAAGAGAATTAGTAATTGCCTCAAATATTGGTTGAAGATAATTGCCAGATCGTCGAATTTCTTTTAGAATACCAGCATAATGAACCCCAGGATTATTAATATGAGTATTATTTTCCATGATCACTTTTTCTTATTTATAAGCTCAATCACTCAACTTAAATCTTTGACTTCTTTAACTGATGGTGTAGCCATATGCTTAAAAGAATTAAAATGTTGAAAAATATTCGGGTATTAATAAAATTAAAACTTACTACTAAACTTATCTAAAAGCTGTTTTAAATATTCTACTTCCTTCTCCAATGTTTGAATATGCTTTTCATACAATTCTTTTTCAACAGGAGAGATGTTATTTACTATATACCCTTGATTAGCTTGATTCGCCGTGTAGTTATTGAATACAAACTTCTCGTTGAAATTTATCAAGTCTTCAACTTTAACCTCAAGAATTCTTGAAATTTGTTCTAATTGAGTAATAGTTAAATCACCTTCATCTTTTTCAATTCTACTGTATGTGCTTTGGCTAACATTTAACTGTTGTGCCATGTAGTCTTGAGTTAGATTTTTAAGCTCTCTTATTTTTTTAATTTTTGTTCCTATTTCCATATAAAAACTTGCATAAACTATTCACTAAACGCATAAGTTATTCATTTTTTATCTAATAATCAAAGGGTTATCTATTCATATTTGTATCCTAAACCTAATGTACTATGAAACAATTTGTTCTACTTATTTTAACTATCCTAGTAATCTCCTGCAACAACAAAAAGGACGATCCACAACCTTCTACATTGCCAAGTGGTAATAATGGTGGTGGAACAACTACACCCACGTTTTCTAAAACTGTTCAATTTTATCAAGCTACTAATGAACCAACTGCTACTTATTTTTATCTGTCGAAAAATGCTAATAACTTAACATACTATGGCACTCTTAATGGTTTCACTTTGACAAAAAATTCAGCATGTAGTGAATCCAGTCAATCAAATCCTGGTTCTAAAGTTGTATTGACATCAACTGGACGATACTACTATCAACTGAAGCGTGGAAGCTCTGTATCATCCACAGCCGCATTTGAAGGATACTTTGACGTATCAGCTAATGGAGATATAGCTTTGACTCAGACATTGCCAGTAAACGCACTACTAACATCTGGCCCACGTGTCATTTATGAGAATTGTTATACAAGCTCTTTTACGGTCTACTACAAGTAAAAGAGCTTAGATCTATTAACTTTTGTTAAAGCCTCTTCGGAGGCTTTTTTGTCTTATAAATAATTGGGATATTAGGTCCTTAATTTTATAAAATTATGGATGAAGAATTTTTAGATCGATTATTTCAGTACATAAGAAATGATGAATATAATACCTTTGCTTATCATATCACAGAGCACATTTTTAAAACAAATGAATTAAGAGAAAGGCGAGATAATCATATAATGCATTTTCCAAATGTTCTCGCCAAAACAACAGAAAATAGATACAAGGCATTTGGAATACCGACAAGAGAACACTTTTCTGTTGAAATGCAAAATTTGGTTTCTAGGCAACGTAAGATTTTCCTTAATACATCCGATCAGGATATGACATACTCATCAGAAGAAGAGTCATAAAAAACTTTTCTTAAGTCGTCTGTGCCAAACTCTTCTATGAATACTTTTTTATAGCCAGGACATGTAGTTCTAAAAAAATGACCTATACTATCATCTTCGTTGAAATACATATCTTTCATTATAGAAAGAGCTATCTCTTTCTGACTAAAATTATATGCTTTGTTGTTGTCCATAATTTATATCATTTATCAACTTATAAATAGTCAAAAAAATCAATATTTCAAAGAACGAATACAATGAATGCAGGTGGATTAAGTACCCACCTGCATCTTTGTTTACTTAGCCTTCTTTAACCTTTCTTGATTTTTGTCTTCAATAAGTTCAGAAGTCTTAGTAATTATCATCCAGCCAATAAATCCCATAGCTTCTTCTTCAACTCCTGATAGGTATACTCGAAACAATGCTTCATAAAAGCATTTTATTCTTTGTTTCCTATCAATTAAATCAAAGCCATGTTCTATTGCATCATCGCTTAGTTTTAAAGCATCATCAGTTAGAAAAAGAAACTTTTTTCTGAAAGCATGAAACTTAATTTGATCATCAACATCGATTTTGAGTATCTTCTTTTGCGCATCTTGCGAGTTTTTAGCAAGCACGTAAGCCATACCAATTTTCGATAGTGGATGTTCTAATTCCTTACTTATTTTTATTTCGAAATACTTTTCCATAATACCTCCTTTATTTACAATATTGTTCTAGTTCATTTTTGAACCCTTTTTTTATAAGCTTGTCAAGATCATCAGGAACAGAATGCTCGATGAACATACCAGATTTACTTTTCCATTCATCGCCAGGTTCCACATGAGGATGCATTTTATAATATCGTAGAATACAGTCTACGATATTAATGAAGTACATCGGGTGCTTATTATTTCTTTGATCTTCTAATTCCTGGTTGATCATATAACTTGCTTTAAGGTTTCTTTTTCATTTATGTATTCATAGTATTCCTTTTCAAGTTGTTCAAGGAGTCTTACCATGGCATATGTGTCCCTCTTACAATACTCGCGTAGAGCATGCTTTAGATTATAAGCTTCTTCGCCTTTAATATTTTGAAGTCTCATAAATTCTGAAGCTGCAAAAGACCCGTTCTTAATCTCCAAATCAGAATAGTCTAGATCAGGACAGAGTGTTGGTAAAACTATCTTTATCGAAAATCCTCCTTTAAATGCAGGATGATAATACCAACTTCTAAATACATCCATCATGTCTACAAGCCTATTTATTACAGCTTGTATGTCATTCTCAAATTCTGGAAACAGTTCAGCTAACTCTTTGAGTCTTGTTTTTTCAAATGTCTTGTTGTAAACAAGAACTGGAGCATCTTCATCAAAGAGATTAATGTCTAGTAATAGCCCCTTAATGAAATTCTTTCGATAATCACTTCCAGGATGAGCTAGAAAATCCATATGCGTTAGCTGCTGAGTCTTCTTATCAAGATAATGACAAGAATACTGAAATGGGATTTGCGTAAATGGCTTAGATTTATATCCATCATCTAGAGGAATACTAGGAGCTATCGTTTCAAAATCCATGAAATATATTCCCTTAGCTTTCTTTAATGGTTTGAACCAATTTTCAATAGCATCCCATTGAATTGCTTTTTGGTTCTCAACCGCACAAACAACATGTATCCTCTGTCGATCAGTTAAATTTCTTTCTTTATCGGCTAACTGTTCAATTGTATTTATTCCTTTGTAATAAAGTCCAAGCTTCCTACTTAATCGAATTGATTTTAATTCGAAAATATTATTCGTTGGAAGTTGCTCGAAACAATGATTCTTAAATTGACATGTATGAGGTTCCATACAGTATACACCAATACTTTTTTCTGGAACTTCCTTACGTTTAAGAATTGATTTGAATCTCTCAACTTTCTGAGGTAACTGAACTGTTAGTTTCTTAGAAGGTTTTGTGATATCTTCTAATATCATAAAATCAGCAGTAAGAGCACCTTCGCGTAGATAATTCTTATTAATATACGCTACACTTACCTTGTCGATTTTAAATCCAGAAGTAGAAGCGACATAACTTTGAAAGGTTGAATCATAATAGTGTACATCTTCCAACTTCGTTACCATCTTAATTTCTATAAGATGAATATGATTACCCTTTTTTATGAGTATGTCGATCATAGCAGTATCACCCGTATCATTCTGAAATGTTGGTTGATAAAGAGTCACATTTTCTTTCTGAAGTTCTGTCCTCGTTCTTGCAATAAGTTCTTCTTCAGTACTGCAGACAAATGTTAGATCAAGGCCGCCAGGTGCTATAAGATTTCTAACAGTGAGTTCGAAATCTCTACCCATGGTCATTATGGATAACGCATTGTTATCAATTTCCACTAATTCTGGATTATGCTCTTGCAGGTATAAGTTTTTGCTGCATCTCAATCCCGCTAAATAGTCTTTTTTGTAAAATGATTTTTTCATAGTCGTAGTATTTTATTGATTTGATTTTTTTATGAATGGAGGTAATACATCGAACAAACTATTCAATGCTGTGTATGGATCTTTGAATCTATTAGAAAAGACAAAGCAAACTTCATCTACATACTTTTGTAGATGCTCAGAAGAAACTCCTTTATGTACTGTTCCGATTTTCCCCTTGATTAGTGCATGAAAACCTTCTGCAGTATTCACATGAGCTCCATTATTGCTCCACTGTTTTATGGAGTGATTACATTGCTTATGATTATATCCGTTCTTAGATAAAAAATCATAAGCTGCACTACCGTCAGTATAGACCAAAGAGGAAAGACTTACATTCGTGTGATAAATTGATTTAAGTGTTTCCTTTTCTACTTCATCTACTACAATAGCTTTGGCATTCCCACCTTGCTCAATTAAGGTTATAACAGGTTTGATTCGTTCTGAACTAAGTCCACGGCTGAATTTAAAGCCTCTTGGTAATCCTGTAGGTACACGTACATAAGTTTCATCACCTTCAACAGTAGCGTTATTGAATTTATATTCATTAACTACCATGCCCATCCATTCCATTATCTTATGATGCAAATTCAAGGATGTTTCATATTTTAATCCGTAATCTTTTTCAATTTCTTTAGATGCATATCCATGTTTTGATTGAATGCATTTAAATGTAATTTCAATGATTGTATGCAGCGGAATTTTAAAACCTTTAAAAGGTGTTGCAGCAAGTGGACTTATCCTAAGATTGCAAGAGCGGCATCTATATTTATAAGTGCCTTCTATGCGAACATAGAACTTACTAATGGGAGATCCACAAGTACATCTGTCATTGGACTTCATGCGTCGTGCTTCGAAGATCTTATCAAATACTGTTTCGGTATCTGGATAAGCTTCCTTAAAAACAGTTAGAGTACCTAACGTTTTAAGAGCTCCTTTTTCGGTCTTTTTGCGGGTTATAGCATTTAATGTATTTGTGCTAAAACTTTCTTTATTGATTAAATTTTCGACTTTTTCCATGGGATAAAATTTTTATTTTACATTTACTTTGCGAATGTTTTTTTTTGCTTTACCTTTGGAACAGAAAATAGCAAGCCCTTATCCGATGAGGTATTCCTCACGGAGCATAAGTAGAAATTGCGGTCAGCAAAATTTTAATATGTAGGACAGCTAAAGGATTGTTAATAGCAATCTGAATCTTTAAAGCATGACTGTACCAGAGTCATGCTTTTTTTATTTTAGTTTCGTTTAAACGAAACCTCAATTCAAAAAGCAATCAACTATCTTATTTCTGCTCGCGTCATCCAAATTTCCGAATGATTTGACCTCGGGTATATGTTCTTCTTTTAATTGCCCGATATCATTTAAGAATCCTGGAAGAATATAGAAGGTATATCTTCTATTGGTTAATCTACCAACTAGAATCTCATTATTAGCAACCATTGAGTTGATCATGTAATGAAAATTCTTCAGAGAGTCTTTCGATTTCGTAGGTCCTTCAATTTCTCGAATTAAATCTTGAATTTGAGAAGAAAGCATGGCAACGTTTTTCTTTGCAAGAACATATGCTATCTTTTCTTGCCTGGAACCTTTCCGAGGATAATCATCATATCGATGAGCAAAACTGGTTTGTGAATTATCAGAAATAGGATCTCTGATACGGATTGATTGAACTACACTTAGAGGTGGAGAGGAATCATTAAAGGCAGGACCTTCTAATAATTCTATAACTCTTTTGATTACATCTTGCCTAGTAGCAATTAAATTACTTAATTGCTTGAGCTGAGCTTGCTCTTCTTTAGCAACACGTATGAGTGTAGGAACTGAGCTTTTTACACTTGCATCCATAACTATTTTTTTTAGTTTGGGGCAAATGTGATTTTAATTTTAGAATTCGACAAGTGGTGTACAGCAATTCGTTTCCTTCAACTGGAATTTAAAAAAATAGAAACGAAAGGGCAATCTTTATTTAAACGAATAAAGATATATGATGTTGCAAAAAAGACGTCTCAATTATAAAAAAACTTTTTTATTTGAAAAATAATCTATGAAAAAACATAAATGAGTAAAATTATTACATGGTTGGGCTTTTAAATATTTTTTTAAAATAATTGCCTCTCAAAGTTTGATATTGAAAATTTATTATCGTAATATTGCGATATGGGATTAACAAAGACAGATAATTTTAATACAGCTCAAAACAGAACAGCTGTTTTAATGAAAGCATTGGGACATCCTGCACGCATTGCTATACTTGAGTTTCTAATTAAAAAGAATGCGTGTATCTGTAATGATATTGTTGAAGAATTACCACTTTCTCAGGCGACAGTATCGCAACATTTGAAAGAACTAAAAGAAGCTGGCTTAATTAAAGGCGATATCGAAGGTAAAAGTATTTGCTATTGCATAGATGCTAAAGCATGGAAGGAAGCTCAAAAAGTATTGAATAAATTATTCGACTCTTATAAAGGGGAAAGCTGTTGCTAACCTTTTTTTTGAATTTTATCATCGTAATATTACGCTAATAAATATAGATATGGAAAATAGTAAACAAGTAAAAGACATGGTTCAGCAGAAGTACGCTGAGATTGTTAATCAATCAAAAGAGCAAAATGAAACCAGTTGTTGCGGAGCTGGAAGCTGCGGTACATATACCATCATGAGCGAAGATTATTCAGGTTTGGATGGTTATAATCCCGATGCTGATTTAGGCCTTGGTTGTGGACTTCCCACGGAGTATGCCAAGATAAAAAAAGGTGATACTGTAGTTGATCTTGGTTCGGGTGCAGGCAATGATGCTTTTGTAGCAAGAACATTAACAGGAGAAGAAGGTGAAGTTATAGGTATTGATATGACAGAAGCCATGATTCAAAAGGCAAAGGCTAACGCTGAGAAATTAGGCTTTACAAATGTCGCATTCAGATTGGGTGATATTGAAGATATACCATTGTCTTCTAAACGTGCAGACGTAGTAGTAAGCAACTGTGTGATGAATCTTGTACCAGATAAAGAGAAAGCTTTTTCAGAAGTATTCAGAATACTAAAACCACTTGGACATTTTAGCATTTCGGACATTGTATTAAAAGGTGATTTACCTGAAGCAATAAAAAAAGAAGCTGAAATGTATGCAGGATGCGTGGCAGGTGCTATTAAGAAAAGTGAATATTTAGGAATACTAGCCGAACAAGGGTTTGTGAATATCACGGTTCAAAAAGAAAAGGAAATTATCATTCCTGTAGAAGTGCTTTCACAATATTTATCTCAGGAAGAAATAAGTACCTATAAAGAAAAAGGCATGGGTATCTATAGTATTACAGTGTATGCTGAAAGACCTGATGCTTCATGTGGCTGTGGACCTAAAGCAACTTGTTGTTAATTCATTTACATAACATAAAACTAAAAATAATGTCACCAAAAATAGAACAGTATATTTCAGAAGCAATAAAATCGTTTGATACAATTTCTGAAGAACGAAAGAATGTATTAAAAAAGATAAGTGCTTACGTGCAGCAAAAGGTTCATGAGAAGCAAACTGCGGAGCTTATCTATATCTGTACCCACAATTCAAGAAGAAGCCATTTCGGTCAGATATGGGCGAAAGTTGCAGCCACGTATTATGGTTTTGATAATGTAGAAACCTATTCAGGAGGAACAGAAGCTACAGCATTTAACCCTAATGCTATAAAGGCTATTGAAACGATTGGGTTTAATGTAACAAATGAAGACGGCAAACCTAATGCAATATATTCGGTTCAGTTTGGAGATAGCAAAACTGTGATTAAATGCTTCTCTAAAAAATACGATGATAAAGCAAACCCTAAGCAAGGCTTTTGCGCTGTTATGACGTGTACAGAAGCCGATGGTGCCTGTCCGTACATTGAAGGTGCAGCGGTTCGTATTTCAACGCCTTATAATGATCCTAAAGCGTTTGATGGAACCACTCAACAGGATGCTATGTATTTAGAAAGAAGCAAACAGATTGCAACAGAATGCTTATATGTATTTTCTCAAATTAAGAAATCATGAATAACTGCAATCCAACACAACGTAAAAAATTAAGTTTCTTAGATAGCTATCTAACGTTGTGGATTTTCCTTGCCATGGCAATCGGAGTAGGCATTGGATACTTCATCCCCGATACATCATCATTGATACATTCTTTCCAAACAGGTACAACAAATATTCCTATTGCTATAGGATTAATTGTTATGATGTATCCACCATTAGCGAAGGTGAAATATGAAGAGCTTGATAATATATTCGACAATCTAAAAGTATTATCCTTGTCTCTTTTAATAAACTGGATTATTGGGCCTTTATTAATGTTTATACTTGCTATCGTGTTTCTCTCAGATTATCCTGAGTATATGATAGGCTTGATATTGATTGGAATTGCCCGATGTATTGCCATGGTGATTGTATGGAACGAGTTAGCAGAAGGAAATAGAGAATATGCAGCAGGCTTGGTTGCATTGAACAGTATCTTTCAGGTTCTGTTTTATAGTGTATTTGCATGGCTCTATATAACAGTACTTCCGCCATATTTTGGAATCAAAGGAATAGAAATAAATATCAGTTTTAGTCAGATTGCGGAGAGTGTATTTATTTATCTTGGAATTCCATTGATAACAGGGTTTGTTTCAAGAGTTATATTAATCAGGTTAAAAGGAAAAGAATGGTATGAACAAACATATATACCATTCATTAGCCCGATTACCTTAATCGCCTTGCTATTCACAATTGTAGTTATGTTTAGCCTGAAAGGTTCAGTCATTGTTCAGCTGCCTTTAGACGTTATCAGGATTGCAGTTCCACTTACCATTTACTTTGTTATCATGTTCATAGGAACATTTATAGCAGGGAAATACATCGGAGCAGATTATTCAAAGAATGTAGCTCTTTCTTTTACAGCAGCAGGCAATAATTTTGAACTGGCTATTGCTGTTGCCATAGCTATTTTCGGAATTAATTCAGGTCAGGCTTTTACAGGTGTCATAGGACCTTTGGTTGAAGTTCCAGCTCTCATTTTACTTGTGAAAATTGCGTTTTGGTTAAAGAGGAAGTTGTATAATTAATGTATTTTGCGTTAGTTATATTTGAATTGAAAAAATTGAGGATATGAATAAATCAGAGTTTTTAATAACTAAAATGGATTGCCCTTCAGAAGAGAATATCATTCGAATGAAGTTGAATCCCATACAGGAAATTAAGTCTTTGGAATTCCATATTGAGAAACGAATGTTGACAGTGTTTCATAATGGCAACTTATCTGATATTACTCAATCCTTGGATGATTTGAATTTCAATTCATCGTTAATAAAAACAGATGAAGTTGGGGAAGATGCAGTAATACCTTCAGAAGAAAATCATTCTTCATTGCTGTGGAAAGTTCTGATAATTAATCTTAGTTTTTTTGTTATTGAAATTCTTACAGGGTTTATCTCTCATTCTATGGGATTGGTAGCAGACAGCCTTGATATGCTTGCAGATGCGTTGGTTTATAGCCTAAGCTTGTTTGCTGTAGGAGGCTCAATGCTTAAAAAGAAAAGGGTAGCTAAATTAAGCGGGTATTTTCAGCTTATTCTTGCGATTGCAGGTGTAATAGAAATTATCAGGAGATTTTTAGGCCATGTAGAATTTCCTGATTTTAGAGTAATGATTGTTATTTCCTTTTTTGCTCTTATAGCAAATGGAATCTGTCTTTATCTGCTTCAGAAATCCAAAAGCCAGGAAGCTCACATGAAGGCAAGCATGATATTTACATCAAATGATGTAGTTATAAACGTAGGGGTAATTATTGCAGGTATCTTGGTCTTTTTATTTGAGTCCAAGATACCTGACTTAATAATTGGGACTTTGGTATTCATAATCGTGTCAAGAGGTGCTTTTACGATATTGAAGCTTTCTAAGTGAAGTTATCAATGCTCACATTTTCCATAAAATCCATATGATGCGAAGAAATATTTATTAATAAAGTAAAATAAGTAACAAAAAAATGCAAAAAGCAGCCCTGAAATTAGGATCCTTTTTGTTTTATTTCTTCCAATAGCTTATATTTTTAATAGTGACAATTGCCTAGTTAAAAATACTCTACATCAACTGAAAGTATCTGATTTCCTTCAGCTGAAAGAAAAAGTAGCATGTCGTTTAATAGACTAAACTTATATAAAAAGTCTTTTCCTTATGCTGGAATGAGAATTCTCTGTTCCTTCAAACGGGATAAGAGCGAAAGTAATACCTCGCATGAATGATTAAATTGAAAGGTTATGTTTTCGTATATTGGTGCATATTTTAACCACTAAACTTTTATTTTATGAGTAAGGAAATTATTAAAGAAAACATTGCCCATTGTGAAAAAAGAATTGCTGAATTAAGTAAAGAAAGAAAAGAATTAGAAAAGGAAAAGGATGATTTAGAAAGAAGTATTGATGATTCTTATGGGGATTTTGGAGATGTTAGAATGTCTGATGGTTGGGAAAAAGAAGTATGGAATAAAGAAGATAAATTAGATGTAGTAAAAGATAAAATCAATGGCAATGAAATAAGTACTAAAAGACATAAGAGAGCTTTGTACGGAATGAAAAGATCATTAGGTGAATAAAGATATTTTGGCAATGTTACAGATGATCCGATTTGTAAAAAGTAGGATGAAAACACACAACGCTTCTATGATATATTAACGATCTATCTATCTAAAATAGGAAATTGTAAAAAATAGTAAGTCCTCTTTGAATAAAATTGAAGATGACTTATTGTTTCATGCCATGCTGACACAAGGGCGTGCTTACCAATTTTGATGTTCACAAATTACGGCTAAATCACAGTTTACATATCTGTGTAATCGTTCTTTTACAGTAACGACACTTTTGAAATCTCCAATGGATTCCAAGTTCATAAGTTTAAAATCTTCCCCGATGGTTGTGATCCTGTCACCATGTACTGGGATTATGTTCTTTTCAGAAAGCATCTGAGAAGTCTCAGGTAGAAAATTCCATTTTCCTTTATCAGAAAAGAATACTCCAATTTTTAAATGTTCCATAGTAATTAATTTTAGCAGATTGTTGATGTTACAATGTATTTATTATCGTATAAACAAACAAGAATGTCGTAAAATATGGTAGTCCTCTTTGACCATAAATCAGAGAGAAATTTTTGCTTTCATGCCATTCTAAAATCATTGAATTTGAGCAAAAAACGAATGTTTAAGTTTCTTTATAAAAATATTGATAAAATCTCATGTAAGTCTTTTTGCTGGGTGCAAGCCTTACAGCCCGCAAAACTGTTGATTTATACATGGTCTTGTCAACCTCCCGAAGTTAGTACTGAATTTTAAACTCAAAAAAATGGTGAAAAAAAAATTTGAAGGTCTGTTTCAAGAATAATTAATGCTGCTTTTTAGGGGGCTTAATTTTTGATACGATGCTTAATTAAACCCTCTAAATAGTACCGTAATTTAAGGTGCTTCCATGATAAGGTGCTTATTTTATACTTATGATTTTTTGATCGTATTTATGATGGAATGAAACGGATAATATTTAGCGAAAATTACTATCAAATTCCAGTCATAGCCTTCAATAGAGAGACAGGTAGAGGCGAATATAGGCGTGTTTCAGTGCTCGCTTCAAACCATCCAGAAGCGGTAAAACGTGCTCGTTTGGTAACTGATTTTGACTACGAAAGCTTTAATATGTTTTTGTTACAATACCGCTATATAAAAGATTCTTTGGCAAAAGAATACTATCAATTAAAAATGGTGGAGATTCTACGCTTTTACTTCGAAGCCTGCCTGCGTACTTGGTCTACAGATTGTAGGAGTGTTGATACAGAAGTTCTTTTGCGTAGAACGGCTAATAGGGTTATTGGTCATTATGTTCGCAACAGGAATCAAAAATAGTCCTTATATTAATTCAGCATCATCATGAAGAAGAAAAATAAGAAGGGTGAACATTCTAATAAATCAGAGTTGAATAAGAAAATTATTGAAAGCATGGAAGAGTTGCTACAACAAGCAACAGTTGTAGATTACCGCAAAGCATTAACAGACCTGTTTTTTGAAGCTGCCATGATTGAAGATAGACCTCTTTCTTTCCCGATCTGGGCTTATAGAATTCAGTCATTAATACATTTCTTTGATAGCATAGACAAAAATGTTGATAGCCATTAATAGCGTTACCTCTTAGCTTTTTTATGAAAGTATCCCTCAAAAAGCTCTATTAATTCAATGTCCAGCGCATCTGCCAGCTTTATTAAAGTAGTGAGTGTTGGGTTTGTTCCTCCCTTCTCTAAACGTGTCATGTGGGGTCTATCCATGAAAGTCAAACGGGCAAGTTCAGCAGCAGTAATACCTTTGCTTTCTCTTATCCTTTTTAATTGCTGCCCAAATTTCTTTAATACTTCTTCTTTATTGTCCATAAGATAGCCAGTTCCTTTGTCAAAAAGAGAATATTGGCTCCAAAAATGTGTTATCTTATATGGCAACACTCGTAAAATAGTTGTAAATTGAACAGTAAAACAGGCGGAAACCGAAAAGCCTAAAGAGAGTAGGTAAGACTAAATTTTAATATTGCATGTACAGAATTACTTTTGTCCTTTTATTGGCACTTCTTACTTTTTCTTGTAAAAAGAAAGACGACCCACAGCCGTCAACACAAAACAGTGGTAGCAATAACAGTGGTGGTACTACAACACAAACTAAAACAATTCAGTTTTATCAGGCTTATATTCCAAGTGGAACCAATGGGAAGGTTAACTACTTCTTCTTTGCAAAAGATCAGGATGCGTTGGTTGCACATGGTACTTTGAATGGTTCTGTGAGACCTGCAAATTCAACTTCAGCTTGCTATGATCCTGCTTCTTATACAGTAATGAGTGGATTAACATACGGAAGTAGATACCACTACCAAATTAAAAGTGGTAATGCAGCATCATCTACAGTTATTATTGATGGGTATTTCACCATATCTGCAACTGGAACTGTCACATTAGAGCAAACACAACCAACGAGTGGGCCACGTATGGTTTATGAGGAATGCGGTGCAACAACAGGATCCTTTACAGCCTATTGCCAATAAAAATGCTAATAAATTAATTAGAAAGGCGATCAATTGATCGCCTTTCTAATTTTGTAATAAACACATCAGTATCTATTATAATTATACTTTCACAATGAATCTGCTTTATTAAATAAAAGCCTATGAAAGCATTGATTGTTACATGTGTATTATTGCTTTTCTCTTTCCCTACGTATACATCACGGATTGAAGTGAGCTATGATGCAGATAATAAAGGGCTGCTTATTACCATGCAGGGGCAGGAACGTATTGAAGAGGTTTCAATTTACTCAGGTAAAGAATTACTAACCTCATTTAAGCCTTCTTTTGATACTGTAAGGATTAAGCGAGAATGTCCAGTTGCAGGTAAAATTAGATACGTAGTTAAACTCAGATCGGGATTGGTTATTGATGATCGGAATAACAGGAAAACAGACTTGAAACATGTAGGTAGTTACATTGAAATATGTGAACCCAGGGATTGAATCCTTGGGTTTATTTTTATTACTTTTTCTAATTCATGAATTAAGTATTTTCTATTGATGCAAATTTATCCTGCCTCCATGTCAAATTTGATATAGTACCGTACTAAAATTGATCTGCTACCATACCAGAATTGATACACTACCGTATCAAATTTGATCTACATAAGAGAATAGTAAGAGAATTATATAAGAGAAAATAAAAGAGAAAAAGAAGAATAAATTTTCTTTAAATACTTGATTTATATTTTTCTTTTCAATATAATTTTCAAATAACCTATATATGTATGAAGTCAGAACTGGAAAAACTGATGTCGGGATATGAGTATCCTGTCAGTGTGATATTTGAAAAACGAAGAACAAGAAATAAGAAGTTCAATAAGAATCAATTTACGTTACTTGAATGGTGTGTAGTAATGCATTTAAACGGCAATGGAGAGGAGTTCTACCATAGCTACCAATCCATAGCAGATGATACAGATATTTCAAGAACAACGGTTCAGGCAGCTTTAAAAGAACTAAAAGCAAAAGGATATATTTCAATTCGAAATTTGAACATGGGAAATACAAATAATGAATGCACAAATATCAAATTACATCCAGCTTCAATTGTAAGAGATCTGGATCTAATCTATGACAAAGATGTATGTAAATTTGGTTATGCAAAGACAAAAATGTATCCTTCAATTGAGAAGTTTTATAAGAGACTAGCAGAAGTAACAAAAGAACAGAAAACTGATTCAATTGAAAAGACAGAAATGAAGGATATAGATTGGGATAAAGTAAATGAAGAGCTTGAAGCAGAAAGAGAACAACAGATAAAAGAAATGATTGATTCAATTGAAGAAGAGACAGAGCTGCTTGAGTCTCCTGAAGTAGATTGTGTAGAACCTAGTCAAGAGCAAGTGGAAGAAGCTTCTGCTTATTGTAAAGAAAGAGAATTGTATGGACAGTCAAAAGAAGAAGCAGAAGGTTACTTCAAGGCATATGCATGGTTTAAAACTAAATTCATACCATTGGATGAAGATACAGTTTGCAAATCTATATTAAACAACAATGCTTTTTATTTGGTGTTTTCTAAGCTTACTTCAAGTGAAGAACTGAAAGAAATAACTTCAATCTATGAAAAGGAAAGTCAATCAAATACAGAGTTTAATAAATCAGAAATATATCGTTCTCTTTCAAGGTGGTTTGTATCCATGAAAGAAATTGTGAAATTAACGGATAAGTTTGAGTTGCATAACTCGAATTCTATTTCTGACTATTCAATTTCAGAGAAACAAATAAATTACATTCAAGTGTTGCTTGAAAAACGAAAGGTTACTAAAATACAACAGCAATACTTCATTCAACAACTTCAATCTATTAAAGTGAATAAAAATCAGGTGAGCGGAATTATTGATGAACTAAAAGCAGTAGCGTAAGTATTCCAGTTCTTACGTATATAGGTAGGCGGAAATCTCTAAAGGGTTTCCGCTTTTTGTTTTATAGGAAATAAAAAAGGACAGGCTTATCAGCACCTGTCCTAAATAAACTTTTATGAAATGAACCCCGTCTGGGTTCTTATATAAATAGGAGATAAATACTTTTTATCAAAAGTGCTACAGAAAAAGTCTACCTGATTTTTCAAGGAGAAAAACCTCTTAAAATTCCTGTTTTGCTATTCAATTATGGAAGCAAACTGCTACAGAAAAAGGTTTACCTTGATTTATACTTTTATCTCTCCATTAGCTTTATGATTCATGGATAAGAACAGAACTCAGTTATTATTACGGGTCTCCTCGCTCGGGCAAAGCAATGCTAGACAACAGGCAGATTTAGAAAGAGAAGCACAAAAAAGAGGTCTTACAATTGTAGGAATCACAAAAGAGCAAATCTCAGGAGCTACCAAGATTTCTGAAAGAGAGGGGATACAAGAGGTTTTAAGAAAAGCCCGAAGAAATGAAATTGATAAAGTAATGATTACCGAGCTATCCCGTCTAGGCAGAACTCGTGAAGTACTTTCTGTTATTGAAGAACTTTCCTCTTGTGGTGTGAGCCTAATTATTCAAGACATGGGGATAGAGACATTGGACAATGAAGGCAAGCCAAGCTTTGTAGCTGATATTCTTACCTCTATTATCAATGTGATGAACAAAGCCGAAAGAACTACTCTTATTGAACGTGTTGTAAGTGGGATTCGTGCTGCTCAGGCGAAAGGTACACATTGTGGAAGACCTAAAGATTCAAAAGAAAGTC
>Ga0078972_1004880_pt1 | contig 35384 bp, 28 predicted proteins | sample YelNatPaOPGAMG01_FD_67568 | JGI IMG/M metagenome (GOLD analysis project Ga0078972, IMG submission 67568) | Hot spring thermophilic microbial communities from Obsidian Pool, Yellowstone National Park, USA - OP-RAMG-01 (SPADES assembly) (version 2) | ecosystem: Environmental > Aquatic > Thermal...
TCCTAAGGGGCCTCCCCAGATACTTCTTGGTCTTAAGTCACCCAAGAAGACCTTTTCTGGTGGAAGTGTCTCTAGCCCTAAGGCTACCCTGAGAGAAAGCTGAACATCTCTTAAGTCCAGCTTACTATCACCGTTCAGATCACCAATGGTGATCGAGAGAGGCTCAATCTGCTGGCCGCTTGCTGACTTTACAGCAAAGAGTGCCAGCAATATAAAGAAGATGCCTATGCCAACCAGCCATTCCAGCCATCTCAGCCGTCTCATCTTCTTTCCTCCTTCCACTTCCCTGAAGCCTGAGCTTCAGAGAAGTTCTTGGTTGTTTAGTCACAAGCCGCCTGTATTTCACAAGTCTCTTTGCAAGACATCAATAGCTCTGTCCAAAAGCTAGCCAGAGAATAAGAAGAATACCTTATAAAGGACTCTTAACATCTTTCTCTGCTTCTTGGCATAGTCGTTTGAAAGAAAGAAGAAGATCAGGCTGCAAGAGCTTTCCCGACGGTTTCAGTCTCCTACATAGCGGAGAAGCCGGTGCAACAGGGAAGGAACCAGGAGACGACTATCCAGGTGGGGCCTGGGAGGTTTCAGTCTCCTACATAGCGGAGAAGCCGGTGCTACGGAGGGGGATGATGACAGTGAGGTTTGACGAGGCTAGTTTCAGTCTCCTACATAGCGGAGAAGCCGGCGCAACCGACCCTTTTCCGGGACCATCTCCCACACAGGCCGGTTTTTGCCGCCTTTTTGGGTGTGACCTACCACTTTGGGCCGTTCTTCCCGGGTTTCCTGCCATTTTCCCCACTTTCGCAAATCGTCTCGGACGCCGTTTTTGGCCCCCATTTGCGAAAACTTGCCTCTTCCGCCCTCTTATTCCGCCTTCCGGCCCCGTCTTCCTGCTCATCCCTTGCCCTTCCCGTGCTTTCTCTCGCCTCTCCGCTAGGTCAAGGTCGAGTACGTCGGCGTGCTTCGGCAGCCAGTGGCTTTCATAGAGCTGCTCAAGGATGCGCAGGAGGACTAGGTCCCTGCTCAGACTCCAGTCCGGCCGGGGGTCCTCCTCGCCGTACTCGAACACAGTCACGAAATCGTCGAACGTCACAAGTGGAGGGCGACCTGCCCTCTGCTCCGAAACTGAGGCGTTGACCAGGGCCACTCTGAAGCCCCGGTACGACCTAGCAAGGTGGAGCTCGCGCAGCAGGCGATAGTCTCTCTCCATGATATACTTGGCCAGGCTATCGGCAAGCGTTCGAATCGTCTCTATCCTGTGTTTGTCCATACCTGCCACCCTTTCTAGGAACAGCTCTGTCAATGGCCAGCTGAGCTTGTCCAGGTCTCGGTCTAGCCCATAGTCCCCGCGCGGATCGTCTTTGCCGGTGTTGAGGAGCTTTGCCCTGCACAGATAGATGCGCACGAACCGCTGCCACTCATCCGGCAAGCGGAACAGATCCTCGTACAGATAGTTGCGATGCGTATCGCGGTCGTCACTGGCCTCCTTGGTCCGCCATGCGGCCGCTACCACCTTGTGCCACTGTTCGCTATATGCATCCGCCTCAGCCTCCATGAGGAACGCAAACACCATCCCGGGCAGGTGGTATATGCGGATATCCGGCCCCTGGCCCGAGTTGGTGAAGTGGTAGGCCGTTAGCGAGGTTGGGCGCCCTGTCTTGTCCACAGCGTCCTCGTGCCGCTCCATCGCCTCGGCGGCCAGCTTCCGCAGGTTGTCTATCACCCTCGTCTGCGGCTGCGAGGCACCAGGATACTTGTCTCCGTCCAGGGCTAGCCGTCTCTGATGCCATGCCAAGTGTTGCTTAGCGAACCGGAACGTCAGGTTCGGATCGTCAGTGTGCACAAGGAGCGCCTTGCCACCACACCATAAGCACCCAAGCGGCGCGGCCGCAATGCTGAGCATGCACGCCGGACACAAACGGAGCCCCGCGTTACCGCCAGGGAAGAAGTTCACAACGCCTACTCCGGTAAGCATGGGCACGTGCTGGCGGTACGCGCGGACGCGAGCGGGTTCTCCACACAGCACGCATGTGCCCTCCTCCGCACCGGCGAGTTCCCGGTAGGCGTACAAGTGCTCGGCCCAGTAATCCTTCCTCTTCTCCTCCCCCGAGGTTGGGTTCACGTAGGCGGAGTTGGGAAACACGCAGGTCAGGTAGCTACTAAGGTACTTGCGCTGGTACTGCTGCCGCAGGTAGTCAGCAAAGTCCTCCATTTCCTGGGCCGTTACGTCCTCCGGCCGCTGCTTTCCGAAGTAGGCAGCTATCGTTGCGGCCCCCACATCGACGAACGGGTGGCCAACATACTTCAGTTCGCACTTCGCGGATCGGTCGCCTGGGGGAATGGCCGACCCCCCAGGACTGGACCCGCCTTGACCTCTCATGGCGCCAACTCCTTTCTCGATCATGAGGCTATCACGATGGCAGCTCATAGCGGCCCATGCCGAAGACGCAGCTATCGCCAACGTGAAGGATGCTGCCCCACAGCAGCGCCTCTAGAAACGGCGATAGATCGCCGCGATACGTGACGCTCCCAACAAACCCAACGTGGGGCACACTCCGACCCTGGCGACTCGAGTGGTGCTCCCACGTCACCGTCCTCAGATCGCTGGCCACCAACTCCACTTGCTTGGCTTGCTCTACCAGGCTGCCCCAGTCTGCCTCAACCACGTGGCCACAGTGTCCCTTGGATAGCGCCGACAGCCTCCTGAGCAGCGCCCTCACCAGCGCCTCGAAGTCGGGTTGGCGCACCATCTGCCGGTCCTTGCGCAGATGCGTCGGCGTCACAAACCGAACGGTAACCTGGTTGGGATCCAGAGCGCGCGCCGCCGCGATCACGTCGTTGTGGGTTATCGGAAGACTCACTCCTCTGGCGGTGGCGTCCTCAGCGCGGTACACCTGCTCCTGGCCGCCGGTGAGCGGGTTCACGGCCTCCATGCCGGCCAGCAACACCCGCCCTCGCCCGCGGCCCACGCCACGGGCCGCCATCTCCCGCAGAGCCAGAAGAAAGTACGGCATCAGCTGCATGGCACGCCCGACCAACACCAGCCCAGCCTTCATCTCCTCGCCGGCCGGTATCTCCGTCGCAAGGTCCTCCGGCGGCTCCACCACGAACGGCCGCGGGAACGACTCGAAGCCAACCGTGCCCGGCACGCCCTCCGGAGCCCGGCAGGCAAACAGCACCGGAAAGTGGCAGGCCGATTCCAGCGGGCATCCTCCGCACTCCTTCCTCGCCCGCTCGAAGCACACCAGCGATCTGAAGGTGTTGATGAGCGCTCCACGGAAGGGACTGCCTTTGAAGGGGGGCAAACAAAGGGGATCGCGAGCAACAAGCCGGATCCGGTAGAAAGCTGCGGTCAGGCCATCAAACAATGGAGTCCCCCACTACATGATGTGGCTGGCCGGTAGGGCCAGTGTGGTACCGCCAGATCCAACTGAGCTGCGGTACCATGAGCAATCCTAGCAGGCCCGAGTGCAGTATCTATTCACTACGCAGTCCGATCGTAGGATCTCGCTGCTGATCTGTGGGCCTCAGCAACCTGGCAGCGCAGCTCTTGGGGCTCAAGCGCTTCGGCGTGTGGCCCGTACTGCAGGACCCAGCGCGCGACCTCATCCAGCGCCCCTGTGCGGAGCCGCAGAATCACTCCTCCGTCGGGGAGCGGCTCAACCGACTGCGTGGCATGGTAACGGCGCTCTTTCACCCATCGGGCCTGGTACGCGTCGAAGCGGACCGCGATGTCGTATACCTTCTCTCCCCGCTCCGCTCTGAACCCGCGCTCCAGGTAATCCTGCAGGTTGAACGTCGGCGACCGCTCGAACTGCTGGTCTAGGATCTCCCACTCCCTAATGCGCACCAACAGGAAATCCCGCCAGGTGTGCCTGGAGTGGCAATAGGCTATGAGGTACCAATCGCCTTGCACGTTGTGAAGGCGATAAGGGTCCACCACCCTTTCGGTAACCTCGCCCCTGCTGGCGGTGTAGTACTTCATGCGTACCTGGCGTTGCTGACATGCCGCCTTGTTGAGGTCCATCACCAGCTTTGGGTCGGCCTCAACGGTGGCGCCTCCGGTGAAGGCCACCATGTGGCTGAGGTCCTCGGCCTGGACAGTGACGGTATCTGGCAGGTGCGCGCGGATCTTCTGCAGGGCTGATTCGAACTGGCGCTCGAAGGGGGTGCCGAGGTAGTGGCTGGAGAGTTGCTGGGTGAGGAGGAACGCCAGTAGCTCGCCCTCCTGCAGCAGGATGGCAGGAAGCCTGTAGGTTGGGTCGGTGTAGTACCAGCCGCCGCGCTCGCGATTGTAGCCAATGGGAGCGGACAGTCGGTTGACCATGTACTCGCGATCGGCGTACGCCTGCCTCCGGCTGATCTCGAACTTCTCGGCGAGCTTCTGTGCGTTGGGGTAGTTGTAGCCCTGAATCTGAGCGTCCAGCCAGAATATGCGCTCGAGTTGAGACATGGCAGCAGTCCCAAGGACCTCCTAGCTTGGTGCTACTGAACGTAGATTCGCTTTGGGGGTGCCCACCTCCTGCCCTAGCGTGTGCGGAGACGGGCTGTACGCCAGGTTGCAGCGGCGAACAATCCGACGAGGAGGCCACGGACGAGCGTCTGAAGGGACGATGAGCCGCTTGAAGCGCTTGGTTCCTTGCCGCCCTGATTCCGGTCCCCTTGCGGCGATCGGAGTGGGGCATCACGGTTCATCGCACGCCACGTGTGCGGATCCCACACCACGCGGAAGCGCTGGCGTTACAGGCCGAGGATGACGGCGGCGGAGGGCTCCACATGCGCCAACCCCAGGCAAGCGTGCCCGTCCGTGGTCCCTCTAGCCCGGGTTGCTCGTTGTTCCCAGCTGCGGAGGGAAGCCGATGATGGCATGCTGTTCGGCGAAGCTAACCGATCGGCACTCCTCTCCCGCCCAAGTCTGCGCGGTGGAAAAGGCAGCAGCGGGTGAGGATAGCCGATTGCCACCTGCACGGAAACGCTATGCGGTGTAAGGCGTTGCCCTGGCGGTGAGAGAAGCAAACGGAGGCGGTTGCGCGTCGTCTACCTGCCGACCCGGGCCGAAGCGCGCTTCTTTCTGGCAGCCAGCCACTCCATAAGGGCCGGCGCGGGCCGACAGTTCAGCAGATCGTCTGCGGTAAGCCACGCCCGTCGCGCCTGGGCAACGCCCCATGGCATGAATGATGCGAGATGCGCCGTTGCGTGGGCGTCGGTATTGACGCAGAGCAGAACGCCTGCGGCGTGCGCCTGCCGCGCAAGCGAGCCATCCAGATCAAGTCTGCTTGGTCCTGCGTTGATCTCCAGAGCCACGCCGCTCTCGGCCGCCGCCGCGAACACCGCATCCAGGTCCAGGTCGATCGGGTCTCGCTCGCCAAGCAGGCGGCCGGTGGGGTGCGCCAAGACGTCCACGAGCGGATGGCGTACCGCGGCAAGCACCCGAGCCGTCACCCTCTCGCGCGGCTGGCCCATTGCGGAATGCACGGCGGCCACCACCAAATCCAATCTGGCCAACACTTCGTCTGGCAGGTCCAGCGACCCATCGGCGCGGATGTCCACTTCGCTGCCGTGCAGCAGCGTGATGCCGGGCACCTGGCGCCTCACCTCCGCCACTTCTGCCGCCTGCTGCTGGAGGCGCTCTAAGGTAAGGCCTCCAGCGTTGGCGCGCCCCGGCGAGTGGTCGGTGATTGCCAGGTAATCGTAACCAAGGTCCTTGGCGGCCAGCGCCATCTCCAGCACCGAGGCAGAGCCGTCGCTGTAGGTTGTGTGGCACTGAAGGTCGCCGCGGATGTCCGCGTGTGCAACGAGCTTCGGCAAGGTATGGCGAGCGGCCGCCTCGATCTCACCGGAGCCGTGTCTTATCTCTGGTGGAATGAGATCGAGGCCCAACATGCGGTACACATCCTCTTCGGTGGCGCAGGGCTTGGTCTCGCCGGTGGAGAGCCGCTTGACCCCGTATTCGCTGATGCTCAACCCCTTGGTGGAGGCGAGCTCCCGCAGCTGGATGTTATGCTCTTTGCTGCCAGTGAAGTGCTGGAGGAGCGATCCGTAAGCTTCCGGGTGCACCGTGCGGAGGTCGGCCTGTACGCCGGCGCTCAGAAGAACGCGTGCCTCGGTCTCCCCTTGGGCCACCACGCTACCCACCTCGGGGAACTGCACAAAGGCGCGGATGGCGGCGGGTGGGTCCGTTGAGGCAGCCACGAAGTCCAGGTCGCCAACGGTAGGCTGCCAGCGGCGCACGCTTCCGGCGGCGTCCGCGTCAGTGATGCTTGGCAGTGCGCGCAGGCGCTCCTTCACTGCGCGCGCCACGTCGTAGACGCGGAATAGAGGTAGGCGGTCTGGGCGGGCGCGCAGCCGCTCGATGGCGGCGAGGATGTTCGCCTCGGTCTTTCCTCCGATGCCGGGCTTGCCGCGAAGGGCGCCCGACCTCGCGGCGGCCTCGAGCTCGGCTAGATTCGAGATGCCCATCTCCCGCCACAAGCGACCGGCGGTGCGGGGGCCGATGCCAGGCACCTTGAGGAGCTCGGTGACGGAGTCAGGCACCTGCTCTCGTAACCTCTCAAGGTAGGGGGAACGTCCCTCGCGCAATAGATCGGCCACCTTGGTGGCGATGGCCTTGCCGATGCCTCTCAGCTCCTGGAGGCGACCCTCCGCCACGAGCGCCTCGGCCGGGTATGGCTCCTGCTCCAGCACCCGCGCGGCCCGGCGATAGGCGCCAACCTTGAAGGAATCCTCGCCGAGGATGTCCAGGCGGTCCCCAATCTCGTTCAGGACCTGTGCGATCTCTTGGTTCGTCACCCCACGTGCTCAAGCTCGCCGTGCTCAGCCAGCAGGCTTTTCACCTCGTCATCCGTTGTCTGCTCGAACTGCTCGTACCAGGACCCAACGCTGAGGAGGGCGGTAGGCGCAATCACGTACACCACCGCATCCGCCTCGCGACGGAGCATCTCCAGCGATTGCATGGCGGCTACAGGCGCCGCCACGATCACGGCGGACGGACCCCTAAGTTTGGTGGCCCTAACCGCCGCCAGCATAGTATAGCCCGTGGCGATCCCGTCGTCCACCACGATGACCGGCCTGCCATCCACAGCAACTGGCGGCCTGCCCTCACGGTACTCCTTCGAGCGCCTTGCTATCTCCTCCCGCTGCCTGGCCACCTCGCGCCTTAGGTATTCCTGCGTGACGCCTAGGTACTCCACGGCTCGCTCGTCCAGCACAACGGAGTCGCCGCCTGCCGCCACGGCACCTATCGCCAGCTCTGGCTGTCCGGGCGCGCCAAGCTTGCGGGGTATAACCACGTCCAGAGGCGCACCAAGCTCCGCGGCCACCTGTGCAGCCACCACCACCCCACCCCGTGGTATGCCTAGCACCACCGCGTTCTTCCCAGCGTACTCGTCAAGCAGCTTAGCCAGCCTCTTGCCAGCTCCTTCTCGGTTTCTGAAGGTCATGGCCGCACTCCAATTGCGGTCCGTCAGGGTGAGGAAGTGGAACCAATTCCATTCGGCCCGCATCCCCAACCCAGCGCTGCCCTCGCTAACACTCGTGCTGTAGCAGGTTGCTTGCTACAAGCCTGCCTGTGCTGCTGCCATCACGGCACCATCAACGCCCCGATGCATTATACCCTCCAGCGTCAACTTGCCATCAGATGGCACCGGCAACTGGCGGAGTGCCCCGGCGCGGTGCCAGCCGCTCTTCGCGCTCGTTTGACACCCTTACGGCGGGTATGGGATAATTGGGTACGCGCCTACCGGTCTGCCGGTACATGGCGGCTTTCACGGTTACACAGCGGAGGGCTTAATGCTTACCAAGAAGCTTCTGATGATTCCCGGGCCCACACCAGTGCCCCCGGAGGTGCTCCAGGCTCTGGCCACGCCGATGATCAACCACCGTGGGCCGGAGTACGCCGAGCTGCAGCGGGAAGTGGTGGAGAACTGCAAGTACGTCTTTCAGACCAGCGGCGACGTGCTGGTCTTCCCCTCTGCTGGTACCGGCGGCCTCGAGGCGGCGATCGTCAACGTTCTCTCTCCCGGAGACAAGGTGCTCTCAGTAAGCATAGGGGCGTTCGGCGATCGGTGGGCCAAGATCGCACGCACCTTCGGCGCCGAGGTGATCGACTGTGCGTTTGAGTGGGGCGAGGCCGCGGACCCGCAGGTCGTCGATGCCGCGCTGCGGGCCAACCCGGATGTGAAGGCCGTCCTGGTCACGCACAACGAGACTAGCACAGGCGTGACCAACGACCTGCGCGCCATCGCCGAGGTGGTGCGCGCGCACGGTCCACTGCTCATGGTGGATGCCATCAGCAGCCTCATAGCCACGGATCTGCAGACCGACGCCTGGGGGTGCGATGTTGTAGTAGCCGGCGCGCAGAAGGCGTTCATGATCCCGCCCGGCCTCGCCTTCATCGCCGTCAGCCAGCGCGCTTGGGACGCTAACGCCAACGCCAAGATGCCCCGGTTCTACTGGGACTTTGCGCCAATGCGCAAATACATGGAGCGGGACCAGACGCCCTACACCCCCGCAGTGAACCTCCTCTTTGGATTGCGCGTGTCTCTTAGGGCCATACGAGCTGCCGGCCTGCAAGCCAGTTTCGAGCGGCACGCCCGAATGGGCCGGGCAGTTCGAGCCGGGGCACAGGCCATGGGGCTCAAGCTGCTGGCGGATCCAGACCACGCAAGCAACTCCGTTACCGCCATCATCGCTCCGGAAGGCGTGAGCGTGAAGGAGCTTCGCAAGCGCATGCGGGAGGAGCACGGAATAACCACCGCAGGTGGCCAGGGCAAGCTTGAGGAGCGCATATTCCGCATAGGCCACTTGGGCTACATCACCGAGCCAGACATAATCGCCACCCTAGCCGCCCTCGAGCGCGTGCTGATGGAGCTGGGGCTACCGGTGGCCCCCGGCAAAGCCGTGGCTGTGGCCGGAGAGATCCTGTCGGGGAGGAAGCAGGCATGAAGGTGCTTGTGGCGGACCCAATCGCCCAAGAGGGCGTGGCTATCCTCCAGCAGCAGGCCGAGGTGGACGTGCGCACCGGCCTCCCGAAGGACGAGCTGATCCGCGCCATCCCAGACTACGACGCCCTGGTGGTGCGCAGCGAGACGAAAGTTACGCCGGACGTCATCGAAGCCGGGCGGTCGCTCAAGGTCATCGGCCGAGCAGGCGTTGGGGTCGATAACATCGCAGTGGACGCAGCCACCCGCCGCGGGATCATCGTCGTCAACTCGCCCGAAGGAAACACCATCGCCGCCGCTGAGCACACCATCGCGCTTCTGCTGGCATTGTCTCGGAACATACCCCAGGCGGTGGCCTCCCTTCGCGCCGGCGAGTGGAAGCGTTCGCGGTTCGTGGGGGTTGAGGTATATAACAAGGTCCTGGGCGTCCTTGGGCTCGGCAAGATCGGCCGGGAAGTCGCGCGCAGGGCAAGGGGCCTGGCGATGGAAGTGATCGCCACCGACCCGTTCATCACCGCAGAGCAGGCCGAGCGGCTTGGGGTCCAGCTTGTGGAACTGGACGAGCTCCTGCGCAGGTCCGATTACCTCACCATCCACATCCCGATTACGAAGGAAACGCGGGGGCTCATATCTGCAGAGCGCCTGGCCGCCATGAAGCAGGGCGCCAGGCTCATCAACTGCGCCCGGGGCGGCATCGTCGACGAGCGAGCCCTGGTCGCGGCAGTTGAGAATGGCCATCTCGCGGGGGCCGCGGTAGACGTATTCGAGCAAGAGCCGCCCGACCCCAGCAACCCAATGCTCCAATGCGACAAGATCGTCGTCACGCCGCACCTTGGCGCTTCCACCCACGAGGCTCAGATAGGCGTTGCGGTGGACGTGGCAGAGCAGATCCTTGACGTGCTGAACGGCAAGCCCGCCAGAAGCGCGGTCAATATGCCGTACGTCAGCCGCGAGGTGCTGGGCGTGATCGAGCCGTTTCTCCCGCTGGCGGAGAGGATGGGCCGGTTCCTCGCTCAGTTCGTGGACGGCCGCATAGGCGCCGTGGATGCCGTGTACAAAGGAGAGCTGGCAGACACCGAGGTCTCCCCCCTAACCCGCGCCGCGCTCAAAGGCCTGCTGGAGCCCGTGCTGAGCGAGTCCGTGACGTACGTGAACGCGCCCCTCATCGCCGAAAGCCGTGGGATACGGGTTACCGAGAGCCGCACGCCCGTCTCCGAGGAGTACACCAACCTGGTGGAACTCACCGTACGCAGCGACAAAGCGTCGCACACCGTGTCCGGCACGCTGTTCGGCAAGAGGGACATCCGGATTGTGGAGGTAGATGGCTACAGGGTGGACGTGGAGCCCGAGGGTTATGCCATCGTCAGCCACCACATCGACCGCCCGGGCGTAATAGGGCGCGTGGGCACGGAACTGGGGCAGGCGGGGATCAATATCGCGGGGATGCACGTGGGACGCAAGAGCGCTGGCCGCGAGGCACTGATGATCCTCAACGTGGACGAGCAGGTCCCCGACGACCTGATACGACGCATAGCAGCTGCAGAAGGCATGTTCGACGCGCGGATGGTGGAGTTCAGCGCCCCTAGCTCGTATACGCCCAAGGCGGACGAGTAGCCTGATTGGCCGTCAGTGGGGCCGACGGGGAGCACCTCCGTCGGCCCCTGTCTTCGTACGTGGGCGGCAGCAAGTGCTACCGCGTGGGTTCAGCTGAGGCGTCTGGCACACCGAAGTCCAACATCACCACTGGCTCGTCTCCCATCACCCATCCGTCATGGCCAGGCGGGATGAACACTGCATCCCCCGGTCTCAGTTCCACCTCGGTGCCGTCCGCCATCTGCACCGCCAGCCTTCCAGACACCACGTACCCAGTGTGTGGCATCTCGCATAGCTCCGTACCGGCTAGCTGCTTCTCGCACTCGGACCACTTCCAGCCCGGCTCGAAGGTCGCCCTAGCAACCGCCGCTCCGCCTATGCGCACCATTTCGATCCGGCCCTTGTGGAACCGCAGCATGTCATCGGGGTGGCTCAGACCCCTAACCTCCAGCATTGGCGTTGTCCCGACCATCGGTACCTCCTTGCTCCCACATGGGCTTGAGTCGGCGCCCCCAGCGCCGCAGGACCGGTTGGTAGAGATGGGGCCGACGGAGAGCACCTCCGTCGGCCCCTATCACCAGAGCCATGTGCGCCGGCTACGAACCGGGCTTGGCGTACGTTGCCATGCCGGCGAAATCCAGCGTAACCACAGGCTCGTTTCCAATCACCCACGCATCGTGGCCGGGTGGGCAATACATGGCGTCGCCGGGCCCCGCCTCCTTAAGCGTGCCGTCTGCCATCAGAATCGCCATCCGGCCAGAGATCACATATCCGATGTGGGTCTGCTGGCACAAGTCCGTGCCCGCCAATGGCTTCACGCACTCGGACCACTTCCACCCAGGCTGGAAGGTGGCGCGTCCCACCACCGACTCGCCCACATGGGCCAGGTCAACCCGACCCTTTTCGAAGTGCCTCGTCTCCTCGGGCCGATCGAGGCTCTTGACCTGCAGGCCTGCGGTAGCAACAGGCATAGGTCACCTCCTTGTATCGACAGGGTACCCCCATCCCGACGCAACCAAACCCACCAGCACAGGCGCGGGCCGCAGCGGCCTGACTGTAGGGCGGGCGTGGCGCGTGCCGGCTACACATGCGGTTCACTTCTTGCAGGGCAGTTGGCGGCAAGGGGCAGGAGGATATACCCCAAGCCCGCCGAATGTATTAGTATAGGGCGAGCAGGCACTTCCGCCAGTCGGCATGCTCGCGGCTGCCACGCGCTGCCTGCTTCGTCACGGCGCAGCCGGGGCTGCGGCTGCCCATCACTGGGGAGGTCTTCGTATGCACAGGCGAGGCGGTTTCACGCTCATTGAGCTGCTGGTTGTGATCGCCATTATAGCGATCCTCGCTGCCATTCTGTTCCCCGTGTTCGCACAGGCGCGAGAGAAGGCCCGCATGAGCGCCTGCCTTAACAACATGAAGCAGATCGGCACGGGCATCTACAACTACCTCGGGGATTGGGACGACTGCTATCCCATGAACCGCTATCCTGACAAGTACGCCAGCAACGTCAACACCCCATCAGGGTTGGATGGCAGCCACACCTGGTGGAAGACTTCCGTAACGCCCTACATCAAGAGCGTCAGCGTGTTCAAGTGCCCATCCAACCCCAACGGCGAACTGCTAGACTACTCGGGTTACCCGATCTCCTATGCCTACAACGGTGGCGCCTTCTGGGAGTACCCAGATAACGTCTACGGCCCTACGTCGATGAGCGACATCAAGGACCCAGCTGGAACCGTCTTCATCCTCGAAACTCTGAACGGCGCTTGCCCCGACATGGGCCCGTGGTGCCTCAACGACCCGAAGAGCTGGATCAACCGCCACAACAAGGGAAGCAACTTCATCTTTGCAGACACCCATGCCAAGTGGATGAAGCTGCAACAGACCATGACCCCACAGGAAATGTGGCACAACCGTATGCCCAACTTCCCTCAGTGCAACTCCCAGTCTTGGTACGATACGTGCGCAAAGAACATCCCAGTGGAGTTCAGGTAGCTTAGCGATCGCAATGGTGTAGTGCTGAACGGCCCCGCGCACAGGCACGGGGCCGTCGCATGTTGCCCGCTCGCCAAGCCCAACCGCCGTTGCAGCCGGTGCCACTCGCACCTCCTCGCGCCGAAAAGCAGTCGCACATGCGCTTCCTGTTCAGCACCGCTAGAAGGCTTCGCCACACTCAGCGAATCGCCGCCATCGCCGAGGTGGCCGTCAAGCACGGGTTCGGTTACTTCGTCGATCGTTTGGGCCTGGCCCGTTTGGTCAGGCGCGCGCGCCCAGGCGCAGCCGCCACCGGCCTATCCGCCGCCAGCCGCATCGTTATGGGCCTCCAGGAGCTCGGCCCCACGTTCGTGAAGGCCGGGCAGGCCATCAGCACCAGGGCAGACCTGATCCCGCCAGAGTTCGTCCGAGAGCTCAGCCGCCTCCAAGACGAAGTGCCCCCAGTTCCTTACGAGATGGCCGCCAAGGTGGTTGAGCAGGAGTTAGGCGCTCCTCCAGAGATCATCTTCCGCTCATTCGACCCGGTGCCGGTCGCCGCCGCCTCCATGGGGCAGGTCCATCATGCAGTAACTAGGGATGGGCGCGAGGTCGTCGTCAAGGTCCAGCGCCCAGGCATTGAGCGGATCATACAGACCGACCTGGAGATACTCACCGACCTCGCTGCGCTGGTGGAGGAGCGGATCCCCAGCTCGCGCAGATACCAGCCCAGTGCACTGGTGCGTGAGTTCGCCGAGGTCATCGCCGACGAGTTGATGTTCAACGTGGAGGGCCACAACTGCGATCGCATGCGCCAGAACCTCCGCGGCCAGCCGATCAAGGTGCCCGAGGTGCTCTGGGAGCTGACTACCAGGCGCGTGCTCACACTCGAGCGCGTGCACGGCTACAAGATCACCGATCGCAAGCACATAGAGCAGTTCGACCTGCGTTCCATCGCAACCAGCCTAGCCCAAAGCATGATCCGCCAGATCCTGGTGGACGGCTTCTTCCACGGCGACCCCCACCCGGGCAACCTCTTCATCAGCGCGGAGGGGCAGCTCGTGCTCATGGACTTCGGCATCGTGGGCCGCCTAGATGCTCGCTCGCGCGGCCAGCTGATGGACCTCTTCATAGCCCTCTTCCGCCAAGACGCCGACGCCGTGGTGACCGCCCTCTCCGCAATCGGGGTGATGACCGACGAGACCGACCAGCAGGCCCTCAGCCGCGATATCAGCCGCCTGCTCTCCAAGTACTACTTCCTCCCCCGAAGCGAGCTGAGAGTGGGCGAGCTGCTCACACGGATGATGACCCTGATCTACCGCCACCAGGTGCGCGTGCCGGCCGAGTTCGCCATGATAGCCAAAGCGCTCTTCACCGCCGAGGGCGTGTGCCTCATGCTGGTGCCAGACTTCGACTTCAACCAGGCGGTGAGGCCCCTAACGCGCATGCTGAGGGACTACTTGGCCCCCCTCCGTCGTGCCACCGCTGACATCGCCACCACGGCCAGGGAGCTTAGCCGCATCGCCCCAGGTGTGCCGCGCGGGCTGGGCAGGATACTGGAGAAGGCTGAACGCGGCCAGCTGAGGCTGCGCGTTGAGTACGACGAGGGTGAACGCACCATGAAGGCCCTTCTCACGGCGTTCAACCGATTGTCCGTAAGCATACTGACCGCCGGCATACTCGTTACAGCCGCTACTGTCAGCGGCATGAGGATCCCCCCTTACATCTTCGGGTACTCCGCCTGGGGATTGGTGGGCCTGGCATTCGGCGCCGTGCTCGCCATCTGGTTCCTGCTGCAGATCCGCCATCCGCGCTCGCCATAACGCGGCATCGGCCGCCTTTCCTATATGGAGAGTGCCATCTCGAGGCTGCGCAACCCCTCCGGAGCTCCCGCACGCACCCGATGTGCGGGGTCGTCTATTGCTTGAAGCAGGTCCGCCATAGAATCGCGAACACACTGCGCGTAGAGGGCTTGCTTCTCGCCCTCCCGAAACCGGCACCGCACCAGCGCATCCAGCTTGTACTCATTGCCGCCTCCGCGCGCCAACGATCCATCCGCCCCCGGCTCGGCCCGTTCCAGCACCTCCAGCCCAGGCAACACGGCCTCGAGCTCACCTAGCTGGCCGGGCTCTAGCCCCGCCTCCAGCTCCAAGTACGTGGGTACCCAGCCATGCACATGGACGTACCCGCGGTCGAAAGCCAGGGTGCACCAAGTGCGCTCCAGCAGTGCAGGCTTATCGAACGCGTGGTAGAAGGTTGCCAGAACGCCGTTCCCGTACTCGACGGTTGCCAGCACCCTGTCCTCCTGGCTGGTTCCCGGACGCACCGTCTTGTGGCCCGTGACCCTGGCCACGGGTGCCCCCGTCAGCCAGGAGTAGACGTCGAAGAAGTGGACGCCGTGCTCCACCAAGATGCCGCCGCTGCGTGTGCGGTCCCAGAACCAGTGGTTGGGCGGCAGGTACTCGTCGGCAGCGAAGTTGGCAAAATCGATGCGGTGCAAATCGCCCAGTAGGCCACGCTCAACAATCCGCTTGAGGCGGGCAAACGTGGGGTGATAACGCATGACGAAGCCCATGCAGAGCCTCACGCCGTGGTGGTTAGCCGCCTCGGCTAGGCGGACGGCATCCGCCATGGCGGTGGCCATCGGCTTTTCGCAGTAGATGTGCTTGCCGGCCTGGGCGGCCAGCACACCGATCTCCGCATGGGTGAAGGGTGGCGTCGCCACGGCCACGATCTCGATGTCGGGATCGTCAATCAGCTGCTGGTGGCCGACGTAGTGCCGCTCCACGCCCAGCTCCTCTGCGGCGGCGCGGACGCCCATCGGGTTGCGCCCGGCAATGGCAACCACCCTCACGCGCGAGAGGCCTTTCCAGCACCGCACGAGGAAAGAGCCGTATCCTCCGTACCCCACCACGCCGACGCCGTATACGCGCTCCATCACCAGCTCCTTTCATACTCGCGCCCAGCAAGGGGAATGAGGCCCGCACCTTTGTGCACCCATGGGGATGAGGTCGCTCGGCATCCACTCACGCTCCGCTCAGCGGTTGACGGGCTATCTGAGAGATGGTATCATGTTCCGGTGAGAACCCTCACGTTTTCCCTTACTTGGTAGCGCGCTGGGGAGGCATGCTTGCGCCAGCCCGCCCTCAATGCGAGACGCCGTGGCAAGCCCTGAACACCATTGGCTGTTCCGCGCGCCTCCGCCACGCGTGTGAAACCGCTATCTGTGCTTTTCTTGCGTAATGCTGGGCCGCCAACTCGCGGGCGGCAGTCCTGGCCTCTCAAAAGCCTTGGCTCGGCACCCCTGGTGCAGGGCGGGAACGCCCCGAGACTAGAGGAGATCATCCATGAAAGAGATTCGCATCCACGGACGCGGTGGGCAGGGAAGCGTCGCGGCAGCGGAGATCATGGCGCTCGCCGCTTTCCAAGACGGAAAGATCCCACAAGCGTTCCCATCCTTCGGTTCCGAGAGGATGGGCGCCCCGGTCACGGCGTTCGTTAGGATCAGCGACCAGCGGATTCGCACCCGCAGCCAGATCTACAACCCGGACTACATCGTTGTGCAAGACCCTACTCTCATCAGTGTAGTGGATGTGGCCAGCGGCCTCAAGCCCGGCGGCATGATCATCGTCAACACCGAGAAGCCCATCGAGGAGCTCGGCCTCCCCTCCGGCTTCACCGTGAAGGCCGTTCCCGCCACCCGAATCGCCACCGAGGCGATCGGCAGGCCGATACCAAACACCGCGTTGGTTGGCGCGTTTGCCGCCGCCACCGGCGAGATCAGCCTTCAGGCTGTCATCGAAGCCGTCCGCGAGCGCTTCTCCGGGGAACTGGCCGACAGGAACGTCAAGGCCGTGGAGAACGCCTACAAATACGTTCAAGGAGAGCTGCAATGAAGCTGACCCCCGGCGCCGTGGGTATGCCCGGGACCACCAGCCCCAACCGGACCGGTGACTGGCGCGTGAGCTACCCCGTCTTCCATAACGAGAAGTGCGGCGGGTGCCGCCTCTGCGAGATGGCCTGCCCGGAAGGCTGCGTTACAGGCGATCCCAAGGCCAAGCACTTCGAGTTTGACCCATACTACTGCAAAGGCTGTGGCATCTGCATGGCGGTGTGCCCAGTCAACGACATCGAGATGGCCCAGGAGAATCGCTGATGCGAAAGGTAATGGAGGGCTCCATGGCCGTCGCGGAGGCGGTCAAGGCCTGCAAACCCCATCTCATCTCCGCCTACCCCATCACGCCCCAAACCCACATAGTCGAGTTCCTCGCATCCATGGTTGCAGACGGCCAGCTCAACAGCGAGTTCGTCAACGTGGAGAGCGAGTTCGGCGCCGCATCCGTAGTGTTGGGCGGCAGCGCGGCAGGGGCCCGCGTCTATTCCGCCACCACCTCGCAGGGCCTGCTCCTCATGAACGAGGTGCTCTACAACATCGCTGGCATGCGGCTCCCGGTCGTCATCTGCGCCGTCAACAGGGCGGTCTCCGCTCCAATCAATATCTGGAACGATCAGCAGGACTCGATCTCCGTCCGCGACTCCGGCTGGATTCAGCTGTACGCCGAGAACAACCAAGACGCCATGGACCTGCACGTGCAGGCGTACAGAATCGCCGAAGATCACCGCGTCCTCCTTCCGGTAATGGTGTGCATGGACGGCTTTGTCCTCACCCACACCTTCGAGCCGGTCGAGCTGTTGGACCAGGAGAAGGTGGACAAGTTCCTCCCACCCTACAAGCCGCTCTTCCACCTCACTCCAAAGCAGCCCGTGACCATGGGCATGTTCGCCGGGCCGGACTGCTACATGGAGTTCCGCTACATGATGCAGCAGGCCATGGAGCGATCGGCCGCCGTCATCGAAGAGGTAGCCGAGGAGTTCGCCCGCATCTTCGGGCGCTACACCGGCGGCCTCATCGAACAGTACCAGGTGGAGGACGCGGACACCGTCCTTGTCTCCATGGGCTCATTGGTCGAGACCATCAAGGACGTGGTTGATGCCGAGCGCGCCAACGGCCGGAAAGTGGGCTGCCTGAAGATCCGCGCCTACCGCCCGTTCCCCGCCAAGCAGATCCGGCAGGCGCTCAGCAGAGCCAAGCGGGTGGCCGTGGTGGAAAAGTGCGTCTCCCTCGGTGCCACCTCGCCGGTCGCAGCCGACGTCAAGTCGTGCCTCTACTCCACCACTGGCGGGCCGGAGGTCAGCTCCTTCGTGGTGGGCCTGGGTGGAAGGGACATCCCAACCGATACCATCCGTGCCATCATAGACCAGGTGGAGACCGGGCAGACGGATCTTACCTACATGGACCTTCAGACCGATTGGCTTGAGGAGGAGGTGTCCGCATGAGCGCGCAGGCGACCTTCAGCCCACTTGCCCCAGGGCACGCGGCGTGCACTGGCTGCGGAGAGATATTGGCCGTCCGCCTGGCGCTTGAGGCGGCGGGCCCCAACGTTATAGTAACCTGTGCCACCGGCTGTGTGGAGGTAACAACAACCCGTTACCCGCAGTCTGCGTGGAACATCCCGTTCATTCACTCCCTGTTTGAGAACAGCGCGGCGGTTGCCAGCGGCATTCAGAGGGCCCTTGCGGCCATGGGCCGAGAAGACGAGGCCAAGGTCATCGCCATGGGTGGAGACGGCGGCACCGCCGACATCGGTATTGGGTGCCTCTCCGGCATGCTTGAGCGCGGGGATGATGTGCTCTACCTGTGCTTCGATAACGAGGCCTACATGAACACCGGCGTCCAGCGCAGCGGCCTCACGCCGTTCGACGCCAACACCAGTACCACGCCGGTTGGCAAGGTGTCCTCCGGCAACCAAACGCGGAAGAAGGACATGCCCTGGATCGCCGCGTCGCACGGCGCGCCCTACGTGGCCGTTGCCACCCCCGGTTACCCCCGCGACATCGAGCGCAAGGTCCAGAAGGCGCTCACCTTCAAAGGGCCCAAGTACATCCAGGTGCACTCCCCCTGCCCCCTCGGCTGGCGGTTCCCCTCCGACAAGACCATCGAGGTGGCGAAGATGGCGGCCGAAACCGCTTGCTACCCGATCTTCGAAATCGTCAACGGCGAGCTGACCGGCGTTCGCAAGCTACGCAACCGCAAGCCCGTCACCGAGTACCTGAAGATGCAGGGCCGATTCCGCCATCTCCTCAGGCCGGAGGCCGCCGAGGAGGTGGCGCGCATACAAGCGATCGCAGACGAGAACGCCAAGCGGTACGGGATAGACCTGTAGCTCGGCAGCCGGCCGCGCCCTACATGGCATAGGCAGCACGGGGTCGCAGGGGGTGCCTTGCGGCCCCGTCCCTCGTCTGTGCCACCCCCAAACGAACGCCAACATGTTGGCGCAACAAGCAGACCCCCGGATTCCCGATTCGTCCAGAGGGGTAAAACGAACTCGGGGTGATTGTGTCATGTCGTTCCGACTGGGCAGAGTGGCCGGCTTCGCGATTGACGTCGATCTGTCGTGGTTCCTGATACTGGCTCTGGTGACGTACAGCCTGGCAGCGGGCTATTTCCCCCACTTCTACCCTGAGTTCGGCATCGGCACGAACTGGCTTGTGGCGCTCGTCGCTGCGCTCTTGCTGTTCGCCAGCGTCCTCGCCCATGAGCTGATGCACAGCGTCGTCGCGAGGCGGTACGGCATCGACCTCGAGGGGATAACGCTGTTCATGTTCGGTGGGGTGGCCAAGACCACTGCAGAGCCGCGCACCCCGCAGCAGGAGCTGGCCATAGCGGCTGTGGGCCCGGCAACAAGCCTCCTCATCGGTGCGCTGTTCTGGGCGCTTGGCATGCTCGCCATAGGCGCTCAGGCGGCCCACGCACTCATCGCGCTTCTGGGCTACCTCTCGCTCATCAACATCGCTCTTGCCGCGTTCAACCTCCTGCCTGGCTTTCCACTCGACGGGGGACGCGTGCTGCGTGCCCTCCTGTGGTGGGGTACGCACAGCCTGGAGCGCGCCACCAGGTGGGCATCCTACAGCGGGCAGGCGATCGGCTACGTTCTGATGCTGTCTGGCGTGTTCGGGGTGTTCGGAGGATCGCTGCTGGGAGGGCTGTGGCGCATTTTCATAGGCTGGTTCCTTGTGGGCGCTGCCCAAGCTAGCTACGAGCAGGTGGTGATGCGCAGGGCGCTATCCGGGGTCAGTGTGCGTAGAGCAATGCTGCCGGATATCGCCCCGGTTGGGCGCTCACTCACGGTTCAGGAGCTTGTGGAGGAGTACCTCCTAGCGACCGACATCGGCGCTTTCACTGTCGTTGCGGCCGACGGCACGCCGGAGGGCATAATCACCGTGGACGACGTGCGAGCGGTGCCGCGCGAGGAGTGGGCGAATACCACCGTGGGCGCCATAGCCAAGCCACCCCAGGCCGAAGGCACGATTCAGAGCACCCGCGATGCGTGGGAGGCGCTCATCCGCATGAGCGCGGGGCAGCCGAAGCGACTCCTGGTGGTGAGCGACGGCCACGTTGAGGGCGTGGTGACCCCTGAGAGCATCCTCAGGCTGATGCACCGCAGAATGCAGCTTGGGGTGTGAGGGCTATGCATCGGCTTGGGCGAACTTATGCCGCCTTGCCGAGTCCAGGCCCTCGCCCCAGCTATCGAAGACGTGGCCATATCCCTCCGCCCGCATGAACGCCTCCACCTCCGCCTCCAGCCGCTGCTGCGCCACTCGGTCAGAAAGGGCGCCAGCACCCCATCAACCGGATCTTCGGCCTCAAGCCCCACGGCAGCTCACCCCCCGAACGGCGGCTCGCCGCGCACCGCGTCCAGAACGGCAAGCGCGCCCTCCACGCTGGGCCGCTCTCCCTCAAGCATCAGCCACACGGCTCCCTCCGCGCCGCAGATCCCCCCGCAGCCGATCGCACTCGCGGTCACCCCCGGAGCCAGCAGCTGGATCGCCTCGATCTCGGTCACGATCAGGCCTGTGATCGGCATGAGGCCGAGGTAGCCATCGCCAAGAAGCTCCCCGCCCTGCCCTAGCCGCCGGGACATCTCGAAGATGCTTTCGGGTATGCACTTCTCAAGCCCCACTGGAATCACGATGACGACCCCTCTGGTGACCGCGGTTCCCAGCGTGGCGCCAACCGTGCCGCCCGTGGGATGGCCCATCAGCACGCCAGCTACGCCCTCCTTGTAGTTGAGGGCGTTGGCCCCCTTGATAAGCACATCACCGCGCTGCATGTCTGCCACTGCCTGCGGTACTGTAATTCCCTGCATCTGCTCCCCACGGCGAAGTACTACGTCGGGCATCTTCTCTGCAGCTAGCTTTGGAGGCGTTGCCGGTTTGGACGGAAGGGTAATGCCAGCCACGTACGCCGTGCGGTCTATGCGCCGGCCGATCAGCTCCTCAACTACGTAAGCGTTGGTGGAGCCCCGCCCTATCGCGACGGTTCCGTTGGCAATCGCATGCTTCACCTGCGGCAACGCCACCACGCCCTTGGCGATCAGGCGCTTCGATTCCGCAACCGTTAGTGAAAGGCAGGCTTTGGTGCTCATTGTACCCCCTTGGTGATGGCTTTTCATGGCCGATCTTGCCCAGCAGTTGGCTCCTGAGTTTGCTTCGCCCGCCAGCCGTGCCGTACCTGCCCGCCGTGTAGGTTTTCCGAAGCGTCTGTAGCAGACTGGCGCTGTGGAACCATGGTGGCGGAACCGCGATCTAGTAGGCTGGAGCATTGAGCACCCTTAGCACCCGGACGTTGGGGCGGGAGGCCGACCATATGGATGAGGGGCTGGAACCCCATGAGTTGGCCGAGCGGGCAGTTGAGCATCATCAGCATGCCGCGCTTCACGGAGGAGGACGCGGTGGGGTCATTGCCCCTGCGGTTGCCTCCGCCGTTCTGGCTGTGCTCGCGGCGCTTGGCTCGCTGCTGTCGGGCGACGCCGCAAACGAGGCGCTGCTCCAACAGCTCAAGGCATCCGATACGTGGTCGTACTACCAAGCTACGAGGCTCAAGGACCACGTTTACGACGTCAGCGGGCAGATGCTCAGGGCCCTAGGGGCAGCTCAGGCAACAGGCACCACGCCGGCCAAGCACGTTGCGGACAGTTTCCTTCGCAAAACGCGCCGCTATGTGGCCGAGGAGAACACTCTTCAGAGTGAAGCCCGCCGCGCCGAGGCCGAGAGCCGTTTGCATCTAAGCAAGCACCGCCACTTCGCCTTTGGCGTGCTTCCAAGTGGGCATCGTACTGGCGTCGATCACGATACTGGTGCGCTACAGGTGGCTTCTCGCGATGAGTATGCTTGCTGGCGCCGTTGGCATCGTTTTCATGGCGCTGGGGATCCTCGGCTAGCTGGCAGCGCACCTAGAAGGGCGCCCAGCTGCCGGAACTCCGCCACGTACTGCGAAAGAGGGTACGCGTTCCGGGCGACGTAGCTCGGGTGATACAGGGGGTAGTAGGTCAGGCCGTTCAGCAGCTGCGGCCGGCTGCGGCACGCGGCTATGGACCGTCCGAGCAGGAAGCGCGTGGCAAGCTCCCCGAGGGGAATCACCACCTGCGGCTTTACCAGTTCCAACTCGCACATGAGGAAGCGCCCACATGCGGATATCTCGGTGGAGAGCGGCTTGCGATTCCGGCCCATCTGATCGCGAGGGTTGCAGCGCACGAGGTTGGTTACGTACGCGTTGACCGTCACGGACAGGCCGATGATATCCATCATCTGGGCCAGAATGCCGCCCGAGCGGTCGCCCACAAATGGAACGCCGGAGCGGTCTGCGCCGAAACGACCCGGGGCCTCTCCCACAAACATCGCCAACGGGCTCAGCACGCCGATGCCCGGCACGCGCCTGCGCTCCGGCGGCATCGTTGGGCAAGCTCGGCACGCCAACACGCGGTCGCGCAGCGCTCGCGCATCCGGACAGCAAGCCTGCAAGTCGCTAAGCCCCTCTGTACTCCCGCTCGAACTCCGCAACCATGTCCTCCAGCACCCGCATGCCCGACCTCCAGAACTCCGGGTCGCGGATCTCTATGCCAACGCGGGCCATCAGGTCCCGGGGGCTAAGGCTGCCACCAAGCCTAAGCAGCTCTAGGTACTTCTCCGCGAACGGGGCGCCCCCGGCCATATAACGGCTGAACAGGCCGAATACCAGCAGCTCGCCGAAGGAGTAGGCATACACGTAGAACGGCGAGGCCACGAAATGGCTGATGTACATCCACCACAGGCGATGGTCCTCGCCCAGCGTCAGCGAATCGCCGAACATGGCCTGGAGCCGCCGCTGCCACATCTGGCCCACCGCCTCGCTTGTGAGCTCCCCTTGGGTGCGACGAGCCTGATGCAGGTCCTGTTCAAAACGGTACATGGCGGCCTGGCGGAAGATGGTTGAGAAGCTACCTTCGATCTTCTCTGCGTACAGGGCCAGGCGGTCCTCCCTATCGGACGTTCGCCGCAGCCTCTCGAACACCAGCATTTCGGCGAAGGTGCTGGCCAGCTCCGCGATGGGAAGGGTGCCGTGGAAGTTGAGCAGCGTTTGCTCGCGCGACAGGTACGAGTGAACCCCGTGCCCGAGCTCATGGGCAAGAGTCATCACGTCGTCTATGCGGTTCAGGTAGTTGAGAAAGACGTAGGGGTGCAGGTCCGGCGTCACGTAGTCACAGAAGGCGCCGCCGCGCTTGCCCTTGCGCGGCTCCGCATCGATCCACCGGTTGGAGAAGAACGCCTCAGCCGCCGCGCGCATTGTCGGCGAGAACCGCTCGAACGCATCTAGAACGATCTCCTTGGCCTCCGGGAACGGCACCATCCTTTGGCTCTGGAAAAGCGGTGCGTACCTGTCGTAGTGGGTGAGCTCCGGCAGGCCCAGGATCTCCCGCTTGAGCTGGTAGTAACGCGCCACCAGCGGGTAGCCCTCCTCGCAGGTGCGCACAACCACCTCCACTGTGGCATCGTCCAGCTCGTTGGCCAGGTGGCGCGACGCCTCCGGTCTGGAATAGCGGCGCAGCCTGTCGTCCGTCGCCTTGTCCTGCACCAGCGTGTTGAAGACGAACGTGAGCAGCCTCTCATTGGCCTTCAGTCCCGCGGTCAGGCCTGCTGCTGCGGCTCGTCGCACCTCGCGGTCCGGCGACCGCATGAGCGCCAGCACCTCCGGTTCAGTAAGCTGCTCCACCTTTCCACCGTACTCCACCTGGAAGACGATGTTGGAGACCGACTCCTCGAAGAGCCGCACGAACGCCCTTGCGCCGGTTGTGGCCTTCTCCTCGAGCACGCGCTCCTCGGGCTCGCTCAATCGATGCTCGCGGAAGGCGCGGTGGGTCTGCACGTAGTGCCTGTAGTTGTCCAGCAGTGGGTCCGCCAGAACCGGCGCTATGATGGCATCATCGACCTCCATCAGCTCCAGCTCGAACGGCAGGAGATGGATCGCGACCTGGGTTCCCCACTCCATCACCTGTTGCAGCAGCGCGCCCCGAGCCGGGTCGCTGGTGTCCGCGGCAAAGCTGAGCGATGCGAAGTTGTGGGGCTTGCTCTCCTCCTGCAGAATGGCCTCGTACTCGCGCAGCGCAGAGAGCAAGTGGTTCGCAGTAAGGGAGGGCGTGTTGATGGTGCCTCTGTACTCCTTCTCGAACCACTCGGCGCGAGCCAAGATGGTGGCCATCGTTTGCGAGATCCGTGTATCATCGATGCCGCTGAACAGATCGGACAGGTCCCACCGAACCGGCGCTGTATCAAGCACCTCGCTGATCCTCCTTGCTGACGGTTGGGTTGCCCAGCCGGCAACTGCCCTGGGCGCGCAAAGACATTGTACAGCAACAAGCAGGAAGATCCAAACCGCTGTGGCCGGGCTGGTGTGGCCAGTGTGCTCGCAGCACGTTCGGCGGGCTGCCCTCACCCCTACGCCTAGTATGATGGAGGAGGCGCTTCCCCTGACCTCGGCTTCGCTGCCCTTGTATGATGGACTAGACGGTTGCCCTCACCCCGGCTGCGCCACCCCTCTCCCGCCTACGGGGAGAGGGGAGCTGGGAGGAGGGTGTGAGGTGTGGTTGGTTGTGTAAGCTACTGGGACGCCGGAGGCTCCCCCTCTCCCCAAGCTTGTGCCGTGGGAGGGGGGGTTGGGGCGTGAGGGGAAGTGGCCTACGGGTTGCCGTCACCCCTACCCTTTCCATCTACACCCATCGCTGCTCTCAGCCACCCTCCTCCCAGCGACCTCCGGCCCATATACACCTTCCATTCCCTGACCACTCGGCAAGATGCGGTTGCCTTGGCCTAACTGACAGATGCATTCACTCTCTTGTTAGCTGCCGGCGGGCGCTTTGTGTGGTATAATGCCGGCGGAGGCACGGCAGCCCATGTTCCGCCCCAGGCCCATTTCCGGGTTCACCCTTATTGAGCTGCTTACGGCGATTGCCATCATATCAACATTGGCGGCCATGCTTTTGCCCGTGCTGTGGCGGGCACGCGAGCGATCCAACGCCTGCCGCTGCCTCAGCAACGAAAGCCAGCTCGGCAAGGCGATGCTCATCTACGTCCACGACTGGGATGACACCTATCCATCCGCTTGGTTCGATAACCTTGGCGGCGGCGACCCCTACAACTGGAAGCTCCTCCTCCTGAGCTACTTGTCCACCCCAGATGTGTTTCGCTGCCCCACCAACCCCGTCGCCGATTCGCGCTTTGATCAGCCTGCCGGCCGTGGCGTCCGCATCTCCCTGTGCTACGTCGCCAACCGCTCCACCATTCCCGAGTTCATGCTCGATGGGTCGCGGGTTACCTCCGCCGCCGACCTCACGGAGCCCGCCGATACCATCATGATCCTCGAAAACCGCACCCGCTGGGCGGATCAGGGGGTGTGGGCGGTGGATCAGCGCGGCGATGATGTGCTTCCGCCTGAGGGCTACTCTCAACCCGAGACCATGGGGCCGTTCAACTCACACTCTGGCCTTGTCAACATCGTGTTCATGGACGGTCACGCCAGGGCGTTGCCCTTAGCCCACACTCTCACCCCAAAGGAGATGTGGAGGGACAACCTGAGGGACCCAGCAACCGTCTACAACCAAGAGTGGTGCACGGCGGCCGCCTCCCGCCTTGCGGCGGAGTATGCGACGCGTTAGCGGCACCGCCGTCCATGCCTTCCGATCGGAGCGTAACCCGATGGTGATCAGTATGGGGCCATCGCCCCGTCCGCGCGCCGTGTCAACCCCCCGCAACCGCGATCCTTTGCGCGCACTCCCGCTCTCCATCGCATTGTTGACGTGCCTATGCCCCTCAAGTGCCCGATGCCAAACAAGCTCCGCGGCGTCCATAGCCGTCTCGCCATCCCGCCCGCTGGTAACCAAGGGCACTTCCGTACAGATGTCGGCCGTGGTCCGAGACGGCGCCGGCCAGGTGATACCAGGAGCGCAGGTAAGCTGGAAGGTTACGGCCGGCAGCGGGTCGGCGTCCATCACGCCTGGCGGGCTTCTCACCGGCACGGCCATTGGCGACTGCGACGTGACCGCCACCTCCGGCGGCGCGTCCGCCACCGTTCGCGCCAGCGTGCTCCCCACCAGCGACCACGTCATCGCATCGCTTCCGCCGGTAGTTGCCAAGCCAGGCACGTCGCCTTACGTGCACGTTATCCTCTCGTCCACATCAGGAGCCACATCCGGTACCGCCACCATCAAGGTTGTGGCGGTCTCGCCCGCGGGCGCCCCGCTGCCCACGTTCGGGCAGGCGATGGCCGGGGCTGCGGCTGCCGGTGGCACCGTTATGGCGGAGGACGCCGGCCTCGGGGCGGTGCGGCTGCAGGTACAGTGCCCGAACGGGATCAACGGGCCGGGCATACTCGCCAGCGTGCCGTTGGTGTTCCCAAAGCTCTCTGCAGACAGCACCTACCGCCTCGAGCTCTCCGGCGTAAGCCTGATCACGCCATCTGGCACTAGCCTGCCGATCGTGACGCAGAACGGATCGCTCAAGGTGTTGGTGGGAAGCTCCGGTCCAGTAGCCACGATCCAGGTCACGCCATCCAACCGCACCATGGCCGTTGGTGAAACCGCCTCCCTCGCCGCCGCCCTGCTGGACGGCGCGGGCAACGAGGTGCAGGGCGTGGCAGTGCAGTGGTCCGTAGTGGAGGGCGCCGGCTGCGGCACGGTCTCCTCCAACGGGCTAGTGACGGCCACGGAGGAGGGCACGATGCGGGTCCGCGCCGCCGCGGGCCAGGCCGTCGGCGATGCGGTCATCACGGTGGTGGCCGCCGGAGCGGGTGGCGTCACAACCGTCCTATCAACCCCCCTAATGGACGGAACGCCGGGCGCCACCGTCGCCGTGCCCGTAATGGTAACGGACGTGCAGGGACTGGCGGGCGCGGATGTTACGCTTGAGTTCGACCAGGTGACGCCAGATTGGGCCCCGCTGCCGTACGTACAGGGCGTTGAGCTTGGCCCCATGGCCGGGGGCAGCTTCCTAGCCATCAACAAAGACCAGCCGGGCAAGGTGAGCATGGCTGTTATGGGCAGCAGGGACATGCAGGGGCCCGGCGTACTCTTCGAAGTGTCGTTGGTGCTCCCAACGGACGCCCCCGGCGGCGCCGTGTATCGGCTGCAGATCGCCAAGCAGTACCTCACCGATGCCATCGGCAACAAGATCCCAAGCGCATCTCTGGACGGCGCCATTCAGCTTCCCGCGGACCAGATGCCGCCCACGGCCAGGATCAGCGGCGTGTCCCCAGGCCAAGTGGTGCGCGGCACGATAATCGTCCTCGCCGATGCTTCGGACGACTCCGGCATTGCGCGGGTGGATCTCATGGTTGACGGCTTCTCCGTGGCGTCCGCGCCTGCTGCGTCCGCGAGCCTTGCGTGGGATACCACCACCGTGGCGGACGGCGCACATACGCTGCAGGTGCGCGCAGTGGACGGCACCGGCAACTCCGCGCTATCCCCGGCCGTCGTCGTTACGGTGGATAACAGTCCGCCAACCGCCGCCATCACATCACCAGGCTCCGGCAACCTTCTGCACGGGTCCGTTGCCCTCCGCGGCACAGCAGCCGATCTGTCGCTTCGGTCGTTCACCGTGGAGTACGGCGCCGGTAGCCCGCCTAGCAGCTTCCGGTCGGTGGCGCCGCCCGGTGCCGCGTCGGTGCGGGACGGGCTGTTGGCCACCGTGGACACATCGACGCTGCCGGATGGCCCCGGCACGTTCAGGCTTACGGTGACCGACTCCGTAGGCAACACTGCTACCGCCACGGTGCCGGTCCGCATTGATAACACCCCGCCATCCATTGCAATGGCCGCACCTACGGACGGTGCGATCCTACGCGACGAGCTGTGGGCCTCCGCCAACGTGACGGATGCCAACGGCGTGGCCGTTGTTCAGCTTTCGGTCGATGGTGGCCAGCCAACCACCGTTTTGCAACCGCCCTACCGGATCTGGTTGAACACCCGCACCCTTGCGGATGGGCCGCACCACCTCACCGTGTACGCTACCGACTCGGCCGGCAACGCCGCCACGCTGAATACGGCCTTCGTGGTGGATAACACCCCACCGGACGTGCAACTGTCGTTGCCCCAAACGCCGGTGGGCGGCGCCGTAACCGTGGCCGGCTCCGTGTCGGACGCCAACCTGGACGGGTACTGGCTGGAGTACGGCAAAGGCGCCAACCCGCTCTCGTGGACCAGGGTGGCGAGCGTCCAAGGCGGTCCAGCCGGCAGTCTGGGGGTGTGGGACACATCCTCGCTGGACGACGGCCTCTACACGCTTCGGGTTGTGGCTGAGGACAAGGCAGGCAACGCATCGCAGGCGGTGGCGCGCGTTACGCTGGACAACACCCCGCCAGCGGTGCTGGTTCGTTCACCAGCGCAGGGCAGCTTGGCCTCCGGCACCATCGCCATAGATGTGGAGTCGGCGGACGCGTCTGGGGTGGCAGCGGTGCGCCTGGTGGTGGGCGGCCTCATCAAGCAGGAGGTTCCCGCAACATCGCCAACGTGCAGGTTCACGTTCGACACAACCACGCTGCCAGACGGCCAGGCCACCTTGCAGCTGCAGGCCAAAGACGTGGCCGGCAACATCGGCGCCGCGGACCTGAGCCTGCGTATTGACAACACGCCACCAGCGCTCGCCGTGACCTCCCCGCAGCCCGGCGCAGGCGTTGTGGGGCTGGTGAACGTTATTGGCGCGGCGCAAGACCCATCCGGCTTGTCGGAATGGGAGGTGGAGTTTGGCGTAGGCGGTTCGCCGCAGCAGTGGCAAACGGTGGCATCGTCTTCGGCTGCATCAGCCAACGGCACGCTTGCGGTTTGGGATGCCTCCCACCTGCAGCCCGGGCCGTACGTGCTAAGGCTAAGCGCCACGGACCTGGCTGGCAACCGATCGCAGCTCTTGGTGCCGGTGGTGGTGAGGCCCCAGCACACCGGCGACGTAACCGGCGATGGCACCGTGGGCATTGCAGACGCCCTGCTGGTGCTGAGGATGGTGCTGGGTGTGGTCCCGCCCACGCCCGAACTGCTGGCTGCCGGGGATGTGGCGCCGATGGCGTCGCCAGCGTGGCTGTCCGGTGACGGGCGGGTAGGTATTGCAGACGTGATCCAACTCCTTCGCCTGGCGCTGGGGATGTAGCGCTCCATACGGCCATTGCGCGGCGGCTGCAGTGGCAGGCAAGCCCATCCTTCCGCGTCGGGTGAGGGGCCGGGAGTAGGCAACAGCGCGCCCTCTCGTCCACCGCCCCACGTTCCGCCCGACCCTCCTGCCATTTCCGCCCAGTCCCTTCGGTGGACGCATGCCGGCTGGCACGTCCACCCCTATCATGCGAGGTGACAGCTCTCGCGCAACGTCGGAGACGCCGGGCGAAACCCGAGGCATATCCACGGAGCGGGGAAGCCCGACTCGCCGCCCAAGAAGCACTCATCGAAGTCGGAGTGGATGGTCTGCGCGCGAACCGCAGCGCAGGCGGCAAGCAGTAGGCCAAGGACGAGGATACCTCGCATTCCATCGCCCTCTTGGGAGTAGTGGTGTTACGGAGCCTATCTAGAGCGGCGCGCAGATGCCGCCTCCCATCCCGCATGCAAGAAGCGTGTCTTGCCGCCCGGACTCAGTGGCCCACCGGTCCCCGCCATGTAGCGGGTTTGGCCACGATGCCGAAAGGTAACCGTGGACTGGAGGTGAAACGCTCGGGTGAGTGCCATGCGCGCCCCGTGCTCCACGGCATGGGGCGGCTGGCGGAGGGAGGGTCTTATGGAAGCCAAGCGTAACGCCTTCACACTCATCGAGCTGCTGGTTGTGATCGCCATCATCGCAATCCTCGCGGCGATCTTGTTCCCGGTGTTCGCCAGGGCCCGCGAGAAGGCCAGGCAGACCACCTGCGCCGCTCACCAGAAGCAGTTTGCGGCCGCGTATCTCGCCTACGCGCAGGAGTACGATGACACCGTGCCCCCGTGGACCAACGCCAAGGGGATGTACCTGGCCGACTTCCTCATGCCTTACACCCGTACCAAGCAGATGTACGTGTGCCCATCCGATGATGGGCGCCTCGGGCTCAGCGGCCAGCTGATCGACAAGGTTCAGTACAGCTTCTGGCGCAACTCATACCTGGACCGGTGGAGCGGATACCTCCCCAACGATCCCATCAGCCTGTCCGAGATACCCAGCCCCGCCACCACCGTCTTCATCTGCGATGGCCCCACCAACTACGGCAACCACACCTGGGGCCTGAACCCAAGCAACCCCCTCCAAAAGCAGTGGCCGGACTACCGCTTTGGCGACACGCGCCACGGCGGCGGGGGCAACTATGCCTTCGTTGATGGGCACGTGAGGTGGCTCAAGCCCGATCAGGTGAAGACCACCCGCACGGACAGCGACACGGACACGGAGCCCAAATGGACCAGCCCCGCCCACCCCAAGCTGCCCCGCAACGACGGCACCAACCCGTGGTTCAGGCCCTGAGCCCGGGCTCTGGGGCAGGCTGCATCTCGCCCACGCGGTTGGAGGTGCCTGTCGGGCGGCAACGGCGCCTCAACGCGCGAAGCCGTCTTTGCACGAAGAGGCTGTTAGGCAGGGCTGGTAGTTGCCCTCACCCTTGCCCCTTGTGTGATTGAGGAGGCGGTTGGGCAAGGCTGATAGTTGCCCTCAGCCTGGCTCCACCCCCCTTGTATGATGGAAGAGGCGGTTGCGAGTCGCCCTCACCCCGGCTTCGCCCCCCTCGCCCACTTACGGGGAGAGGGGGGGTGGGAGGAGTGTGTGAGGTGCGGCTGCGTCGCCTAAGCCCCTGAGGCGCGGGAGGCTCCCTCTCTCCCAGCAAGCCGCCGCTGGGAGAGAGGGGCCTGATGTGAGTACAGCTCGCCCTACTTCCCCATTCTGCGGAGGGCCTGCAGGCTGCGGCGGGGGATCTCAAACCCCATGCCGTCTCGGCTGCCCTCCTCCACCACATACCATTCCGTGCCCTGCGTCTCCTCGCACAGCTGGAAGATCGTAGGCCAGTCCGCCGTGCCCTCGCCGATGACGGAGTCCGGCGGCCCACCGTAATCCTTCAGGTGCACCGACTTGGCGCGCCCCGGGAACTTGCGCAGCGTGCCAATGGGGTCGCCGCCACCCATCGCGCAGTTGCCGATGTCCATCTGCATGATGACCTCGGGGCGTGTGTTGCTGAACAGGGTGTCCCATGCAACCTCGCCATCCACCTTGGCGAAGTCAAAGCCGTGGGCATGGTAGCCGGCGAACATGCCGAGAGGGTGGAGCTTCTCGGCCGCATCGTTCAGGATCTTCGCCAGCTCCATAATGGTATCACGCCTGGCCATGCGCTGAGAGTCGGCGGCGATGATGAGGAAGCGATTGCCCAGCGTTTGGTTCAGCTCGATGGTGCGAGCCAGGTTATCCCCCAGCAGCGCACCGGTGGTCAGGTGGATGCCACAGCACACGAGGCCGTTATCGTCGTACATCTTGCGGATCTCTTTGGCAGGGTGGCCCATCCATTCCAGGGCCTCGCCGCTGTAGCCCCAAGGCTCAGCGCCAGCGTAGCCCGCCTCTGCGGTGGCCCTAAGCGCTGCGGGCAAGCTCTTCTCGCATTCCCCACGCACGGAGAACAACTGCAATCCGATAGGGATCTTTGCCATTTGAATACTCCTGGAACGGAACGGACTCTGGAACGAACCAACGGTACGATGGACCAATGAGCCTGGCATCAGGCTTGGCCTATCAGGTTCCTCGCACGGGGTCGCCACCGTGCTAGATGGCTTTCGAGCTAACCAATCTGCCAGTGGACGTTGTTCACCGGCTCAAGCTTGCCGGTGTCTGCAGAGCGCACCCCTGCGTCCAGCATCGCCATGGCGTCTAGGTTAAGCGGTATGTCCAGCGTTGGGTGTGGCGGCTCGCCCGTGTCCAAGTGGTGAACCCACTCCTGGGCGATATCCTGTCGGCCCTCCGGCAGCGGGTTCGTCTCGTGAATGGTGGTTTTCCCGCCCTTCTCTTCGCGCACCACCGGCCTGCCATCGTGCGTCTCAACAACGAGTGTGCCCTCGGTTCCATAGATGATCGGGCCGCCGCCAACGCCGTGGCTCCACGTGGTCCAGGTGCCCTCAAACAGGCCCATGGCGGAGCGAAAACGCACAATCATCGCGCCGTTGTCATCGGTATCGCCAAACGGGCTGTTGAGGTTGGCGCGCATGCCCACTGCGGCCACTGCTGGCTCGCCAATCAACCAGCGTGCCACCATGCATCCATAACAGCAGAAGTCTCGCATGGCGCCGCCGCCCGCCGCCTCCAGATGCCACCATACAGCACCAAGCTCGGTGGCAGATAGGGGGGCTGCCTCGTCCGCAACGCCCTCATGTTTGGCCCCAGCCCCCAGCGGTCCGGTGTGGCCCAGTCGCGCCTTCACCTCCAGCACGCGACCTATGGCTCCAGCATCCACCAGCTCCTTCGCCTTGCGGGCCGCTGGGTTCCAGGTCATGGGCCAGTTCACAAGCATCTTGGTGCCAGCAGCCTGGACAGATCTGACCATGGCCAGCGCATCCGACATGCTGCGCGCCATCGGCTTCTCCACGCACACGTGGACGCCAGCCATGGCGCACGCGTCCACCACCGCGGGATGCTGTGCGTTCTCGGAGGTGCAGATGGCGATATCAAGCTGCTCCTTCTCCAGCATCTCCTGGTAAGAGCCGTACGCCTTGGGCAGGCCCAGGTCTCGCAAGGCGTGCTCCAGGTTCCATGCGCGCGTGTACGGCCCCTTGCGCAACTCCGGCCGTGCTGGCGGGGTATCCGCACCAGCAACCAACGTAACCCGCGGGTGTTTGGCGAACAGCGCCAGCACGTTGTTGATGTGCATGTGCGCAAAGCCGATAACTCCCACGCGGTACTGCTTGCTCATATTCCCTCCTGTTGCAGTGAGCTAATCCCAGACCCGGAAAGGATGCGAGGAAGGGGGGACAGTCTGCTCGTCAACTCCTATTGCCAGGCATTGCCCACACGGATGCTCACTCCACCCGGACCTCGCGGGCCTCGGCGGCGGACTTGTAGAGCGCATCTAGGGTACGCATTACGTTCAGCACCTCTTCGCGCCTAACCAGGAGCTCCTCCTCGCCCCCAATCACCTTGATGAGATGCGCCGCCTCCCGATAGTGGCCCGTGAACCAGCCGTGCGGCTCATCCGGCACCTGTATCTCCATGTTGGCCTGATAGCTGCCGGCGTTGAGAACCAACGTGAGCGGCTCAAGCGTAAGGCCTGCATCCGTGCCCAGAATCATAGTGCCGCTTGTGTTTGTCGGAATGTTGGCAGCCCAGCTTGTTTTGAGCTGGATGGTTATGCCACCCGCCAGCCGGATGAAGCCAGCGGCCATGTCCTCCACGTCGAAGTCGCGCCAGTTGTAGGGCCTGCGTGTTAGCACGCCTTCAAAGGCGCCGCTCTCCGCGTCTGAGGTGATGACCGCTTCGTCGCGGTTGCCGATCTTGGTGTATGTGGCCCCGCTAACGGCCTCCACCTTGGGGTTGCCCATAAGCCAGTACAGCATATCGATTGCGTGAACGCCGAGGTCCAGCACCGGTCCACCCACTGAGTGCTGCTTGATGTGGAACTGGCCCCACTTGGGGATGCCGCGCCTTCGCATGCTGGTGGTCTCCGCGAAGTAGATCTCGCCCAGCTTGCCGGCGTCGATCATCTCCTTGGCGGCGCGAGCGCGGTGCATGAAACGAGCGCTCTGACCGATCATGAGGTGCCGCCCGGCCGCATTGGCGGCCTCGTACATCTCCACCGCCTCTTCATGCGAAGCCGCCGCTGGCTTTTCGCACAGCACGTGTGCGCCTGCCTTCAAGGCCGCCACGCTCTGCTCCTTGTGATACGCATTGGGCGTGCTCACAACCACCACATCCAGTGGCACATCCTCAAGCATCTTGCGCCAATCGCCATAGGCGTGCGGAATCCCCTCGCGCTGCGCCACAAGCTTGGCGCGATCCTCGAGGATGTCGGCAACGGCGACGATTTCGGCGTTCTCGGCCTGAGCCTTCCAGGCGGGTATATGAGCCTGGGTGGCGATCATGCCGGTGCCAATGAACCCAACTCTCAGCTTGGCCATTGGTACATCCCTCCCCCCAGCGCCGCTGGGAGTGCCCGTTCGGTGGATCGTGCGGTCTCCCGCACCAAAATGCCCTTTCTCCACCCGAGGGGCGGCCTCCCGCAACCCGATCGGCGACGATGTGGCCTTTCTGCACGGCCGCGGCGGGTGTCACCGTTAGCTCTTTGGGCGCGATGTGAGTAGTCCCAGCCGCCATGGGATCTCGCCGTACGATATACCGGCTTTCTGGGCGTTCAGCACGCCCTGAATGAGAAATCGCAGATCGAGTGGATCAACGGTGAGCGTTTCGTCGTAGCTGTCTCGCAGGAGCTCACCGTGGCTTATGTTATCGGCCCAGGGCTGGGGCGGCTGCGTCACGTTGGCGGCGCCGGCGAACGGGGCGTCCTCGGTGTCCGCCAGTGGGAGCCATCTCCCATCCAGGCGCTCTGCCACGTAGGCCTTGTAGTAGCGGCGGCCATCCTTGCCCTGAGCCTCCACCACGGTGAGGTATCGGTTCTGCCCCTTCAGGTGGTACGTGTGGCTGGCCTCGAATATGTCCGCCTGAAGCGCAAGCTCCAGGTGCCCAAAGCCGTTCGGGAACTGATTCAGCGGCGTCCACATCCGCCACATCCGCCCGTCCAGCGACGTGAAGAACAGGTACGCTCGCTCCTGGTCGCATATCACCCAGAAGTCGATCCAGCCCTTCACCCCCTCTGGGTCGTCCTTGGGGAAGAAGAGCTGGGCCTTGGACCACGACTCCGGCTTGCTGATATCGCTTGTGGTGGAGTACGCGGGCTGAAGCTGGAGCTTGCGACCAGGCTCGGCCACCTGGTAGACGAGGTACCACTTGCGCTGGGGCCGGAAGTAGAACACCTGGGGCGCGCAGAAGTAGCCGTCGCGGCACTTGAAGATGTGCCTTGGCGACTTGTCGGCGTCGCCCCAGTCCGCAAAGCTCACGTACTCTATCTGGTGCGTGCGAACTTTGCTTCGGATGGTTGTGAACACGTGCCACCGGCCTCCGTAGCGGACAACCGTTGGGTCCTTCACAGATACGCAAGGGTCCTCTGGCCTGTTTGCCGGTGACAGAAGCGGCGGGGAGAGGGACCACGCAAACGGAGCGCTGGGAGGCTGCTGCGCGCTGGCGGCGCAGGCGAGAAACGTGGCGGAGAGCGCCATGCAGAGATCGATGCGGCAGAAGCGGTTCACGACTCACCTCCGGTTGGTCGACATATGCGCTAGGATACGGGCGCCGTTGGGTTGCAAAGTAGCTGCCCCCACCCCGTGCTCTCTCGCCGGGCAAGCTCAGGGAGGAGATACCTCCCGCGCCTCACATGCTCCTCCCACATCCCCTCTCCCCGTAAGTGGGAGAGGGGCGGCGAAGCCGGGGTGAGGGCAAGCTGCAGGCTAGTGGTGAAGGCAACGCCCAGTTCGCTTCCCCCCACCCCCCGGCCCCCCCCCC
>Ga0078972_1002102_pt3 | contig 35368 bp, 22 predicted proteins | sample YelNatPaOPGAMG01_FD_67568 | JGI IMG/M metagenome (GOLD analysis project Ga0078972, IMG submission 67568) | Hot spring thermophilic microbial communities from Obsidian Pool, Yellowstone National Park, USA - OP-RAMG-01 (SPADES assembly) (version 2) | ecosystem: Environmental > Aquatic > Thermal...
TTGCCAGTTCGTCGCTGACATAATTTTCGTAATGCGAAATACCAGTCGAAACCACGCCATCCTTTGAAAGGATTTTTCTAATCTCCGTAAAAAATTCCCGCGTATATAAACGGTTAATCTGTGCGTTTACAGGGTCAGGAACATCTATAATAACCACATCATAAATGTTTGTGGTTTCCCTTATAAATCTGCGTCCGTCGCTGTTTATAATATTTACGTTTGGTGAAACAACATTTTCCTTAAAATATTCTTTCGCAATGGTAAGGATTAACGGGTCTAATTCGACATAATCGATTTTTACATCGCCATATTTCAATATCTCCCTTATTGTCCCGGCGTATCCGCCAGAAATAAGCAACACATTTTTTGCATCGGGCTTTTGGGACATGGCAAAATGGACAGTTTCTTCAGCCTGCTGGACATTGCCCGACGGACTAAGCGGGACACCACTTTCGATAATGTTTAACTGCCCGCCGAATTTTGTCAGAACAATTCTTCCGTATGGCGAATTGCCATTAAAAATAACCTCTTGTTCCTGAAATTGTCTTTCCGTGAGACGCAAATCAATATCCTCGCGGAGATTTAATACAACAAAGACACCTGACAGCGAACCAAATATTGCGGCAAGTAGTTTTTGTTTTAAGACAACTGAGATTAAAATGCCGCAGATAAGATTTAAAACCCCAAGAATTGCCGAAATCTGAACATGATTAAACAGCCAGACAAGCAGAGCGCTGAAAAACAAGCCCCCAATAATACTGCCGATTGAATCAGCTATATAAACCTTTCCTATTGATCGGTTTGTGGACATTGCCGAACATGCAATAACAAGATAAAACCCCGATAACATGCAAAACGGCAGCAGTACCGCAAAACTGAAAACAACTGAACCGGTTATCCCGACTGCTGAACCGCGGATAAATACCACATCCCTCAAAACACGTATTGCAGCAATTTCAATCAACGGAACAAAAGCGATTATCAAGTGTAAAACGGGGAGAATTTTAACAGGGGAATGATACTTTTTGAACAGATTTCCGATATACGCCCCAAGTCCGCTTATTAACAGCCAGTTCCCAAGTACAATGCCGATGTAAATCTCATTACCGCTGAATGCCGACAAAAATTCACGGATTAAAATAAACTGAGTCGTGATTGCTGTAATTCCAATAATCCCGGCGCATATCAATACTATGATATCAGTTCTGTCACTATTTATGATTCTGTTGATCATAAAAGTCCCTGAGCTACAAAACCTCTTTGTCCAGCTCCGACTCCAATTATTACTGAACTACACGATAAAACTTACGCTGATAATTCAAATCATTATCAATTATCTCAAAAGTCCCGGACATATTAAACAGATTTGTCATATAATTCCAGTTAATCAGGTCGTAAGAATACTGGATAACAAAGTTCAACCCAGCCTCGCCGTTTATTTTTAGTTTAAACTCTCGGTTTTGGGACAAAGTAGCGCCTGATATCTTGGGGGAAGAATCAGGTTTAATTGCGAGAACAATATTCCCTGATGAACCATTAAACCCGTCAACAGCGATAAAATAAGTCGTGTTTGCAATAGCGTTAAAAGTAAGCCAACTCGTTCTGATTCCAAGCTGGGCGTCATCGTTATAAGCCACCGGGTTCAGGTTGTTGATAGATGAACCCGTGTAGATTGCCAGCAGGGTATCGAAATCGCTGCCAATAGTCGTAACAGTAAATTTCCCGGAGACCGGAGCAATCCACCTCCACCACACAGATTTCCCGCCCAAATTTCCGCAGTGATATGGCTCGTTTGGTTCGCGGGTGGCTCCGTAATTCACACCGCCTGTATTCACGGTTAAACCGGTAATTGTAATTGCGTTTGTAAAGTTATCGTTTGCCGGTGGCGGGATTATTTTGTTTACAATCAAAGTGGCTGGTTCACTGTAAACAATTCCATATATATTTGACACAGAGACAGAATAGATGCCGGCTTGGTTAGTCGCAACCCTGACCAGTGGTAGTGTAGCAGAAGTGGCTCCGGCAATCGGAATTGAATTAAAATACCATTGATAATAAAGCGGCTGAGCTCCGTCTGCCACAACACTCATGACAACATTTTCGCCTTCATTAACAACGAGACTTACTGGATTAGTCAGAATCGAAGGCGGTTTCTGTTCGGTAATTGTCTCCACGCTGTAATCATCGAAAATCATCATGTTATCCCCGGACATTACATCCTGCCAAAGCCAGCACGCATCAATGTCGCCAAGGTCAAGTTTTGAACCTTTAGTTGTAATTGCCTTTCCTTCGATTATCGGAACGTTTCCCAGATACGCAGCCCATGTGTTCGAGGCAAAATTCATTAGAATAGTTACCGTGTATATAGTGTCATTTTCATGATTCATACCGGCTGATTGCATCCCCTGTCCATCGTCCAAAGCATAATAAACTCCCATTGTATAATTATCAAAATAAATCGAGAACAACGGTTCTTGTTCAGAGTTGTAAACTGACCAGCCGAAAGTGTCGTAATAATCATCTGTGGAATCCTTAATGCTCATAAGCGCGGAGAATACGATTATAGAATTAGTCTGTGGGGTAATATTCAATGGACGCCACAGAAAAACAGAACCACTCGAACCATAGTTAGGACTATAACCGATATAGGCTTGCTGGTCTTTATTTGGAAAACGGTTTGCCAGTATTCCATTTCCGCCACTGAAATTACACTGCCATCCGCCAATACCGGCAACTTGGCGTCCAACCGTAAATCCCTCCCCGGTAGTAAAACCAGTAAAATAATTCTGAGTGGATGAATAATTTTGGGCGATTTTTAGTTTTATCGTTCCGGAAGCGCCGTTATAACCGTCAACGGCAATATGATAAGTTGTTCCCGCCACTGCTTTGAAATACACTTTTGCACTAAGGCTACCATCAAGTGAGTCATCGCTCCCTGCAATCGCTGTTAACTGGCTTAATGTATTGCCAGTATAAACACCAAGTATTGTATCAAACGAACTGCCTTTAGTAGATATCATCACATAACCATCTTTTGGCGCAGTCCATGACCACCAGACAGATTTTTTTGCATCATAACCTGCATGAGCAGGCTCCGAAGCCTGAGCAGTGGCGCCGTAGTTCTGCCCATCTGCTGTCACAATGACTCCGGTTAATGCAATCCGGTTTTCAAAATTGTCGTTTGCGGGTGGTGGTACAGGCTTAATCGTGAGAATTATTGTCCCCTGCTCTGCCGCCGTACTAGTTTGGGCATAACCATCCACAGCAATGTAATAAACCTGATTCGAGATGGCTGAAAACACAACCTGACTCGTATAACCTCCGGAACTCTCATCATCATTTTCACCGACCAAGGTCAGATTTTGAACTGAAGACCCTGTGTAAACTGCAAGTAGAGTGTCAAAATCGCTTCCGTCGGTTGATACAACAACCACAGTATTGCTTGGAGCAATCCATTTCCACCAAACTGAACTGCCGCCTATATTTCCTGCATGATTAGGTTCCCCTGGTTCCTTTGTGGCATCACGATTTGATCCAATTACCTGAGTTGTATTTTGCGGAATTAAAATGGCATTCGCAAACATATCATTTGGCGCGCCTGAACCGCCCTGCATCTTGTTAATAGAGAGATAAAATCCGCCACAGGCGCCGTTATAACCGGCAACAACAATCCGGTAGGTGATACCGTTCGTTACATTGAAAATCACCTTGCTTGAATATTCTGTGTCTGAAATATCATCATTCGATGCGACCTCGGAGAGTGAAGATAAAGAATTGCCGTAATAAACGGCAAGAATGGTGTCGAAGTCACTTCCCAGAGTATCAATTGAAACCTGACCGGTAAACGGCGCTGTCCATGAATACCATACGGAAGCCTCCGGTCGTCTTCCAGCATGGGCAGGCTCATTAACCTCGTAGGTTGCGCCAATATTCGTTCCGCGTATTGTTATATTCTGTCCGCTCAATGTTATGGAGTTTGCAAAGTTATCGTTTACAGGTGGGGTAGCCCCCAAAAGCAAATTGATTGTAAGGTTGATATTGCCGGAATCGCCCGCATAACCGTCAACAACGATATTATAAGTCGTATTGCTGATGGCGTAAAAATTAACCCTGCTTGTTTTGGGCTGATTATTCTGACCGTAATCATCATTAGCGGCAACCAGCGAGAGATTCGTAATCACATTTCCCATATAAACCGCAAGCAATGTGTCAAAATCGCTGCCATCCGTTGAAACAATTGCAATACCATTCGCCGGCGCCGTCCATGTCCACCAGACTGATTTGCCGCCTGAATTCCCGGCATGATCTGGTTCACCCGGCTGTTTTGTAGCAAGTGTGTTTATAGCCGTCAGGGTAATATTTGTTCCATTGCCGACATACTGGTTTTTATAGAAATCATCGTTGGCTGGCGGCATCGCTATTTTATACACAACTGTTAAATTTGTGGAAACTTTGCCCGGAGCCGTAGCAGACAGAGTCAGTGAAAAATTGCCCTGATAAACCGGTATCTGAATTGATGCAACATAAATCCCATTTGAACCTGTGTAACTGAAATTATAGGCTGAACCAGTTCCTGCTGTGGCGGTAACCGTTGCGTTTGTTACGGGATACAAATCGGTGATTTTCACAGTTATTGGGATTGTCCGTCCCGCAGGAATGATACTTCCGTTTTCCGGAGATATTGTAATCTCCAATATGCCATCGCCGAAAACATTCAGGGCTCGGTACGCATCAAGTCTCGCCCCCGTTGAGACCTTTCCGGAGAGCGACTGGACAACTGTTCCGGAATTAAGAATCTGCGACCGCAGCTGTGTCACACCAATATCGGGGTAAGCTGATAAAACAAGCGCTGCTACACCGCTGACATACGGCGCCGCCATGCTTGTCCCACTTACTGTTTTGTAATCCTGATCAGAGCCGTTCCAGCATGAGAATATAGAATCCCCCGGTGCAGCAATATGAACAGAATTGCTCCCATAATTAGAAAAATCCGCAAGTTGATTATACCTGTTTAGCGCAGCGACAGATATAATATTTCCAAGATTATACGACGCCGGATAAGTGGGGATGCTGTCATTATTTACCGATTCGTTGCCTGCAGAGGCAACCACAAGTATGCCGTTGTCCATTGCCTTTTTCAAGGCGTCGAATTCTGCCTGACTGTATGCGTTATCGCCAAAACTCATGTTTATTATACGCGCGCCTTTGGCAATAGCGTAATCAATACACTTTATTTCATCACTGATTTTTCCGCCGCCGTTTGCATCGAGAAACTTAAGCGCCATCAGTTTTACCTTCCATGCAACACCTACATTCGGACGCCCATTGTTTGCAACCGCGCCGATAATCCCTGCTATATGTGTGCCGTGTCCATCATCGTCCATCGGGTTTCCAGTGCCGGTGATTGCGTTAATACCGTAAATATCATCAACGTATCCATCGCCGTCGTCATCAATGTTGTTATTTGGGATTTCGTTTGGATTCTGCCACATATTTTGAGCAAGGTCTTCGTGGGTGTACCGGATTCCTGAATCAATAATTGCCACTATAACCGACGGACTGCCCGTCGTAATATCCCATGCCGCAACGGCGTTAATATCTGCCCCCGCAACACCGCCGTTTTGCCCGTAATTCCTCAACCCCCACAATCTCCCGTCAGTAAAAGCGGCATCAGAAGGCTGAAGATGAGCCTTCTTAATCCAGTCAGGTTCTACATAATCAAACAAGCCGGTTTGCTTTAACGCCTCGATTTTATCAACCAGTCTTTTGGATAATTCAGTCTCGTTTGTAACGTTGTTTTCAATTTCAAAAACATAAAGACCATCAACCAGCTTAAGTTTTTCCTTCTTAATAACACCGGCAGCCCTTAATTGCGCCTCATGAGAGGCTAAATTGGCTTCATTTTTATAACGAACAAGGATTCTCGAAGGATGTGCCGATTTGCCATCTATGGTAACAGCCCCTATCTCTTTCCCAAAGATGCTGGTTGAAAAGAAAGAAATTAATAGGCAGATAATTATTCTTGTTTTCATAGATTATTAATCTTTTGGTCTAATAGTCATCCCAATTCTTTTATATTATACCGCCTGTTTATAGAATTGAAAAACTTTATTTTGAAAAGGTTTCGTGAACCAGAACGAGAACAACTAGCGGTTTTTATTCGGGAAGAACTTATGATTTTAGTTTCTCCCTAATGCAAAACCTTAAAATTTATTTCACCTGTTTTTCTAACATTGCGCATGGAAAAATGTCTAATTTTATTGATAAACAACAATTGAGGTTATAAAATTATTGTAACATGTGAAAACCGGCAATTTAATAATTTGTCTTCTGATAGTCGCCGCGTGGCAGGCGCAGGCAGGCGAGCCAATTCAGTTTTCCGAACCACGCCGAACGGTAAAAACGCCATCCGCAAACCCTGTTGAAGAAATGTTGAATAAACCGATTGAAAAGTTTAATCCACGCAATTCGCTTGGTGACCCTGTTACTCCCTCTTTTCAACTTCCGCAGCCGACAATAATAATCCAAAAAAAGAACAATCGCGATGAATTTTCTGACAATCCTTTTTTAAAACAGGAAAATGAGACATCGGATTACAACGACTTTAACCAGTACAAAACAAAGGACAGTTTTTTAGAAAACAGCAGGAAGAATCTCTCTCCTGTAGAACAATATTTGCTCCGTCAGGAAAAATCTTCATCGGCTAACCGGCAAAGACAGCAGAACATGGAAAGGCAGTCCATGCCGTTTGACCCAAATAAAAAGGAGTCGGAATTCCTGACACGCGGAAAGGAGGATAGCCTGAATGCGGATAAAAATCCTTTCAATTTGATGCGGTATGATTCAAAACTATCAGGATTATTCGGGAGCAGAGATACTTTGTCCGGTAAATCAATTTCGGGCATCGACGACGGAATTAAAACCTTAATGGAGCTCCGCGAAAAAGAAATGGCAGAAAAGCAAAACAAAGAGAGGATGGAAGCATTCCGCAGACTGCTTGGAGACGTGCCGTCTCCACAGGCAAATCCCCTCGCCCCAAAAGACCTTGTTAATTCGGCGCAGGATTTAACCCGCAGAAACGACAACCCGATTGCCGTCTCTCCAAACGAAAGACTTAATTTCATGGATAGAAACAATCCAAGACTCAGATTCGAAGATTACAAAAATATGCGGGACAGGATGGGTCTGCCTGACGATAAGATGAATTCACCTTATATGCAAAACCGGAACTTTATGCAGGACTACCAACAGGATTCTGCCGCAGAACGCGAAAAACAAAAACCGCGTCCCCTCCTCACACCAATCCCAAGAAGACCATTTTAAAACTCAAAACTCTCTCCTAACCAAAATCCCATAAACATCTCTTAATCCCATTTCTTGGATAGGTTTAAATGATACATAGGATAAAAGGATGCACAGGACAATATGGATTTGAATTGGAAACACAAATGATACTGATCCTCATAAAAGAGACATTAGATTGCATGTAGTCAACATTATAACCAAAAAATTAATAAACAGAATGTGCAAGATGTTAAGAACAGGCACGAGTTAATTGAAAAATCAGAAACCCGAATATTTTAAACTCATGCAACTCTTATCAATCCTGTTAATATCAATTTTATTGTATTAATTCGTCCCCTTCTTATTGTGGTTTGATGGAATATCTGATGCCGTCGATCATTTTGCCGTCAAGGGTAACTATCCTTACGCAGAATTCCCAGCCCTGATTATTCTGGGTTATTTTCATCATCAAGGGATTCCAGCCCTGATTTAAGACGATATCTGTCTTATCCGAGTTCGGTGTAAGCGGTCTCGCCACGTTTAATGAATAGACAAGCTTGCCGTTTAACCAGACCTTCACCCCGTCGTCGCTGCCGAGTTCCAGACGCGCTTTTTGCTGAACAGGCGAATAAACATAGCAGCGGGCATACGCCACACACTGTTCGCCGCCGAATATCTTCAAAAGGTCAATTACATACGGGCGTTTCGGGTCGGCAGACAATGGCGCCGGAATCCATTTTACACCCGGTTTACCCTCTTCAGGTGCAAACGGTATATCAAATAGCGCGTCATAGTTTTTCCCGCTCACTGAATACGGTCCGGAAAGTTCCCACGTCCGGATGTAAGAACCAAGTTCTTCAATTTGTTTCAAAAGAAGCTGCGCCTGTTGTTTCACATTGTTATCAATATCGGCTTTTACCACAGTTGCTATGGCATTTCTGGCAGCGTCAGGTTCAGCGCCGTAAATAGACGCTGAAATCGAAAGGATTGCCTGAGCGGATTCATTTTTCACAGACTCGTCGCCAAGCATTTTGAGGCAAAAATTGAGCGCATCAATCGTCGGCACAGAAGCAAGCCCGGACATTACAAGTTTCTTTTCCTCTGCGTTGCGAGCGTTATTGAATGCGTCGTTATATTTTTTAAACAGTTCATTTGCTGACAAACCTGTCGCCGATTTCAACAACCTGACGTAGGTCCTGAATGCCAAGGCGCGGTGGGTCTCGTTTTTTGTCTCTTTATAAATCTTTTCAAGCACAGGCAAGGCTGAAGGGTCTTCCCAGTGGGCAAGTTCGCGGACTGCAAGGTCGCAGAGGTTCCCATCTTGTTGCGTGGCAATTTTAGAAAGAAAACTGAGCGCTGTTTGGTCTGCAATACCACCGGCAATCCTTATGACAGATTCCTTTGCCTTGTCGTCTTTTGCTGTTCCCCACAATTTTACAACCTGCGCGGATCGATTGTTTTTATCGGCAATTTTTCCAGCAACAGAAACCACAGCGGCTTCTCCTTCCAGACGCGCCTTTTCGTCGGCAAGAGAAAATGTTAACTTGAGCAAATCTGGTAACACAGATGGCGAGCCTAATTTTCCAATGGTTCGCAATGCTGCCCTTTGTATTTCAGGATTTGATGTGCTGCCGCATATTTTAATTAACTCAGGAACGGCATCAGCCATATCCCGAGCCAGAATAACCTCGATAATGTCGATCCGGATTTGAGGTTGAACATCTGCCTTCGCAAGAATGTTTAGTATTTCCTTGTCCACTCCTTTGTTGTTCATGGTAATTAGGCTGCTCTTTGCAAACGCCCTTTCCTGCGGATCAGGACTTGTCATCAGTTCAGCAAGGATACTAACGCACGATGAATCCCCAACTTGTCCCAATGCCTTTATGGATTCAATCCTGACCTGTTTATCGTTGCTCTTTAACAGTTCTTTTACGACAGGTAAGAGCGAAGGTTCTCTCTTGTCAGCAAGCACATTAATTGCAAGTGTCTGAGCCACAGCCGGCAGTTCCGGAATTGCTTTGACAATCTGGCGCAATGCTTCGGAGTCTTTCACAAGATTTATCGCCCCTGCTCCGGCAATTCGTGTTTTATAATCGTCGGATTTTAAACTCTTAATTATAAATTCCACCCCGCTGTCTTTTGAATTCTGCACAATCCCCCTCATTGCGGCAACTTTTATGGGGATTGGAAAATCCATTCCATAGATTTTTGTACAAATATCGAGCGCTTCCTGAAAATTGCCGGATTTGGAAAGACTTTCAGCACACAAAATAAGCGAATGCGCCGCCTGTTCCGCAACGTTTTTGTTGCCGGAATTAACCAGTTTCCAGAGAATCCCAAGACTGTCCTTTGAGGCAATCTGCCCGAGCGCTGTTATTGCCGCCGAAGCAATTTCAGGGTTTGCATCTTCGCAATATTTTGAGAGTGCCGCCACTGCAAGCGGGTCGCGTTTCTGTCCAAGGGCAGAGATAATCTTTGGCTTAAGCACTGCTGGAACACTGTTCAGGGCATTAATCAGCGCTTCTGTGGCTTCCTTTGACGTATTCCGCACAAGGGCATAACATCCCCAGCCAATTGTTTTTTCATCTGTTAACAGCGTTGCAACTGCATTCACAGATTCTGCCGTTCCAAGATACCATAAATGGCGGCAAATATACTCTTTAAATTCGACTGTTGCCTGAGCGTTGGTCAGATACTTCGCAAAAAGCCTTTCAATTTCTCTTCGTTTATCGGGGGATTGCGTTCTCTGAATAATTTCATCTATAGCATTCAGGTTCCGACGGTCTTTTCCATATTGATAGGTTACCGAATCGGCAAGGAGTTTTTCCAAATCATTAATACTCTGACCTTGCGACTGGACGCAGAGCCCTGCCGTCATCAGAAACACAACCAGATTCCAGTTAATCAAAATCCGGACAATTTCCTTTGTTTTCATGGCTTTTAATTTTAATTATGAGAATTTTAGAAGCGCTTGGTTAAGCGGGCAACAATTATTTGCCAAAATTTATTATTGAATATCATCCGTTCCGGTATTTATTAATGGAATGATTTATTTTTTTGATTTGATATATAAAAAAAATTTGTAATTCTATAACTGATTGTTTTTCAGGGTCAGGGTGTTAACAGACATCCGACCGGAAATAGAACCGGAAGATTAAGTATTTGTAAACATGAAAATATACATTGACGGCAAATTCTATGACGAAAACAACGCCAAAGTCTCTGTGTTTGACCATGGCTTATTATACGGGGACGGCGTCTTCGAAGGGATTCGCGCCTATAATGGACGCGTTTTCAAACTAAAAGAACACATTGAAAGACTTTACTACTCCGCCCAGGCGATTTTGCTGACAATCCCGATGACGATGGAGGAGATGACGAAAGCCGTCATACTCGCATGCCGTGAAAACAATATCGTTGACGGCTATATCCGTCTTGTTGTTACACGTGGCGTCGGCACGCTGGGATTAAACCCGTTCAAATGCAGTAAACCGTCTGTAATTATAATTGCCGATAAAATTCAGCTTTATCCGCCAAAGGTTTACGAGGAAGGCATGGCTATAATTACCGCCGCCACAACACGCAATCTGCACAATGCATTAAATCCGGCAATCAAGTCGCTGAATTACCTTAATAACATCCTTGCCAAGATTGAGGCTATTAATGCGGATGTTGAAGAAGCCATAATGCTTAACGCCGAAGGTTTCGTTGCTGAATGCACTGGCGATAACATTTTCATTGTAAAAGGCAAAAAACTAATGACCCCGCCGTTGTCCGCCGGTGCGTTGCGGGGTATTACCCGCGCTGTTGTGATGGATATCGCCCAACAGGAAGGTCTTGAAGTAAGCGAACCGAATCTGACCCGTTACGACCTTTACAATGCCGATGAATGTTTTTTGACAGGAACAGCGGCAGAACTCGTGCCTGTTACCAAAATTGACCGTCGAATCATCGGCACCGGCAAGCCCGGTCCTGTTACAAAATTGCTGTTAGAAAAATTCCATGCCTTGACGAAAGTGTGCGGCGAGCCGATATATTAAGTAAAACAATTATATGAAATGCGACATCTGCAAAAAGAAAGAAGCGACAATTCATCTGACTAAAATTATCGAGGGCGAGGTTCATAACATCAATCTGTGCGAGGATTGTGCCAAAAAACAGGGGCTTGTCGGCGAGGGTTCTGATGTTGCCGAATTTCTGTTTAGTCTGGAAGTTCCCAAGACGAAAAAAGAACCCGAAGTTGTCGAGGTTAAGTGCGAGGCGTGCGGTTTTACTCAAAGTCAGTTAAAAAAGGTCGGCAGGCTCGGTTGTCCTGAATGCTACACTGCTTTTGAAGATATCCTCGAAGAAATTATAAAGTCCATGCACAAAGGCAACCGCCATGTCGGTAAAGTTCCCCGCGCGCAACAGACCGGCAAAACAATCGCCGAAAAAATCAAACAACTTCAGGAGCAACTGGACAAAGCGGTTGCAGTGGAGGATTACGAACGAGCAGCCGCTTTGCGCGACGAAATTAAGCGGATTCGGTCAAAATTGACCGACGGCGAATCGCAGGAATGATTTTATGAATTTAATGGAATTTCTCACACCGCTTACAGAAGTTGCAAAACGGTCAGGTCCGGAGGGTACAATTGTTATCTCCAGCCGTGTCCGGCTTGCAAGAAATTTAAAGGGATTTGCCTTCCCTGGCTGGGCTTCGAAACATGACAGGATTAAAGCCCTCGAACTGATGCGTCCAGCAGTAGAAAACCTCCCGCAAATGAAAGAAAGTTTCTCAGCCGGCATGGAAGAACTGGATAACCTCGATAAACAGATTCTTGTCGAACGCCATCTAATAAGCCGTGAACATGCCTCAAAATCTGCCGGCAGCGCCGTGGTCTTCAGCAAGGGCGAGATTTATAGCGTGATGATAAACGAGGAAGACCACCTCCGGATGCAGGTAATCCTCCCCGGATTGCAACTGGAAGAGTGCTGGGAAAAGATTGATGAGGTTGACACTATTCTTGAAAAACAACTCGATTACGCATTTTCGCCAAAATATGGCTATCTGACAGCATGTCCGACAAATCTGGGGACAGCGATAAGGGTGAGTGCAATGGTTCATCTGCCCGGTTTGGTTTTAGCCGAACAGATAAATCAGGTTATTCAGGCGGTCAATAAGCTCGGTCTCGCAGTAAGAGGACTTTTTGGCGAAGGAACCGACGCACTCGGAAATGTGTTTCAGATTTCCAACCAGCAAACCCTCGGCGAAGACGAAAACCGTATCGTTGACCGATTGTCCAAGGTCGTAGCGCAAATCATCGAACACGAAAACAACGCAAGGGCTATCCTGCTCGAAAAAAAGAAAAAAATTGTCTTAAACCATATAGGCAGAGCATACGGGATTTTGTCAAACGCTTACAGCATTTCGTCCAAAGAAGCTCTGAATCTTTTGTCGCTGTTTAAGTTGGGGATTGATTACGGCTTTTTCCCGGATGTTCCAAGGTCGCTTGCCGAAGAACTCTTCCTGATATGTCAGCCGGCGCACCTGCAGAAGATGTCCGCAAATCCAATGGAACCAGAGGAACGCGACATACTGCGGGCAGATATCCTCAGAGAACGGCTCAAGGGCGTAAAAGGTCCGGTATTAAAATAAAAAACCTTTGTTAAAATAATCTGTTCTTTCTTGAAACGGAGCCTGCGCTTTAATTAAATAGTGTTGTGCATCAACAGGTTTCAGATGAAATTAATGCGCAGACCCGCTGTTGCGCCGTTTATGGACATCCGGTCAAACATTCGGCGTCTCCAGCGATGCACAATGCCGCCTTCCGCGAACTTAAACTAAACTGGGTTTATCTGGCGTTCGACGTCTTGCCGGAGAGATTGCAGGAAGCCATCGAAGGCGCTGCAGCAATGAAGTTTATTGGTCTAAACCTCACAGTCCCCCATAAGATAATTGCGTTTAATATTGTGGATTTTGTTGACCCGTCGGCGCTGCCATGGGGGGCTGTAAACACAATCAGATTCGAGGCAATAGATTCTCATGGCAACTGGCGTCCGTTAGCGGAATTTAAAGATGACATCCCGGATGAAATCCGTTCGCACGGTTTCAATACTGATGCGGAGGCAATCGAACTGGCGCTACGGGAGGATTTTAATCTTGAACTAAAAGGGGCTTCGGTCTTGTTGCTTGGAACCGGCGGAGCAGGACGTGTCGCCGCTCTTAAAATGGCTTCTTGCGGCGTCAGAGAACTTTATGTTGTCAACCGCACACAACAAAAAGCCGAAGAGGTTATTAATCATATCAAGAATAATTATCCGGATGTTTGTGTGAAAAACGGTTTTCCGGATAAAAAGATTGATTTGATTTTAAATGCTACTTCTGCTGGACTTCAGCCCGATGCCCCGTTACCGCTCGGAATTGATGAATCCATTATCAGAAAAGCCGGTTTTGTTTATGACATGATTTACAGACCCGCAGAGACTACCCTTCTGAAAGTAGCAAAAAAGGCAGGTTGCAAAACCGCCAACGGATTAAGCATGCTTCTGTGGCAGGGAGTCCGCGCGCTGGAAATCTGGACCGGCTTAAAAGCGCCGGTGGAAACAATGCGTTCAGCCCTGATAAAAAATATTTATGGTTCATGAGGTTATAATTGACCCGTTGCAGCAAGTATCGTCCGTTTATTGGGGAACGGTCTTTTTTGTTTTCGGGTGTATTGTAGGGAGTTTCCTGAATGTCTGTATCCACAGACTTCCCCGCGAAGAAAGTATTGTCTCCCCACCATCTCACTGTCCAAATTGCAACTGGAAAATTCCATGGTACTTCAATATCCCGATAATTTCATGGATTGTTTTACGCGGCAAATGTTATAACTGCGGCGTCAAAATCTCGCCACGTTATCTAATCGTCGAGGCGTTGACCGGACTCCTGTTTTTAGCGTCGTGGATTAAATACGGCTCGTCATATCCGCTCCTTGCGCTTATATATTCGCTTTTCATTGCCGGTCTGATTGCCGCATCGTTCATTGATTTTGAACATTACATAATACCTGATGAAATTACACTCGGCGGTATCGGTCTCGGTATCATTTTGTCAATCTTCTATCCACCACTACATGGGGTTGATTCCGCAGCAAAATCATTTCTCAATTCTCTTATAGGCGTTGCTACTGGCGCAGGTTTAATCTTTCTAATTGTTCAAACCGGAAAACTTATCTTCGGACGGTATAAGGTTAAACTTGATGACCACACGTGGATGGTATTTACAGACGAAAATCTCGTTATCCTTAAAACAAAAAAAGACATAGACCAGCCGGCAGAAACCTTGCAGGATATTCCGCCGCAAAGCGAAGACTGGCTGCATGATTCGTTCAGAGAGACACCTCAGGTTTGCGAAAGTATCCCATACAGCGAGATTTTCAGCCGTCAATCCGATTGTATTATCTTCCACGCCAAAACGCTGGAACTTCATGACCGGTGCTTCTGGAATGTAGATGTCAGGCTTTCGCCTAAAAGTCTGAAAATCGGCAAAGATGAGTTTGACCCGGAAACTATCAGTTTCATGGAAGTAACAACTGATAAAATTATCCTCCCGCGTGAAGCGATGGGTTTCGGGGATGTTAAATACATGGCGGCAATTGGGGCATTTTTGGGATGGAAAGGGGTGTTGTTTTCCCTTTGCGCAAGTTCGATAATCGGTGCGCTTATAGGCTTTGTGTTGCTCGGTATAACCGGAAACCGTTCGACAAAAATTCCATACGGTCCGTTTATTTCTATTGCGGCGTTAATCTGGATATTTTTTGGCGAGGATATTATCAGACTCTGGCTTTTCTGATTTAGTCCTGCCAGTAAAATCATGCGAATTTATGAGATCTGAAATAAGTCAAAATAACAAATCTATGAAGCCTATAAAAATAATTGCCGGTGGATTGCTAATGTTTTTTGCATTAAGCGCAACCTGCGCTGAGCGAACAATCTTTGTCAACGGGAACGCGGTTGATGGCGGAGATGGGTCAAAGAATAAACCCTTCAGAACCATCGTTCAGGCGCGCGATGCAATACGGGCATGGAAAAAAACTGGCGCGATTAAGCCGGACGATCGCATCACCGTGCTCGTAAGCCCCGGAGTTTATAGACTGGAAAATACATTTGAACTAACCGCCGAAGACAGCGGAACAGCTGGAAATCCGATTATCTACAGGGCAGAAAAATTTGGCGCAGTGAACATTCATGGCGGCGTTACCTTGCCTGCTGGCGCATTCAGACCTGTAACAGACAAGGAAATTCTGAAACGGATACCCGAAAACGCCCGCGGCAAAGTGCTCGTGTGCAATCTGTCCGGTATCATCACAAATGGCATAGAGGAAATGAAACCGCGATTTCAAGGCGCTCCCGCCTCGCCATGGCTTTATTTTAATGGTCAGCCAATGACCCTCGCCCGCTGGCCAAATACAAACGAAAATAACGGCTGGGCAGAATTTTCAAAAGCGGTTGATACTGGTTTACCAAAGAGCGATTCGCCTGATCCGGCAATGAGAAAACTTCATCCCGGCTCGTTCATCTTTGAAAACGACCGTCCATTGCGCTGGAACATAAACGAAGGCGTCTGGTTGCTCGGATACTGGACGCACGACTGGTCGGAGGAAATTATTAAAATCGGCTCGTATGACCCTCAAAACAAGGTTATTACACTTGCGGAACCACACCATTATGGAATTGCAGCAGGCACATGGGGAGCGGCAAAACGCAGGTTTTTCGCATTCAATCTTTTGGATGAACTCGATGCCCCCGGCGAATGGTATCTGGACAGAACGCGTCGCCTCCTCTATTTATATCCGCCTGCGGATATGAAGAACGCAAATATTGTTTTAGCTACGCTTACAAAACCAATGGTTAAAATTACCGGTGCATCTCACATTAAACTCATCGGTTTTAATTTCGAATATTCGCATTCCGACGGACTAATCCTTCAGAACACACGTTCTATTGAAATTGCGGGATGCCGCATTGCTAATCTTGCCGGAAGCGGCATCAGTGTTGACGGCTACGAAAATATTGTCCGTTCATGCGATATTTATAATCTCGGTAAAAGTGGCATAAGCCTTAACGGCGGTGACAGAAAAAATTTGATAAACGCAAATAACGTGGCAGAGAACAATCACATCCACCACTATGGAATCTTCCAACGCACCTACGCACCAGGAATCGGCGCTAACGGCTGCGGACAGATCGCCAGAAATAACAGAATTCATGACGCCCCGCACAACGCTTTTCTCTACGGCGGCAATGAACACCTGTTCGAGAAAAATGAGGTTTACCGGGTAGTCCTCGAAACCGGTGATGCAGGCGCTTTCTACACAGGCAGAGACTGGACAAGTCAGGGAAACGTCCTTCGCTATAATTATATCCACGACCTTGGCTCCGGCGACCCAACACATGTAAACACGATGGGGGTCTATCTTGATGACTGCGATTGCGGCGACACTATCGACGGAAACATCTTCTACAGGGCTGGCAGGGCAATCATGATTGGCGGTGGCAGAGATAATTACGTCCTTAATAATATTGTCTTTGAATGTCCAATCGGATTACATATTGATTCGCGGGGAACAACATGGAAGCAATGGAATAATCCCTCAGACCCGAGCTGGCATCTCGAAGCAAAAGCCCAGAAACTAAACTACACACAGCCACCGTGGAGCGTTAAATATCCGAAACTCGCAAGAATTATGCAGGAAGATCCGCAATGGCCACTCGGAAATGTTGTAAGGAGAAATATATTTGTTGATTGCTCAAAACGGGTTTGCGATTTCGATGGAAATGTCCGTAAAATCCTCGATAAACTCGATATTGACGAAAACCTCGTTATTAATAGAACTGGCAAGACAAACATTGCAGTTGTTAAGGATATTAAGGGATTCAAAAACCTGATTGGGACTCAGGACTCGCCTGTTGACCCTGGTTTCGTAAATCCGTCATTAGGCAATTTCGCCCTTAAACAGGGGGCAACAATCCTGAAAGAAGTCCCATCCTTTAAGCCGATTCCTGTAGCGGAAATAGGCATTTACATAGACGAATACAGAAAAACAATCCCTCCGAAAAACTGATATCTCTATACGTTAAAATTAGGTAATCTTTAAGCGGCTGTTACCGCTGCAATATTGCTTTTTACACTTATAAAATTGATTATATTTATTTCATGAAAATATATTTTGTGAGGCATGCGGACGCCGAAGATTTGCCAGATGATGCAGCCCGTAAATTAACCGCAAAGGGCAAAGACCAATCAATTAAACTCGGGAAGTTTTTCAGGTCGAACAACATTTATTTCGATGCGGTTTATGCAAGCCCGTTAATCCGAGCGGTTCAGACAGCCGAATACATTGTCTTTACACTTGAACCGGATAAAAAGCCACAAATACACCAGACGGAATTCCTGTTGAATGATACGCCACAGGAACAATTCGACACCTTCATAAAAAGCATCATGAACCACAAAGATGTCATGCTTGTCGGACACGCTCCATCAATGGACGAAAGGGTTATGAAGATGCTGGGGATTGCGACCAAATCTTCGTTTAAGATGCCAAAGGCGTCGGTAGCATGTGTTGAAACCACAGATGGTCTTACAGGCATTCTCAACTTCTTTATCAGTCACAAGTTATTGTAAATGAATCTATTCTCAATTCAGAGAATGGCATATTATCTGCTTTCTAAAACCAGTTAGTATTTAATAAATAAAAAGATTGTAATGAACAGGGCTATAAAACTAACAGCGGTTTTGATTGTCTTGTGGGGCTTTTGGACAATTGTTTTTGCTGTTGACGGTAATACTCTTGCGGCTGGTCAAAATAACAGATTTCACCCCAGTCGTATAATTATTAAACCAAAAGCGGATATTAACGCCTTCGAACTGGAGAAATTCCACCAAAATAAAGGGGTTAAAATCTATAGGAAATTTCATGAACTCGGCAATATCCAGTCCATAATCATCCCTAAAGGCATGTCGGTTGAAGAAGCGGTTAATCTTTATGCCGCAAGTGGACTCGTTGAATATGCCGAACCAGATTATCTAATCCATGCCGACCAGATAACCCCTAATGACCCTCTTTATCTCAGCGGTTCGCAATGGAATCTGAATAATACAGGACAATTCGGCGGTGTGCCTGATGCCGATATTGACGCGCCGGAGGGATGGGCAATTCAAAATTCAGCAAGCAACATAATCGTCGCCATTATTGATAGCGGTATCCGTTACTCCCATGAAGACCTCAAAGATAATATGTGGAAAAATCCGGGCGAAATTCCAGGTAACGGAATCGATGATGATAATAATGGCTACATAGATGATATTTACGGAATAAACGCTGTGGACGGAGCGGCAAATCCCGGAGACCCAATGGATGATTTCGGTCATGGCACTCATGTTGCCGGAATCATCGGCGCCTCTGCAAATAATGGCAAGGGAATTGCGGGTATTGCATGGAAAGTCAAACTCATGGCTCTGAAATTCATTGATTCCTCAAACAACGGATATCTATCGGATGCCGTCGAGTGCATAAATTACGCCATTAAAAAAGGGGCAAAGATAATCAATGCAAGCTGGGGATCTCCGGATAGTTCTTACACATTGCAATCGGCAATCAGTTCGGCACGGAATGCGGGAATCATATTTGTCGCCTCTGCAGGGAACGATTCTAAAGACAACGATTCCACGCCTACTTATCCTGCCTGTTATAATCTTGATAATATTATTAGCGTTGCGGCGACAGATTTGTCTGACTCACTCGCAAATTACTCAAATTACGGGGCAACGACAGTTGACCTTGCTGCCCCTGGAACATCCATTTACTCCACATTTTTTATTAACGATTCATATTACCTATATTTAAGCGGGACATCGATGGCAGCGCCTCATGTCTCTGCAATCTGCGCGCTTGCGTGGGAAAGGTTCTATATTCATAACTACCGCCAGATTATCAGCCGGGTGCTGCAGGGGGTTGATAAAATCCCATCCCTCGCCGGAAAATGCGTAACAGGCGGCAGGGCAAATTTATACAAAGTCCTTTCAAATTATCAGGTCGTTTATACAAACTATTCATGGATATCGACAAATGGAATGACACCTCTTACTTTGGCAGATAACGGTGTTAGCTCTGCAATCCCGATCCCGTTCGATTTTAAATTCTATGGGAATGTAAAGAGGAGCGTATATGTTGGCGCAAACGGTTTAATTGGTTTCAACCCAGCAGGAATGGATAAAACATCGAATACTACCATTGCCAATACGAATACACCGAACGACGCCGTGTATGTTTATTGGGATGACCTGAATCCTGCCTCAAAAGGAACAATACATTATGGTATTACAGGGAATGCACCTGACCGCAAGTTCGTGGTTACGTGGTCAGGCGTGCCGAGAAAAGCAGCAAATAACGTAACCTTGACTTTTCAGGTTATCCTCGAAGAACGGAAAAACACAATAGTCTGCCAATACCAGCAGGTTCAGCCGAGTCGGTTAGTTTCCGGGGGAGGCGGAACAAGCGCCATCGTTGGAATTGAAAACGCAGATGGCACTATGGGAGCCGAGTTTATAGCGGATGGCAACCCAATTACTCTTTCAAATAACCTTGCCATAATTTTTATCCCCTATCTTCCGGAAGGTATGGTTGTGGGACCTTCTGCCGACCTTGTTGCTTCAGGTCCAGCCGGCGGTCCGTTCACCCCCTCTTTTCAGGAATACTACATAACAAACACCGGAAATGTCCCTCTTGAATGGCGGGTCGAAAGCCTTGCGAACTGGATTACGGTCTATCCATCCAACGGAACCCTTGGCGGACTGGATTTTACGAATATTGTTGTCTCGATAAATCAGATTGCCACATCGATGCCCGTCGGTTCTTATAGAGGCGAATTGAACTTTACAAATCTGACCTCCGGTCTCGGTTCAATTAGGCGGTCAGTAACCTTGCTTATTAACGGCACAAACGCTGTTCTTAGCGTATCGCCACTTACGGATTTTAACGCATCCGGCAATGCCGGCGGACCTTTTTCGCCACAGAACGCCCTTTATACGTTAATGAATACAGGGGATGCCCCGCTTGATTGGAGAGCGGAATTTTCCGATGGATGGCTCAAGGTAACACCAACGAATGGTTCGCTATCCCCTATGCAGAGTGTTACGGTGGCAATTGAAATCAATTCAAACGCATTTTCGTTTAATCCGGGGTTCTACAGCGAAATTGTCAGATTCAGAAACATGACCACAGGCATGGGGACGACTGAAATCGCTGTGAACCTTACCATCAAACAGCCTTCAGGAATACTGCAAATAATCCCGTCTGCCCCCTTTGAAACGCGCGGCATAACAGGTAAAGATTTTAACCCTTTATCAGCGCAATACATCTTCACAAACGCTGGCGCAGGAACACTGACATGGTATGCCACCAATATTCCACTTTGGATTTCCATTTCTCCTCAAAACGGCTCTTTAACTTCGGGCGGGACGAGCATATTCACGGTTTCTTTAAATTCAAATGCGATGAATATGCCGGTTGGCGATTATTTTGACAGCATTACACTTGTCATAACCAACGGTTCAACGGAAAAAATGACAATCCCGACGATTCTACATGTTTATCCCGAACCGGCGCTCCTTGTTGCTGGAACTGAGCCCGGTGCATATAATCTTGAAACGTTCGAAGGCATGACCTCCACTCTCACTAACATTACCATTCAGATTACGAATGCGGGCGGTTCAAATCTATTCTGGATTAGCGAAGTTTCAGAAGACTGGCTGAGTCTTTCCATCGATTACGGCATCTTGCCTCCACAGGAAAGCCAAACAATCGCTATTATTCCCGAGTTAAACATCATTGAACAAATGCCTGTTGGTGTTTATACAAACAACATCAGGCTCACAAATCAGGCAAATCCGGAAAACACAATCGGCATAACAGTCGTTCTGAACATTAGGAAACGTCCTGTCATTGATATTAATAAGATTCAGGGAATGCAAATTCAATTAATCGTTCGCGGAGAGACCAATCAGGAGTATGTTATAGAAAAAAGTTCGAATTTCTATCGCTGGGAAGCAATTGAAACAAACAGAACATCCGTTGATGGCATATTCTTTTTCACAGACAATCTGAATTTATCGAATGCCTACTATCGGATAAAACTGAATTTAAAATAGATTTTTGAAACTCCGCCGTCGGTGGTTCAAACCATCAAAGGATTAATCCGAAGACGCAACAGCAATTTGTGCAGCCGACGTTCATCAGTTTGCATGGGGATTGTAGCGTTTCAAACCGACTTCGTGAGCAATATCGTCAAACTCTTCTTTGCTGACGGTGTCCAGTGTCTTGCCTTTCTTCTGAAGTTTCTCGTTTATCTTAATAACCTTTTCGGTCATCTCTTCATGTGTGTCCTTGGAACCGCCGACAAGAAGAAAGTTCTCCCCGGTTGTAATCCGTTTATGCCCATCGGAGTCCAACCCTACACCCAGCATCATCGCTTTGCCCTTCTTTTTCCTCTTAGATTCCGACATATTTTTTAAAAGTATAACTTATTTAAATAATCGCAAGAGATAAAACAATGTTTTAAGCCAAATTTTTAAACAGAATCAGAATGATTAACAGGAAAATTACAAATCAGGAATCGGATTAAACCAAAATCAACACATAACAAAATTACATTAAAAACAGAATTATAATGGATTTAAGCATTTACCTCACAACGACTTAAGCAGGTGAATTATTTCCTTTATCTTTGCTTCAGGCTTTATTTTTGTAAGTCTGGGGAATTTTCCGCCGATCATTAGATAATCGTTATTGCGGAGGATTTTAAGTTTATTGCCTTCGGTCTCTATCGAAGTTATACCTTTTTCGGCAGCAATGATTTTAATCTCCTCTATTTTTAGGAAAAACTTTACCGCGTCAGGCATCTTACCGAACCGGTCTTTAATCTCATTTTCTACCTGAAGCAGTTCATCAGTCGTGGAAGCTTGGGCAATTTTTCTGTAAATTTCTGTCCTCTGGCTGTAATCCTGAATGTAATCTGCCGGGATGTAAGCTGGGGCATATTCGATTGAAACCTGTTCTTCTTCGCTCTGCCTTAACTCATCATCGTCATCGCAATAGTAGGCAACCTCGCGTGGCACGAATACTGTCGGTCGCTGTTTTCTTTCGCGCCTTTGTGATAACACAGGATGCGGAATTTCGCGAGCAGGGTTTGTAATCAGAAAATCAAAACGCGCAGTAACATTTTTAATAACGCCCGGTTTTTGTCCCTTGAAAGATTTAATCGCTTGATTTAGCAACTGGCAATACAGGTGGAAGCCGATTGCCGCAATGTGTCCGCTCTGCTCAACGCCGAGGATGTTTCCTGCTCCACGAATCTCAAGGTCGCGCATGGCAATTTTAAAACCGCTCCCCGGCGTGGAGTACTGTTTAATGGCGCTTATTCGTTTCCGGGCATCGGCAAGGAGTTCTATGTGACGAGGAATTAAAAGATACGCATAAGCCTGACGCTGGTATCGTCCCACACGTCCGCGAAGCTGGTAAAGGTCGCTTAACCCGTATTTATCAGCGCGATCAATGATGATTGTGTTCGCATTTGGAATATCGAGACCGTTTTCAACAATTGTTGTGGAAAGCAAAACATCAGCCTTGCCTGATACAAATTCCGACATAACTTTCTCAAGTCTGCCGGCGGGCATTCTGCCATGACCAATTACAATACGCGCTTCGGGGACGAGTTTCTTTAATTTATCGCCAACTTCTTCAATATCGTATATCTGGTTATGCAGATAAAACACCTGTCCGCCGCGGTTCAATTCACGCCGTATAGCGTCTCGGACAAGATTATCATCATAACGCGCAACGATTGTTTCTATTGGCAACCTGTCGTGCGGTGGCGTCTGGATTATGCTCATATCGCGCGCTCCCATCAGGGCAAGATACAATGTCCGTGGTATCGGCGTCGCCGAAAGCGTTAGAACATCAACCTTTCTTTTCAGAAATTTAAGCTTCTCTTTATGCAGAACCCCAAACCTCTGCTCTTCATCAATTATAAGGAGTCCAAGGTCGTGAAACTGAACATCATCCTGAATCAGCCGATGTGTACCGATAACAATATCAATTGACCCGTTTGCAATCTGTTCGATAAGTTCCTTTTGTTTCCCTTTTGTTTTAAAGCGGGAGAGCATGCATATCCTGATGGGGAACGCCGCCATTCTGGATGTAAACGTCATGTAATGTTGCTGGGCAAGAACAGTTGTTGGAACAAGCACAGCAACTTGCTTGCCGCCCATCACCGCCTTGAACGCAGCACGAAGGGCAACCTCTGTTTTGCCATAGCCGGCATCGCCGCAGACCAGTCTGTCCATCGGCTTCGGAGACTCCATATCCATTTTCGTCTCAAGTATCGCCTGCAACTGGTCGGGTGTTTCTTCGAACTCAAACGCATTTTCAAAATCATGCTGCCACGGAGTATCTGGCGGAAACGCAAAACCGGGCGAACTCATCCTTTCAGCCTGCAAAGATAATAACTTTGCAGCATAATCTTTAATTGCATTCTCTGCCTTTTCCTTTGTTTTGAGCCATTTTTTGCCTGTCAGTTTATTCAGGATAGGACGACCCCGACCCGAGCCGATATATTTTGTAATCAGATGAGATTCGCTGACAGGCACATATAACTTCGGCGGTTCCTGTCCCTTCTTCGACGGAGCATATTCTATAACGAGATATTCCTCGCCATCAGACTTTTCGGACTCAGATAACTTTGTTAGCCCGAGAAACCTCCCAATCCCATAATTAACATGCACAACGTAATCGCCTTCTTCGAGGTCGGCAATATCAATCAGATGATGGAAATACTGCGAACGGTATTTTAATTTCAGCGAACGCGGCTGCGGACATTTAATCCTGCCGAAAATTTCCGAATCAGAAATAACAACAACCTTTTCTTCCGGAATTATAAAACCGCGATTAACAGAGCCATAACAAAACACAATCTCACCGCAGGGCTGAGTCTTGTCTTCTTTAAAATCCACCGTGTTTGTCTCAAAAACTTCAGGCGAAACTGTTTGACGAATATTGCCGGGGAGGATGCTTTTATCCAGTCCAAATTCTTCCCATAACTCTCTTATTCTGCCAAACTGACTCTCCTGCGGACACATGATTATTGCGCTGAAGCCGTCATTGACCCATTCCTTAATCTTGTTAAAAAATGTCTGCGTCCGAAGTTGATTTATCTGATAATCGTCAACATGGTCAACGAGCGGTCGCCATGCCTCAAGAGAATCGAGAATCCCGCAAATACTGTCTGATAAAACCTCGTTGTCGCTGCAATAGTCTGAATAATCTGAATCTGATTCTTCAGACTCATCATCAGATTCCGCCGTTGTTTCGCCGTGCACCTCTTCATGGAGTTCAATAACTGACATACCAGCTGACGACGCTTTCTCCATCAGCTCATCCCACGAGCAGTAAAGCGGTCTGTCTTCGCCATAATCAGAACAGAAATTCCTTACAGACTCTTTTATTTTTTCAGGTTCGCAAAGAACTACAATTGCGTTCTGGTTAAGGTAATCCAGCAATGTTGAAGCCACATTGCCGGCGCCTGATTTATCCTCGCAGTTTTCAGCACTGCCGGTCTCATAAAAACCATGAAGTTCCCATCCCCTGTTTCGCGCGGTTGAACAAATAACGTCTTCAGCCTGCTGTCTTTCTGTATGTTGAATACAATGATTTCTGATGATTGCGAACTCGCCGGCAGGCGGCAACACAACACCCGTAACCGGGCTTTGCGAAATCTGAGTAATCGGGTCAAAAAAGCGCATCGAGTCTAATAAATCGCCGAAGAATTCTATCCTGACCGGCAAATCGGAATTTAACGGATAGACATCAAGTATGCCGCCACGGACTGAAAATTCTCCCTTCTGACTCACCTTTGCGACCGGCTCATAATATGAGCTTGCAAGGTGTTCTGTAATCTGATGAATCCCGATATGGTCGCCCGGCTTTAATACGAGTGTGCGGCTTTTTATAAATTCCGGCGACAGTGTCTTCTGGATTAAAGAAATTGCCGACGCAATAACAACCTTACCGTGTCTGGCATTGTCTTTATTATCGGCTGACGGTTCATTATCCCCTTTTTGCGCAGGTTGGTCGGAAGATTTCTTCTGAAACGCGCCCGTATCGCGTCTGACTAATTCTGTAATAGTCGAAAGCCGCTCGGACAATGAATCAACCCCTGGCAATCTGCCATCGTTCGGCAAAACATCCCATGCAGGAAAAAACAACAGCTCAGCGCTATCTTTTTGCCCATCATTTTCGCCAGAGGAATCACCAGACAACACCTTCTGCCAAGTTGTAAAATCATTCCAAACGGCTTCCTGTTCCGCTGCGTTTTCCAGAACCACAAGTATATCGCAGTCAGGCAGTTTCGAATGAATATAAGCCGAAACAAAACAAAAACCAGCCCTGTCAATCCCTTCCAGTTTTATTATTGAAGGAACATCTCCGTTGTTATTTTCGGCTATCTTTTTAACTATGTCTTCTAAAAATCTCACGCCAGTTGACAAAGATAATTTATAAAATATACCAGATTTTTCAGGCTTATAAAATTCAAACCGGCTTAATGACGCCGTCGGCTAAATTCAGGAAGAACCAAAACCGTATTTTTTAAGCGCAACACAATTTTTTTCTTGGATTACCATTTGTGTCGGTCTTTTATATTAACATTATGTCTCGGTTTGCATTGATAGCGATAACGTTAATTGCTGCGGCAGCGTATGCCGCGGATGTCGGTGAAACAATCCCTCTACCAGCAGCGCGGCAAAGCGGCGGTATGCCCTTATTCGACGCCCTGAAAAACCGAAAGTCCACAAAGGAATTTTCCGATAAAGAACTGGATCTAAAACAAATCAGCGAAATCCTCTGGTGCGGTTTTGGAGTAAATCGTCCGAAGGAAATGCGTCGCACAGCGCCCTCTGCTATGAACGCGCAGGAAATTGACCTTTATGTTTCCACAAAGGATGGAGTGTTTTTATACGATTTTAAAAATCACGCGCTTCAAAAGATTTCAAATCAGGATATCCGCTTAAAAATCAGTGGTCAGCCATACAGCAAAGATGTCCCTGTTGTGATTGTTTTTGTGGCAGATTACTCCCGGACAAAAGCGGCTCCTGCCCAGCGGCAGTTATACGCATACATTGACACCGGATTTATAAGCCAGAATATCTATCTTTACTGCGCATCGGAAGGACTGGGTACTGTTATTCACGAATTAAATCGCGCAGAGACATCAAAGTTGTTAAATTTAAAATCCGGACAGGAAGTCATAATGGCGCAATCTGTCGGATATCCAAAACAATGAATAAAGACGGTTATGAGCAAAGTTGATACTGCAATAGAACGGTTCAAAAACGGGCTGTCCTGCTCGCAGGCAGTATTTTCGACATACGCAGAAGATTACGGCGTTTCTTTTGAAACCGCTTGCAGAATTGCCGGTGGTCTTGGCGGTGGCATCGGAAGGACTGGCAAAACCTGTGGCGCAATCACAGGCGCGATAATGGCAATCGGACTTATGCTGAAAGAAGAGAACCCGACCGAAAAACAGTTTAAAGAAAAGGTTTATCCGCACGCGCGAGCCCTTTTGCAAAAATTCGCCACCCGTCACGGTTCGACAAACTGCAACGACCTTGTCGGCGTGGATATGAGCACGCCCGAAGGTTTCGCAAAGGCGGTTCAGGAGAATATAATCAAAACGCGGTGTCCTGAATTTGTCAGAACCTGCGCAGAGTTTCTGGAGACGTTACGTAAACAGGCATAACCGCCACAAGATTCTGACTATATCCTGAAACTTACGTTGCCTGTAATTCTGCGGCTGGGTTTTATAAACTCCACCCCTGCCTGTATTGTTTATGGAGGTATTTATTCGCCTCGTCGATGTTGGTGAATTTATTGCTTTTTTCGTCCCAGACCAATGTTTCACCTAAAAAACGAATCGCAATAATACCAAGCAATGCCAGTTTAGTTAACTGTCCGCCGTAACTGAAATCCGACCCCGCTTTTTTATTATTGCGGATTGCGTTAAGCCAATCATCGTAATGGCTTTTCACACGCGGGATTGTCTGTGGTGGACGCTTATAAGCGTTCATCTTTGCGTCCGGGATAATTCTCACGCTGCCGGCGCCATGCGAACCGTGGATGATTGTCCCTTTGTCGCCGATAACAATTGCGCCAGTGCCGGGTAGTCTGTCATCCGGTTCCATATCCTGCGGTCTTGGCGGTTTTTCAACTCCGTCGTACCAGATTAATTTAACAGCGCCCCTTCCGTTCTTTGGCGGAAACTCAAACGTAATCTTTGAACCATACGGGAACGTTTCCGCATGTTTTACCGGGTCATAATTCTTTGCCTCTGCTTTTATTGATACCGGCGCTCCAAGGTCAAGAGCCCAGAAAGACGGGTCAACCACATGACATACCCAGTCGCCAATCATTCCCGTTCCGAAAGCAGACCATCCGCGCCATTTTCCCGGATGATACGCCTTGTTAAACGGTCTATACATTGCCGGTCCAAGCCACAAATCCCAGTTCAGTCCCGGCGGAACGGGGTCTTCCTGTTTGATGGCGTCTAACTGGTCAATCTTCGAATACTGCGCCTGAGCAAATGCGTGGATTGTATGCACGTTGCCAATCGCGCCGTCTCTTATCCATTCAACAAAAACACGGATGGAATCAAATGAATGCCCCTGATTTCCCAATTGCGTTACCACGTTGTATTTTTTAGCCGCTTCCATGAGCGTGTTGACTTCGACTATGGTATGCGCAAGCGGTTTTTCGCAATAAACGTGTTTACCGCGCTTAATCGCAGCCATTGCGGCTACAGCGTGGGTATGATCAGGAGTGGAAACCACGACTGCGTCGATCTCCTTTTCCATCTCGTCGAACATCTTGCGGAAATCCTGATAAAACTTAGCCTTCGGGAACTGCTTCAAAGCGCCTTCCGCCCTTGTGGAATCAACATCGCACAGCGCAACTATATTTTCGTTGCGGACGCCACTTATATTTGCCCCGCCTCTGCCCCCAACGCCGATACACGCAATATTAAGTTTTTCGTTAGGAGAACGTCCGCCATTTGCGGAAAAGATTGTGGACGGCGCAATTGCAAACAAAGACACAACTGCGCTTCTCTTCAAAAATTCCCTGCGCTTAATCACATTTTTCATAGGATAAATCAATGGTCTCTGAAATATGACTATCCACCGCCCCGAATTATTCATGAAAAATTATTCCATTACCTATTAACTTTAAACTTTGCGTTTTATTTCTATGTCCCTCTGTGTTCTCTGGGGTTTTAATTTTTTATCCCAAAAGAACAGAGAGGCGCAGATGAACATAAAATATTAACGGTGGTGGGCGGAAAATTCGCAACAGCAGTCATGGAAATAATTTGCGCCGCTTATTACTCAGCAAAAACTGGCTCAAAAGTCAAACTCCCATTCAAACCATCCGTTAAAAAACCAATTGATTTGTGGCTGGAGTGAACTTAATTAAATCCCATTAAAACAAAAAGGCTGTATAAAAACGCCCGAAGAAAACGGCAGACAGAATTCCGAAAACAGGAATATCCAATTTACTTTTTAAATCCCGGCTTTAGTTTAATTGCCTGTTTCTGAGCAGTCAGGGCAAGTTCCATCGCCAGAAAAGTATGTTCCTGAGTCATTGCATTTTCTGTCCTGTGGATACAATCGAGGATGAACTGACCGAAAAACGGGAAACCAATCTTTCCGTTAACATTAAAATGAAACTCGCCTTTATGATTAACAAGATACACATGGTCGCCTTCGGCATCTCTAGCGATATCGAGATATTTTCTTAATTCGATAGTACCATCGGTTCCGACAATGAACGTCCGACCGTCGCCCCACGCACGTAATCCATCCGGCGTAAACCAGTCAACGCGCAGGTAATGTGTCGCCCCGTTATCAGCAATAAATGTTGCATCGCCGAAATCCTCAAAATCAGGATAGTCCGGATTATTGTAGTTAGCGACCTTGCTGTGCAGTAGAGTTGCGGATTTTGCGTCTGCGTAATACAGGAACTGCTCAATCTGGTGACTTCCTATGTCCGTAATGATGCCGCCTGTGGCGTTTATATCAAAGAACCATGCCGGACGCGTCTTTGGATTTAATCTATGAGGTCCAAGTCCGATAACCTGAATAACACGTCCGATTGCCCCCTGCTTTATCAGGTCTCCGGCATATACCGCCGCTTCAACGTGAAGTCTTTCGGAAAAATATATTCCAAATTTTCTCCCCGTCCTTTTTACAGTCTCCCGGGCAAGAGCAAGCTGCTCAAAGGTTGTAATGGCGGGCTTGTCCGCAAAATAATCCTTTCCATGTTCAAGAACACGGATGCCGAGCGGACACCTCTGGCACGGCACAGGCGCTGCCGCAACAAGGGTAATTTCGGGATCCTGAAGGATTTCCTCCTCGCAACGCGCAGGTTTTACGCCCTGATATGTTTTGCAGAACTGTTCAACTTTGGCTGGGTCTTTGTCATAAACCTTTACAAGCGTAGCGCCGGCTTCAATAAGTCCGTTGCACATCCCGTAAATATGCCCGTGGTCAAGCCCGATTGCAGCAATTTTAAACTCGCCCGGCTTCACGACCGGATTCGGCTTGCCCGCCGGCGCATACATCATGCCATCAGCCTTCTGCATATCCCTTTAAAATTGCCTCCCGAACGTGATTTTTGTGTCTGAAAAGTTCTCAACGCTTTTTGTCTTCTTATGAAATCTGCGCGCGTTCTTGATAATCCCCTCGCGAGTGTAAAACAAGGCATCGCTTGTCAGTGGCAGTTTAACAGTTGTATCAAGATGCGCCGAAAGGTAAATCGCAGTTATAAGCATAACCGTGTTCCGACCCTGAACACCGTCAACAATCAGTTTTTCCTTACCCTCAATAGCGTTGAGAAAATTATCAATCTGCCCGTCATGTCCCTGATGTTTTACCTCCGGCAGAGAATCATACAACTTTTGAATCTTATCTGCTGTTTCATGGTTTTCTTCCGGAAAACCGTTTTCCCTCTGCCTGTATGAACAGACCTTCCACGGCATGGAAAGACTTGCATCCTCGCACTGGAATAAAAGTCTCTGCTCTTCTCCGTGGTGGATTAAAGATGCGGTAATCTGACCAATTACGTTATTTTCATAAAATAGCACTGCGGTCGAGAAATCCTCAACCTCCGAGTTGGAGTGATTCAGATTTGCGGTTATCGCCTTGACAGACTGCGGCATCCCCATCATCCACAAAAACATGTCAATGTGATGAACTGCATGATTTATTGTGCAGCCGCCGCCCTCTTTCTCCCATGTTCCGCGCCACCACAAATCGTAATAATTCGATCCTCTCCACCACAACGACTCGACAAGCCCGTACAAAACCTTCCCCGCTACTTTATCTTCCATTAGTTTCTTTAACCTCATAACCGGCGTTCGGAAACGGTTCTGCGAAACAATCCCAAGCAGCCTATTGTTACGCTCAGCCGCCTCAATCATACGGTCGCATTCTTCGACGCTTGTTGCCATAGGCTTTTCGACAAGAACATGTTTGCCATGGTTCAGAAGTTCAATAGCCGATGACGCATGCTCAAATGGCGGCAGACATATCGAAGCCGCGTCAAATTCTTCCTTTTCTATAAGTTCATCCACGGAGGAATAGACATTTGCGTTCAGTTTATAAGCCTCCGCCTTCTGACGGGCTTTATCCGGAAATATATCCACCACGGCAACAATTTTGCAGCGTTCGCCGTATTTGAGATACGCGTTAATGTGGCTATCAGAAATTGCACCTGTCCCTATTATTGCTACCTTAATCATAACTGGTTTCTATTTTTAAATATTTTGCTCCTATGTTCAAAACAAAAATCCGGGCAACCATGAACTTAGCGGAGACCCAGCGGTTTGCATCGTTTTTACCGACATCCTATCATTCTTTCCCGGCATCGTCCTGACGTTTTATTAAGCCGAGTCGGTACCTGATGACATCGCGGCTGACCCCGAGCAACCGCGCCGCAGCGGAGACATTTCCCCCTGTCTGTTTCAACGCATGGTTAATTATGCGATTAATAGCTTCGTCAAGAGAAAAACCTTGTTCCGGAAAGACATAATCCGAATTAAACCAATCGCCTTCGCCAACTGTCCTGCTCTCAGCCTTGTTAATCCCTGAAACCGGAAGATGTTCAAGAGTTATCTCAGGTTTATCTTCGAAAACAATGGCGCGTTCAAGTTCATGCGCCAGTTCACGCACATTACCGGGCCAGTGATAGGATAGCAACCGTTTTTTGCCGGCTTCGGTAATCTTCCTCACAGGCAACCGATGCCTCTTGCAAATCTGCTCCACAAGGATTTCTGCCAATGGAATAATATCTTCTTTCCTTTCCCGCAGAGGTGGGATTGTTATTCTGAACAAGTCAAGCCTGTGAAACAGGTCTTCCCTAAACTTCCCTTCGGCAACCGCCTGTTTTATATCCCTATTGGTCGCCGCTATTACGCGGACATCCACATGGATAAATTTATTGCCGCCAACCCGTCGTATGATATGGTCTTCAATTGCAGTCAGGACTTTCGCCTGAAGTGATGGCGAAAGCGAAGTTAATTCATCAAGGAAAAGCGTTCCGCCGTCTGCAGCCTCGAAAAGCCCCATACGCGCCGACCTCGCATCAGTGAACGCCCCTTTCTCATGACCAAAAAGTTCGGACTCCGCAATAGTTTCCGGCAGAGCCGAACAGTTAACTTCGATTAGCGGTTGGTTCGCCCTCGGACCGTTCCTGTGAATCCACCTTGCGATGGTTGTCTTGCCCGTTCCTGTTTCTCCTTCGATTAACACCGGCGGCAGGTTTGTCTGCAATCTGTTATCAACCTCGATTATCTTCTTTAAAACAGTCTCAAGATTAGCAAGCGATTTCCCGAAATAAAACGGCTTTGTTTCTTCTTCTTTGCGGTTGAACTGGTCGAGGCGTTCTTTCTTCCGGTAAGCCTTTGCCCGCGAAATAACAAGGGGCAACTCAGCAAGTTCGAACGGCTTCACTAGATAATCTAAAGCCCCGAGTTTCATTGCCTCAACAGCGCCGGCAACATCGCCATCCCCTGTCATCACAATCACGCCTGTGTTCGAAGGAAATACTTTTTCCTTCAACAAATCTGTGCCGATGCCGTCTGGAAGATTTACATCAAGCAAAACAAAATCAAAACTCATTTCATTTACCATCCTGCGGGCGGCATCAACCGATGAGACAGCGGTAACATCCATCCCAACCCGCTCCAGAAACGAGGCAATCTGTTTCCGCAACAGCGGGTCATCTTCTACAATCAGAATTCCTGCGCCTTGCAAATTACTGTGTTCCATATTTTCCCTATCCGAAAACCGGTTAAATGCCTGTTACCCGACAAACCTCAACGGATGCACATCGCAGATTTTATGCTTTTTGAGCAATTCCATAAACCGCTCAAGCCCGCGTCGTTCATCTGAGCCAAGATGAAAATGAACATGCCAGCTCAGATAATCCTTTCGGAAATCGTAAGTATATTCATCTCTTGAACTGATAATATAATCAAGGGTGTCCATTCCAAAATCGCGAGCCTCACGCAGAATCCTGTAAAGGCGTTCCGGATTTTCTATATTTCTGCGTATTGCCCATACAGCAAACACAAACGGCAATCGCGTCAGGTCATACCATGCTGAACCCAAATCCCATATCTGATGTGGGTGATTCTGGTGGATAAAATCAAGCGCCTGATCTCCTATCAACATCACATAATCATAATCATCAACCGCGCTGTAATCGTTAAAAGGTTCAATCTTAGGATTTAACCCTTTTTCCATAAGCAGGACGCGCAATAATCCGACGCTTGTCAGCGACGCAACATCGCAATACACAACATCCACATCTTCGATCGGTTTCTTATGAGCAAGTAGAACGCTCTTGACCTCGTTAAGTGATGCGATGGCTATTCCGTCAAGCACATCATACCTTCCGGTAGAAATAACCTCTATAACGCTAACAAGCGCCGCATCGAGCTCGTCCCTTTTAAGCATTTCAGCCAGTTCCGAAGGATGCGCAAAAATTATCTGGTCTTCAATCCCCCGCGTTAACGGGACGGCATTCAGATATCTCACAGAACCAATCCTGAACGGCGCTACAGAATTTTCCAACTCGCGTTCCCGCTGCAGGTTTCGCGCCCGTTTTTCGCGTTCGGTTCTCTTGCCTGCATCGTCAATTTCTTCATTCGGGACAAGTCGCAATTTTTTAATCTCATCCATTATTTCAATCCTCTCTACTATAACCTATACCATTATTGCGGCGGATGTGAATAAAATTTGCGGTGCCAAAAGTCTGCTATTCTCTCTTGAAGATAACGTTAAATTGAATAATCATCCTATTAATGCGCGCGATGATTCTTGAAAAGCCGAAAACGGCTCTGAAATTGACGGATGTTCCCATTCCCGAACCATCCGCAGGACAGGTCTTAATCAAAATTAGCGCATGCGCAGTGTGCCGCACCGACCTTCATATCGTTGACGGCGAATTGCCGCCTAAAAAATCGCCGGTAATCCCCGGACACGAAATAGTAGGCATAGTTGTAGCCGCAGGCAGCGAAAAAGAGCGTAATCTCGTGGGGAAAAGAGTGGGTGTCCCATGGTTAGGATGGACATGCGGGAGATGCAGATTTTGCTTAACCGGTCGCGAAAACCTCTGCGACAGCGCCAGATTCACCGGCTATCACATTGATGGCGGTTACGCCGAATACACAGTCGCAGATACACGTTTTATCTTCGAAATCCCCGAAAAATTTTCATCCAATGAAGCTGCACCGCTCCTTTGCGCTGGACTCATCGGTTACAGGTCGTTTTCAAAAACCGGTTCTGCCCAAAAAATAGGTATCTACGGCTTTGGCGCAGCCGCTCATATCATTACGCAAATCGCAACTCACAAGGGACGCAAAATATACGCGTTTACAAGACCGGGAGATGTTAAATCACAGAACTTCGCCCGTCAGATGGGGGCAATCTGGGCTGGCGGATCGGATGAAATGCCGCCGGAACCGCTCGATGCCGCAATAATTTTTGCGCCTGTCGGAAGTCTGCTCGTCAACGCGTTGCGCGCTGTGGATAAAGGCGGCATTGTCGTTTGCGGCGGAATTTACATGAGCGATATTCCATCGTTTCCATACAAATTTTTATGGGAAGAGAGAACAATTGTCTCAGTGGCAAACCTGACAAGAACTGATGGCGAAGAGTTCATGAAAGCAGCCGCAGAAGTTCCCCTGCGGACATCTGTAAGAACTTATCCTCTTGAAAAGGTAAACGAGGCGTTGGCTGACCTTCGTTCAGGAAACCTCGATGGCGCTGCAGTGCTCGTAATAAATAAAGATTAATATTTCAACATACGGATGCAAACACCCGAAAGTATTCACGAACAGTACATAAAACTGGCAATTAAACTTGCCAAAAAAGCCGAAGGCGTTACCTCGCCAAATCCAATTGTTGGCGCAGTCCTTGTTAAAGATGGCAAAATCATCGGCTCAGGTTATCACCACCGAGCAGGTCTGCCTCATGCGGAGATTGAGGCAATTAACGACGCCCGACGGAAAGGAAATTCAGCCCTTATCCCCGGCTCAACCATTTACGTTACACTTGAGCCATGCTCCACCCACGGTAAAACCCCGCCGTGCGTTAACGCGATCATTAACGAAAAAATAAAATGCGTCGTCTATGGTGCAACCGACCCAAACCCCTTACACTCCGGACGGGCAAAGAAAATCCTCACAGACGCCGGAGTGCAGGTTATCGACGGTGTCCTTGCCGAAGAATGCGCTTCATTAAACCCTGCTTTCAACCACTGGATTGTTCACAAAACACCCTACGTAATCCTTAAATCTGCAATGACTCTTGACGGAAAAATTGCGACCGCTTCAGGAGAATCAAAATGGATAACCGGAGAAAAGGCGCGCCGTTATGCAATGAATCTGCGGAAAATTTCAGATGCAATACTTGTAGGTGTGAACACGGTTATTGCAGACAATCCATCCCTCA
>Ga0078972_1004883_pt1 | contig 35347 bp, 41 predicted proteins | sample YelNatPaOPGAMG01_FD_67568 | JGI IMG/M metagenome (GOLD analysis project Ga0078972, IMG submission 67568) | Hot spring thermophilic microbial communities from Obsidian Pool, Yellowstone National Park, USA - OP-RAMG-01 (SPADES assembly) (version 2) | ecosystem: Environmental > Aquatic > Thermal...
GTTTATGGCATAGGTCAATGGTTTCCAGGTTACCTGACTTTGGAAAGGTGGAGCGACAGCACCAATCCATATCTGTTATTTTACAGGAAACGTTTGACATCACCAGGTGCTGTAAAGAGTGGGGATATACTAGGTAGGATTTCTGCTATTGGTCACAATGGCACTGACTTCTCAAGCGAAAGCAGAGCAAGATTAGATTTAGTTGCTTCCGAAGATTGGAGTAGTGGGCATGAAGGTGCAAAATTCCAACTGCAAATTACTCCTCCTGGAAGCACAACACCAGTACTAGGCGCAACAATTGATGAAAATGGTATAAAAAATGAGCTTACTAATACAGTAAGAACCAAAGATTATACTTTGACTGTACCAGCGACAGGGACTGCAATAGAGGGTTCAGGCACTGCTAACACCATCCCCAAATTCACGGGGGCGAATGCGATTGGGGATAGCTCTATTATTGATGGCACTAATCTCACCTTCTCCAAAAACGTTGACTTTGCCAAATACAAAGCAATCGCAATGGCTTGTGATAATGGGAGTACATTGCCAACATCGCCAGCAACGGGACAGTGGTTTTTGCACACACCAACAGGGCGGAAAGTGCTGATGATGTATGATGGGAGCAACTGGCAACCAATAATTAGTTTTGGAGCAATGACTTTATATGTAAATGGAGCGAGCGGAAGTGATAGTCCAGATAAAGGATGGGGAAGCGGAGCAAACGCATTTGCAACGCCAGATTATGCTGTTAGTATGATTCCCGTACAATATGGTGGCAATGTAACTATAGCATTGGCGTCTGGTACTTATAGTTCCATTATATTGCGTGGAAAATATCCAACAGGAAATTATGGCATTGGTATAAATGGCACAATGCAAACTGACTATTCTGGGACAGTTTCTTCCGGTACAACAGGTAGTGCTGAAAATTATGCCACATTGACAGTTTCGGGAGCATCTTGGGCACCTAATCAATGGGTAGGCTATTTGGCTTATTACAATAGTGAATATCGAGTAATTTATAGCAATACTGCTGACACAATAACGGTAGTTGGGTATTATAGTTCTACACCATCCTCAACTTTGGAAATTAGACATTCTGCAACAACCATATCTAATGTTTATGTTTATTGCAATAATGTTACATTAGCGTATTTGGATTTGTATTATGTTTATGTAAGAAGTGTTATCGAATTTTCAATTACCAAATGCAAAATAACCAATCAAACCATGTACAGCCCAAATTTCTTAAATTCCTACGCGTCAATGAACTATTGTTATATTCGCACAATTAATTCCTACACATTATCAACATTAGTATCTCAAGGGTCTAAATTGATGGATATGAGAGGTTGCTATTGGAATAATGAAGCTGGCTCAGCAAGTGCAACAGCCGTGAGAGTTGATACTTTATCCGCGTGTGGTACAGGTATCGGTGTATTTGCCATCAATGGTTATGGTTATGGAGTCAATATTTACGGTAATTCTTACATGGGTTGCTATAGTGGAGGAGGAAAATTGCGAATAACCAATTGTGGAACTGGATATTATGTATATAGGGGTGCGCAAGTTGAACAAGGGGCATCCAATAATTATTTCTCTGGTTGTACAACCAATTACACTGCCGATGCGACCACGTATGGATATTACAGTTAGGAGGATTTATGAAAATCTTTTACGACCAAAAAGGAGAGATTTATTATGCAGTCAAAGACATTGACTATCCCTATTTTACCCATTCCACCAACATCCCCCTGGAGATTGGCGAAATTCCAGAGGATGACGAAACCTATCGGGCGGTGCGGGTTGCGCTTCTCGAAAGTCAAGGCAAACGAGACAAAGAAGGAAAAGGTAGATTCTACGTTGACACAAAAACGATGGAAGTTATTGAAAGGGAAGGATGGCAGGAATGGGTAGAGATGCCGAATATCGAGATACCATAAAGCGCAAAATACACCAATCTAAACGGGTTGAATTGGCACGCGACGACGGGCTTTGGGGATTGTATCAGGAAGGTAGGAAATATTATGTCAGTGCATTCGACCCATCGGGAACGAGCATAAATAATGCTGAATTTCTCAGTCTTGCCGAAGCAATTATTTATTTAAGTAGGCTATTTCGTGTTCAAGGATGGTATAAATAACCACCTACAACCTCTGATTCCGCGAGAGCTAGTTGAACTAGGACCAGAGGAAGCGAGAAAAGATTCGACTTGTTTCAAGATAACTACGGACCATTTCTTGTATAGAGAGTTCTCCATGCAGATAGCGTACGAGTGTAAGAGAGTAGTCAACTCGAGCCTCTGCATATTTCATCCATCCGGGTCTTCGAACACTTCCTTTGACGACTGGGGGATTTCCGAGTCGCTCCGGATCAAGCGGGTGAATGTCGGAGATCTCAAGCGAGAGAAGCGTTCTGTAAAGCCGGATGAACCGTTTCTCAAGCTGTGCCAGAATCTCTTTCGCTTCTTCTGATGGATTGGATAAATCTTGGGATTCGAGAAGTTCTAGTAATTCTCTGGTCCTCCGAGTTGTTCGAGAAGACGACTTTTTTGGGGAAGTGTGCTCGTTCATTTTAGTTATTCAACCTCTTTTTTGCTGATTTTTGCTGATTACGTAATACGGTTCGAACGAGCTCCTCAGGATGCTGAGAACCGAGAAACCCGGCCAGTTCCACTAAGTCCTCAAACGGCCTATGACTATATTTTCTGATTATTTCAGAAATAGATTTTTGTTTACCCCGATTTTTTTCCTCCGAAGAAGATTTTTCCGAAAGGATTTTCTCGAGCAAGTAGAGAGAGGATTCCCCAAGTGACAGGACAATCTGGACCTGGATTTTGAAGGGGATGATGAGATTCCCCAATTCTTCGGGAACCTCATCATCGAAATCAGTAGGAAGGAATTCAAAATCATCAATCATTCGACCTCCAAAGTCTCGACTTCTTGTAGTGTCGGAAGAAGGGCAGAATAGAAGGACTGGGATCCAGTACGAATCAGGTTGATTTTGAGAAGTGCAGAGATAATCTTGTCTGCTTCTGATAAAATTACGAATCTCTGGATTGGGCTCATTTTTGCATTCTGAAGCCAGTTGAGGATTTCGAGTGGTGTTGCTTCGAGACGTCCGAAAAACTCTGCAATCTCTAGAAGTTTTCTGTATGATTTGTCTCCGAGAATCGGGAAAATGGAAGTAATCACTTCATCCGGTTGAACTAAGTCGATTTGACTCTTTGAATCGAAAAGTAGTTCGATGCGATTCTCGATATGGGAGTACTCTGTAAATGTTTGGTCAACGAGAGTTTTGATGTTGAGATTAGCTCGTTTATTGTAATGGAGCTTCCCCAAGATTCCGGTAACGAGACCGTTGCTGCAAATTTGTCGAAGCAACCCGAACTTCAGGAAGATTCCCTTTCCTTTTCTCAATGACATCTGAATGTAGATTCCTTTCCGAAGGATTCCTTGGTAATCTTCCGGGTCATCTGGTGATTTGAAAGGGTCTGGTATCGGAGCTTCTGGACTCTGGAGAAAGACTGCTAAATCAGCGAAGGATCGACGGCCTCCAAGAATTTTTGGGACAAATCCCTCTTTGATGAATGGGGAGAGGATGTCATCAAAATTGACTGGAGACCAGTCAGTCCCGATACCAAGAAAAACGGAGGGTTCATTGGCATCATCGACTCCCGGATAATTATATTTCTGAAGAGTCGTTGTGTTCGGGTACCAAGAATACCCGAGTACACTTCTACGGGATTCTTGGGAGATGAAGTATAGTGGTCGAATTACACCGAGAGTTTCTCCGAGAAGTGTAAGTGTGAAAGATTGGTTTTCCATTTTGGTCTCCTTTTTGTAATAAGTGTTTGTAAATTTATCCATATTATAACAGATTATTTTGCAAAAGTAAATGGCCAATTTGGAGGAAATTTGGAGATTTAATAATTGCTCCGTAAGCGAAACAGCAAAACCTGGTCTTTCAGGTCAAAGTAAGTCAGGAACTCCTCCACGCTCTCAAAACATCCTAGTGCAAGCTGTAGTGTAGTGGAGACTAGGTCTGTAATCACAATCTCAGTTGGGATTTCCTGAATCGTTTGCTGCCAAGGCCTAAGACGGAGTTGTTCGAGAAGAGAGTAGATTTCCCGAGAGAGAAGTTCGAAAATCCTGAGCTCGAGGGACTCAAGTTGTGCTTTATCCTCCCAAACTTTTTTTCGGAGAGCAAATAGAGTTTGCAGGTCGAGTTTTTCAGGCTCCTCAGGAATCGGAGTAAAAACATAAAGGGACAGTAAATAGTTAGTTGCATCAATCAACTCCTCTTTACGGTGATCCATAGAGTTAGAGTGATAGGCCTCCAAAATCTCCTCCGTGATTCGTGAAAGGATGTCTCGAAATAGCATTTGTCCCCTTCGTGTCCGGAGGTCGAGAGATGGTTTGATTTGGCCATTCTCCTCTTCGATTGCTAAAAACTGCAAAAACCTTTCCTTTCGGAGACGAATCAAATCTGAAATCGTGTATTGCCGAAATTCTGGGCGAATGTTCATGTTGTGAATGTTCATGGTTTATTCTCCTTGTGATGGTAGTGTAGGAAGTAAAAGATTGGCGGATTCCGGTGGTTACCAACTATCGAAACCAACGAACGGGTACTCGATTCGAAGTTTCTGGTCAAGCCTCTCGAGAGCTTGAGCGTCGATGAGCTCGTCAAGAAACTCCTCAGGTTGATGGTATCTCCAGAGGTTTGGAAGCAGTTCCTCAAACTCTCCCGGATACCAGAGTGAGTAATGAGGAAAGAGGACAAGTTGCAGATGCTGGAGAAACGCAAGATATCGTTTCTCATCAAGGACTTTGTGCAGATACTCGAAACGGTCCATCGGATGCTGTTGATTCAATGGAATCCGAAAGGACGCTGCCAAAAGCTCCGAGTCCTTCGCGTAAAGAACCCGAGGTACATCATCGCTTGAGTCTCCGAGAAGAGCCTGGACAATCGCATAGTCAAGCGGGCTCGGAGTTTTCGGAAAGCAACGAGTAACCCATTTAGGAAGTTTTCGAAGAAGTGTCTGAGAAGGCATGATGCTTTCCTGATTGCCGGAGTAAAATCCGAGGATGCGCAGCAATCCAAAAGGGCGGATTAAATGTTCGAGTTGAGCATAGTCTTTATCTCCCCCGATGATGCGGAGGTTTCGGGGGCTCTTGAAGATGGATGAGTACCGTGAGAAGAGAATCAAAAGCAGTGCCACGAGGTCATCCGCTTCATATCCCTGAGCTGAGATTCGTATGAGATTTGTATCCTCAGCGATCCTTACTCGATTCTCGTGAGCGAGCTGAGTAAGAGAGTTCTCTCTCCGATGGCTTTTGTACTGGGGAAACACTTCTTTCCGTACTGAGGAGCTGCTTTCTAGCAGCCAGAGTCCTTGGTAGAATCGAGACCGAAGCTCCAAAAGCTTCCCTGGAAAGACAGCGGAGAAGTACGAGAGATAGCCCGTATCAATCAGGCAGATATCCATGGAGTGTTGAAAGCCAGTAATGGAACTCATGTACTCCAACAACTCAAGAACTTTCGGCTTATGAGTCATCATCTTAATCATCCTCTACTCCTGTGAGCGGCGTTCAACGGAGAGAATCCCGTTTATCACATGTGTGGAAAACTTGACGCTAACTTCTGGGGAGTACTCCTCGTTTGTCGACTCGCATCTGGACCAGGATTTCCCGAAGGTGCCTTCTCCGATGATTGGGAGTTTGCTTTCGCGAATCGGTTTGGGACCCTCTTCTTTAAGGTTTCGAAAAGCTTGACCCAGGATCCGAATCACTTCCTCAATCTCGTCTGCTGGGATATCTAAATAAATAGAGTCGTGGATTGGAAAGTAAACGCGTGTCCTCATCCCTAAGCTGCAAAATGTCTCATCTGCTGTTGCACCGATCCAAAGCAAGCAATCAGAAGCCGCTGACTGAATCGGAGTATTAATCTTCCGCCTCACTGCTGCAGAGGGGTCAGTGAGTGCGATTGACGAAATATCACGAGTTCTCTTGAACATCGTGACAATCTGATTCGACGAGTATTCCCGTGATTGGATCCAACTCCAAAGAGATGGCATCTGCTCCCGAAAAGTGGACTGTACCTGACGGATCAGCTCCGCTTCACCATGATTTCTTTTGGCGAGCCCTTGGATCGACCCTCCGTAAAGAAGGCCGAAGGTCGTTTTCTTTGAGGCCTTTCGTTCAGCGGAGGTGACATCCTCTGGTCGTTTTCGGAAAAGAGCTGCAGCAATCTCGCGATGCGGATCCCCTGTTTCGAGCGCTGCTGAGAGAGTAGAGTCTTGTGTAATCATTGCAGCGATTCTCAGCTCAGCCTGACTGAGGTCCATAAGGCCGATATAATCGTACCGCGGGATAAAGATACTTTTCAGCGGTCCGCTTCTGGGAACTTGCTGTAAGTTTGGCTCCTCGCAGGAGAACCGTCCCGTGGCAGTTCCGGTGATTTTGAGCCGTGGGTGAACGTACCCATTTTGCCCTAACTCAATGTACGACTGGATGAACGAGAGTTGTTTCGAAGCAGCTCGATACTCCAAGAGTTGTTGTACCTGAGGGTATTCCTCAAGTTTAAGCAAAACAGACTCTGAGACGGAATAAGCTCCCTTTTCGGTCTTTTCGTCAAGCGGAACATGAGATTGGAGCAGCCACTGCACTACCTGAGTTGTTGATGCTGGGTTGATTGGGAACTGTTTCCGCATCTCTTCGAGACGATTTCGCTCCTCTTGGAGAAGTGTAGCGAGGCGAACCGGGTCGATCCGAATCCCAGCGAGAAACGTATGGACTGTGATGAGAACCCAGTGCATGAGCTTCTGATACATTGGATTGGGAACAATCTTGGCGAATTGACGGTAGAGAATTTCCGTCGCTTCCAGATCCAGCTCCAGATACCGTAATCCAGAGGCTGTATGTGACCCGGGATGATTCAGAGAGTACTTTTTGGCGAGATGCTTTAGGCTCAAACCTTCCTCTCCAAGGTAGTGAGCTGCAATCATTGTGTCGATGACTCGATGAGGGGATAGGTACCGAAGGATTGAAAGGTCATACACGAGATTATGGCCGATGATGGTCAAGTCAGAGAAATGCGAGAAAGTATGCAAAAATGCATCTTCATCTTTATCAGGTCCAATCTGGATAATCCAAGAAGACTGATTTACCGGGTCACGAAGTCCTACAAGCTCCAACCGACCGTATAAGCCCTGCGTTTCCGTATCTAAAATAATGCAGTCACTGCACAGCTCTTTCCGAATCTCCAGCAGCTGAATAGAAAGCTCCTCAGGAGTCTCCGGGATGAGGAGTGTCGAAGAAAGGCTTTTTGGAACTCCGCTCTCCGGGTTCTTGTAGACATAGTGGAAGCGCTCAATGTCGTGCAGAAAGTAAGAAAGGAGTTCTGGAGACCCCGAGAAAGAGGTTGGGTGAAACGTCGGAACTGCAATGGCTTTGAGCTCTTGAAGGTAAAAGTAGGATCCGTGGTCCTCCATCAAGTTATGAAATCCCGGAAGGATCGAAGCAGGCTCTCCCCCGAAAAGGAGAAGGAACTTGGGTTTTACAACGGAGAGTTCTGCAAGCAGCTCTTTCTTGCATGCTTCCACTTCACTTTTGGTAAGGGTATTCCCTGGCTTCTGCGGAGTCTTCGAAAAAGTGGTGAGGTAGATTCCCCCGTTGATTCCCTCGAGACTCGCCTCAATCAGTGAGCGGAAGCGCGGACTAAAAACACGGGATTTTTCTGAAGTGCTTTGTGCCGGTGGATGGGTTCCGACTACTGCTACCTGAATCTCATCCCTGATTTCCGTGAGCGAATCATAGTATTGAGTCATCTGGGCCATCTGAATATCCTCCATTTCTATGAGTCTGTACAAACTAGGATTGATTCTGGAGATACGTTTGGACCAGAGTGAGAAGACGACGGGGAGACGAGGTTCCGAGCTCCAGAAAGCAAGAAAAACGGTGAGACATGATGCGGAACAGGTTCCAGTAAAGACGGATCTCCTCCGCTCCATCATACGGATAAACTTTTGAGGAAGAAGCTCGGCGTTTCTGGAGCACCTCCACTGGGGGAATGAGGAAGAAGAAGTGAAATTTGACCTGGATATCACCATACCCAGTTCTCTCGAAGGCCTCATAGAACGGGAGGAACGAGCTCAAGAACTGGTCGCTCTCTTCACGAAACCTGCCATAGACGTACTGAGAGAACGGACTCCGGTCAATCACGACTGCTTCGACGTTCTTATAATCAGAAAGGAGCGTAAAAGCTTCCCCGAGGCGGAGAAAGTGCTCTCCCAGTGCCTGAATCGGAGTTTTCGAGCGAAGATTGGAAAAGCGTCGGTCGACGACTAAGTACCGTTCCGAAAGTACCTTCGCGATGGTGGATTTTCCGGAGCCTGCAGGGCCTTCAAGATACAAAATCTGATACATTTTAACCTCCGTAAGTAATTAGAGAATGACTATCGGTAGCGAAAAGCTGTGATTCAGCGAATTCCCTCCAGGGAACTCGCATCCGAGTTTCGGGCGGAACTTCATCCGGGTCAAATCCGAGCGGGAGAAGCTCAATCTCAACCCGATAACCTTTTCGTGAAAGCATATTCCCAAAGTGAACCCAAGCCGTCTGAACTATTTTGTTCTCCGAAAAGTCCCCGTCTGGGCATAAAATGATGTGCTGCGGAAATGGATAGCGAGCTGCAGTTCCCCATGGGAGACCATACAGGACAACATCTTGGTCAGAGAGAGCGTCGTAGGGTCCCTCGACTAATCTCAGGAATGATGACCGATACGGAACATCGGGGTCAACGAATCCGAGTCCTCGTGAGCCGAAGCTTTTCGAAACTTTTTGGAGCACCCCATCCCTCTTTGCGATTCCCCGGAAGTGAATTCCGCAGAAATGAAGATTGGAGTCGTACATCGGGAAAACCTCATATTCACCGAATCTCCGTTTCTGAAGCGCTGAAAATCGAGTTTTTTCGGTTCGCTGGATGACCTCAAGCGAATCCCAAAACTCCCGAAGATTCTGTGCTGAGAATTTGTAATCCTCAGAATTCTGGCCCATCCGAGGGCCAATTGATGCATCGGAGAGTAGTTTTGCATAGACATCTGGATACTCTGCAATGAGAAAATTTGACCCGCAGCGAAAACAGTGAGCTGTAATCATGTCATCCGTGACTGCATGGGCCGATTGCGGTCTCCCGTCCCCGCAGACTGGGCAGCGGAACTTGATTTTCATTTTCTGGCCGTGACTACTGCTTTTACCAATCATCATCGTTTTCCCCTTCTCCTCCTCCGGATGAATCACGGAGAACGGAGCTTTCTAGTGTTAAGATGTTGAGTTGCAAATCAACTCCCAGACCCGTAGGTCCGAACCGATTCTTACTCGTCGTCAAAGAAACAATCATCTGAGTTCCTCCTCGGATGTTTTGAATTGAGATGACGGCATCGGCTACCCAGGCTTTGTAGTAAGCTTCGCTCACACTATCCAGAGTCAACATGGAAGCTCGGTCTTTTCTCCGTACTTGCGAGGCGACTAGGATGAGAGAAAACTCTTCTCTTAGTAAAGCGAGCTCCCGGTAAAAGGTCGTAAGGACTTCTCGCGAGTTTTCTCCAGAAAACAGCATGTCTGGGGAATCGTAAATCAAGATTGTGTCTTTGTCTAGCTTGAGCCTCCTCTTTTCCTCCAGGATTTCCTTAGGCCCATAACTCCCGATAAAGAACCAGGTATCTCCCTGCCACTTCGGCACTCCCCGAAGACGATATCCCATCATCCGTTCGGAAATCTCGGTTTCAACAAAAATGACGGTGGATTTGACGGAGTTAGCGAATGAAAGAAGAAGAGAGGTTTTCCCTCCACCAGACCGACCCTGAATAACATACAGACCAGGAAATACCCCGCCCAAGCCGAGTAGGTGGTCGAAGAAGGTCCTAGTCATCATGGGTTTAATGGGCTCACCAAATTGGTCTGGCCGAAGTATCTTCTTTCCTTCGACCAGTTGCGGTTGTGAAAGAGTCGGGATTAGCCCGTATAGCTCTGCCTTCCGTTGAAGGGGGAGATCGGAGCTCTCGAGAAGTGAAAGGAAGAGGTACTGAAGCTCCTCAACCTTGGGCTCGCCGAGTGCAGCACCCTCCTTCATCACTTTGAGAAGAATCATCTCGGAAAGCTCTCCGGAAAGTGCTCGAACAACCCAATCGGGAAATAGAGAGAGCAGCTTTCTAGGCAGCTGAATTCCGAGTGTCCGAATGATGTAGATGAGGCGTGAGTACGATTCCATTTCTTCCTCCAGGGAAGATTATCAAGGGACCTCGAGAAATCGTTGACAGGTAACGTGGCTCACGATCCCGAGGATACTTGCATCTCGCGTATCTCGAGTGATTCCTGCAGGGTCAACCTGATACTCGATTTGATAGACTTCCTCAGCCTTTTTCCAGACTTCCTCTTTCTTGGCCGTATGAGGGAGATTAAGCATTTTTCGGATGTACAACGGCGGAACCCAGAAGTTAAGGATCTGTTGGTTGAAAAGGCCTGCAGACAGAATCCCATAGAAAAGGGTTTTGTAGGCTGGGTAGATTTTCGGGGTTCGCATATAGAACTCGGTGGGAGACCAGTCTACTCCAACTACCTCTACGTCTAAACTCCAGAGGAGCTCTACAACCCGGTTGATTGCGGGATAGTAGATATAGGGAATTGATGAAATCGACATCACCGATTTCTCAGGTCCTTTCGGAGAACCGAGCGTAACTTCCTCGGTCCGAATCACGTGATAGACAGAATCTGTTGTCTTTTCAACAACAGCAATGGCTGCTTTCGCTGTAGAAAGGTCGATTCCAGCGGTTCTCCTCGGCGGAAACGGGAGCTCTAGCTGAACTGGTGGAATGAGCTGAAATGGTTGTTTCTTCATACGGTCTCCTCTGTTGTAGATTTTGGAATTCTCGATTAGTAGATTTCTTCATTTCCAATCCAGGAGTGAAGGGACGAGACTGAGTGTATAATTCCTGAGTATTCCGTCTTCGTCCGACGGCAGAACTCAGTCAGAAGCTCTGATGCAAAATACAGGTCCGATGCCCAGAATCGTGTGAGGTCGTTCGACCTCATATAGTAGATGAGAGTTGCATGGTCAGCGATATAGTGAGAGCGCCGGCGAATCAAAAACTGGTAGCCGAGCGTGCATGGTACTCGTACTGCTTCGTGTATATGCTGGAAATCGGAAGGCCAAAAGACGGGGACAAACAATCGACGAGAGTAGCGGTCTCGCTTCAGTTCTTCCTCGATATAACGATACCCGCAGAAAAGACGTTCTGAGTAGGAATACCCGAGATTTTGCACTTTCCGAAGAGACCGGTGATGCAAATCAGAGAGATTGGAGGGATTGAAAAACTCGGCGAAATCGGGGATATCTGAATCCGATTCTCCTTTGGCAGAGTAGAAAAAGGAAAGTTTGCGAAGTCGGCTCTCCTCAGCAAGAAATTGAATGTACTCATCTTCCTCTTCCTGGGAAGAGATATAGCCGAGTTCCCGTGATACTCTTACTGCTTCCTCTTGCGGGATTGGATTAAGTATCATGTATGAATAACCGATTAGCTCGTAGTAATCTGCATCTTCTATGGCGATTTGCCCTTGAACAAGATGGGTGGAAGTGCCTCGAGATTTCGAAAGGTCTCTCTTAATCTCGGAGGATGCTTCAGTTAATGTTTCGAAAATTCTCATTGTCCTAACTCCATAGTTTATGATTGTATGGAGATTCCGAGAAACCGAAATCTCCATACAGCTTGAAATATGTTGAATTTGGATTATCCTCTTTGGTATCTAGTCGATGTCTTACCAGGAACCTTCGTCATCCTCATCCTCGGATGAAAAAGCGGATGAGTCTTGACGTTCGCGGCGACTCTCGTATTGCTCTGCAAGCTCTTGGAGAGTTGGTCGGCTGCTCAAAAGACTCTCGGGAATTGCTACGGGAGACTTGCTTGGATTGACCGTATAGACGCTTCGGAGGCCTTCTCCAGTCCGTAGAATTGTGATGCCGTGACCATCCCGATCCGGGGAGAACAGTTGAAATTCTGTTGATAGCTCCAAGATTCCCCGGGCTACGGTCTTGGGGACAATCAAGCCCTTCCAGGTAGGAGCTTCGTCATCTACGGAGAAGGACAGGAAGAGGAATTTTTGTTTTTTCCGTCCCTGGAATTCGGTGCTGACAGTTTTTACGATTTCCGAGGTAGGGTCAATGCAGAGTCGTACTCGAGTCTTTCCCTTCGGGAAGATGAACGACTCCATACCTGAGCTCTCGAGGTTTCCAAGAGCAGCCTGAATTTTGGATAATATTACTTTCTGGTCCATTTGAATCTCCTTTCATAAATTAAGTATGGTTGGTTGATTTACTTTTGGATTGACGGAATCCTGTTGTAAATCTTTAAATATATTATATCAATCATCGAGAAAAATCTGGATTTCTCTTGATGATTTTATATAATAGAGGCAAAAACCTTCTGTTTTTAGGATTTCTATATACTATAGGCAAAACCTCCTGTTCTTAGAATCTTTATATATTAGAGGCAAAAACCTTCTGTTTTTGAAATTTCTATATATTAAAGGCAAAAACCTATAGATTTCAAGCTCTCTTTTGAGAGATCTTCCCAAGAGACCCCTAAAGATCTCTCCAAAAGCTCCTCAAAGAGCTTTTTGGAAGATCTTCAAAAAAGATTCTCAAAGATCTTCGGTAAAGATCTTCAAAGATCTTCGGCAAAGATCTTCAAAGATCTTCGGTAAAGATCTTCAGAAAAGATCTTCAAAGATCTTCAAGAAAGATCTTCAAAGATCTTCGGCAAAGATCTTCGGAAAAGATCTTCAAAGATCTTCAAGAAAGATCTTCAAAGATCTTCAAGAAAGATCTTCAAAGATCTTTTTGGAAGATCTTCAACTGTCTTTTTGGAAGATCTTCAACTGTCTTTTTGGAAGATCTTCAACTGTCTTTTTGGAAGATCTTCAACTGTCTTTTTGGAAGATCTTCCCTAAGATCTCTGTATATTAGAGGTAAAATCTCTTGATTCTTGCCCGGAGATTTCCCAATTTCCCGGAATTTCGTGATTTCAATGAAATTAATGGTTTACAACTCAAAAAAATCTGATATAATAAATGTGACGGAATCCTGTTGGTAAAGGAGCTCATGATTGTCTTCTCTACTTCATGGGCTTCTCATCTCATACGGATACTCAGATACTCGAGGATCCGTGTAAAATAGAAAGAGCATAGAAGAGATAGTTATGGCACGGAAAAAGCTTTCGGACGAAACCATTGCACAGATCCTTGCTGAAGCGGCCTACTTCGGTGAGAAAAAAACTGCCGAGAAGTACCAGCTTCGTGTGACGACGATCCGTAGATGGGAGAGACAGCTCGAGTTTAACCCACACCTACTTGAATTGGTTGGAGTTAAAAAGCAGGCCTTCCAGACGCGATGGGCTGAAGAGGCTGGTGCATTTATTCGACAGGGATTTTCATATCTGCATCAAGCAGCTACGAATATGACTTTCTCTGCAGAGATGATCCACGCCATTGCTGGCGCAATGAAGATTGCGAGTGAGATTCTGGCACTCCGTGAGGTACTAGATGCTAGATTCAATGGTCAGAATCGAGAAAACGATTCGCAGGATTGAACGCTGGATCCCGCGCCAAGGTCCGCGTATCGGTCAGATGTCGTTTCATGATTGGCTGCGTGCAGTAACTCCCACGTACAACTGGGTCTGGCCCTATCTGGTTTATTTACAATCCGAATTGGAGCGAGTCGCAAACGGGGAATGCCAGCGTCTGATTGTCATGATGCCACCACGACATGCAAAAACCTCTACCATTACAGTTCGCTTTCCCGTATGGTTTATGGAGAGACGTCCTGATTTACGCGTAATAGTGGCCGGTTATAATCAATTTCTCGCCAACAAGTTTAGCCGCATGAGTCGCAAAATCGCGCTTATGCGTCTCGGCCTACGAGAAAATCGACGAGCTGTTGAAGAGTGGGAGACTTCGACTGGCAGTTGGTACCGGGCGGTTGGCGTCTGCGGAGGTATCACTGGCATGGGGGCAAATCTAATCATCATCGACGATCCAATCAAGAGTCGTGAAGAAGCACAGAGCCTCACATATCGGGAGAGAGTCTGGGATTGGTATACAGACGACCTCTATACTCGCCTTGAGCCAGGCGGAGCTGTGATTCTCGTCATGACACGTTGGCATGAGGATGACTTGGCTGGCCGTATTCTAAACAGTGAGGATTCCGAAAGATGGCGGGTGCTGCGTCTTCCTGCATTAGCTGAAGAGGATGACCCTCTTGGTCGGCAACCTGGTGAGGCGCTAAATCCAGATAGGTATCCTGTGGAGGAGCTGCTTCGCATCAAATCTGTCCTTGGCAGTTGGGCCTTTGAGTCGCTTTACCAGCAGCGCCCAATGCCGATGGAAGGCGGTCTCTTTCGTAGAGAGTGGTTTAGCAAGTTCGTGGATGCAGTTCCGGCTCAGGTTGAATCTCGTGTACGGTATTGGGATAAAGCTGCTACGTCTGATGGAGACTATACAGCTGGAGTCCGTATGAGCCGAACTGAGGACGGTCTTTTCTACATCGAGGATGTAGTACGCGGCCGGTGGTCTCCAGGAGAGCGTGATAAAGTCATTCGACAGTGTGCTGAGACTGACCCAATCGACACCAAGATTTATCTAGAGCAAGAGCCGGGATCGAGCGGGATTGATAGTGTGCAGGCGATTATCCGGATGCTTGCTGGCTTTTTCGTATATGCGGACCACGTAACTGGAAGCAAGCCTGTTCGAGCAGAACCGTTCGCGGCACAGGCTGAAGCGGGAAATGTGATTCTCGTACGCGCTCACTGGAATATTGCTTTTCTCGACGAGCTGCTAATGTTCCCGAATGGGACGCATGATGACCAGGTTGATGCAGCGAGTGGAGCATTTAATAAACTCGCGAAATCGCATCAGATTGAGTATATTGAAAGTTTCTGGAGGTGACATGTTGCCCAATGCACTCTACTCAGGATTAGTGGACCTTTTGGGCCAGGATGAACAGTCGCGAGTCGAAATCATTCGCAAACGCTGGGAAGGATATTACGGGAAGACGCTGCCGGTGTTCAAGAGTAAGCCGGGGCAGATTGACGATAACATCCGTTTGAACTACGCCCGTATGATTGTGGATAAAGGGGTCTCTTTTCTGTTTGGCCAAGAAGTTGGATTCGAGATTGATGAGGTGAAAGAGACGCAGGCAGAGGAATGGCTGAGCACTGTCTGGGAAGTAAACCGAAAAATGACGTTGCTGCAGCAAATCGCGCTCATCGGCGGAGTCACTGGTCACGCGTTTGTGAAGATTGTGCAGGGTGAGCCCTATCCTCGGCTTATTCCGCTTGACAGCGAGACCGTGACAGTCTCAACTGCACCAGATGACCTTCAAACGATTATGAGCTACCAGATTTCCTATACGGCTCGCGATCCGAAAACGCAAAAGCCGATTGGAGTACGTCAGGTGATTGAGCGCGATGGGCAACGGTGGGTGATCCTCGACCAGGTTGGTGACCTTGAACGCCTGGTTTGGACTACTGTCACTGAGACTATCTGGCCGTACGAATTTAGCCCAGTGGTCGATTGCCAGAATCTGCCAGCTCCTGGGGAGTTCTGGGGGTGCAGCGATTTAGAAGATGACATCCTTGAGATTATCCATGCAATCAACTTCATTGCGAGCAACACAGCACGGATCATTCGCTTCCATGCTCACCCGAAGACCTGGGGGCGAGGATTTACGTCGAAGGATTTACGCATCGGAGTAGATGAGACAATCATTTTGCCCGGTGAAAAGTCTGAACTCCATAATTTGGAGATGCAGAGCGACCTAGCCTCGAGCCTTGCCTATCTTGACCGTCTCCGTCAAGTACTACACGAGATTAGTCGTGTTCCAGAAGTTGCTACGGGAAACTTAGAGCGGGCAGGCGGTCTCTCTGGAGTTGCTCTGCAGATTCTGTACCAGCCGCTCCTTGAAAAAACGGAGACGAAGCGCTTGCTCTACGGGGATATGCTTGTTGAGCTCAACCGCCGTTTATTAGCGATTGGTCGCTACGGCGACAACAATCGTACCGTTCTCCACTGGCCAAAACTGCTTCCGTCTGATCCGATGCAAGAGCGTCAGACTGCATTGATTGACCAGCAGCTTGGGGTAAGTCGGGACACCATACTGCAAAAACTGGGCTATGACCCAGACTTGGAGCTACAAAAGAATCAAGTAAGTAGTGAACAACTGGGAGAGAATTTGTTGACCGCATTTGACAAAGGACAATGACCCGCTGTTCTGCTAGACCAGATAACCACAAGCAATCGGGTGTACAGGTGGCAGACTGCCGATTGCTGGACACATCCCTGCCGGGCGCGTTTGGTGGTGTTGCGGAACTCAGTGTGAGGAGACCCGGAGCGGGAAAATAATAACGAGGTGTCAATGAACATAGAGATAAATTCCGGTGTTATTACTGTTACGGAAAATATTCCGGAAGATTGGGAGAAGAAAATTTACTTATTTTCGGATGTCCACTATGACTCAATGTATTGTCAAAGAGACATCTACATCAAGCACCTCGAAAGCGCCAAGAAAGATGATGCTTGGATACTTGACGCTGAGGACTTGTTTGATGCAATACAGGGGCGATTTGATCCGCGCCGCAATATGGATGACTTAAGACCAGAGTATCGAAGGGCAGATTACTATGATTTTGTAGTAAATGATGTCGCCAGCTTTTTAATGCCCTATGCAGATAATATTATAATGCTCGGAATGGGTAACCATGAGCTGGGGGTATTGAAAAACGTTAACTCGAACCTCACAGACAGATTGGTAAGTAAATTAAGAGAGCAGAAAAGTAAGGTTGTTTGTGGCGGTTTCAAGGGCTGGTTAAGGCTATTGGTCAGGAGAAACAATATGCCGTCTGGGTCGGTAGTGATTAGATTTTCTCATTCCGGTGGTGGTGGCAATGCACCAGTAACAAGGGGCGTAATTGATACAAACCGTCAAGCAGTATATCTGCCCGATGCCGACATTGTCTGGAATGGACACAATCATCATGGTTGGGTTGTACCCATTGCGAGAGAGAGGGTATCAAACAAGGGAGTGATATATTCTGATTTAGCTTGGTATGTGAGAACGCCAGGCTATAAAGCAGAGTATTTGTTCAGTAGTAATGGTTTTGAAGCTCAACGAGCAACTGGGCCGCGACCGTTGGGTTGCGTGGTTGTGTCATTGATTCACTCTCATCGCAGATTGAAGATTAAAGTAGAGCCGTTGTTTGAGGCTTAGATGGAACCAAACAGCGAGATTCAAAAAGTAATCGAGCAGTATCGCAGAGATTTACTGGCTAAAGAGCGGGCGGCGGCTAGTAAGCTGGTGAGAGCCTATGGCGAGGCGTGGAAGCGAATCAAAGCAAAACTGGAGCGCTTGCAAACTGAGTATGAGGCGGCAAAAGAACGTGGTGAAGAACCCGGCCCTGATTGGATTTACCAGTACAATCGAGCGCAGGCATTTCGCGACCAGGTGGAGTTTGAGTTACTTGCATTTTCACAATATGCCGAAAGGGAAGTACTGGAGCAGCAGTTGGAAGCAATCGAAGCGGCTGAACGTCATTCAGAAGAATTGGTACGCCGCGAGCTGGAGGAGCTGGTGAAGCCGCCGGAAGGAATTGTAATTGACTGGAATAAGATTGACCGTGCCAGTGTGGAGACTATATTGGGAATGACACAGGCAGATAGTCCGCTCCATAAGTTGCTACTAAGTATCTCGAGTGAAGGCGCTCAGGCTGCAGAGGATGCTCTGGTACAGGGAATGTTGATTGGTAAAAATCCGCGTGAGGCGGCACGGGAGATGCGCAAAGCGCTGGGTACGCAATTGAGCCGAGCTCTGACGATTGCACGCACGGAAACATTACGGGCACACCGTGAGGCAACGCGGGAAAGTTATCAGGTGAACAGTGATATTGTTAAGGGGTGGATATGGCATAGTGCATTGGATACAAGAACGTGTGCAATGTGCTGGGCAATGCATGGGACAGAGCACAGTATTGATGAGGTGCTTGATGACCATCCCAATGGGCGATGCGCAATGATTCCAAAGACTTTAACGTGGGAGGAAATTGGGGCGAAGTATGGGATAGATTTATCGGGAATACCGGATACCAACCCTGTGATTGAGTCGGGAATATCACAGTTTGAAAAGCTATCCAAAGAACAGCAAATTGCCATTTTGGGACAAGCGAAATATGATGCGTGGAAAGCTGGGAAATTCACGTTGAGTGATTTAGTGGGGAGGAGGTATTCGAAAGCATGGGGGTCGATGCGATACGAGAAGAGTTTGGCAGAGTTATTAGAAGAATCAAAGGCGCAAAAAGGAAAGGATTTGAACACTGTCCTAAAGCAGTTAGAAGAAGAAATTGTGAATCAAGAGTATGAAACGACAATTGTTTTAGATGAGAATGGCAATATTGTTTTTCGTAAAAATGGCGAAAGTGATAACGTAGAATTTACTAGAGAAGAAGCGGACATGATGAAGGGGATGATACTTACTCATAATCATCCTCGCGGATGGACTTTCCCAGAAGATGACCCACGACATGCTGGAAATGGTTTTTCCCCTGATGATATCCATATTGCAGCATTTAGTGAAGTTAAGGAATTAAGAGCAATCACACCAGGTTATATTTATTCGCTTAGACCGAATAAAAACGGTCGGTTCCCATTTAATTCTTGGAACATATATCAAGCAATTTCTGAACAGGTTAGAAAAGAGTTTGAAAACAAGATATCTACCGGGGAGATGACACCATCACAAGCTGAAGCAATACATTGGCATGAAGTTTCTACAAGATTCGCAAAACTATGCGGTCTTGAGTATAGTAGAATCGAGAGGAGAAGATGAAATCACCAAAACTAGCAATAGATGACAGGTGTCAGTTATGGACAGGCTATGAGTACCGTTGTGTTTTGGGTAAGATTACAAAGATGGAGTATCTCCGTGAGATGGCAGACAGAGATGTTATCGGTGCCATTCATGCCGCTGAATGGTGGCTCGAACAATATCCCGATGATGAAGAAGCCGAAGAGATGCGAAAATTCATTGAGGTGCAAGTAGCCAAAAGTTGCTCTTCGATTCGCAAAAATTCTGATATAATATAACTGCAGACAGCTGTAGGAAATTGAGTATGGAACTGCAAGATTTGATAGTGTGTGAAGAAACAGAATGTCTTTGGACGTGGGAGCGGATGCTTGACAAAACGCTTCCTTATTACGGTGGTGATGTTGAATTTTCTGTCAATTGAGGTGCAAGATGGCGATTAGCGAAAAACCGTGGAGTAGTTTTAGTGAAAGCGACTATAACGACAGCCAATGGTATGAGGCGTGTTTAATCAAGCCACCAAAAAGCGAATACACGGCAAAAAATCAGGCTAAATTACCCGTTCGTGAACCTGACGGAACATTAAATCGTAACGGAGTACACGCCGCAGCTGCCGCACTCGCTGGCGCTCGTGGTGGCGTGAAGGCGAGTCCGGAAGACAAACGCAAGGCGGCGCGAGAGTTAATTAGGTTATATCGAGAACTGGAGGAAGAACCTCCTGAATCTATTAAGCGATTAGCGGAGTAAAAGAATTATGACTGACGAAAAAGAAATGACCCAGGCGGTCACCGATGGCGCAACCCAGGAGGTTGCACAACAATCTGAAGCCCAGGCGGCGGAGGAAGAGCGTTTTGACACTGAGTATGTGCGCAAACTGCGCGCGGAAGCTGCTGAGTATCGCAAGCGATTGCGAGAATTAGAAGGCAAGGTCAGGGCGGAAGAAGAATCCAAGATGACCGAGCAGGAACGATTGCAAAAACGGCTTGCGGAGCTGGAACGCAAAGAGACAGAGTACCAACAGGTTCTCCAGGCGAGAACGCTGGAGTACGAAGTCAAATTGCATGCGTCCAAACTGGGAGTGGTTGACCCGGATGCAGTTTACCGTTTACTTGACCTCAAGCAGGTCGAGTTTGATGAGGACGGTAAGCCGATTAACCTCGAGAGGGTACTCCGGGAACTGGTGGCAGCTAAGCCCTATCTCATTGCTTCGGGTAACGTGCCATCACCAACCAACCCGGCGCAAGGGCGCGTTTCTGGTCAGCAGGTTTTCAAGCGTTCGCAATTGCGCGACACTACGTTTTATGCTGCCAACCGTGATGCTATTTTACAAGCGATGCGGGAGGGGCGTATTCTTGAAGATTAATTGAGGTGAAAAATGGCTAATATTACGACTACTACTGCAGCTGCATTTATACCTGAGATCTGGGCGCAGCGTGCTTTAGAGGTTTTGCGTTCCAATGTTGTCTTGGCGAAGTTGGTTACTAAGGATACTGACCTAGCAACATTTCAAGTTGGTGATGTATTGCATATCCAATATCCTGGTACTTTTACCGCAAATGACAAATCAGCTAACACTGCTGTAACTTTACAAACTCCATCCGGTGGTGCAGAACCGACGGTTACTTTGGATAAACATAAAGAAGTTTCTTTCCTAATTGAGGACCCGGCACGAGCACAAGCAAATCAAGACTTGATGGACCGGTATGTTAATGCTGCTGTACCAGCAATTGCCGAAGCGATTGAGTCCGACTTATTTGCTCTGTATTCTGGTTTGTCTGGCTCAGTTGGAACGTCCGGAACAGATATTACAGCTGCAACCATTCGGGCTGCACGAAAGAAATTGAATGACAATAAAGTACCACTTTCACCACGTCACATGGTTATTTCATCCAAAGATGAAATTGCTTTGCTTGGTGATAGTAATTTAGCAACTTACTTCGCAAATGCACGCTCAGAAGCTGTTGCTCAAGGTGCAATTGGGCAGCTTTATGGTTTCACAATTTGGATGAGCCAACTTGTTCCGGTGGCTACTGGTACTCCAAGTTCTACCAAGAACTTAGCATTCCATCCTGAGTTTGCCATCCTGGCAATGCGTGCTTTACCTGACCCACCAGATGGGTCAGGCGCTCGTTCTGCTGCTGTTCGTGACCCTGAAAGTGGATTGGTAATTCGTGTAACTTCCGCATACAATCCAACCTATCTTGGTGTACAGGTCACGTTAGACGTTTTATATGGCGTTGCAGAGCTCCGCGATGCTGCTGGTATCGTGGTGCTGTCGTAACTTATTGGTTGGGGGGCAGCGGAAGAGTTCCGGTCTTTCTCCTTTGCTCACCGCTGCTCCAAAATTAGGGAAGCAATGAAGACAATAGCAGTTGCTACACCATCACGAGGGATGATCCACAGCCGGACAGTAGATGCTGTAATCAGAGCCGTTCTCGAAAGCGGTCTAGAATTTCTGGGCTGGAGTATTACTCATGATTTACCCATTCCGACCTCGCACGAACAAGTTTGTATGAGTGCTCTTGAGAGCGGGGCGGATTATGTCTGGTTAGTTGAGGAAGATGTTGTACCACCAACAAATGCTGTTTCCCTTATGCTTGAGACAATGAGCCAGCAGTTGACAGTTGGAGCGTTTATTGATTACCCAATTAGCTGGCGACCCACGTATAACTGCGCTAAGGTTACATCAAAAGGCACTTTAGTATGGTGCGGTAATGGCTGTCTTTTACTTGACCGGATTGTCTTTGAGCGTCTCGAAAGGCCTTGGTTTGAGAATACTAACGAAGTTGATGTAAGGGTCGATGGGGAAATAGTTTCGATACGATCGTTCCCGAAGCCCTATGATTATGGCGGTCAGGACATCAACTTCTCGTTGAAAATATACCAGTCAGGGATGCGAATCGCTTATGTGAATCCAGGAATAGCAATATGTGACCATCTCTATCTCGAAACTTGGGGAATGCAAGGAACAAATAAAGGTATGCATAAAGTGCTTTATCGACCTAAACCAGAAAGGAGAATATAGTGGCGAAGTACATCGTGAATCAAAAGGGTGTAGTTCACAGTATTCCGGATGATTGGGCAGTTCCTCATGGATGTCGTGAGGCGACACCGGAAGAGATCCGTCAGTGGTTGTTGAATCAAGGTATTGAAGCGGAGGTAACGAATGACGGCACGAGCGAGTATGGCTCTATTAATAAGTCTAGTGAGAGACCTCATCGGCGATCCAGAAGGTAGCACTCAAACATTCTCGGATGACCAGATCCAGCGGTCGCTGGACATCCATCGGTGGACTATGGATTATGTACCTCTTACTCCGATACCAACGATGGAGAATGGAAGTGTGAATTATTATACATGGGTGCATGAAGAAGGCTATTGGGAATCCGATGCCAAATTCTACGATGGTAGTTATAATGAAATTACGCCGTCATCTTCGGATCCAATGATTGGGTCTTGGACATTCTCAACTGCCCAAACATTTGTCTTGATTAAGGGCAAAATTTACGACCCTTATGGTGCAGCGGCTGACTTGCTGGAGATGTGGGCTGCTAAAGTGTCTCTTGAATTTGATGTAGATGTTGATGGAGCACGTATGGATCGCAGCCAAAAATCGCAAGCACTAAAAAGCCTATCCAGTGTTTATAGACAACAGCAAAAAGTATTAATTGGGAGTCAAATGAGAGATGACCTCTACTAGTGATATCGACAAAATTAGAGTTGAACAAGAAAAGCTCATGCCTGAAACGGTGTATGTGCAACGGTTGACGAGGACATCGGACGGAGCAGGTGGTTGGTCGGAAAGTTGGCAAACCATTGCAACAACGAAAGGCAGGATAGCAGCAAAAAGTGGTAACGAAAACGAACTTGGCGGAAAGACCACAGCAATAACTACTTACCTGATTACGTTGCCCTCGAACATTGAGTTGGAAGATGATGACCGTTTACAAATAAATGGGGAGCAGTATCAGATTACAGCTCCATTGAATCGCAGCGAAAAAACGGCGCTGCAAGTTATTTGTAAAAAATTGTGAGGTGAAAAATGAACGCAGACAGTCTTTCTTTAATTGCTGGTTCTTTGTTATCCCTGATATTTTCGTATGTGCCGGGGTTGAATGATAAATTCAACGCCTTGAGCGCTGAGTATAAGCGAGGGATTATGCTAGGTCTTGTTGTAGTTGTCGCATTGGCAATCTATTTCCTGACCTGCTCGTCCCTTGCGATTGATTTGGGCATGAAAGTAACCTGTGGTAAAGCTGGGTTAGTTGAAATGGCTAGAGTGATTGTGTTAGTTGCGATTGCCAATCAGGGAGCGTACGGGCTAACAAAACGGAATTAACAATATGACCACCATAGATTGGACTCAAATCGCTGTACAGCTACCAATAGTGGCAATCTTCATTTGGTACTCGCTTGAGTTGCAAAAGCGCTATCAGGAGTCCATGAATAAACGTGATGAGGCTTATTTGGCCGCATTGGACAAGATAGCAAGTAAACTCGACGAGCATGATAAAAGGTTCGCAGAAGCACAAGTGGCAATGGCGGAAGCACAAGCAAAACGACAGACGAGGAAAGCATGAACGTTGCTATTCGATTGCCCTTTGACGGTGGTTACCCCGTCACCCAACTGTTTGGCGAAAACCCGGACATTTATTCACAGTTTGGCAAGCCAGGTCATAATGGCGTTGACTTTGGCTTGCCAACTGGTACACCTGTATTAGCTGCTGCGGATGGAAAAGTGACTAGACTCGGCAATGATCCAAACGGCTATGGGAAATATATTGTACTCCAGCACGATGGATTTCAAACGCTGTATGGGCATTTGCAAGAGGTGAAAGTATCTGTCACTGAACCAATTCATGAAGGCGACACAATTGGGTTATCCGACAACACAGGGTTTTCGACGGGGCCGCATTTGCACTTTGAGTTGAGGATACCAGGATTTCCGGGAGCATATAGTGCTGGCGAGGTTGACCCGCTGCAATTTCTAAGAGCAATTGAAGCATCTGCACCTGCGGACACTGAGTATCAAAGTGACAACAACCAACCTACACCAGCACAAGGCAAGGGCATTGTACTTGTCAACAAACTGAATATACGTGCTAAACCTCATACTAATGCGGAAATACTTGATTTTTATAAAAAGGGTGACGAAATTGTTATCCTAGAAAGAAAAGTTGTTGAAGAGTGGGTGCGTACTGAAAAAGGATGGTGCGCACGGGTCTATAATGGATGGGAGTATATTGATGTACGCTAAAATTATCATCAAGTACGACCACTTCCCAGAAATAGCAGCGAAATTACCTGATGTTGTAGGTGACATAGTGCACAAGGCTGCGTTTGATATTGAAGCGAATGCTAAAGGCAACTTATGGAAAGGTCACGGTGTGGACACCGGCAAAATGAAAAACTCTATCACTAGTGAGTTTCCATCACAGACTCAAGCCATTATTGGTCCACACACATATTATGCCATCTATGTTGAGTATGGAACATACAGAATGCGCGCTATCCCATTCATGCGTTCCGCTGCTGAAAAAGTTGCTCCGTCATACCTTGCAGAATTGCAGAGATTAGAGGACCATTTGCGATGACAATCCTTAACGCAGATTACTGGTTATACACAAAGCTAAGTAGTGATAGCGAATTAGCTACATCTCTTGGTGGGCGAATCTATATTGATGTTGCTCCCAAAGATACTCAGTATCCGTTGGCAATTATTACATTTGTCAACGGTAATCAGGTTGGGAATTTGTCACGTGACCGAATTATGGATGACGAGTTATGGCAGATTGCCATTTGGACTAATCAGCCTAATTACACGTCTATTGGTGCAATTGCTGACCAAGTCAAGACCGTTCTTCATAAAGCGAGCGGTACGGGAGTCATCGGAGCGGTTTACGAATCAGAGAGACGGTTAGCAGTGCAAGAAGGTGATGTCGCTTATAAAGCGATAATCTTGGAATTTCGAGTTTATACTCAGTGAGGTGAAACATGGGAGAGAAAGCATCTATATTTCAAACGGTACAAATTGGAGTGGAGTCGTCTCCAGGAACGGCAGTTGCTGCAAATAAGAAACTTATGGCAACTTCGTTAGTTCCATCTATCAAGACAGACAGCAAGGTTTTCACACCACAAGGTAACAAGTACCCCACTTTTGCTGTACTTAACAAGGAGTGGAGTGAGTACAAAATCGAGGGTGATATAACTTACACCGATATAGTGTACTTGCTGTCATCCCTTATTTCCGCACCAACTCCTGTACAACAAGGCGGGACGGCAGCCTATAAGTGGACGTTTACGAGCAATTCCGCTTCTGAGGATACTGCGAAAACCTTTACAGTAGAGCAAGGCGATTCCAACACTGCATGGCGTTCGGCTGGAGTAAGGGTTTCTGGACTTAGTTTGTCCTTCAGTCGGGAGGAAACTAAGCTATCTGGCGACGCTGTTGGTTTGGCGCTGGAAACGGGAATTACTAAAACGTCAAGTCCAAGCGAAATAGCAGCGAAAGTAGTTTTGCCAACGCAACTCAAATTATACATGGCAGATACTCAATCTGGACTATCAAGTCCAACTGAAATAACACGCGGCTTTGCCCTTGAATGGTCTTTAACTGACAAGTCAAAGCTAATCTGGCCGATAGGTCAAAACCCCGTCGCTATTGAATCTACACCAAAGATTGGTGCAACACTGAGTGTTGCGACAGATACAGTTGGAGTGGGCTTCATCACTACTATGCGCAACGGTGCGACTAAGTGGTTCAGAATTAAGGCGACCGGGGATTTGATTGCATCTACTTACTATTACACCGTGCAAATAGATTTTCCAGCAATGATATCCGACGTCACAGATTTTGGTGATTCAGATGGAATCTACGTCGTCAAATATGCTCTTCAAGGTGTACATGATAGCACATGGGGTAAATCATTCCAGGTTGATATCACAACTACACTTACAGCATTATAGGAGGATAGATGATTAAAATCCATGAGCTTACAAATAAGACAGTTCGTTCGCAAGTTGAATATCAAAATCAGGTTATAGAGTTTGACTACTACCCAAACCGCTTGACGTTTGAGTTTTTGAGTCAAAATCCAGAAGCATTGGAACAGATCACCCACTTGATTAAATGGTGGTCTATTGAGGATGATAATGGTGAAGTAAACATTGAAGAAACAGCGAAACAGCTTCCGGTTCAACTACTTACACTTATTCTTGAAAAAGTAGTTAGTGAACTATCACTGAAGACTCAAAAAAACTAATACTTCGGTGGCTCAGACATCCGGAAGTCATTGAGCCACCGGAGTGTAGTAGTGAAATATTGGAACAGCTTAATTTGATATCAATTGCAAGATATCTAAATGTAGCACCATGGGAATTGTCAAAACAATCTATTTACTGGATTACACTTGCGCAGATTTTGTTCGAATTAGAAAACGACCATGATAAAAGCAGCAGACCTACAAGTACAAATAGGAGCTGATACTAGTCAAGCCGAAAAGGGCTTAAATCAGGTCAGTTCAAAGCTACAAGCATTTAGCAGTAAAGTCTCGAATACTGGCAAAGTCTTGTCAATTGGTCTAACTGCCCCATTATCGCTTGCTGCTAAATCCATGATTCAAGCAGGAGTGAGAGCAGAGCAGACTAGTATGGCTTTTACTACTTTGCTCGGTAGTTCGCAAAAAGCGGGAGATTATTTAAAGGAGCTATCTGACTTTGCAGCCCATACTCCATTTGATTTGGAAGGGTTAGAAAATGCTTCCAGGATGATGCTGGCGTATGGGTTCAATGCCGAACAAATTATTCCAATACTTACTGACGTTGGTGATGCAACTGCAGGATTGGGGTTGGGAGCTGAAGGAATTGATAGGATTATTAGAGCTCTTGGGCAAATGCAGCAAAAAGGCAAAGTAAGTGGCGAGGAAATGAGACAGCTTGCAGAAGCAGGTATTGGAGCATGGAAGTATTTAGCCGAGTCAATGGGACTTACTACTGAGGAAGTGATGAAGCTGAGCGAGAATGGTCTTATTCCAGCTCAAAAGGCGATTGATGCAATTTTGGCGGGAATGAGAAAAGATTTTGGGGGAATGATGCAAAAGCAAAGTGAAACAGCAGGTGGAGCACTCAGTAACCTAAAGGATGAATTAGATAGGCTTGCTCGGTCTCTTGCTTCTGTTCTCATTCCTACACTCACAACGGTGACTAAGAAAATAACAGATTTTGTACAAGATGTTGAGAATGCGCCAATTGAAGTAAAAGAATTTGGTTTAGCTATTGGAGGGATAGCTATTGTCACTGGACCCGCATTAATTGCAATAGGAAACCTGATTGATGCTGTCAATAAGTTGAAAACTGCACTCGGTTTTCTAGCTGGAATGTCATTAGGAGAGATTTTGTTAGGTGGTGGTTCAATAGCAATCATTGGGCTTTCATTAGCGACAATTATTAATCAAGTATACAGGTTTTCGTCACAGTTTTCCTCGAATCTTGCAAATGTAGGAGATGCATGGTCTAACCTAATCTCGAGAATACGAGAATCAAGCTCCTCTGCTAATGAGGCAATTGACTCATTCAATCAGCAACAAGATGCAGTTCGAGAGCATGCAGGTTTAGTTGGTAGAGCAATTCTTTGGCTCAATGACCAATTGGGCGGTGCTAAACTCAAGTCAGATGAAATTGCACAAGCACTTCTTTCCTCATCAATTTCGTACGAGGATTACAGAACTGCTATGGAGAAAGCTGGTCTATCGGCTCAGGCTTATAATGAACAGCAATGGGAAATCGCAAAAGGACTAGAAAGACAAGATGCCCTAACTCGTTTTCTCAAAGACGATTATATTGACCTAGCTGGTGGAATTGACCTCACTACATCATCAACACAAACCCTTACTGAGTATGCGAATGACCTAGTAAATCAGTATCAAGGGGTGATGGATAGTATTAAGCAAATCAGCTCTGATATGGATGCTTGGGTCAAGCAAACGGCGTCAATGGTTGCTAGTGGTTTAGACGAATGGTTCAACAAGGTTTCCGGTTCTGCTTCTGCATTGCAAAATGAGATTGACCGTCTCAACGAACAAATTGCTGAACAAAAGGCAAAGCTTGCCGATACTAAAGACATGGAGGACAGAAAGCGCCTGCAGGAGAGGATTGCTGAATTACAAGGAGAACTAAACCGTAAAACTCAAGAACTCAACCAGTCACAAGACCAGTTGAAAGAGTCGACAACCCGGTATGAAGCTGCTTTGGCTATGGTTGACCAAATAATGGGGACTAACTACTACTCGACTTATTTACTGCAGCAAGGTGTTCAACAGCTCGTTGACCAATACACTAGGACTGGTGATTTAGATGCATTCAAGGCGGGGCTGCAAAAGATAAAAGATGACGGTTTAGCCCCGATGAAAAACTCGTTACAAGACGCTATAACGAAAGCTCAAGAACTATATAATAAGTTGATGCAGCTTCCATCAGAAATTCGCGTATCAATCAAAGTTGATGTTCCACCTTCTATTCAATTGCCAACGCCAACGACATCTTCTTCGTCAAGTGGTGCAATTCCATCTTCAACAATTGCAATTCCTAAACAATTCGGTGGACCTGTACAACCCGGAAGAGTTTATCTGGTTGGTGAAAGAGGGCCTGAATTATTTGTACCGAAAACATCCGGGACAATTGTTCCGAATGAAGGTTTGCAGGTAGTCATCAACGCAAATGTTAGTCAAGATATTGATATCCATCATCTTGCAGATGAAGTAATCTACCGACTCAAACATTATCGAGAGTTGTCAAGAGTAGCATTATGAACTTAGAAATTTCTTACAATTCATCTTCCTATAAATTGAATGATTTGGCTAATCATACCCTTGTCACTGAGTATCGAACACGAGAAGAGAAGGGTAAGTTTATTGATACAATCGCGGTAGCTGCGATTGGTAGCAATTCTGAAAAAATGGAGGTGCTGGAGAATCTAGGGTATTACAGTGAACTTTCTGAGTTGCAGCATGAAATAGACATCCCAAAACTCTACTTGATACGTGAGATTGATACGATTTCAAGACGAGCAGAAATCTATAAAATCTCGCTCATTTACAAACCAGAGACAATGGATTTGCTCTTACGGTCATCACCAGAAGTCACACTAGAAATTACACGTGGTGTATGGGAAGATAAAAATATAGATGTATTGTACTTGCAAAGGCCGGATCAATCTGAATCAAGTGATGATTGGGTTGATTTATGGAATGTTCACGATAGTGGTCGCTATAATTATGTTTTCATCGACCCAAACAGTAAATCTAATAGTTATCCAGCTCCAATTGAGCTACAAATACGTAATAATTCATCCACTACTCCGAATACGATTCTCATTACTTGTAGTGATGAAGCTATTGAAGCACCATATCATGTACTTGAGGCAGAAAATGCAACAGGCGGTACTATCAAACCATCAACACCAGACACAAATTCGTACAGTAGTGGGTACTATAGTGAGATTAGTATTACTACTACAAAGAGCGTTGTTCTTACGTGGACACTAAGTGGTTCGCAATTAGCATTATTAAAAGGCATTCCTTTTGCCCTTTGGTTACGTCCATCTTCGTTGATACCAAGCGGTGTGCACTTACAAGTTCGGTTGGAAACGAATGGGGTACTAGTTTCTGAAACCCCCACGATCATTGCAAGAGGCACTGAGGAAATTTTTGAGTTAGGTACACTCCTGATTCCGAATCTAAATCGCTATGCACTTTCTAATACCCCAGATGATTATAATCTAGAACTTTATGCATGGGGAAGCGAAACAACAATAGACATTGACTATCTTGAGTTAGTTCCCTACAAATATGGATACCGAAAAATTAGCATTGGTGGTACGAATTTTGGCCAGGATCAAATCCTCACATTAAGTGAAGTAGAGAATATCGCTTATTTGAGCAATACTGAATTGATTTCTAACCCATTAGTAGTATTCGGCACTCCGATTATGGTTCCTCCGCACTGTACCCCAGTACTATATTTCAAGGTTCTCGGTTCTACGTTGCCTATAACTCAATCAATTAGTGTAAAAGCTATTTATCGGGGAAGGTATGTATTATGAACTTTTCCGTTGTGATTCATTCACCCGATTTTGTTCCACTAATAACGCCAGTTGAAACAAAGATGGAAGTGGTCACTCTTCAATATTCTGCCTTTGGTGGGCCTACTTATGCTGAAGTAAAATTATCGGGAGTTCCACTTTATGACTTCTATCGTCTTTTACTCAGATATCCTATTTCTATTTACCAAGATGATGGACTTCCAATCTGGTGGGGCTATATTTCGAGATTAAGGTTCGATCTTGGCGAAATTACATTAGAAAGGGATATCAAATCAACTATAAATGCTTGTAAGATGCTTTACACTCAAGACCTAAAACGCAAGGAAACTGACTGGGTAACGAATAATGAAAGTATTGACCTTTACGGTAGAAAAGAGGCAGTTGTCACCGCCAATGATATTACTGATGCCGAAGCAAATACGCTCGTTGCTAATTATCTTGCAACCTACTCCGAAGTAAAGGACTGTGTTAGATTTTCGTTATCGCAATCTCAATCTCTCACTTTGTATTGTAGTGGCTGGATTGATACACTTGATTGGCTATATTACCAAAATCTCACTGGTAAGGAGGCATACGAAGAAACAGGCTCTGGTGGGAGGGAAATCGGGGAAGATGACCGGCCAATTGCAGCAATGTCATTCATGATTGAAAGTCCAATTTCTTGGATCGCCAAAAAAATTCAGCTGAGACTCTGGAAATATCCCGAAAGCAATCCTCCTACGGATTCCGTGATTGTAGAGTTATGTTCCGACTCTTCAAATATTCCCGGAACTGTACTTGCTACTGCTACTTACTCTGCTTCGGAAATTCAAACCAGTTCTGATTGGTTAGAAAAAAATTTCGATGTAGACGTGACACTTTCTCCGTCAACACAATACTGGATAAAAATTCGAAGGTCAGGATCGGTGGATAAAACAAAATACTACATGGTTGATACAAACAAAGACAACGGATATCCACGGGGAAATTTCATGCTCTATTCTACCAAATTATCGAAATGGATTGATGGAAATAATAAGGGTCATCTCAACTTTCGAATACTTGGTGAAGATAGTATTCAGAGTCAAATTGAGTACTTGGTTGATAATTATGGTCAGTTTCTAACCGGGACATTATTCGAGGAACCAATCTTTACTACTACAAATCAGTATAGGAAAGGTGACTACCGGGCATTAGAGGAGCTCAAAAAGTTTTTGAATCTGGCTTCGTCAGCAAATAGCCGAATGACGGCAGTAGTTGATGAATACAGAAGGTTAATAATAAAACGAGATTCACAGGAAGTATATGGCATTGATAGAGCAGGAAACTTCTACACTCCGATGGGCTTTCCAATTCTTCATAAACCACCAGAGGGTGTTTATTATCAACTTTTGGACATTGTCGAATTTTTACCGGGAAATTCCTTCATAAAGTTTTTTGTTGAAGAGATGGAGTACAGTCAGGGGAGATGGAGAGTAAGGAGAATTCGTGAGGATGAAAGTGAGTATGAGTTTGGAGACAAATTGCGATGAAAGAAAATGCTGAACTTTGGTCTAAAATACGTCCATTTGCATTATGGGATTTGTCGCAAATACTTGAAAAGACAAAACGTATTGCATCTAGTTCTGGCGAAAATGTAATCTCATTAATCGGCAGCCAAGATGTCAAACAGTATACGCCAGATGAAGACGGAATTCGCGGTGCTATTGAGTCTGCAAATACAAATGATGTAATTGTTTTACCTAGAAATAACATTCAGCTGACTTCACCGCTTACCCTAAAAGACTATTTGATCATTATAGGGTCAGGCACACGACATGATTCTTATTGGACTCCATCAGGAGGTTCGGGATTTTATTCCTTGAGTGATCTTGGTTCTCCTCTTATTACGTCAGGAGGTTCAGCTTGCGTACTGATGAATGTACATATCAATTATTATGCTTCCTCTACTAGTTCTCTCACTGCTATTTTGTCGACAAACGGGTTATGGTTATTGAACAGCCATGTCTACTGCACCAATAACGGGACAGGTATCGCTTATGGTATATATTCTGCAGGAGGTTCAATAGGGACACATATATATGGATGCACGGTGCGAGCCACAGGAGGTTCTGGCGGTGCAATAGCAGTTTGCTTGTATCAGATGACTGGCAGTGCTGCAAATCATATCCGTGATACCATCATGATAGGCAATAGCACTGGTGGAATGGGAATCGGATGCAGAATGATGGATAATACAGAAATAATGGACTGTGAAATAATCGGTAGCAATACAGGTTTATTTGTTGGGCCGAGTGTAGGAGGATAAGGATGGCGAAAAGGGTTATTGGCACAAGATTTCAAGGTGGAACTTATGATCTCTTCGTGAATCCATCTTATTCGGTAGATGTTTATGCTTGCCAATATAACCGTACCAAAACAAGCGGTACAATTAATTATTTGGATGGTGATGTACGAGATGTAACCACTGGTAGTGATGCAGATGCGATTCACAAGAGTGTTACTTCCGAAATAAATTCTATAACGGCTAAAACCACACCTGTCGATAACGATATAACGATTATCGAGGACAGTGCAGTGAGCTATGCAAAGAAGAAGCTGTCCTGGTCTAATATTAAAGGAACACTAAAATCCTATTTTGACACTTTGTATGCCACCGTTAATCATACACATACTAGTATGGTTACAGGAAGTGGCACTATCAACACTATCCCTAAATTCACAGGGGCAAATGCGATTGGTGATTCAACTTTAACGGAGTCAGCAGTTTCGGGTCATATATCAAGTACTTCTAACCCGCATAACACAACAGCAAGTCAAGTTGGATTAGGCAATGTTACTAATGATGCTCAGTTAAAGCGTGCAGCAAACGATTTTACAACATTTACCGAGAAAACTACTCCTGTTGATGCTGATGTTACGCTGATTGAGGACAGTGCAAATAGCTATGCAAAGAAAAAGTTAACATGGTCTAATATTAAGGCAACACTGAAATCCTATTTCGATGGCTTATATGCCACACTGAGCCATACACATACCAATATGATAACAGGTTCTGGGACTTCTCCGAGGGTAGCTATTTTCAATGGAACCAACAGTATAACCAGTCAAGACGGATTTGAATTCGATGGGACAAATAAAGTTCTAAAATGGTTCGGGAATGATTTATACGGTGTTTATGGCATAGGTCAATGGTTTCCAGGTTACCTGACTTTGGAAAGGTGGAGCGACAGCACCAATCCATATCTGTTATTTTACAGGAAACGTTTGACATCACCAGGTGCTGTAAAGAGTGAGGATATACTAGGTAGGATTTCTGCCATTGGTCACAATGGCACTGACTTCTCAAGCGAAAGCAGAGCAAGATTAGATTTAGTTGCTTCTGAAGATTGGAGCAGTGGGCATGAAGGTGCAAAAATCCAACTGCAAGTTACTCCTTCTGGAAGCACAACACCAGTACTAGGCGCAACAATTGATGGAAATGGTATAAAAAATGAGCTTACCAATACAGTAAGGACTAAAGATTATACTTTAACTATACCAGCGACAGGGACTGCAATAGAGGGTTCAGGCACTGCCAACACCATCCCCAAATTCACGGGGGCGAACACGATTGGGGATAGCTCTATTATCGATGGCACTAATCTCACCTTCTCCAAAAATGTTGACTTTGCCAAATACAAAGCAATCGCAATGGCTTGTGATAATGGGAGTACATTGCCGACATCACCAGCAACGGGGCAGTGGTTTTTACACACACCAACAGGACGGAAAGTGCTGATGATGTATAATGGGTCATCTTGGACACCGATAATAAGTTTTGGCAATATGATATTATATGTGGATGGGGCAAGCGGGAGTGATAGTCCAGATAATGGGTATGGGACAGGGGCGAATGCTTTTGCAACAATACAATACGCGGTAAATATGATTCCTTCATTATATTCTGGAAATGTTTATCTTTATATCGCCACTGGTACTTACACTGGATTTACTATTGGTGGGAAAATGACAATTTATGGTAATTATACTATTTATATAGAGGGAACATTATCTGCTTTGTATTCTGGAACAATAACCTCCGCAGTACAGGGAAGTGCTGAAAACCATACTACCATAACCGTCAGCGGGGCGGGATGGACAGCGAACGCATATAAGGGAAAATTAGCGAATTGGGGAAGCAATTATGCTATTATAAGAACAAATACAACTGATACATTAACACTGGTCGGATGTTATACGACTCCTTCAGGGACATTGACCATTTATGATTGGGGGACGGTAATAACTACAGAGGGGAGAATTGACATAATTGCACCAGTGCAATTCAAAAATATAAGATGGTCTCCAACATCAGGTTCAGCCAATGGTGCATTTATCATTAACAATTTGGGATTGGCAATGATGTATCGTTGTAATTTGGAGACTGGAAATATAAGAATAATGAGTTATGAGACACAAACCACAGTAAAGTTTACGGCATATACTTGTTTTATTTCTGTTTTATCAAATGTATCTTGCGATGTTGGAAGCTTGGTTCAATGCTACGTTTTAGGAAATCCGTCAAGCAGACGCGGAGTAAGTTATGAAAATACTGGTGGTTATGCTTCAGTCTATGAGGGTCTCAACTATGCTTACTATGTATATGCCAATAAATCTATTAATTTGTGGTCTAATTCTACATTAGGGTACAATTTATTCCTGAACAACAACATAGCTATATTTTGCACCAATGGTGGTCAGGCAATTAATACGGGAACAGGATATTGTTATTATTCAGGAAATACGACGGATAGATATGCCAATACAACAAGCTATGGATATTACAGTTAGGAGGACTAATGAAAATCTTTTACGACCCAAAAACAGGAGAAATATATTATGCAGTCAAAGATATTGACTATCCCTATTTTACCCATTCCACCAACATCTCCCTGGAAATCGGCGAAATTCCAGAAGACGACGAAACCTATCGGGCGGTACGGGTTGCACTTCTCGAAAGTCAAGGCAAACGAGACAAAGAGGGAAAAGGTAGATTCTATGTTGACACAAAAACGATGGAAGTTGTCGAAAGGGAAGGATGGCAAGAATGGGTAGAGATGCCGAATATCGAGATACCATAAGGCGCAGAATAAAACAGCCAAGACGGGTTGAATTGGCGCGCGACGACGGGCTTTGGGGGTTGTATCAGGAAGGCAGGAAATATTATGTCAGTGCTTTCGACCCATCAGGAACGAGTATAAATAACGCTGAATTTCTCAGTCTTGCCGAAGCAATTATTTATTTAAGTAGGCTATTTCGTGTTCAAGGATGGTATAAATAACCACCTACAACCTCTGATTCCGCGAGAGCTAGTTGAACTAGGACCA
>Ga0078972_1004886_pt1 | contig 35322 bp, 26 predicted proteins | sample YelNatPaOPGAMG01_FD_67568 | JGI IMG/M metagenome (GOLD analysis project Ga0078972, IMG submission 67568) | Hot spring thermophilic microbial communities from Obsidian Pool, Yellowstone National Park, USA - OP-RAMG-01 (SPADES assembly) (version 2) | ecosystem: Environmental > Aquatic > Thermal...
TTGGGAGGGGATTCGATCTTCTCCTCGGTCCCTGAGGGAGAGAGCCGCGTCACAGCCACTGTGTATCTGGCCAGGTGAGTGGCAGCTGTCCTGAAGGCCTCCTGGGCTTTTTCCAAGCCCTTTCCCACCTCCTCGAACCTCTGCTGAAAAAGCTCCAGATGCCTCCTCGCCCTGTGGAGCTCCTCCATGGTCCGTTCCACGCCTCTGGCCATTTGATAGTATTCGTGGGCAATGGCTATGCCGCGGAGGGTTATTGCCAAGGTATTGGGCGATACCGGATGGACCCTCTTCTTTCCCAGCTCCTCCCACAGCTTCCCATCCCTTATGGCCTCGAAATACAAGGTCTCCGAAGGAAGGAACATGAGGGCCATGTTCATGGTTCCAGCCTCGGGCACTATGTACCTCGCTATCCTTTGGGCCTCACTCCTCAGGACCTGGGCCAACACCTTCCTCGCCTCAGCCAGGCGATCCGGGGATGTCGCCTCTTCGAAAAGGGGTAGGACCTGCTCCCTCGGGAACTTGGAATCTATGGGGAGAGAGGCTTTGGGAAATTTTACAAGGGCATCCACTCTTCCAACCCCGGGTATTTGGGCCTGTAGCTCGAACATATGGGAAGGGAGGAAATCCGAAAGGAGCCTCTCGAGAGTCGCCTCCCCGAAACCTCCCCTCAGATGGGGCAACCTGAGCAGGGCGTTGAGTTCCTTTATGGAAGCCCCCACCTGCCCCACTCCCTGGAGCTGCAGCTCCGCTGCCTTCAAGTGTTCCTGGACCTTCTCCATATGCTGAAAACCCTCCCTCAGATTCTGGTCCAGTTTGGACTGGACCTGTTGTCCTATGAGCTCTAGCCTTTCGTCCAACTTTCCCCTTATGGCCTCCAACTGATTCCTAGTCACTTCCTGGAGATTGGCGAATCGAAGTTCGAGAGCCTGAGTGGAGCGGGCAAGGCCCTCCTGTAGCTCCCTTCGACCTTGTAGCAACATGGAATCTATCCTCTCCTGCATGGTCTGGAAGTCCCCTGCGAGCTTCTCCATGAGCCCTAGACGAATCTCAGCTGAGGCCTTGGCTATCCTCTCGGAGGTATCAGCCCCCTGCTTCTGGAAGGCATCCAGGACCTCGATCCTGTATTGCCGAAAAAGGCCGTCGAGTGACTCTCCTATACCCTTCTCGAGCCTATAGATCCTGTAAAGGGCTAATCCCACTCCCAAGGCCAAGACAAAAAGCCCCAATCCCGCCGAGCTATCCATGCCTCGCACTCCTTTCTCCTGGGTGAATTCTCCCGGTGAGGTCCGATTCCCCGAAGGTCCTGAGTTCCCACTGGGGACTTACCTCTCGAAACTTCGAAATCCCCATCAATCTACCGCCTTTCCTCGCAGGCCCGTATGGATCGGATCCTCCCTTTCCCTCGGAAGTCTTCTGGACACCCTTGGACGAAAAACCGTGTTACACTTTTTCAGGTGAAGTTGCAACATAGATCTCCAAGGGGCGCTGATTTAGGGATCACTCTGGAAGGTTCCTTTTTGCCATATCGCCTACCTCGGGGAGCAGGGACATGCGGCTTTGGCTCTATAATACCTTGAGTCGTGCCAAGGAGCCCGTTTCGCCTCGGGACCCGAATAGGGTAACCCTCTATAGCTGCGGACCCACAGTTTACAGGGACGCGCACTTGGGCAACCTCAGGACCTTCCTCATGGCGGACTGGATAAAGAGGGTCCTAAGGTTTCTCGGCTACGAGGTGTTCCACGTGAAGAACATAACCGATGTTGGCCACATGAGGCAGGAGATGCTCGAAAGGGGGGAGGACAAGATAATCGCAGCTGCCAGGAAAGCCGGCCTCACATCCAGAGAGATAGCGGAACATTATACCAGGGTCTTTCTCGAGGACGAGGCCAGGTTGAACATCCTTCCCGCAGATGTCTTTCCCAGGGCAACCGAACACATATCCCATTGCATCGAACTCATCAAGGTCCTCATCCAAAAAGGCCACGCCTATGTGAAAGGCGGAAACGTGTATTTCGATGTAGAGAGCTTTCCCAATTATGGAGCCCTCTCGGGAAATATCCTTCCCAACCTCCTCGAAGCTGTGAGGGTGGAGGCCGACCCCCTCAAGAGGAATCCCCAGGACTTCACCCTGTGGAAGGCTGCTGAGCCAGGAAGGGAGATGAAATGGGATTCCCCGTGGGGAGAGGGATTCCCGGGCTGGCACATCGAGTGCTCAGCAATGTCTCTCCACTACATCGGGGAGCATGTGGACATCCACACAGGGGGGGTGGACAACATCTTCCCACATCACGAGGACGAGATGGCCCAATCAGAGGCTGCAGTGGGCCACAGAGTCGTGGGCCATTGGGTTCACGGCCAACACTTGCTCGCTGATGGGGCCAAGATGGCAAAATCAGCGGCCAATGATTACACCATAAGGGATTTGGAGGAGAGGGGATACGATCCCCTGGCATTCAGATATCTGTGCCTCACTGTGCATTACAGAAGTCGGCTGAATTTCACCTTCAGGGCCCTGGGGGGAGCTCAGAGGGGGCTTTCCCATCTGAGGAGACATGTGGAGGATGGAGCTTGGAGGGATGTGGAGTTGCCCAGGGAAGGTCCCGGGGCTCGATGGATAGAGGAGTTCACCCGATGGATCTGCGACGATCTGGCCCTGCCCAGGGCCCTCGCTGTTGTCTGGTCCATGCTTCACGATGAGTCGATTCCCCATCCTCTCAGGTCCCGGATCCTGGTCCACTGCGACCAAGTGCTGGGATTGGATCTCGCCTCCTGGCCTGAGAAATCGAGAGACCTTCCCCCCGAGGTCCAAGAGAAGGTCCGCATACGCCATGAGGAGAGAAGGAGAAAGAATTTCACCGCCGCTGATTCCCTGAGGATGGAGCTGGAAAGACAGGGGGTGGAACTCAGGGATCATGCCCAAGGGACATTGGCCCTGAGAAGATCCAGGGCTGAGTGGAAAGGAGCACCCAGAGAGATCTCCTCTTCCGGAGATGTTCCCAACCTCTTGGAAGAGGAGGAAAGGTACGACTTCACTGTCTCCCTTGTGGCGTGCGACAATGGGCACGAGGTCTTGAGATGTTATGAGGCCTTGAAGGCCCACGGGGGGGGCAGGAGGATCCAGACCATCATAGTTGAAGGTGGCTCTAGGGATGCTACGAGGAGATTGCTCCAGAAGGCCACATGTTACGACCCCGACTGCCTCCTCGTCCTTGCGGACCATAGGCTGGGAGAGGCAGCTTCCAGGAACGTGGCACTGAGACAAGCCCTGGGAAGGATTGTCCTCTTAGTGGATCCTTGCGTGGAGCCAGTGGGGGACATCTTCTCTCCCGTAGAGAGGGTTCTCGAGGATCGGGAGGTGGGAGTCACAGGGGCCATGGGGCTCCTCACCAAGGATTGCCAGAACTTCGAGGAGGGCGAGGGGCCAGAGGTTCACGCCATAACGATTTACTTTATGGCAATACCGAGGGATGTTGTGCGCAAAGCTGGATTCATGGATGAGAGATTCCGATTTTACAGGCATCTGGACCTGGATTACTCCTTCCGGATAAGGCATTTGGGGTACAAGGCAGTTGTCGCTGGGGGACTTCCTCTGAAGCTCCACCCCAGTTCCCTTTGGGAGAACATGGATCCAGAGGAAAGGGAAAGGAGAAGCAGGGCCAATTTCTACATCTTTTACAGAAAGTGGCATCACCACACGGAACTTTTCGGGTAGTTGGGAGAGAGGTCATCCCCACGAGGGACGAACCATTGGCACCCGATGGGGAAAAGGAGGGCTTGGATGGACCAGAGAGAGCCTTCGATTCAACTGGTGGAGGTGGAAAAGAGGACCTACGAGGACATCCTCCCCGATCTTGTGCCGAAGCTTTACAGGGTCGCCTATGGAATAGTCCAGGATCCCATGGAGGCCCAGGATGCTGTCCAGGATGCCATGGTGAACCTCTTGGCAAAGGGCGAAGGCTTCGAGGAAAGGGCATCCATATCCACATGGCTCTATAGGGTCACGGTGAATGCCAGTTTGGACAGGCTCAGGGCCAAGCGAAGGAAGGGTGACACCGTTTCCATCGAGGACTTCCTTCCCAAGTTCGATGAAGAGGGAAGATATGCGGAGGAAATTGTCGATTGGTCCCAAAGGCCCTTGGAGAGGCTTCTTTCCAAGGAGGCCATGGAGACCCTGGAGAGGGCCCTCGGTTCTCTTCCCGAGGATCACAGGATCGTGATTGTGATGAAGGATATGGAGGAGATCCCACTGGCCGAAATAGCTAGGGCACTGGATCTCACCATTGCGGCAGTGAAATCTAGGCTTCACAGGGCTAGATTGGCCCTCAGGGGAGTGCTGGCTTCCTACTTCAAGGAAGAGGAGAAGAGGCCCATGGCGAGGCCCAAGACCAGAAGAAGGCACAAGCAAACCTGTAGGGAGATCGTGGAGATCCTGTGCGAGTACTTGGAGGGGGAGCTACCTCGGGAAGAGAGGGAGGAGCTCGATCGCCACTTGGCGGACTGCCCGCCATGCCTAGCCTTTCTCAACACTTATAGGAAGACCTCTCAGTTGTGCAGAGCCTTGAGACCTGAAGACATTCCCGAGGAACTCAAAAGGAGAGTGGAGAACTTCCTCAAGGAGATCCCTTCCAGGAGATGCTGAAGGAGGTCACCTCATACCCATGGCCCTGCTCATCTTCCTATGGACCATCAGCCTCAGGACTATCATCAGAAGGCCCAGTGCGCTCGCTATGGCAGTGGCCATTATGAGAATGGGACGGTTTATGGAAATGGACAAGTAAAGGGCGATCAAGGAAAGGACGGTCAAGAAGATCCAAAGGGCCATATCCACCTCCAATCATTTCTCATCCCTCTAATAAGGTTCAGCTCCCTGAGATAAAGCCTCTCACCAGTTTGGTTATGGCATCCATGTAATCCCTTTGACCAATCCAGAGGAGATCGTTGTGGCCAGCCCCTGGGATCACGAGCAATTCCTTTTTCTCTGAGCCACAGGCCTGCCAAAGGGCTCGAGCATCTTCGAGGGGAATGATCTCGTCCAGCTCACCGTGGATTATGAGCGTGGGGAGCTTGACCCTCGATATGTTCAAGAGGTTGATCCGAGGCCATGGCTCTGGGATGAGCCGAGCGCCTATGGGAACTCCCACCCTCTCGAGAAGACCCAAAGTGTCCGCGAATCCGCTTTCCACCACGAGGCCCTCGAAAATCTCTCCCCTCGAGGCTGCAAGGTGAATGGCAGGAAGACTCCCCAGGGACCTCCCCATCACCCAAAGGGAGCCATCGAGACGATTGTCCTGGAGCCATCTCCCGAGCGGCTCCACCAAATTCTCGGCATCCTCGAGGAGGCTCGATATTGTTGGCCTGCCCGAGCTTCTCCCGTATCCCCTATAGTCCACAACGAGGAGATTCAATCCTCGCTCGAGATAGAGGGGGGCTATTTCGTCATAGTCGCTGGCTATCTCGCCGTTTCCGTGAAAATAGAGGATGGTGGGAGAACTTTTCTTCGAGAGAAAAAATCTTCCGCCTATGGAAACGCCATCCGGGAGATCCAAAACCAGATCCTTGACCGTTTCCGTATCCAGAGGAGGTCCCCACTGCTTCCTCGGGAAAAACACGAAGGCTGAAATCATCTCCTCGTCCATGGGGTCCATGGATCAACTCCAAAAACTTTTTGGCAAATGTATCACAGGGACTCTCCATTGGAAAGACGAACTCGGTATCTTGCTCGGGAAACTTCTTCTCGTCATGAAGTAGCATCCCGAGCCCCCCTGAAAGGAATGAAAGGGATCGAGGATGGCTCTCTCCACATGTTCGCTTCTTCGAAGGAGCCGGATATTCCCTGGAGCCCTTTCCAGGAAAAGTCCCTCTGGAGGATGGGGAATACTTGGCACCCCCAGGGCCGCAGGTACACCTAGGCGCGAAGATGCCCGGGGTGTCCAGAGGTCCCGAGTCCCAAGGCTTCTGAAGAAGAATTCCGGGCAGGATTGGCCCGCTCCCCAGGCTTCCCGAGGTGGAGGGCATCTTCCCCGGACAGACTCATTGGGGTTCACTCAGCGTGGAGCCTCTTGCAAAGCTCAGCTACCCTCCGGCCTAGCTTTCTTGCATTCTCAGCAGTGCCCACATCGGGGGCTCCCACACACGATACCCCGTAGTGGCCAGTGGCATCCAGGGGATCGCCCACCACTATCATCCCGTAGATCAAAAAACATTGGATGATGGAGAGCATGGTGGTCTCCTTTCCGCCGCTTGGGTCACCCGATGTGGCAAAGGCTGCCCCGACCTTGTCAGCCATCTTCTTTCTCACTCCCACGAAATCATCGAAGACCTTCTTGAGTTCCGCGGCCATGCCCCCGAAATAAACGGGCGAGCCGGCTATTATTCCCGAGGCCTCGATGAAATCTTCCTTCCTCACATCCTGAGGGGTTCTCATCACGGCCTCAACCCCCTCGACGGACTCGACCCCCTGTGCCACGAACTCGGCGAGTTTTCTCGTATTGCCGCCCTTGGAATAGTAGAGAATGAGAACCTTCATCCCTGATCCCTCCTTTCACTCGGTCCAATCGAAAGCAAGAGGTTTCTTTATCATTTGGGCTGGGCCTTTGCAAGGCTTTTGGGAAATGGGAGATCCCTTGTCAGATACCCGAGTGCTTTTGTAAAATGGTCGGAAAACCAAACGGGGGTTTTTCAAATGCGTTTGTCCACGAGAGGTAGATATGGAGCTCGATTCATGGTCGATCTGGCCATTCACGGGACCGAGGGACCTGTTCTCCTCAAGGATTTGGCCAAGAGACAAGGGATTTCGGTCAAGTACTTGGAGCAACTGGTAGGGCCTCTCAGGAAAGCCGGCCTTGTCACGAGCAAGAGGGGGGTGAGGGGAGGATTCCAGCTATCGCGGCCTCCGGAGGAGATCAAGATGCTCGATGTGGTGGAAGCTGTGGAGGGCTCCCTGAGCCTCGTGGAATGTGTGGTCCACCCTGATGGGTGTCCTAGGTCCACAGAGTGCATAACCAAGGAAGTGTGGGCCAAGGCTGCGAGCGCCATAAGGGATGTTCTGGCCGGTATAACGTTGGCCGACATGATCGGAATGAAAAGAGAGAAGACGGAGGCCGAAACCCATGCGCATATTTGAGAGCATAACCGAGACCATAGGAAGGACTCCCCTCGTGAAACTGAGGAGGGTGACCCAGGGGATCGAGGCCACGGTGGTGGCCAAGCTCGAGTCCTTCAATCCCTGCCACAGTGTGAAGGACAGGATAGGGGTGAGCATGATAGAGGCTGCAGAGAGGGCGGGGAAGATAGGCCCGGATACCATAGTGCTGGAGCCCACCAGTGGAAACACGGGCATAGCCCTCGCCATGGCCTGTGCTGCCAAGGGTTATCCGTTGGTGCTGACAATGCCGGACTCCATGAGCATCGAGAGGAGGATACTTTTGAGGGCTCTGGGAGCCAAGCTGGTTCTCACCCCTGCTTCCGAGGGAATGAGAGGGGCTGTGAGGAGAGCCGAGGAAATGGCGGCTCAGGATCCTCGGTATTTCATACCTCAACAATTTCAGAACCCAGCAAACCCGGAGATTCACAGGAAAACCACAGCTGAAGAGATATGGGCGGACACAGATGGGCAAGTGGATATCCTCGTGTCAGGAGTGGGGACAGGTGGCACCATAACGGGAGTGGCCGAGGTGATAAAACCGAGGAAGCCCTCCTTCAGGGCGATTGCGGTGGAACCAGCGGAATCCCCAGTTCTCTCAGGGGGAAAGCCTGGTCCCCACAAGATTCAGGGAATAGGAGCTGGTTTCGTCCCCGAGGTCCTCAATACGGAGATCATAGACGAGATAGTGCAAGTGAAAAGCGAGGATGCGGGCAAGATGGCAAAGAGACTGGCGAGGGAGGAGGGCATACTGGCCGGGATATCGAGCGGTGCTGCTGTGTGGGCGGCCCTCGAGGTGGCTCGAAGGCCCGATTCTCGTGGGAAGCTCATAGTGGTGGTCCTGCCGGATACAGGGGAGAGATACCTGAGCACCTGGCTCTTCGAGGAAGAAAGGCGGGAAGACTGATTCCCCCGTCTGAAATCTCAGGGGGTCATGGGGCACGAAAAGAGACCCCTGGCCTCGTGCGGGAGAGAGATGGAGAAGGGGATTCAGATGGGGTAAAATTCCCAGGAAGATTTTCGAAAAGTGGGCCCGGAGGTTGCCAAAGGGCCCTTGAGACCATACGGGAAAGGCAGGTGATGACCATGGGATGGATCATGCGTAGCCCCTTCGGGGGGCATTCACGGAAGCTGTATTTGGCAACCATTTACGGGTTGGACGCTCGAGGGATTGTGCAACCCATGGGTCAACACTCATGCTTTCCTGGAGGTCGAGATGGCGAAGACGATTCAAGAGATAAACGAGAAGATAAAGCAGGGCAAGGCGGTTGTTGTGACCGCCGAGGAGATAATTGAAATAGCCAAGGAAAAAGGGGCCAAAAGGGCAGCGCAAGAGGTGGATGTTGTGACAACGGGCACCTTCGCCCCCATGTGCTCATCTGGGGCCTACTTCAACATAGGCCATACGAAACCCCGGATAAAATTGGGAGGGGGACATGTGACCCTCAACGGAGTGCCAGCCTATTGCGGATTTGCCGCAGTGGACATACTCGTCGGTGCCACGGCTATCCCGGATGACGATCCCAGAAACCAGGTCTATCCTGGAGAATTCAGATACGGCGGCGGCCACCTCATTCAGGATCTCGTTTCTGGGAAGGCTGTGAGACTCGAGGCGAAGGCATATGGGACGGACTGTTATCCCCGAAAGAAACTCCAGCTCATGATACGCCTGGAGGACATGAACGAGGCAGTGCTCTTCAATCTTCGAAACTGCTATCAGAACTACAACGTGGCCGTGAACCTCTCCGACAGGGTCATATACACGTACATGGGAACCCTCAGGCCCAACTGCGGAAACGCCAATTATTGCAGTGCGGGGCAGCTCTCCCCCCTTCTCAATGATCCCCTTTACAAGACCATCGGGGTGGGCACCAGGATATTCCTAGGAGGGGGTATAGGTTATGTTGCCTGGCATGGGACCCAGCACAACCCGTGCGTTCCGAGAACCGAGAAGGGCATCCCCAAGGGAGGGGCAGGGACACTGGCCGTCATAGGCGATCTCAAACAGATGAGTCCAGAGTGGTTGAGGGGGGTCTCCTTCGTGGGATACGGGGCCAGCCTAGCCGTGGGAATAGGGATCCCCATTCCCATTTTGGATGAAGAGATACTGGAGTACACCCTGGTCACCGATGCCGATATATGGGCTCCAGTTGTGGACTACAGCGAGGCATACCCTAACAGGTCCTCGGAAGTTCTGGGCTGGGTCACGTACGCCGAGCTTAGAAGCGGTAAGATACAGCTCAATGGGAGGGAGATCCCCACAGCCAGTCTTTCGAGCTATGCGAGGGCGAGGACAATAGCCCAGACCCTGAAGAGTTGGATCCAGGCCGGGGCCTTCCTCCTCACACAACCCGTAGCCCCCATTCCAGGCCCGGAAAGCGGCTACCAGTTCAAACCCTGCAAAGAGAGACCTGTGGCCTGAAGCGCCTTTCCAATAGAAGGGATGTTCCGGGAGCCTTTGGCCCGCATCATTGAAGATCCACTCGTGATGCGGGCCAATTGACTTGGCCTTCAGTTCATCCATAATGATCTCTGACAACTGGAGCTCGTAGCTCGGTGGGGGATGGAATGTTCACCCTGGAAGAGATTCTCGAAGCGCGAACTGTGGCGGTCATAGGGGCATCGAGGGACAAATCCAAACCCGGTGCCATGCTCCTCAGGGTCCTCAAGGAGGTGGGGTTCAGGGGAGAGGTTGTGGGGGTGAATCCCCAAGGAGGGGAGGTCAACGGGGTTAAGCTTTACAGAAACTTGGAGGAGGTCCCCTTCCAGGTGGACTTGGCTGTGGTCCTCATTCCTCCAAGGCAGGTCCCGGAGGCTGTTGCGGCCTGCGGCCGAAAAGGGGTTAAGGGGGTGGTCATATCCGCTGAGGGGTTCGCGGAGGCGGGCCCCGAAGGGAGGAAGCTCCAAGAGGCCGTCCTCAGGGTGCTGAGAGAAAACGGGATGAGGGGGTTCGGGCCCAACACCTTGGGCCTCGTGAACACCGCAACAGGCCTCACCACCTCATACTTCGCCACCAAAGCCATGTTGAAGCCTGGCGCAATAGGGGTCGCTGCCCAGTCCGGCATCTTCGTGGGCGCTCTTCTTCGTTACATGAGCTCCATGGAGGGACTCGAGCTCTCCAAGGGCCTGGGTCTTGGAAACAAGATGGATGTGAACGAGTGCGATGCCCTGGAGTACCTGGCAAGGGATGACCAGACCAAGATAGTGGTCATGTATCTCGAGGACTTGAGGGAAGGGAGGCGCTTTCTGGACATCGCCAAGAGGGCGACCAAAGAAAAGCCAGTTCTCCTCCTCAAGGGAGCGAGGACAGCTGAGGGGGCCAGAGCGAGCAGTTCCCACACAGGGAGTCTCGCGGTGGAAGATAGTGTGCTCCAAGGGGCCATTGGACAGGCAGGGATTCTCAGGATGGGATCCATAGAGGAGCTCATCTGGACCCTCAAGGGCTTCAGGACCATGCCCCTTCCCAAGGGAAACAGGATAGCCATAGTCACCTATAGCGGGGCCCAAGCCATACTCACCATAGACGAGGCCGTGAACTCGGGTCTCAAGATGGCGACCTTCCTCCCCCCTACCCTGGCCAAGTTGTCGGAAGTGATAGCCACTCCCTCCAAGGCATCCAACCCAGTGGACCTATTCCCCGACATGATGACCCACGGCTTCGAGAGAACATCAACCAAGATAATGGAGGCCCTTCTCGAGGATCCAGGGGTCAGCGCGATCATCTTCATCTCCTTTGCCGCAACTGGGCCAGAGCCCTATGGTCCCGTTGCTAGCATGGTCAGGGAGAGCGCCTCAAAGCCCGTATTCTTCTCCCTTCTGGGAACCAGGGACGACATGGAGGCATGCAGGTCATTTCTGGAGGGTATGGGCATCCCCTGTGTTCCTTTTCCAGAGACCGCCGCCAGGGTAATCTCCCACATGTGGCGTTACACCACGTTCAAGGAACAAGGTGAGCCGTGAAGGATGTTGGCGCCTTTGTCGCGCATCTCAAGAGAAGCCACCGTTTCTCCAAAGCCCTGATCCACCACCGCTACCTGCCGCCCAAGCCAGCCAGGTTCGAGAGGCTCGACGAGTTGGTAGACCACAGGATAGCCAGGGCCCTGAGGCTCCAGGGGATAATGGCCCTCTACAGCCACCAGGCCTCGGCCCTGAGAAGGCTCAGGGAAGGGGAGAACGTGGTCGTATCCACCCCAACGGCGAGTGGAAAGACCCTCGTGTATACTCTCCCTGTTCTCGAGGCCGCCATAGAGGACGCGAGGGCTCGCGCCCTCTATGTGTTTCCCCTCAAGGCCTTGGAGCAGGACCAACTGAGGGTGGCGAGAGGTTGGATAGGCTCCCTGGGGGCGAGCCACCTCTTGGCAGCCGGCATCTACGACGGCGACACCCCAACCCAGCAGAGGAAGAAGCTGAGGGAATCTCCGCCCCAAATATTCATAACGAATCCAGATATGCTTCACCTCGGCCTCCTCCCGTATCACCAACAGTGGAAGGAGCTGCTCGAGAACCTCAAGTTCGTCGTCCTGGATGAGATCCACGCGTACAAGGGAATATTCGGCTCCCACATAGTTCAGGTGCTGAGAAGACTGAGGAGGATCTGCGGCCATTACGGAGCGAGCCCCCAGTTCATAGCCCTCTCAGCCACCATAGGAAATCCGGGGGAGTTTGCCCAGAGACTCACCGGTGTGAGATTCTCCGTGATCGAGGAAAGCGGTGCGCCCAGGGCTGGGAGGCATGTCTTGTTCATGAACCCCCAGGAAAGCCCCTATACCCTAGCCACTCGCCTGCTCAGGGAGGCCCTGGAGGCCGGGCTCAAGACCATAGTCTTCACCCAGGCCAGAAAGATCACAGAGCTCATCCATACCTGGATCGCTCAGGAGGCCCCGGAGCTGGCAGAGAGAGTGAGCTCCTATCGAGCAGGGTTTCTTCCCGAGGAAAGGAGGGAGATAGAGAGGAGACTCGCATCGGGAGACATGCACGGGGTCATCTCCACCAGCGCCCTGGAGATGGGCATAGACATAGGAGAATTGGATGTCTGTATCCTGGTGGGATATCCAGGGACCATCATCCAGACGTGGCAGAGGGGAGGGAGAGTTGGGAGACAGCAGCGGGACTCCGCTCTCATCCTGGTCGCTCAACCGGACGCCCTGGACCAGTACTTCATGAAACATCCCGATAGGTTCTTCCAGAGCGAATACGAGAAGGCCGTAGTGGACCCTCAGAACAGGGTGGTTCTGAAGGCACACCTCGTCTGCGCTGCTTCGGAGCTCCCCCTCAGGGCAAAGGGGGACCTCTTTCCCATGGAGGAAGAGGACACAAGCCTCCTCGTCCAGGAAATGGAGAGGGAGAGGCTCCTCATGAGGAGCGCCCAAGGAGACCAGTGGTATACCCCGAGAAAAAGGCCCCAGAGGGAAGTGGACATAAGATCCGCGGGAGAGAGCTTCACCATCATAGAGGAGACCACAAGCAGGATAGTGGGCCAGAACTCCGGAATCCGAGCTCTCACAGAATGCCACGAGGGAGCCATATACCTCCACAGGGGTGAACACTACCTCGTGACAAGACTCGATCTAGAGAGGAGAAACGCGTGGGTCAAGGCCGTGAGGACCCAGTACTACACGAGGGCCCTCTCCCAGAAGGAGACGGAGATCCTCCAGACTAGAAGATCAAGACCCATAGGGAACTCGGTCGTGAGACTGGGCCGACTGAGGGTGAGGGAGACGGTTGTGGGATACGAGAAAAGGAGGATATCCGGCCAAGACCTTCTCGGTGTGTACCCCCTTGAGCTTCCGCCAATTGTCTTCGAGACCGTGGGCATATGGATAGAGGTGGAAGACTTCGTAAAAGAGGCGATTCAGAGACGGAACCTCCACTTCATGGGTGGAATCCACGCAGCGGAGCACGCGATAATAGCCCTCTTTCCCCTATTTGCCCTCTGCGACAGGGACGATGTGGGAGGCATAAGCACCCCCTATCATCCCCAGGTGGGCAAGGCAGCGATCTTCGTTTACGATGGACATCCCGAGGGGGTGGGCCTTGCGGAAAGGGCATACGAGGTCCTGGAGGAGCTATTGGAGGCCGTGCTGTCCACCCTGGAGACTTGCGACTGCGAGGCTGGATGTCCGGGATGCATCCACTCGCCCAAATGCGGCTCGGGAAACAAGCCCCTGGACAAAGAGGCAGCGATCCTCACCATAAAGGCACTTTTGGGTAGAATGAGCCCTAGGGAGCTAGGGGTCCAGATCACAGAAGAGGAGGAATCGGGGGAGAAGACCCAGGAAGATTTTCCTAGAATCCGACCCCAGGAAAGGCCCCTCAGGATCCTCTTCCTGGATTTAGAGACCCAGAGGACCGCAGAGGATGTTGGGGGATGGCACAACAAGCACTTGATGAGGGTCTCAGTGGCAGTGGTGCACGACGCACTGGAAGGGACCACTCGTTGTTTCCGGGAATCCGAGGTGGAGGAGCTCATAACGTACCTGGAAAAGGCGGATCTCATAGTGGGCTTCAATGTGAGATCCTTCGATTACAAAGTGCTTTCCGCTTACACTGCCAAGGACCTGGGCAGGTTTCCCACCTTCGACCTCCTCGATGACATAAAGGAGAGAGTCGGGTTCAGGTTGAGCCTGGATCACGTGGCCATCCATACCCTCGGGGAGGGAAAAAGTGGCGATGGACTTCAGGCCGTGGCTTGGTTCAAGGAAGGGAAGATGGAGGAGCTGGAAAAGTACTGCAAGAAGGACGTGGAGATAACGAGGAGGCTCTTCGAGTTCGGCTGCAAAAATGGGTTCGTGATCTACGAGACCAAAGAGGGCCAGAGGGTGAGGCTCCCGGTGAACTGGAACCTGGAGAACATCCTCAAAGACCTGAAGGAGGCTTCATGAGAAGGAGTGTGTGGACGATACTCGCTGCCGTGTCCCTTTTCTCGTTTGGGTGCTCTGGTTTGGATCCCGTGAGCCAGAGGCAGTGGGAGGCCAAGGTCTTCGAGAGTCCTTATGAGATAGTCTTTCGGGCAGTGATCTCCTTGTTGGAACAGAAAGGGCATAGGATCACTCAGGCGGATTTCCAGACAGGAGTGATTGATACTGAACCCACAGAGGGCAAATTCAAGAGAATGAAGGTCTCGGCTGAGGTGAGACCTCTGGGCAAGAATCTCACGGAAGTGAGAGCCAGGATAGACCTGGAAGAAAAAGGGCTTCTTGGGGGAGGCTACAAGCACGAGCAGCCCAAGCTCGCAATGTATGACGAGCTCTTCACCGAGATAGAACTACAGGTCTACAGGGAACACTTCCTCAAGATAGAGAGGAGATCCAGACCAACCCCATAGGCCCCATCGTTGGAAGGTGGAAGCTATGTTCATGATGTGGGGGAGTGAGTTCCATGCCCAGGACGGGGGCTGATTTTCCCCTCCACTTTAGCCCTGAGTCGGCCTCGGAATGAGAAAAGGGATCAGGGATTCAGGGGGCGAGGCCTTCCAAAGGGGTCAGCCCCCATGCATCCTTTGGGATAGCCGTGTGGTCTCCCGTTCTATGATGTCCAGGATTCCTCCTATGGTCCCGAGCTCCTCTGGATCGATCCCCCTTTTGGAAAAATCGATCCCGTAGGTCTCCTCCAGGTACAATACTATCTGCATTATGGCCAGGGAGTCTATGAGCCCTGAGGCAACGAGTCCATCCTCGTCCCCGAGCTCCTCCACCGACATCCCGGCCTTCTGGATTCCCTTGAGAAATTCCAAAAGATGTCTTCTTCTCTTTTCCCTCGCAGAGTTCATTCACCGGTCTCCCTGGCTAAGATGGAAGAGAGGTCCAATGGCTTGAGAGAGTCGCACTTCTCCTTTACGGCTTCTCGATTCACCTTTCCTCTCGATGTCCTGGGGATGGACTCCAAAAGCCACCACCTCGCAGGCATTTTGCTCTGGGCCAAGTGCTGCCTCATCCATTGGTAGAGGCCAGCTATGTTTCTCTCGTTTGGATCCGAAAGCACCACTGCCATTCCCACATTCTGAACGTAGAGGGGATCGTCGACGGCGAAAGTGCACACATCGATCACTCCCGAGTACCTCTCCACCACTGAGTCTACATCCGAGGGAAATATCTTCATCCCGCCTTTGTTGATCTCGTCCCGAACTCTTCCCTTAAGAACGAGACGCCCCTTACCATCCAATACCCCCACATCTCCTGTGAAGAACCATCCGTCTACAACACACCTTCTGGTCAAGTCCTCCCTCCCCAGGTATCCCTTCATGAGGGCTGGGGTGTTGAGCCAGACGAATCCCTCCTCTTCAGGTTCACATTCAAGATCCTTCTGCAGCCCCAGTGAGGTCTCATCTGTCCTCATCACCTTTATGAGTGCTCCCCACCCCTCGCCTATGAGGCCATCTTGGGGCTCTACATCCGGCCTTCTCAAGCCAGCAACCCAGCTTCCCGTCTCGGTTATGCCGTATGCGTTGCACACATCCTGGATACCGCACCATCTCTTTATGTCCTCCCACATATGTGCCGAGAGGGGAGCAGAGCCACAATGGACCCTCCTCAAGGTCCCATTTCTGGGGGGAGAGGCCAGCTTGAGAGCCATCTTCCAAATGGAGGGAACCGAAGAGAGGAAAGTGATGCCGTTTTCATCGATGATCTTTCCAAGCCTCATTATCAGCTCGGGCCTGAAAGGCGGGGCAACGCAGAGGTCTTGTCCCGAAAGCCAAGGGAACAGACAGTTGCAGATGAGCCCGTGGCCAAAGTGGGTGGGCAATACGCAGAGGCTCCTCTTGAAATCCCGAATGTCGAGGTTCTCCTTCAAACTCAACCACCTGGCCCTCAGGGATCTGTGGGTGTGAACAACTCCCTTCGGATCCCCAGTGGAGCCTGATGTGAAGAGAATGAGCGCTTCTTGGTCCAGGCTGACCTCGTTTGCCCACTCCTCCGAGGGAGAAATGTCGGTGGTTTCCACCACTTTGATGCCACTTCTTTCCAGAGGTCCCACCACCTCGCTGGGGGTTCCATCTTCAATTACCGCAGCCTTGGGAGCCGCGGCCTTGGCGAGGTTATGGATTTCGAATGGGGTGAGCCTGTTGTCTATGGGCACGGCACAAGCTCCCATCTTCCAGATGGCCAAAAGCTCTGCGAAGAATTCCAGGTTGTTGCCGAAAATTACGAGGATCCTGTCCCCAGGCCCGATGCCCAGCTCCTTGAACCTGGCTATCCTTCTTGCCACCTCCTCCATGGTTCTTTTCCGATCCCAACTGCGGCCACTCAAAGGCTCCATCAGGTCACCAACGCCCAGATCCAAGAACATGACATGCCTCCGTTCCTTTTACCCCAATCCCAGAAGGCTCAAGAAAAACCTGGTGGACGATTCCAGGTCTCCCGCCCCCTTCTGGTTCCAAATGTTTATCACGGCAAAAAAAGTCCAAACCGTGAATATGGCCCCAACTCTCCTCAAGCCTCTTCGAGGACCATCCCCTTTTCCCACCTTCTGCTCCCTCAGCATGGAGACGAAGATCCCGAGACTCAAAAGGAGACAATAGACCCACCTAGTTGTCAAGATGTTGCGCACGATCTCGGCCTCCCCCAGGAGGAGTCTGTCGGACATGGAGAGAAGATGGTAATACATGTTTCCCACAAAGGCAGCCATGAAGACGGCTGCAAAAAGCCTCATCTTCGGGTTCCCCTTGAAATACTTGGCAAAGGTGGGATAGAAGAAAAACTCCACGAGCAGCTCTTTGAAGTAGTAGTAATAACGATTCCAAAAGCCGACCACTGTCTCTGCGAGAAGGGGCTTGTACGTGTTGCGGAAGACATAAAAGCCGAAAATTCGAAGCACTCCTATTATCAAATGTCCTTTCGCCGCGCGATTCAGGACGTTTACAAAGAGTTCCAGGTAAACTACAGCCCAGCCCACAAGAAGATTTCCCTCTCTCGGCTCAGCGACGAGCTCCTTGAGGCGCGGAAAATTGACGAAAGCGTCCCCGAGGAATAGGCCAAACCAATTCTTGGCCCCGAATAGAGCGCCTTCCATTGCCTCCTTGAACGCCATCCAGAGCCCAGCCAGGATGAGAAGACGAAGCCCGGCCAGTTGGCTTCTAGCCAAAGATTCCTGATCCTTGGCCTCGGTCCTCGCCAAGTAGTCCAATCCCTTTCCATAAGGAGTGCTGGATCCGCCCCAAAGGGGCCACAGGTACATGAGGTGGTCCCGGAATCTCGTGCCTGCGACCTTCCCCCTCTTTCCTGAAAGAAAGAGGTAACCCAGGCGCCACAGGAAAAAGGGGAGCATCATGGCGACCCCCGTCAAGACCGCTGGGATTATGCCTTCCCGTGGAAGGAGGAGGAATCCGAGGGCCAGGGAGATCCAGAAGATGCCGTGGAGGGTGAACTGGGGCCTTCTTCTCACTGGTTCAGGGAGACGGGATAAAGATCTTGCTGCGTGGAAGCAGGCAAGAAAAATGAAGAAGAGAATACCAACCACTGCCCCTGGGACAAGCCAGCCAATCCAACCATCTTGGGGAAGGGGCACCTTCCCTCCTCCCGCCAAGAACTTTCCGGCCATGGCAATTGCCCCCAATGAGAGGAGAGCCCGCCTCCGGCTGGGTGTGGCCCACCTGAGGAGCGGGCCTGTCAATCTCATCCACAGGGAGATGACGGCCTGATTCTCGTGAAACTGGATCCATCTCGTTGCTCGAGCTTCCATCTCTCGTAGCTCCATTTGGCGCCCAGAACTTTTGCCGCCTTCTCCAGGCTTTCGACCCCAAGGAGCTTCTCCTCTCCACGGAGCCTCCGCAATGCTTCTTCCTTCTCAGGCCCATAGAACCAAACGAGGACAGGCTTCTGTGATTTTTCCGCGAGCTCCCTTATGACCTCCAGAGAGTCGAGCTCGGAGCCCCAATGTGCTGGCAGGGCCAGCGCTACACACACAACCGCGTCCACCTGGGGATCCTCCAGAGCTGCTTTGAGAGTGGACCTATAGGTCCTGACCATCCCGTGCTTCATCACCCCTGGCCATATGTCCATTGGATTACCGAGTGGCATCCAGGGAGGGGAGACCTCCTTCAGGGCTCGGATGGCGCCCTCTCCCAGATTTGCCGGTTCGAGGCCTTCCAAGGCCATGGCATCGAGAAGGATGATCCCTCCCCCTCCCGTGAAGGTAACCATTGCTACCCTGGGTCCCCTCATGGCCGGCAGTTTCACGAAGCTTAGGACGATGTCTCTCACATCGTCGCTTCTCCGAACCCTCACGAGCCCTGCCCTTTTCAGTGCGCCATCGATAAGCTTGTCATCACCGGAGATGGACCCAGTATGGGAAAGGGCAGCCTTCATGCCATGAGGGGTTCTACCGGTCTTGAGGATCACCACGGGCTTCTTGAGACTTGCCCTGAATGCCTTCTCCATGAATTCCCTTCCTTGGGGGATGCCCTCAGCGTGGATGGCTATCACCTTCACCCGTTCGTCCACGGCAAGCCAATCGATGGCATCCGCAAGCCCCAGATCGCACCCATTGCCCAAATCCACTCCGAGGCCCATGCCTCCCATGAGATGACCAGCATCCACAACGAATATTCCTGACTGGCATATGACCCCCACGGGAGACTCCTTCCTTTCCAAGGGCATGAAGGAGGTGGTGAACCCGGAAAATGAGTTCACGACCCCCAAGGTATTGGGGCCCAAAACCCTCGCTCCCCTCTCTCGGGATATCTCCAAGATGGCCTCCTGGAGGCTTCTCCCCATGGGATCTGCATCCCCGAATCCCTGATTCGTCACCACAATGGCCCGGATCCCCTTGTCGAGGCACTGGGAGATCACACCAGGGACCGTCTCTCTGGGCGAGGAGATCACAGCCAGGTCCACCTCTCCTTCCAGCTCCGAGACCCTCGGCACCGCTCGGAAGCCCTGTATCTCCCTGGCATGGGGGTGGACGAGTTGGACCTTTCCCCCATAACCCCACCTGAGAAGGTTCCCTAAGGGGCTGAGGGCACGGGCCTCTCTGGGCACCCCCACGAAGGCAACGGACCTTGGCTCGAGGAAGAGCTCTTTGAAATCCGCTGTGTTCCCCATCTGCAGATCCTCCCCTCTGGGCACAAAGATTCCCCAAGCTTTGGGGACATGGCATCTTAAACCGGAAGACCAGGACTTTTCCAGTGGAAGGGGGCAGAAGGCAAGGTGGTTGCGGGACGCTCTCCCTCGGTTGTCCTCAATGAGAGGAGCCCGCCAGGGTTGACTCAAAGGGTTCTTGCAGGCCAACATAGAGGCTGGCCGAGACAAGTTTCATTGATGGAGGAGGGAGCTTGATACCCAGGTACACGAGAGAGGAGATGGGCCGTATTTGGACCCCAGAGGTCCGGTTCAAGACCTGGTTGGCGATTGAGATAGCCATATGCGAGGCCTGGGCAGAGCTGGGCAGAATTCCCAAGGATGCCCTGGATGTCATAAGGAAGAGGGCCTCCTTCTCAGTTGAGAGGATAGAGGAGATCGAGAAGGTCACCAAGCACGATGTCATAGCCTTCGTCACCTGTGTGGCTGAATCCATAGGGCCCGAAGGTAGGTATCTCCATCTGGGGGTGACCTCTTCGGACATACTGGATACCTCCATGGCCATTTCCCTGAGGGATGCGTCTGACATCATAATCCGCGGTCTGGAGCAACTCATAGATCTCTTGAGATCCCTGGCATTGAAGCACAAAGACACCGTCATGATAGGCCGTACCCACGGGGTCCACGCGGAGCCAATAACCTTGGGGCTCAAGTTCCTGATCTGGCACCAGGAGATGTCGAGGAATTTGGATAGGATGAGGAGGGCCAGGGAGACCATTCGCCACGGGAAGATATCCGGCGCAGTGGGGACTTATGCTCATGTGGATCCGAGGGTTGAGATCTATGTCTGTGAGAAGCTGGGGCTCATTCCGGCCTCTGTCTCGAGCCAGATCATCCAGAGGGACAGGTATGCCGAGTATTTCTGTACCTTGGCCATAGTCGCCTCCAGCTTGGAGAAGATAGCTCTGGAGGTGAGGCATCTCCAGCGCACAGAGGTCCATGAGGTGGAGGAGGGTTTTGCCGCAGGGCAGAAGGGGTCTTCGGCCATGCCCCACAAGAAAAATCCCATAACAGCTGAGAACATATGCGGGCTTGCCAGGGTGGTGAGGGCTAATGCCCAAGCGGCCCTGGAGAACGTGGCCCTCTGGCACGAAAGGGACATAAGCCATTCCTCCGTCGAGAGGATAATCGGGCCTGATAGCACAATTCTCGTGGACACCATGATCCACAGGACAACCAAGCTCCTGGAGAATCTGGTGGTTTTTCCTGATAAAATGATGGAGAACCTGAAGCTCACGCGGGGTCTCGTGTTCTCCGAAGGGGTCATGCTCCTCCTTGTGGAGAAAGGACTGACGAGAGAGGCTGCATACGAGCTCGTGCAGAGAAATGCCATGAGGGTGTGGAGAGAGGGGGGTGAGTTTCTTGAGGTTCTGATGGAGGATGGGGAGATCATGTCCATTGTCACAGAGGAGGAGCTTCGGGGCTGTTTCCAACTGGAGAGATCCCTGAGACATGTGGATTACATATTCGAGAGGGTCCTGGGCCAAGAGGCTTGAAAGGGTAAGAGGGGAGAGAGTTGAGGCCAGAGGGTTTTCGCGATGAGTGCGGAATAGTGGGCATTTGGGGCCATCCTGAAGCTGCAAATCTGGCCTATCTCGCCCTGTACGCTCTCCAACACAGGGGGCAAGAGAGCGCTGGGGTTGTGAGCAGCGATGGCACGAGTCTCTGGGTCCACAAGGGGATGGGGCTCGTCTCCGATGTGTTCAACGAATCGGTGATCTCCCGCCTCAGGGGCTCCAGCGCCATAGGACATGTGAGATATTCCACATCCGGTGCGAGTCATCTCAGAAATGCCCAGCCATTTGTCGTGGGCCACAAGGGTGGTGGCCTCGCCATAGCCCACAATGGGAACCTCGTAAATGCCCACATCATCAGGGCGGAGCTGGAGGCGAGGGGGGCCATCTTCCAGTCCACGATGGACACGGAAGTGATAATTCATCTGGCCGCTTCCTCTCCGAGGGCGACCCTCAGGGAGAGGCTCGTGGACGCATTGTCCCAACTCAGGGGATCGTACAGCCTGGTCCTCCTCACGGAGTCCCAGATGCTGGCGGCTCGGGATCCCTTCGGATTCAGACCCCTTGTCCTGGGCAGGAAACAGGAGGCCTTTGTCATAGCCTCGGAAAGCTGCGCCCTGGATCTCATAGAGGCCGATCTCGTGAGGGAGGTGGAGCCAGGGGAGATATTGGAGATCGACTCCAGAGGTTTGAGGGGATTCAAGGCATTTCGATCCGAATGTCACCATTGCGTCTTCGAGCTCATCTATTTTTCCAGGCCAGATAGCGTGGTCTTCTCGAGAAACGTTTACGAGGTGAGAAAGGAAATGGGAGCCCGTCTGGCAGAGGAGCATCCAGTCGAGGCTGACATGGTTGTTCCCGTTCCCGACTCGGGTGTTCCTGCGGCCATAGGCTATTCTCAGAGGTCTGGAATCCCCTTCGAGTTGGGTCTCGTGAGGAACCATTACGTGGGGAGGACCTTCATAGAGCCCAGGGAACAGATAAGGCATTTCGGAGTGAAGATAAAACTCAACCCAGTGAGGGAATTTCTCAGGGGGAAGAGGGTCATCTTGGTGGACGACTCCATTGTGAGGGGCACAACGAGCAGAAAGATCGTGACCATGGTCCGTCAGGCTGGGGCCAAGGAGGTTCACGTGAGGATCAGCTCCCCTCCCACAATCGGCCCCTGTTATTACGGGATAGATACCCCCACCAAGGAGGAACTCATAGCAGCCATGAGGCCGGTGAGGGAGGTGGCGGATTTCATAGGCGCTGATTCCCTGGGGTACCTCAGTGTGGAGGGACTGAGGGAGGCAGTTGGGGAAAAGGCAGGGGAGTTCTGCATGGCCTGTTTCACCGATGAATACCCCGTCGAGATACCCCTCGAGAGGCCAGCTCATCAACTGACCCTCTTCCAGGAGACTTGAGGAAAGGGGACCATTGGCCACGCACTCTGTGGGTGGAGGAGCCATGAGGGACGAACTTTGGGAGAGGCTGAGGAGGATACTCGTAGAGAAGTCCTATGAGAGGAGGAGGGTCATCCTCACCTCCGGCCGCGAAAGCGACTTCTACGTCGACGGCAAACAGACGAGCTTACATCCAGAAGGGGCCTATCTCATAGGAGTCCTGATTCTCAGGCAACTCAATTCCCGGGAGCCTAGGGTCCAGGCAGTGGGAGGCATGACCCTGGGAGCGGATCCCATTGTGAGCGCAGTGGCTGTGGTGAGTCATCTGGAAGGGACCCCACTTCCAGCTTTCATCATAAGGAAGGAGCCCAAAGGCCACGGAACTGGCCAATGGATAGAGGGGAAAAAGAACTTGCCTCCCAGGGCCTCGGTGGCGATCCTGGAGGATGTGGTCACAACAGGTGGCACTACCCTCAAGGCCGTGGAGAGGGCGGAGCAGGAAGGACTGAGGGTGGTGAGGATCGTGGCCCTCGTGGACAGGGAGGAAGGTGGGGCTGAGGCCATAGCCAGGGCTGGTTTCCAGCTTGAGGCCATCTTCCGAAGATCGGACCTGGAAACGCGATGAATTGGGGAAGATCCATGGCCAGGCTTTGGGGCTGGTTGATCTCTGGGCTCTTCATCTTGCTTTCCACCTGTGGGTCCTGGGCCCAAGGAAGGAGACACGAGGTCCATCTGGAAGGGACGCCTTACGAGCTCCACGTGTACAGGATAGAGGGCAGAGAAACTCGCTCTCCCACCATGCTCATAGTGGGAGGAATTCAGGGGGACGAGCCAGGAGGGTTTCTGGCAGCCGACCGCTATGTGGACCTGACCCTAAAGAGGGGGACCTTGGTGATAGTGCCAAGGGCCAACTTCTACTCCATCATCAAGAATCAGAGGGGTCCCCACGGGGACATGAACCGTAGGTTCAAGGAGGTGGCATCCCGATCGCCCATGGATCTCGTAGTGAAGATCCTCAAGGGCCTCATGGCTGAGGCGGACATATTTCTGAACCTCCACGATGGCTCTGGATTCTTCTCCCCCAGGTGGGAGAGTCCCCAGAGAAACCCCATGAGGTTCGGGCAGTCCATCATAGCAGATGCCTCTGTCTTCTTTCACGAGCCCACAGGTAGGACGATCTTTCTCGAGGCCATGGCCAATAGAGTAGTCGATAAGGTCAATCCCCAGATCCACGATGAGCGCCACCACTTCCATTTCAACAACCACAGGACCATGGACAAGGACACTCCCCATAAGGAACAGAGGGGATCGGCCACGTTTTACGCCCTCACCCATCTGGGCATCCCAGCATTCGGGATCGAGACTTCCAAGGACATCGCGGATCCTCGGACGAGGGTCCAGTATCAGACAATGGTGATAAATGCCTTCATGGAGGAGATGGGAATAGTCGCGGACCATCCTCCCCTGGCCCTGGATCCTCCCCAATTGCACTACGTCATCATCTCCGTCAATGGCGATATCCCCTTTGCAGTGCCCGACGGGGGGTCCATCTCGGTGAGGAAGGGAGATGTAGTCGAGGTGAGGGGAGTTGTGGCCAATTATCAGAGGGGAATAACGGCAGATATTGTGGGCCTGGGGACGGAAAACGACCTCAACAAGCCCTTCAGGATATTGAGGAACACCAGGGTCCTGGTGAGAAAGGAAAGTCAGGTTTTCGGCCAGGTGAGCGTGCATGTGGGAAAGGCAATGGATGGGAGAGCCACAGAGACCTCCACCCAGCTGCCGGAGGTGAAGTATTTCGTGGTGGATGTGGAGGGCGAGCAGAAGGTCGTGGAAAATGGCGGGGTTCTCAAGGTCGTGAGGGGTGACGGGATAAGGATATTGGATGTGATATGCGCTGGCGGAGAGTCCTGGGAGGTGCAGGTGAACTTCATAGGGTTCATAAATCCCGATGAGCAGAGCCCTGGCGAGGACAGGGGAGTGGTCATAGACACGGCCAGAGATCTGGAGAAGAGGTACGCCCTGGATGGCAGAGGAACCATTTACAGGGTTGTGGCTTTGAGAGGCGAGAACATGCTGGGGGAGATGATAGTGGAAATCCAGGAGCCCAGATTGGAGTATGTCCTTGTGGAGAATTCGGGTGGATCTCTTCTGGCCTATCCTCCTGGAGGGAGGCTCCTCCTAGGGACAGCCAAGGAGATAAAGGTGGCTGGTATCGTGACCAATGTGCCCAGAAATAGCGGTGTGGAGATCGAGACAAGGGGAAGAGGCCTCTTGCGGGAGACATCCTCGGGAGGGTGGACCGTGAAGTCCCAAGGCCCATGGCCCCAGAAGGGAGAGATAATCGTCCTGCGAAAGGGCATCCCCATGGGGAAGATATTCCTAGAGGCCCCCTGAAGATCCCATGCTAGTCCTAGGAATAGAGACTTCATGCGACGAGACCTCCTGTGCCCTCCTCCAGGGCGATGGGAGGATATTGTCCAATGTGGTCTCCTCGCAGGTGGAAGTCCACAGGCCCTTTGGAGGGGTTGTGCCCGAGATAGCCTCCCGAAAGCACATGGAGTGGATAATCCCGGTGCTCAAGGAAGCCTTGCAAAGGGCTGGATGCACTTTGGAGGACGTGGAAGGAGTGGCGGTAACTCAGGGGCCTGGACTCGTAGGATCCTTGCTCATCGGAATAGGGGTGGCCAGGGCTATAGCTTACGCCAAGGGACTCCCCATAGTGGGAGTGAACCATCTCGCAGGCCACATAGCCTCTGTTTATCTCGACGATCCTTCCTTCAAGCCACCTTTTGTGGCCCTCGTGGCCTCGGGGGGGCACACGGCCCTCTACCACGTGGTGGAGGAGGACAGAATAAGCCTTCTGGGTCAGACCAGGGACGATGCAGCTGGGGAGGCCTTCGACAAGGTGGCCAAGCTTCTGGGACTGGACTACCCGGGTGGTCCAGCAATAGAGAGGGCCTCCAGGGGAGGGGATCCATCAGCTGTGAGATTCCCAAGGGGGCTCGGGAGGAAGGAAGGCCTTGAATTCAGCTTCTCGGGTCTGAAGACAGCTGTGGTCACTTACCTCAAGAAGGGGGCCCTGTTGCCCTTGGAGCCCCAGAGGCTCTCGAATGTGGCCGCGAGCTTCCAGGAGGCAGTGGTGGATGTCCTCGTGGAGAAGAGCCTGAAGGCAGCGAGGAAGTGCAAGGTAAAGAAGATAGCTGTAACAGGTGGTGTCGCATGCAATGGGCGACTCAGGCAAAAGCTGGGCCTCAGGGCCGAGGAGGAGGGGTTTGAGGTCCGATTCCCCACTCCCATTCTCTGTACAGACAATGCTGCCATGATAGCCAGGGCAGGCCTCAAGGCCCTGGAAAAGGGAGAAGGGAAATCCCCCGGGCCCATGGAAGCGAGATCCAGGTGGCAGCTCGGCACTTAGCCACCAAGAAAGGTAGCCCCCTTCCGCCTTTGGGATTCGGCTTCACTTGGATGCCGGGTATGGTAGAGGATGAGGGGAGAGTCGGGGGTTTAAGGGCCTAGGCCAAGGGCTCTGGAGGATAAGGCTCGTCAGAATGGCTCAGCCATCCATTTGGAGACCCAAAAAGAGGTTCGGTCAGCATATCCTTCGCTCGAGAGGTATCCTGGAGCGAATTCTGGCAGAGACAGGCTTGAATGAACGGGATACGGTCATAGAGATAGGGGCCGGCCTGGGGGATCTCACATCTTACTTGGCCTCCAAGGCCAAGAGGGTCATAGCTTTGGAGCTGGACAAGGGGCTCTTGGACCATTTGAGGGAAAGATTCAGCACCGAGCCCAAAGTCCAAATCCTCAACGAAGATGCCCTCAGATGGCCCCTTCCCCAGGCCATAGAGGCCTTGGAGAGGCCGAGGAAGGTTGTGGGCAATCTCCCTTACAATGTGGCGACGAGAATCCTCTTGCGCTTCGCCCGTTTTTTCCAGGAGCTCGACCTCATGGGATTCATGTTCCAGAAGGAGGTAGCGGAGAGGATCGTGGCCTGTCCAGGGACCTCCTCTTATGGGGCCCTGACCGTTCTTCTTGCGCTCAGATGGAAATCCAGGATCGCCTTCAAGCTCCCTCCAGGGGCCTTCTTCCCGAGGCCCAAGGTGGAGTCGGCATTCGTTGTCCTAGAGCCAAAGGAAAACCAGCAAATGGAGATAGGAGACGAGGACCTGTTTCGGGAGATAGTGCAGGGGGCCTTCGCCAGAAGGAGAAAGACCCTGGCCAACTCCCTCAAGACCCTTCCCTGGGCCACAGAGGAGAAATTGGAGGAGCTCTTCTCGAGAAGCGGGATAGACCCCCGAAGAAGGGCTGAAAGCCTCTCCCTCGAAGAGTTCGCGCGACTGAGCTGTGAGGCATCGAATCTTCGCCCCCTATGACGGAGATAGATCCTCCCATCGGGAGCTACGACCCTCGCCATCCTCGGCGTTTGCATCTTGTGATCCCCTCTCTCCCGTGTTAAAAAATGAAGATCTTCTCCCCTTGACCTGAGGAGTGGGGAGGGGAAGTGGAATTCGGGCCAAGGCCGTGGCAGTTGGGCCAAATGGTTCGGGTGAGGGGACATGGGGAGTATCTTGGGGGCTCGAGACAGAGGGAGCGGGGAGTTTCGTCTCAGATGAGTGATCGGGGTGAGGGTTGAGATCCTTCTCCTTCGTTTTTCCATGGAGCTCTGGAGGGCATTATGGAAATGAGGAAGTTTCTCTTCACCTCTGAGTCCGTCACAGAGGGACATCCGGACAAGATAGCCGACCAGATATCCGATGCCATCCTGGATGCCATAATGGAGCAGGATCCCAAATGCAGGGTGGCCTGCGAGACATTGGTTACGACGGGCCTGGCGATCATAGCCGGGGAGATCACGACTAGCTGTTATGTGGACATGCCAGGGATCGTGAGACAGACCATAAAGGAGATTGGCTACAACAATTCCTCCATGGGATTCGATTGGGAGACCTGCGCTGTCCTCACCTCCATAGATCAGCAATCTCCGGACATAGCCATGGGGGTCAATGGCCAAGAGGAGCAAGGGGCGGGAGATCAGGGCATAATGTTCGGCTATGCCTGCCGGGAGACAGAGGAATTGATGCCCCTTCCCATAACCTTGGCCCACAGGATCACCATGAGGTTAGCGGAGGTGAGAAAGAAGGGCATCCTGGACTTCTTGAGGCCTGACGGGAAATCCCAGGTCACGGTGGAATACGAGGGCAAAAGACCCGTGAGGGTGGATTGCGTTGTGGTGGCGGCCCAGCACAGACCAGAGGTGGACATGGGGACCCTGAGAGAGGCCATAATAGAGGAGGTGATACGAAAAGCCATTCCTCCTGAGTTCCTCGACGAGAAGACTCGCTATTACATAAACACTACGGGTCGCTTCGTCATAGGGGGACCCATGGCCGACTGTGGTCTCACGGGCAGAAAGATAGTGGTTGACACCTATGGAGGGAGAGGAAGCCACGGGGGCGGATGCTTTTCAGGAAAAGATCCCTCGAAGGTGGACAGGAGCGGCTCCTACATGGCTCGCTATGTAGCCAAGAACATTGTGGCAGCCGGGCTCGCTGATGAATGCGAGGTGCAAGTGGCATACACCATAGGAAGGGCAGAGCCTGTCTCCGTGATGGTCAATACCTTCGGGACCGGGAAGATACCCTCCGAGAGGATAGTCCAGCTGGTCATGGATCTCTTCAGCTTCAAGCCGAGGGACATGATAAGGCATCTCGATCTTTTGAGGCCAATTTACAAGAAGACGGCCTGCTACGGTCACTTTGGCAGGAACGATCCCGATTTCACCTGGGAGAAGACGGACATGGCCCAGGAACTGAGAAAAATGGTGGGTCTTTGATGGATGACAGGACAAAAAGAGTGCGGCTCGAGTGGTGGAGGAGCGCGCGGAGGAAGGTGAGGGAATGAGAGTTGAGTGCGATATAAAGGACCCATCCTTAGCTTCCCTGGGAGCCCTGAGGATAGAGTGGGCGGAGAAGGAGATGCCTGTTTTGAGGAAGATCAGGGAAAGGTTCGAGAAGAGCCGGCCCCTGGAAGGCGTGAGAATCGGGGCTTGTCTCCATGTCACGACCGAGACTGCGGCCTTGGTGAAAACCCTCAAGGCAGCAGGGGCACAGGTTGCCCTTTGCGCATCCAATCCTCTTAGTACCCAGGACGATGTGGCAGCGGCCCTGGTGGAGCTGGAAGGGATACAAGTCTTCGCAGTGAAGGGAGAGGACCAGAAAAGATACTATTCTCACATAAGGGCTGTTCTGGCAACGGGCCCCATGGTCACCCTGGACGACGGAGCCGATCTCGTCTCCACAGTCCATCAAGAGAGAAGGGACCTACTGGAATCCATAGTTGGGGGAACCGAGGAGACCACAACCGGGGTCATAAGGCTGAGGGCCATGGCCAAGGACGGGGTGCTCCGCTATCCCATCATCTCGGTCAACGATGCCAGGACCAAGCACCTCTTCGACAACCGTTATGGCACAGGCCAGAGCACCATAGATGGGATAATGAGGGCCACAAACAGGCTTTTGGCAGGGAGCGTCTTCGTGGTCAGCGGATACGGCTGGTGTGGAAGGGGTGTTGCGATGAGGGCTAGGGGGATGGGAGCCAGGGTGATCGTGACAGAGGTGGACCCAGTGAGGGCCCTCGAGGCCACCATGGACGGTTTCGAGGTCATGCCCATGGCCCTGGCGGCAAAAGTAGGTGACTTCTTCTGCACCCTCACGGGAGACACCAAGGTGATTCGCAAAGAGCATTTCCTCAAGATGAAAGACGGGGCGATCGTGTGCAACTCGGGCCACTTCAATGTAGAGTTGGACCTGGAGGGCCTGGGGAAGATAACCAGATCCAGGAGGGAGATAAGGCCATTTGTGGAGGAATATCGCCTCGTCAATGGCAGAAGGGTATTCGTCCTGGCAGAGGGAAGGCTGGTCAATCTGGCCGCGGCTGAAGGGCATCCCTCAGCAGTCATGGACATGAGCTTCGCAAACCAGGCTCTGAGCGTGGAATACCTGGTGAAAAGAGGGCGGGAGCTGGAGCCAAGAGTTCACCCAGTTCCAGAGGAGATAGACAGATCCATCGCTTCACTGAAGCTGGAGGCAATGGGAGTTCGCATAGACAAGCTGACCAAGGAACAGAGAAGGTACCTGAGTTCCTGGCAAGAGGGGACCTGAGGCCATTGCCCCGCCTCTTTCAAGCCCCCCTTTTTCCAGGTCAGGCCTTAAGAGGAAGGGACATGGCGGCACGCAAAGGAGTTAGAGCTTTGAGCCCCCCAAATTGAGGGGCTCTGAAGCTTGCGAGCCTTTTCTTGATCCACTGATAGCTCTCCCATGGGTCTTTGGATCCCGTCTGGATTCCCTCAGTATCGAGTTATATAGCGTTTTTGTGAAGTAGGAATCAATCTTCGCATTACAAGCCAAAAACGCCATACCGACTAGTATCTTGCATTTTGCCACCAGGCGGTGGTAAGAAAATTTAAAAGGACAGGCGAAAGGGGTGAAAAGATGCCCAAGGAGAGGAGCGGTAAAGGACCAAGCTCTTCCTTCCCCGCTTCGGGCCTCCGGACGGACCTTTTCGCTGTCCTCAAAACCTCGCGGGATTCACCGGATCTTGCGGTTTGCAAATGCTTACCTCTCGCACTCGTCCCCCAGAGGACACGTTGGACTTTTCTAAGGCCCTCCACTGGGAACTCAGGGGCGAGTCCTCGACAGACCCAGAGGAATCGCCTTAGCCCACCGGGGGAAGACCTTTTGGGGTCCACTCAAAAGCTCTCGGTCGGTTCTTTATGGGACCTTCAGTTCACCGTCGAGGCCTCCTGGACAACGGCATGGCTTGCGTGGGATGGGAAGAACATTCGGACATAGCAAAAGGGGGAAGGGATGAGGGGCAACGAGGTAAACACGGCGTTTGAGATGCTCTTGGAAGAGATAGAGATCGTTGCAAACGGCCTCAATGAAGAAGGAGCTGCTGCATTCAAATCCGGCAATTACGATGCGGCACGCCAAGCTATTGAGGAAGCTACCCATCTGGCTGAATTTCGGGAAAAGGTCAAAATGCTTCAAAAGGAGTGGGCTTCCTTCGCGATCAACCGACCTCGCCGTGCAGCAAAGACACGCAGGGTTAGGAAAAGCCGTTTGCCCCGTGGACTTCGCACACCCGAGGAGGCTTTCAGGGTGCCGATATTGGAAGCGCTGGAGGAACTAGGCGGTAAAGCACCTATTGTTAAAGTTTTGGAGTTGGTTGAAGAGAAGATGAGAGCAGTTTTAAACGAGCACGACTACGAACCCCTTCCTTCGGATTCCAAATCCACCCGCTGGCGGAACACGGCTCAGTGGTGCCGTAATGCGCTCGTGCGGGAAGGGCTAATGAAAAAAGACTCTCCTTACGGAATATGGGAGATATCAGACGCAGGACGGAAGTTCCTGAGAAATTAGGCCGGACTCCAATGAACATGGCGAGCAATTCTCTTGCCGAGCATTTCCCCACTGCAACAATTCGTTCTGGCCAAAAGCGAAAGTACAGATGACGTCGGGGTCCAAGGCCAATATGTAAAACGTATGGATCGGCGCTTGCCAAAAGGAGCCTGGTCATTGAGCAGCTTCCAGGAGGGACCGAAAGGCTTAAATATCGAATGGATGCCTGGTCTGTCGATTCGTAGACCGATTTGTGGCCGCCAACACGGCCCTCGATATCAGGCAAGGGGAAGACGAACTTCCCCCGAGAGCCCATATCCCTCGAGCAAGGGGCGTGGAAATGTGGCATAGTTTGCGGGAGCCAACTTATTAGACTGCCTGGCCGACTTCGTGCACACGAATTCTCGGTCCCAGTGCAGATGTCCTAGGCGGGGATATTGGTTATGCTTCTGTCCGTCCCTGTCGGTTTCGTCCTCCTGCTGACTCTAGCTGCGGTCACCTTCCTCTATTTCTATTACAGGAAGCGGCGACGTAAGGCGAATCTGGCACCCAAGCAAGGACTCGGTGGGGATGGCCGCCTTGACCGAACGCCGATCAGCAAAGCTGGACCTCAGGCCACCCAAACTTCATGGTGCGCCATTCTTGACCAGCCCTCCGACAGTAATTTCGCCGGAGTAGGAAACCCAGAAATTAAAAACGCCGAAGGGGGCTCGTACCGATCCACCTTGCAAAGTTCGGAAAGGAAGGAGGTCACGCTCTTTCAGAGGGAAAAGCGCTTGGCCACAGAAGCCGCACCTTCTTCCGAAGTCGAAGAAGCAAGAGGGACGTCCGAAGGGGAACCGGGAGTCAGGGATTCGGCTCCGCTGCCACCATTCGAAAAGAACAAACGAGCCCTGGAGTGTGCTGGAGCAACAAGAAAGCAAGAACGACGGTCCCCTGCAAAAAGGGGAGGTAGACCACGCGTCCCCACAAAAAGTCCGGAGAAACTGGAGGCGCAAAAAACCGATTCTCGCCGTCCGAAGCCAGAAATCATTTGCTGGAAAAAAGAACGACAGTGGATACCGGCGGCAGAGATCCCAGAGGAGCTCCTTGAGAACTCTGGCTTGGCGGTTCTTCAAGATAGATTACCCCTCACACAAGAAGAATCAAAAGAAACTTGTTGGCGTTTGAAACGAGTTTTTGGCGAGTTGGTAATCCGGTGGAACGAAAGTGACGGCCTGCAAGAAACCAGGGTTGCACTTGGCCAGGATGGTTACTTACTGTTCAAACTAAGCGGCCAAGACCAGAATCAGGGGCGTCGTGTCAAATTCCCTTCCTCTGGGTCGTATCTGGTGGTGGTTCCAGACAACTGGGAACGTGACGATAGGTTGTCGGGACCTCCACCAGTAGCACCGCAGTCCACCTCTCTTTTCGGGTATCAAGCTCACTTCTTCGAGCTTGAGAAAGGCGGGGATGGAAAGATCGCTTTCCGTACCCTTACGGGCGACCCATTCGTGATCGAGTCGAAGACACCGCAGTTCGAACTGGTTGGGAATCGGCTAAGTGATGCAACTGAAAAAATAGGGCCTCTCTTTGGCGAGAGACCTCCGCAGATTCATGCTACGAACAAACTGGCATGGAAAAATGTCGGAACAATCGTTGTCGGTGAGGAGGGCAGCGGAAAGGGGAGATGGCGTAAAGCGTTCCATCCCAATCCGGGGGAAATCCGACAGGACTTGCCTTCCGAAGTTGCAGGGAGAAAAGGGGGATGGTATTTTCTGAGACTTTACGACATGAACGATGAACTTATAGAGAGCCTGGACTTTAGATTCATATGGGCCCTTAAAGAGATCAGATTGGTTCAGCCTTCTCCCCTTCCCTCTGAAGATGGGCATAGGCCGGTATGCGTCGATTTTCTCCACGAGCCTGGCTGTTCCGTGCAACCGGAAGACTGCCCTACCAATATCCAGATCGAACGCTAAGGTGACAAAACGACCTTGATTATTCCTCCTGATCCTACCTGTGACAAGACCCGCTGGCTTGTGGGTCCCGAAGGTGAGTCCCGAGTACAAGTGACCATCTTGGTGGAAAGACTTTGGTGGGCAGTGGGAGAAGAGGACAATACACCATCTAAATGGGAAGACCGACCTCTTACTCTCCAACGTGACAACTTCTCTGCCACGTCAAAGAGGGCACTATGGTTGCGACTTCCAAGGCACCGCTGGGTGAATGAAATCCGCGTGGGATTTGAAGAGTCGAAAGCCAGGTCTTATCCCGTAAAGGTTGCAGACAAAACGGTTGTCATCCCGCTCCGCGACTTTGGCGATTTCCCACAAGTCAGAGGCATTGGCATAACTTCACTTAGGCTATGGATTTGTCCTGAAGGGATGACCGCTTGCGAGGGCACACTTTGTGAACTTAAAATCAAACTACGTTGCAAGTTCTGCGACTTCAACACTTTCAATGCAGAAGATATGGTCTCTCACGTCGGTTCGTTTCATCTGCGTGACTTCTTCAGCCATCTGACCTATGAAGAACTACGGGATCGTATCCCCTCGCTTCCTTACAAGATCTATCAGTGTTCTTATTGTAACTACTATGTTGAATCAGGCGATCTTAGCAACCTGACCAGCACTATCTGCAACCATATTGAAAAAGATTGTCCAAAGGTTTCCCGTGGAATGGGACCCATAACAATCAAATTTAGGATTGTTTCTGATCCTGACGAAATCCGGGAAAATTTGATCCGCAACCTGCCGCATATCTGCAAGTGCAATCTGTGCGGCTACATCCTGAAAAACCCTAGCGAAGGCGTCAAGATGGAGCACTTAGTGAAAACCCATGGGAACAAACTTTATGAGTTGGGTTAAGCTGCAGGTGTATTATGGATTTGGTAGAACTCTCCCGACGAGTAGAAGAACGATACCGACGTTATTTGAAGACCACTTTTTATTTCAAGGACCCGGTTCTTCGGGCCTCTTTCGAAGAAGCCCTGAACTCGGGACATCTGAGCAAGGGGCCGTTTCTCGAGGCTACGCCGGTGTTCAAACGAGGCCAAACGTCACGCACCTTGTTCCAAAGCCTCCTCGGATTCCAGCCTGATGAAGGATTCCTAAAAGCGGTGCACGGCGACAGACCGCTTTACCAACATCAGGAAGAGACCATCCAGAGTGTGTTTCAGGGGAGCAACGTGGTTGTAGCTACGGGAACAGGCAGCGGGAAGACCGAGGCTTTTCTCTACCCTATCCTGCTTCACCTTTATCAGGAATTTCAAGCAGGCAAGTTGTGTCCCGGCGTACGCGCTCTCATCCTCTACCCGATGAATGCTCTGGCGAATGACCAACGTGAGCGCCTTGGTGAAATCTGCAAACGACTTAAAGAAGAGCATTCACCCTTCCAGTTCACTTTCGGACAGTACGTTGGAGAAACGCCAGAGGATGAAAACGACTCTCAACGCCACGCAAGGGATCACATCGCAGAGCGGGACCAAAGGGGTTACTCTGTAATTGAAAACGGGCATGTGGTACACGGGGAACTTGTCCTTCGGTCTGAGATGCGGAAGACACCGCCTCACATCCTCCTGACCAATTACTCAATGCTTGAATATCTACTGCTCAGACCCGACGATAGCCCGCTCTTTGACAACGGGCGCGCTCGGTGGTGGACATTTCTGGTGCTGGACGAGGCACATCAATACCGGGGTTCTCGTGGCATGGAGATGGCAATGCTCCTGCGCCGTCTCAAGCAAAGGCTGAGAGAAGGCGGCCGTTCGGAACCGTTCCGATGCATTGCCACAAGCGCTACACTGGTTGGAGAAGAAGGAGATAAGGCAGCCGTCGCTGAGTTTGCCTCTGACCTGTTTGGCGAGGAGTTTCGCGAGGAGAACGTGATTTTAGGGGCGACTGAACCGATCCCCGAACCAGGCCCAACAGGCCTTGCCCCGGATGATTATCGCCTCCTGAGAGAGGTTCTTCATGGAAATAGCTCAGAAGCTACAAGGGGCCTTGCTGAATTGGCAAGTAAACTTGATGTGGTGCTTCCAGGCAACCAGGACCCGCCGAAAACTGTGGGCTTGCTCCTTCAGCGTGACGGCCGTGCAGCGGACCTCCGACGCCTGATCGCAGGTAATCCCGCGGAAGTTCAGGAAATTGCCAATCAGGTCTTTGGGGACTTGCCAGAGGCCAAGCGCGTGTCTGCTCTGGCCGAGTTAGTTGAACTTCTCTTACAGGCGAAGGACCCCTCATCCGATGCGCCTCTTTTGTCTGCCCGTTACCATCTATTCCTCAGGTCACTCGAAGGCGCTTTTGTCTCCTACTGGCCTGAGAAAAAGGTCTTTCTCGACCGTAAGGCAGTGGGCAAGGATGTCACGGCCTTTGAAGTTGCACTGTGTCGGGAGTGCGGGCAGCATTATTTTGTAGGTCCAAAAGATTTCAAGGGGGGCAGATTAGTAGAGGCAATCCGTGATCCGGGAGATGTTAATTTTGGAGCAACCTTCCTTCGGCCTATTGAGAACGGCAAAGACGAAGATGAGGGAGGCGAGAGTGGCGAGGCCACTAACAAGGTGGTATTTCAACTTTGTGTGCGGTGTGGTGAAATGCGGCGAGGCAAACCGCAGTGTGGACATGATAACTTGATCTGGGTAGTCAAGGAAGAATCCCCACCGGACGAAGATAGGGCAGACCAAATGGCAAAATGCGGCGCCTGCGGGTACAGCGCCGCTGGTCGTGACCCCGTGCGGGAGGTAGTGCACGGTACTGATGGTCCCCACGCCGTGATAGCCACGACCCTCTACCAAACCCTTCCAGAGGAGCGAAAAAAGGTACTTGC
>Ga0078972_1004887_pt1 | contig 35306 bp, 27 predicted proteins | sample YelNatPaOPGAMG01_FD_67568 | JGI IMG/M metagenome (GOLD analysis project Ga0078972, IMG submission 67568) | Hot spring thermophilic microbial communities from Obsidian Pool, Yellowstone National Park, USA - OP-RAMG-01 (SPADES assembly) (version 2) | ecosystem: Environmental > Aquatic > Thermal...
TCCCAGAGATAAAATGAAGTTCAAGGTGGCATCTGTATCTTCCGATTTTAAAGGATTTTTTATAAAGGTCTTCCCCCTCGCGAGAAGAGCCATGATGTAAGCCCTGTGGGTTATGGATTTGTCACCGGGAAGGGTTATCTCACCTTTTAATCCCTTTGCCTTTTTGACCCATATCTTCATTTGCTTTCCCTCTTGTATCTTCCACAGATTTCAAGGAGATTTTTTAAAGCAGAGAAGTCGTCTTTCTCAAGAAGGGTTTCAAACTCCTTAAGTCCATTTATGAATTCCCTCAAAGCATTGAGAAGGGCTTCTCTGTTCCACAGCATTATCTCCGCCCACATCTCAGGAGGGCTACCTGCAACCCTTGTAGCATCCCTGAAACTTCCTCCTCCATAGGAGAAGAATCCCTTTTCTCCGGCGAGTTTTGAATAGAGAAAGGCAGTTATGTGCGGAAGATGGCTTACACAGGCAAGTGCTATATCGTGTGTCCTTGAGTCCATTTCAATTACCCTTGAACCGAGTTCCTTCCACATGTTCTTTACTGCTTCAAGCCTTTTCTCGTCAATCCCGTTATAAGGTGTGATTATGCAGAGGGCATCCCTGAAAAGGTCCGGGTCCGCATTTTTTGATGAACCGACCTCTTTTCCTGCAACAGGATGTGTGGGTATGAACCTTCCGTCAAAGAATGAGAATTCGGTTGCAACCTCAAGAACCTTTCCCTTCACACTTCCAACCTCAATTATCGTTCCTTCAAAATTTTCCCATTTTAAGAGAGATAGAAAATCCCTGTATGTGCTGAGCGGGGTTGAAAGGATAACTGCATCCACTCCCTTTATTACATCCTCAGGTCTCTTCCTGTATAAATCTATAAATCCCCTTTCCAATGCGAATTTGAGATTCTCCTCCGTTCTTCCCCATCCAATAACCTTTTCAGCAATCCGGTATTTTCTCAGCCCCCCTCCTATGGAGCCACCGATGAGTCCTACCCCTATTATTCCTACCTTTTCAAATATCATTTTAAGACCTCTTTCAATTCCTTAACAAATTTTTCCATTTCCTTCATCTTTCCAACGGATACCCTTATGTGTTCAGGAAATCCGTAAGCACTCATCTCCCGCACTATTATCCCTCTTCTCAATAATTTTTCAAACACCTCCCTTCCATTTCCAACTTTTATGAGGACGAAATTCGCATAACTCGGGTTATATTCCAGACCCATTTCATCCAGTTTTTTATACAGGTATCTTTTTGCCTTTTCACTCAACTCAACAGACCTTTGAACATGCTTTTCATCTTTCAAGGCAGCGAGAGCTGCTTCCTGAGCGGGTATGGTCACATTGAAAGGCTGTCTCACCTTGTTGAGGAGTTCTGCAACAACTTCTGATGTGATTCCGTATCCAATTCTCAATCCAGCAAGTCCGTAGGCTTTTGAGAAGGTCCTCAGAACAACTATGTTTTCAAGCCCCTCTTTTACAAAATGGATTCCGCTCAGATAATCCTTAGATACAACAAATTCATGATAGGCTTCATCAAGGACAAGAAGGGTTTCAGGGTGTAATGCATCAATTATTCTTGAAAGGTCTTTTTTTCTTATAATGCTACCTGTCGGATTGTTGGGTGTATCAATGAAGAGGAGGAGGGGTTTATTCTTCAACTCCTCAATTATTCTTTCCACATCGTATTCGTATCCCTTAAAGGGCACCTCAACTATTTGAGCTCCGTAGACCTTGAGTATAATTCGGTATATGAGAAATGAATGATTCCCTATTACCGCCCTTCCATGTCCGAATACTTTGACTATAAGTTCAATTATCTCGTTTGAACCCGTTCCGAAAACAATCTGAGACTCCTTCACCCCCAGTTTTTCAGATAATGCCCTTCTCAGGTAGTAACATCCACCATCCGGATACATGTGAATTTTCTTTGTGCACCTTATAATTGCAGATACTGCCTTTTTTGATGGACCGAGCGGATTCTCATTTGAAGCGAGTTTTATTGCATTCTTTATTCCCAGTTCCCTTTCTACCTCCTCAACCGGTTTACCGGGGATATACGGTTTCACATCCTGAAGCCTTGAGGGAGCCATTTTTTCAATCATATCTTTTCCTCCATCGGGTATATTCCAATAATTGAGGCTCTATCTAATTTTTTAAGTTTCTCTGCATCTTCAACCTTTCTCTCAAAGAATAGGAGTCTATTTTTTTCTTTTTTAACCATCATAACAAATGCTGGAAATTTAGAAATGTTTTCATTTAACTCCTTTCCAGCGAGCAAAAACCTTTTTCTTTTCCCTTTTATCCCCATGCTTCCGAGCCATAGAATTTTCAGATTTTTCTTCTGGATGTTCAAGAGATTTTTCATCTTCATCTCAAGGAAGGCAAATCCCTTTTTCTTTTTTGCCTTTTCAAGACAGCCTTCCTCACTTTTTAAAACCTCGCAGTCAACCTTTTCTCCGAAAAATCTTTTGAGGATAAATGGGTAGAGGTCATCTTCGGGAACGAAAATTTTGAACCTTCCTTCCTCCCCCCTGCAAAGGGAGATTATCTCCCTGAATACTCCAAGGAATTTCCTGTTTTCCATTTTTTCAAGTATCTCTTTTTCCCTGAATGGGTCGTAGGGGATTTTTTTGTATTTCCGCAATTTTTTTGCATAGTGGATTCTCTTTTGTAAAAGTTGAACTATTTTTTTATCAATTCTGTCTATAAAATTCCTCAAACTCCTTATGCTTTCTTCCATGATAAAAAGATGGCATAAAAGAGAGGACAATTCAAAATTTATCCGAATTTTATAGTTTCCCTTTTATAAACTCTGAAGGTATGAAAAGTAGTATAACCTCACCCCATCCCCCGTTCTTTTCAATATTTTTCTATCCTGTGAAAAAAAAGTGGAGTATGAGATGAATTGAATCCAAAAAAGGCATTTTTATTTGATATATTGTGGATAAAAAGTTTTTACGGGGCAAAAATTTGGAGTGCTAAAAGGCATGAACTTTTTATGGGGTGGTATATGAAGTTGATCGTTTCTCATGGTCAAACGCTAATAGCTATAATATTCATGTTTTTGGATATTTTTATTCCTTCCTCTATAAACTTTTGAACGATCTTCTCGTGGGAGATTTTTTGTTCGTCGTAAGTGATGAACAGAGACAAATTATTTTTATTAGCGAAATCTATAAATAATGTAAGTTTAAAAAACTCCTCTTTTTCTAATGAGTTTATGAATGTTATTATTGCTTTCATTTCTCCTTTTATATAGCACACTATCTCAGGAGCGAAAAGCCCTTTTATCCCTTCAATTGTTAAAGGTGTTTTTCTCCTAATATTGACAAAAATCTCCTTATATCCCTCTTGTTTGGCTATCTTTCCCATTTCCTCAATAATCTTTTCACTTATCTCCATGAACCTTCACTTCTTTGTAATAAGAATTAGATCACTATAAGTTTTCCAACTGCCGCGAATCTTATTGCCCTTAAATTCCCACTTTATAAATGGGATATCCTTTTTGCTGTTATGAGAACACAGAAAACTATCTATCTCTCCTTGAATTATAGGAAAATGGGCTTTTAATTTCCAACTCCTGTCCAGACTTTCGGCATCGGCAAGTATTATAAATAGTCTATGACTGTCACTAAATCTGGGCTCACCTTGATTTTCGTAAAGCCACTTAATCAATCTTTGCGGATTATTTTTAATTTCTTCGACAATTTGCTCACGATCCCTAATAACACAATTTTTGATAGACAAAGAAATATACTCGGCAGGGATAAAGGTAATTTTTAAATCAAAGGGTATCTCAAGGAAGAAAAAATCTACCTTGTCAATCCGTCTAGCAGTGGGTATGACCTTCGGATGAGATAAAATAAAATCTTCAATAATTGCTGTAGACCATTGATTGAACCACGAAATTATAGTGTATCCTTTTACCACTGGATTTAACTCTTTACTAATTTTTTTCAGTAACTCCTCATAAGACTCAATGTTTCTTACAAAATGACGCTGGATATGTTGTCTTATATCATCTCGGTACACACTATTCCAAGAATTCCAATACTCGTCCCCTTCGTTAGCAATTTTTGAAAGACTCCGTTTTAAACTTTTAAGGTTTATACCTCTGAACACTTTCACGTCTTCGTATACTTTTTTAAGTAGCTCATTTAATCTATGTTTAGAGATTTTTTTATCGAGAAAAATATTCCTTCTCAGATCTCCTAAAGAGGACTTCTTTATTTCACTTTCTTTAATGTTAAATGTGTTTCTCAGAAATTCACTTGCTTTTAAAGTTTCTATATCTATCAAAGTTCTTATTTTAAGGTATCTAACGCCTTCTGGTGTAATAGACATTTTTGAAAATTGTTTATCGTAATCCCTTTCCAATTCTTCGTAGTTCATACATTGGCCTCTGATAGAATTTCTTTTGTAACTTTTAAGATATCGCTTATCTTGAATGCCTTCCCTTCCATTACTAATCGGGGAATTACATCATTGAGTATCTGATAAATTTTTATGCTATGTGATTTGTTGTTATTTTTAAGACCGGAATAGGCTTCCTCTATATACGATTTAATATTCTCCTTGTTTTCAATAACCGTGTTGAAAATGAAGGACTTAATGGGGCTTTTTCGCTTTCTGCATGTGAAAACAAAATCCGACATTAATCCACCTTTTCTAGTATCTTGAACAACAGAACCTGCCGAGTAATACATCGGAGACACCTCTACTATTTCAAATCCAGAAGAGGTAACAATATCTAAAAAAGATAGCCAAGTTTCATCATCTAGATTATTGAATATAATAGAAGCAAATTTGTCATCTTTAAGGACACGATGCATCTCTTTGAATGATTTGTAAAGAAGTTCTTTATAGTCATTAATATCTTTGCTCCTTTCTTTTGCATCTGAAACTACAATTTCATTTTTAAAATCTAAATCTACCTTAAGCCATGACGCCCACAAGGCACTTAACTCTAGATAGGGTATTCTATCACCATGTGGTGGGTCAGTGAAAATATAGTCAACGGATTCATCCGGAAGAAAAGAGAGATCAGTTGCAGATGCTGTTGAGATAATGGCATTCCCCTTTGTTGACATAAGCTCATTATAGGATTCAACAATTGTCACATTATTTAAAACTTCTGTGGCTTCCTTTTTTCCTTTTAAAACTTTCTTATAGCGGGTCTCAAAACATCTCCAAACATTAATCTCAAAATGTTCTGATGGTATCCAATACCCTATTACCCAACTGCCTACTTCTTCTTTTGATTCGTACGATTTGCCATTAAATTTCCCTCTGTTTTTTACTACAAACACCATATTACTCATCTGAGGTAGTGCACCTGTAAAAACGAATTTAAAAAAGTCCCTAATATTTGGTTCACTTATATTTTCTATTTCGTGGTAAAGGATGGACATTGCATAAAGATTTCTTGGAGTAAAAAACTCTGTAATACTCATGTCTGCTCTGCTGTTAATTCTAGGATTATTAAATAACTTTATATTTTGTGGAAACCAAAAAGGAATATCTTCAGAAGTTAGTTGATAATAAGTTCTTAAATCCTTTTCTGACGGAACCATCTCGCCTTTTTTCAATTTACAATTTGGGCACTCAAACCAAATCTTTCTGATAGCACCATTTTGATGTATAGCGTGAGTAACTATGGCGTAATGATCCTCACTATGCGGACAGGGTATTTTATAAAGTGCGTCTATTTGTGGCTTAACCTTTTCTTGAAGAAATTTGAAGGTATTTTTAACCTCATTCAAATTTAAGGGGTTTATGATAACCCTAGAAATGAAAGTAGCAATCAGATTTAGATCAATTAGGATAGGTTTCCTGCCTAATCTTAAAGCTTCTATACCCGTAACACCATAACCGCTAAAAGGATCTAACACTAGATCTCCTTTTTTAGAATACTTTTCGATGAAATAGGCAACTATGTTCGGGGGCTTCTTGGACCAATACTTGTGCATTGCATAGATACCTTTATATGTAGAAGGTCTAAGATCCTCAATACGGTGAACTTGTCTTTCTAAATCTAAAGTTAGTTGTATGTTTGATGCCATCTTGCTTGCACCTCTAAATTACAAAGCGACCTATTTCATATAACGTTTTGCGGATAAAAGAAGTTGCCGAAGGCAATTTAGGGGAATTTTTGATTTCCCTTTTATCCGTGTTATATGCGGTCGGCTCGCCTTCTTCACTTTATCTCCTCTTCATTTTAAACCCGTTACTTCATCTACCTCGTTCATGCACGAAGTATTTTGTATATACCAGCTCTGGCTGAATTGCCGGGATTCTCTATCCTTGATTGAGTTTATCATTTTGCCCATCCTTTGCCTGATTTTATTATATCTCTCTTTAATCAGAAGTCAACGCGTCACATATTGAGTGTTGTAGAAGGGAGGGGTTTATAATCCTCCGTAGGAATGGAGTCCGGAAAGGAGGAGGTTTACTCCGAGGTAGGTAAAAATAACTGCGAGGAAGCCAATAATTGAAATTACAGATGTTTTAACCCCCTTCCAGCCAGCGACCAATCTTCCGTGAAGGAATACCCCGTATATGAGCCATGTTATCAGGGACCATGTCTCTTTTGGGTCCCATGACCAGTATGAACCCCATGCATAGTTCGCCCATGCCGCACCCGTAACAATTCCGAGGGTGAGCATTATGAAGCCAAAGGCTACTGCTCTGTAGTTAATGGTATCAAAAAGCTCTGTCTCAATCTGCGGTAGGAAGTTTTGCTTCTTGAGCTTGATTATGTGAATTATGCTTGCGGAGAAACCGACTGCAAAGGCTGCATAACCTATGAAACTCGTTATCACATGGATGCTCAACCAGTTGCTCTGAAGGGCGGGTATTAACGGTTTGACTTCCTTCTCAAGGGTTGATGCCCAGAGCATTATTCCTGTGCATATAATTAGGGTTATGAAGTCAACCCCTTCTGTTTTGAACCTTGAATGCTTGAAAAAAAGGAGGATGCCCTCAACAGCCCATACCATGAAGACGAGGGATTCGTAGAGGTTTGTAACTGGAAAGTATTTGTTTCCAACCTCCATTCCCTCAAGCCATCTTAAGACAAATCCGTATGTTATCATAAGAAAGGAAAGCCATGTAAAGATTGTTCCTGTAATGTTCAAAAATTTCTTCCTCCATATAAAGTTTAAAAGAAAGAAGAGGAATGCAATGTAAATGGGGTAAAGGCTTCTGTCAAAGACCCAAACGCTCTTCATCTCAAATACCTCCTTTTAATTCTTTATATATTTTCTCTACAAAGGATAGTTCTTTTCCCTTAAGAACACTTCCTCCAATCATTACCAGTTTTTTCTTATCCTCTTCAAAAATAGAAACATAAATCCTTTTCACCGGGATGAAAAAGGACAGAATCATTCCCAAAATTCCGAGGATGCATCCGAGCCACACAATATTAACCCCGGGGTCCTTTGTTACCTCAAGCCCGGTGTAGTAAAGAGGTTCAAGATTTTTTATTTCTATATCAAGGTCTGAAATTCCCTTATGAATTTCTCCCATTCTTTTGTCCTGAAAAATGGGAATTGTTTTTCTTCTTCCACCATCAGAAATTGATAAAATCACAGCTGGACCCATTCCCATGTAGTTTTCAATAAATTTTTCAACCTTCATTCTAATTCCATCAACCTCTTTTTCTTCATTGCTTGTAAAGGACACTTCAAAGGTTTTATCTTCCTTCTTAACCAAGAGAGTTATTTCCTTTAATCCTGCAGTTCCATAGGATGCCTGATAGAACTTCAATCCTTTGTATGTCAATGGATGGTTGACCTCTATATTTTTTTTAAGGACAAGTTTTCCATCTTCATAAACCTCAATTTCGCTTATATATTCCTTTGGAACATCGGAGTTCGGATACTTCTCAAGCCTGAATTTTGTGCATTTTATCAAAAATCCAAGGGGGATTGGCGTAAATTTTCTTGCCTCATAAATCATATTTGTTGATTCACCTTCAAGGAGGTTGACATTTGCCCTGAATCCAAAAACGGAACCTATGTAGGCACCTGCAAGAATAACAATTATTCCAAGGTGCGTTATGTATGGACCAAACCTTGATACCACACCTTTTCTTCCATAAAAGAAGTTTTCAGAAAAGGAGGTCTTGAATCCATTGTTTCTTAATACCTCCTCAATCCTTTTTTTGATTAAATCAAGGGGCTCGTCGGTTTTATACTCAAAATGGGCAGAAAAGTTCTTAAATCCGGAAGGCGTTTTTATGAAAGGACGGGACTTTAAAAAATTGATGACCGAAGGAAGCCTTTCAATTGAACAGAGGATCAGGTTTATGGCAAAAAGAAGGAGGATGAGCCTGAACCAGAAGGAGTGATAGAGGTCAAAGAATCCGAGAAAATCCATTATTTTGTAGCCCACAACCCCAAAAAGCCTTATGTATTCCTCCGGAGGACGATTCTGAACGAGAAATGTTCCAATCATGGATATGGCAGCAATTATAATAAAAAGAGCAATAGCAAGTTTTATTGATGCGAGTTTTTTCCAGAGAGATTCAATAAAATTTTTTTCTTTCATAATTTTATAATACTTACAGAAAAATTTAATTCAAATTTGGGCTTTTCGTAATGTCATGATTTCTTAAGGGTAGCAGGGGAACTAAAGAGCCTTGAGTTTTAAAATTTTCTTCCTGAAAATAAAAATAAAAACTCCCACCGCAATAACAGGAATTCCTGCAAATCCGCCGATCACAGAGCAACCCTCTTCCGGGGTTTTGAGGCATTCAAACTTTATATAGGCAAACATATCTTCTGGAACAGGATTAAAGGTAGTGGTAATCCCGTCGCAGTAATCCCCGTATCCCAACCTAAGTGTAGCATTGCCCTCTGCCTCAAAGTGTTCCACCACAAGTTCATGGAGCCCTGAAATCATAACTAAAGGAGGCAAAGAATACTCTTTCAAAGTCCCTGTCTTCCAGTCTTCATAAATTTTGCTTCCATTGAACCATATCCTTATCGCATCATCGTATTGAAAACAGAATTTGTATGCGCCGGGATTTCTTATCAGGAGGTATGTGGCAAACCTTGTTGAAAAATAGTTTGGAGATAACCCATCTATGTCAGGGGCATTTTCTCCCCACTGGTGGTCAATTGTGTCATCCCATTTGTCGCCCACATAGATATTGTAACCACCAGGAACTGCATCCGAGTAGTATTCGCTCCTCACGCCAGGCACAATTATATTTGTCCATGTTAAAGGATATGCACCTGTACAATCAGAAGCACTTCCTTCCTTTGCTCCAAGCTTAAATTTTGCATTTCCTGTGTATTCGTAATATCTCACCTCAACATAGTGATAACCTGCTGATAAAGATACCGGGTCTGTCCTGCATTCCCCTTCTCCCTTTATACTAAAACAATCACCGTAAGTTGAACTTTTGAAGTTATATTTATTTCCATCAATGTAAAGAACCACCCCATCGTCTGCATCCGCACAGAAGGTATATGTGGATGGACTTTCAAGATATAAAAATGTGCTTGCCATTATTCCGAAACAGTCCCTTTGAAGGACTCCCAGTTCCTGAGGAGAGGAATCAATCCAGTTAAAAGAGAGTCCCGCAGAATCTATCATCTTTTTGTTTCTATATTTCCAGTATGATAGGTTCTCAACCTCTGATTCTGATGTGATATCACATGTTTTTTTAGGAACCTCTATAGTATAGTATTCAATCTGCCAGTATGGCAATGTTCCTTTATATGTGCACCTTCCATAGATGTAAGGATAGGAGTAGGCATAAGAAGTTATAAAAGTCGTGGAGATTATCAATAGAAGCTTCTTCAAGCCCATCTCCTTCTAAGAATTAGATAAAAAACTGGTAAAAGGACAAAAATCAGCCCATAATATCCCTTTCCTGCCATTTCACAGCCAATCTCACCCCCACCCCTCACTGCCTCAACAACCCTCTGTGAAAAGGGCTTTGGTGGTTCCTTGCATTTCTTACCCATCAGGACAAGAAACTTTGAAGGAATCTCTTGAAAAGTATTAACATTTCCATCGCAGGAATTTCCCCATCCAAGGGAAAAATAGGCATCTCCTGTTGCATCATAGTGCTGGATATGAAGGGAATGGGCTCCCATCTTAAGATAAACGCTCTTTGAACAATCTCTATAGTTGCAATCCTCTCTTATGGAATGGGCATCCCAGGCATCAATTATCAAGGTATCATCAATGTAAACCCTCGCCTTCTCATCGCTTTTTGTGCATATCTTATAATTTCCGTCCTTTTCTATGAGAAGATACCCGGTCCACCTTGAACTCCAGTCATCTCCCTGCACCCCTGTGCAGGGTCCCTGAGCGCCCCAGTCTTTTGAAGGAGTTTCTACAATTTCAGGGTTACACTGATATTCATTTCCATCCTTTACAAACTTTTCAGAGGCAAACTCTCCGGAGTAATACTCAATCATTAGTCCCTGTGATAGAAACCTCTCTTTGGGAAATGGTATAATTATCTGCTCAGGGTCTGGATAGTCCCATCCTGCCTTAATAGAAGCGACTCCATTGTCTTCAAAGTATTTGAGGATGAAGAGATGAAATCCCTCTCCAATTGAAAATGTTCCACTACAGTACCTTTCATAGGACACGCCCGGCAGAATGTCTTCTTCTTTTTGAGGTTCAAAAGGATTATCTCTCCAGCAGGAACCCATGTAATCAGTAAAAAGAACAGGGGTTCTATCCACCTGAGCAGTTATTCCGTCGTTCACATAGGAATAGAGTTTTATCGTTCCCTTTCCATAAAAAACCCCGAGGTATTTTATGGCAAATCTGTTATCCTGCTCAACTGCTTTATAATTTTCTCCTGCTGCAAGAAATAAAAATGGAAGGTCTCCTGTATAGGCTTCCATTTCGTGCCCGCTCTCCGTCGGGTCAATCTGCGGTGGAAGATTATCCCCTGTTATAGTGTAGTTCCTCGCAGTAAATCCGTAAACCAATCCGCCGTATGAACAATCGTTAACCTCAAAGGCATAAGAGATGGAGGGGACCACTAATAAAAATATAAACAGCCTCCTCATAAAATTATTTTAAAACGAAAACCCCTTTTGTGTCAAGCGAAATTTCACCTCACCCTTTCCACATACTCCCCTGTCCTTGTGTCAACCTTTATTATGTCTCCCTTTTCAATGAACAGGGGGACATTTATAACCAGACCTGTTGACAAAACAGCAGGTTTTGACCCACCGCTTGCTGTATCACCCCTTATTCCAGGTGGTGTATCAACCACCTCAAACTCAACAGTAATTGGGAGGTTTATGTCAAAAAGCCTTCCCTTATAAAAAATTGCGCGCACCTCAAGCCCCTCTTTTAAAAATTTTGCCTTCTCTTCAATCGCACTCTGGGGAACGGAATACTGTTCGTATGTATTCAGGTCCATAAACACGAGACTATCTCCATCCTTGTATAGAAACTGGGCATTCTTTTCTTCAATTTCCGGCACCTCAAATTTCTCTCCTGAAACGAAGGTTTTTGTTATTATATTCCCTGTAAATATGTGCCTCAGCTTTGTTTTTACAGTTGCCTGCCTCTGCGCAACCTTCAAAAATGAGTAATCCACTATCTCATAAACCTCTCCGTCAACCTCTATCTTTAAACCCTTCTTAAACTGACTTGTATCAATCATGGCGTTTATATATCAAAAGAAAAAACAATTGTCAACTTGCCTGATGTATTTCATTGAGATAAGATGTTTAAGATGTGTGGAATATGCGGATGGATAGCATTTAAAGGGCGCATTGAAGAAGATATTTTGGAAAAGATGAGGGATACCCTCATACACAGGGGGCCGGATGACCGTGGAGATGTAATTCTACCTTCAAGAAAAAACTGGGAGGTAGGGCTTGCTCACAGAAGGTTGAGCATCATAGACCTTTCATCACTCGGAAGACAGCCAATGGCTAATGAAGATAATACAATCTATCTTGTTTATAACGGAGAGATATACAATTTTCTGGAATTGAGGGATGAACTCATAAGAAGGGGGCATCGCTTCAGGTCAAGGACTGATTCAGAGGTTATAATTCATTCATACGAAGAGTGGGGGGAGGATTGTTTCAAAAAATTCAACGGGATGTTTGCTATTGCGCTCTGGGACGGAAGAAAAGATACGCTTATCCTTGCAAGGGACAGAATGGGTAAGAAGCCCCTTTATTATTTTGAAAGCCCTCAGGGATTCCTGTTCGCCTCAGAACTGAAGGCACTTCTTCTTCACCCATACATAAAAAAAGAGATTGAGCCCCAGGGCCTGGTAAGATATCTTCTCTACGACTACCTCCTTCCTCCCCATTCAATAATAAAGGGGGTAAAAAAACTTAAGCCATCACATATTCTTAAACTTGAAACTTCGGATGAAATAAAAACCTATCCCTTCTGGGATATCCCCCCCCCTGAAAATCTGGAAATCTCCGATGAAGAGATTGAGAAAAAAATCATTGAACTTCTTTTAAAGGCGACAGAGAGGAGGTTGATAAGCGATGTCCCTCTCGGAGTATTTTTGAGTGGTGGAATAGATTCTTCAAGCATCGTTGCTATGATGGCTGAAATCCTTCCTCCAAAGGATATAAAGACCTTTTCCATTGGTTTTGAGGAGAAATCCTTTGACGAGTCCCCCTATTCCGACCTGATTGCAAAAAAATTTGGAACAGACCATTACTCCGAGAAATTCACAATAAAAAAGGCAATTGAAACAATTCCCGAGGTCCTTCAATTCCTTGACGAACCATTCGCAGACCCGTCCATTCTTCCTACTTACATCCTTTCAAAGATAACAAGAAAAAGGGTTACGGTTGCCCTCGGTGGCGATGGAGGGGATGAACTCTTCGCAGGTTATCCGACCTTTCAGGCAATGAGGCTTTCGTTGATTTACGAAAAAATTCCGACTTTTTTGAGAAGGAAAATTATTGAAAGAATTGTTAAAGCGCTGCCAGTTTCAACGAAGGATATGAGTTTTGATTTCAAGGCAAAGCAGTTTATCAAAGGCATTCCCTATCCCCCTCCTGTCAGGAATCAGATATGGCTTTCAGGTTTCTCCCCCGATGAAATCAAGGAGTGCCTTGAGGATGAGATTTTGAAAGAAGTGGATTTGGAAAACCCTTTTTCTGAGATTGAGGGAATGGGGAAGGAACTTTCAGTTATGGACAGGATGATTTACATCTACAAAAGGACATACCTTGCAGAGGACATACTCATGAAGGTTGACAGGGCTTCAATGGCTGTATCCCTTGAGGTGAGAGCACCATACCTTGATAAGGATTTCGTTGAATTCGTCTCAAGGCTTCCATTTGATAAGAAGATGAAAGGACTTAAGATGAAATACATCTTAAAGAAGGCTCTGAAAAAATACCTTCCGGAAGAGATAATTCATAGAAGGAAGAAGGGATTTGGAATTCCTGTTGCTGAATGGCTGAAAAGGGAGTTAAAGGACGACCTCATAAAAACCCTCTCAAAGACCACATACATAAAGAAGAACTACATAAAAAAAATAATTGATGAGCACATGAGCGGAAAATTTGACCACAGAAAGAAACTATGGCCACTCTTCATTTTTGGAAAATGGGTTGAAAGGTGGCTGATTTAGAAACTTTAACTGATGCAATTTTTAATTGAAAAGAAATAAATGGGTGTTAGAATGGAGAAATGGAAAGGATAAAAATCATAGTAGCAGTTTGTCTGCTCTTTTTTCCCTCCTGTAAAAAGGAAAGCAAAGGAGTGCAGTTATTTGTTGACGGAAGACCTTATCTCCTTCTTCAACCAGATAAGAGCCTTGAGAAAGTGGAGTTTCCTGAGAAAAAGAGGGTCAGGTATGGATACCCTGTAATTACACTCCTTGAAAAAAATGGGATAACAGAGGGAAAATGGGTAGTTTTTTATGGAAGGAAAAAGGCTTTAAAACTGGATTTTTCCTCGGTAGGACACCCGCTTTATAAGGTTACGCTCCTCAGGGAAGGGGGAGGTTATACCCTGGCAGGGCTCTATGGAGTTCTAAAAGACCAGAAGAACTGGGTTAAGGAGGTAACCGGAATTGATGTCTTAAGCGGGTTTGTAAAAGAAGAAATCGTTGAGCATCCCTCAAAAAATGTAGAGATTTATTACAGGGATAAGAAGATGAGAGAATTGAGTGAAAAGGATATAGGTGAAGGGAAGAATCTCAAAGAATTATTACTTGAATCCATCGGAGGTCAAAAATTTTCGTCCGTGAGGATTTACGGCGAAAGGGAATTGAGGTTGAGTTTTGAAGAAGCTGAGGAGTATTCCATTTCTATCACTATGAGGGGAGATTTAAAAATTTCAAGGGAGAGTGGGACAGGGAAAAGGGGGCAGAGAAGAGGAAGGGTCAGGGGAGTTTATAAAATAATTGTTGAATGAGAAGGGCTTTTTATCTTCTATTTCTTTTTTTTCTTTTCCAGTGTGAGAAGGAGGCTTATAATTTTTCAAATGAGTGGCTGAAAGAGAAGAGAATTTATGTTTACGGCACGCCCCCACTTGATTATCTAAAGGAAGTAAATGGCTCTGTGATTGCCTGGTCGGTCTATCATGGAGGCTTGAACGATGAAGAACTTGATTATGTGAGAAAACTCCATTCAGAGGGGATAAAGGTCGCTTCAAACTTTCCAACCATGCAGGCAAGTCCATCTGTAGTTGGAAGTAATGACCTTGAAAAGTATGCCTGCAAAGACATAAATGGAAATCCAGTTAAGGCATTGTGGATTCAACCCAATTCCCCATACCTTCCATGTCATAATAACCCGGAATGGCAGGAGTTTCTGAAAAGAAGGCTCAGGGAGCATATAGACGGAGAGGTTGATGCGATACATTTTGACGAGATTGAAGGAATTGGAGGGCATTTGTATATTGCGGGATTCTGTGAGCACTGCATGAGAGGCTTCAGAAGATACCTTTCTCAAAAATTTACCCCTTCAGAGCTTAAATCCCTTTTTGGTATAGAGGAGGTAGAGAATTTTGATTACAGGGAGTATCTCCTTTCAAGAGGAGCAAGGGGAATTTTTGATGACCCGAATAAGAAACTTGCGAAGGAATTCGTTATATTTCAGCTTAAAAGCAGAAAGGAACAGATTGAAGAACTTATAAGATATGCCCGTGAGTATGCGGGAAGGGATATTGCCTTCGGAGGAAATCTGTTTTTCCTCACTCCGAACAAGCAGATATTCATTGACGACCTTGATTTTTCTGTTTCTGAGAATTTTATTGAATTGCCACCTGATGGAAAATATATGGGCACATACCTTCTAACGAGGGCGATTTCTGAGGAAAAGCCATTTATAATGTTCCCGAACATAATTGACCTGAAATTTATGAGCCTCATAAATAACTATGAGACACTTCCTTTAAGAATTATGGAATCTGGTGCAGGAGGAGAGGGTTTTTTAATTCCCTATAGAGCATACATATTTGGAGGCGGATTAAGCACGGTAAAAGGCACTGCAACCGCTCCCCCTGAAAAAATAAGGAACTACACAAAGATGCTCGTTGAGAATCCGGACCTCTTCAATGGAAAAATTACAGGAGAAATTGGAATCCTTTATGACTTCTCCTGTGCGCTTGAAGAATATGCGGAAGAGGGATACGCCTATCCATACATACCATCAGGAAAGGTTCACACGGGCTCCCTGGGTATGGCTCTTTACCTTCAAAAGAAGCACATACCATTCAGGTTCATATATGAAGGAGATGGGGATTTTGTGAAGAAAGAGTCAGAGGATATAAATGGATTAAGAATGATACTCGTTCCATACCCTCCCTGCGAGGCCTTTGACAGGTTCAAAATTCTGAAAAGGGCAGAGGAAATGAAAATCCCCGTTCATTTTATACCTGAGGGATATAGAATATGGAACGGAGAGAAAATGGATTTTGACTTTTTAAAATCTGAAATCCTTTCAACCGATGCAGGAGAAGATGTGGGGATAGTTGCCGCAGAGAGTGATAATAAGACGGTCGTTCATCTGATAAATTATGATTACTCTTTAAAGGAAGGTTTTAGAAGGACAAAACCCTTTTATGTCCGTATATGCGGAAAGGAAAAGGGAAGAGGAATCACAATGGTTCCGGGAGGAGATCCGGAGGAAATTGAGATAAAAAAGGAAAATAACTGCTTTTCATTCCTCTCTCCAGGCTTTGAAATATATAGAGTGGTGGTTATTGAACATAATCAATAAATTTAAATGAGGCAATGCGTGTTCTTGACCTTTAAAGGGGTATATGTAAAATATTTTTAAGAATATGAAAACATGGCATAGGATAATTATAGGCGATTCAAGATGGATGAAAGAGGTTCCTGACGAGTCTGTGCATCTTATAATCACATCCCCACCTTACTGGCAATTGAAGGATTATGGAAATGGGAAACAAATAGGTTTTAATGATACATACGAGGATTACATAAATAATCTCAATCTTGTATGGAAAGAATGCCATCGGGTTCTGCATAAAGGATGTCGGTTATGTATCAACATTGGTGACCAGTTCGCTCGTTCTGTATATTATGGAAGGTATAAAGTTATCCCGATAAGAACAGAGATAATCAAATTTTGCGAAACAATAGGATTTGATTATATGGGGGCTATAATCTGGCAAAAAGTAACAACCTGCCATCCAACGGGTGGTGCCACTGTAATGGGTTCATATCCATATCCAAGAAATGGAATCCTTAAAATGGATTACGAATTCATCTTAATTTTTAAGAAACATGGAAACCCTCCCAGAGTAAACAAGGGAATCAAAGAACAATCAAAACTTACAGATGAGGAATGGAATCAATACTTTGCGGGACATTGGAACTTTCCCGGAGAAAAACAGGATAGACATCTTGCGATGTTTCCTGAGGAATTGCCAAAACGACTTATCAAGATGTTCAGTTTTGTTGGCGAAATTGTGCTTGACCCCTTTCTTGGAAGCGGAACCACTTCTCTATCAGCGAGAAAATTAAGCAGAAATTCCATAGGATACGAAATAAATGAGGATTTCTTACCAATTATAAAGGAAAAATTGGGAATTAACCAGGGTGTTGTTTTTCAAGACGCAAGCTTTGAAATAATTATACAAGAAGAACCAAAAATAGACTTCAAAGAAGAGATAAAAAAATTGCCTTATATCTTCAAAGACCCTTTAAAATTTGACAAAAGGGTGGACCCGAGAAAATTGAGATTTGGCTCAAGAATTGATAACTCCGAATATAAAGATGAAAAACATTATAAAGTAAAAGACATATTGTCACCTGACATCTTACTTTTAGACACTGGATTGAAAATAAAGCTGATCGGTGTGAAACCAAAACCAGGAAAAAACGGTGAAGCAGTTCAATTTTTGAAAGAGAAGCTTAAAGGACAAAAGGTATTTTTAAGGTTTGATAATATCCAGTATGACGAACAGAACAATTTGCTTTGCTACCTTTATTTGTGGAACAAAACTTTTATAAATGCTCATCTGATTAAAAACGGTTTGGCGGATGTGGATACTGCTTTTGATTTTAAATATAAAGAGAAATTTTTAAGCCTGCGAAATGAAGTAATCAAAGGAGCATAAAGTGAGAGTAAAAATCACAGTTGAGGAAATTAGGAAATATCTTGATATTGAAACGCCAGAATTTCCTAAGTATGTAGCGCCGCTTATCAATTTGGCAAATCAATTTGCACAGGGGACAAGACCCAAAGTAGTAGGTCAGTTAAGCGAACTCATTCAAGAATTTGAAGGTAAAACATTACCCGAGTGGGAGGAATGGTATAAGAAGAAAAAACCTGATGCAATCAGAAATGCTACGGAAAAAATTTTCTTAAAGTTGAAAGAGTTTAAAAATACTATTGATAAAATTGACCGCGATACTGTGGAACAATGCGTCAGGGATTTGGTAATCGTAAAAACTTTCATCGGGCTGAGGTTTCAGGAAGCAATCTTGAAAAAAGGAGCAAAAATTAAAGGAACAAGTTACAGACTCGCTGAACCTGAAGAAGAATCAAAAGGGATAGATGGCTACATTGGAGATATTCCTGTATCTATAAAACCACATACCTATAAAGCAAAAGCCTCCCTGCGAGAGCAGATAGAAGTAAAAATTATCTATTATAAAAAAATTTCTGATGGAATGGAGGTGGACTATGGAGAGATTTTATAGAAAACCATTGTTTTGCTTACTTAATGTGGGAGTTATTTTTCTATTACTTACCTGCGCGAAGGAGGAGAAGCTTTCAACAATACCTCAAACAGAGATTCCCCCTTCATGGACAACTCTCAAGAAGACACTCAAGCCAGTCCTTCCACCAGAACCCCTTTCAGAGGAAGAAATAGAAAAAAATAAAGATAAAATTGGAAAGTTTGAGTTCGGAGATGGAGAACCTCACCTCCTCAGAGAGGACATACCAAAAAAGGGAAAGGGCGGGACAAGGAGGTCAATGCTCTATTTTGTTCATTTGAGCGATGTCCACATAGCAGACGAGGAATCTCCGTTAAGGACAGAGGCGACCATGTATGAGATTACTGCCCGATTCAGCATCCAGCTTCTTGATGCCATGATGAGGACACTAAATGATTTTTCAAAGGAAAGACCTTATGATTTCATTATTTTTACTGGAGATTCCGTTGATAGTTCCCAGTTGAATGAGGCAGAATGGTTCAGAAAGGTGGTTGAAGGAGAGGAGGTTGACCCTGACTCCGGAGCAGATGATGACCCCGTTCCGGGTCCTTATAATGACTTTAACGACCCATTTCTTGCCCACGGCCTTGATAAAAGGGTTCCATGGTATGTGGTTATTGGAAATCACGACTGTTTGATAAAAGGGACAATATGGCCATCCTTTGAATGCGCACTAATCTCTGGATTTGACCCTGTAATTGCAACATCCGACAGGGTTTGCGGAGTAAAGGGACTGTGCGGTGCACAGGATGGTTCAACAAATGAAATAAGAATTATACCTGCTGGTGAATATACACCCCCTGATGAAAGAAGAAGAATACTGGGTTGCGGTGGATTCATTGAGAAACTTCAGGGTCATGGTTTCAATGAGGATAACATTAAGAGGGGCTATGGAAATTATGTTGTTGATGTGGGAAGGGTTTTCAGAATAATTGCCCTTGATACTATATGCAGGGAGGACTTTCTGTGCGGTGGACTTTCATCCGGCTGCCTTGAAAGGTGGCAGTTTGAGGAGTTTTTGATCCCGGAGCTTGAAAGGGCAAGAGAGGAGAAAAAACTCGTTATTCTAACTTTTCACCATTTTATCGGTTCATTCTTCCCTTATTCACCGGTATCACAGGAAGAACTGATTGAAACCATCTCATCCTTTCCAAACCTCTTTCTCCTCCTCGTCGGACACGGGCATGATAACAGAATAATCCCTCATTTGACAAAAAACGGCGGGTTCTGGGAGATAGAGACATCAGGTCTTTCCTCCTATCCCCAGCAGGCAAGGATTATAGAAGTTGTTGATAATGGAGATGGAACTGGCTCCATATTCACAACAATGGTGGACCACAACTCACCGGATGGAAGTCTATCTGCGATTGGAAGGGAGATGTCTCTGAGGGAGATTCAGGAGGCAATGGCTCTATCAGGAGATATTGGAAGGATACTCTTTGAAACTTCTTCTCATTACGGAAACCCTGAAGACAGAAATACAGAACTCATCTTCAAAATTCCAGATGATATATATGAAGAAATTAAAAAACAAAGCTTTCCATCAAGGATAGAATCGCTGACTACCCTTAAAGGCATAGATGAAATTAAACTCTGATTATGATTTTTGATGGCAAAGTTTTTTTAAAAAATTGAAAGAATGCTTTCAGAGTGGTAAAAGAAAAAGCATGAAGACCATTGCCCTTTCGGAATACCGCTCAAAGGAACTTTTAAAGAGTCTGGGAATTGAGATTCCAAGGGAGTTCTTTATAAAAACAGAGGAGGAGTGTTTAAGGGTTGCAAAGGAGGTGGGCTATCCTGTTGTTTTAAAGGGAACAGGAGAGGGAATAGCCCATAAGACAGAAAAGGGACTTGTTAAGGTGAAAATTATGGATGAGGAGGGGCTCAAAAGGGCTTACAGGGAAATTTTATCTTCGGGAGAGAAGATTGAGGGGATGCTCCTTCAGAAATTCATACCAGGAAAAAGGGAGTTCATTGCAGGAATTGTGAGGGACCAGCAGTTTGGTCCTGTTATAATGTTCGGTCTCGGTGGAATTTTTACAGAAGTTTTGAAGGATGTGAGTTTCAGGATTGCTCCTGTTGAAAGGGTTGATGCGGAAGAAATGATTTCGGAATTAAAAAGTGCAAAGCTCATTGATGCTTTCAGGGGGGAGAAACCAGTTAACAAAGAGAAATTGATTTCCCATCTCGTTAAACTTTCAGAGGTGCCATTTAAAGATGAAAGAATAGTTGAGATAGACCTGAACCCAATAATCCCATGGGAGGATGAAATCTACATTGTTGATGCCCTTGTTGTTTTGAAGGATGAAGGAAAAAATTAGGTTTTTATTTTATCCGTCTTCAATTGCAGTTATTGGTGCAAGCACAAATGTGGCAAAATGGGGTTTTATAATCCTTGACAACATTATAGCAGGTGGATATAAAGGAAGGGTTTATCCTGTAAATCCAAGAGCGGATACCATATTCGGGTTAAAATGCTATAAAAGGGTTCAGGATATTCCCGAAGAGGTTCATCTCGCAGTTATTACCATCCCAAGAGACAGTGTTTTTGATGCCCTCAAGGATTGTGCTGAAAAAGGTGTAAAATCAGTAATGGTAATATCCTCCGGTTTCAGTGAGGCAGGAAAGGAGTTTATGGAACTTGAGAACAAACTCTCAGAATTTGGAAGAGAAAAAGGGATTCCTGTAGCTGGACCAAACGGACAGGGAATTTTCAATGCATTTATAAATCTGAGTGCTACGATGTCGTATTTTAATGTAAAGCCAGCGAAAGTATCATTTGTTTCACAGAGCGGCAATATGGGAAATACCATGATCCAGTGGGCAAAAAAGTATGGAATGGGATTTGGAAAATTTATTTCCAGCGGAAATGAAGCAATGCTCAAAACAGAGGATTACTACGAGTATTTTGAAAGCGACCCGGATACGGATGTTGTCCTTTCCTATGTAGAGGGAATTGATGACGGAAGGAGGTTTTTTGATAGACTTAGAACTCTCGCCTCAAAGAAGCCTGTTATAATTCTTAAAGGAGCAAAGACCGCTGAAGGAAGAAGGGCTGCTGAATCGCATACAGGAGCAGTTGCAGGTTCTTATGATATATTCAAATCCGCTGTAAAACAGGCAGGAGGAATTATTGTTGAAAATCCCGAGGAGATGGGAGATATCGCCTTTGCCTTTCTATATCAGCCACTTCCAAAAGGGAGAAAGGTTGGTGCGATAAGCGGGGGCGGCGGATGGGCAGTGTTGATTGCCGATGCTCTTGCAGAGGAGGGGCTGGAACTTGCGAAATTCTCACCCGCTCTTATGGAAGAATTGAACCAACTCCTCCCTTATTACTGGAGCCGAAATAATCCCGTTGACCTGGTGGCTGAAAGAAAGGAGGGGTTATATCAAAAGGTTGCGGAACTTGTTATTTCAGAACCCTATGTGGATATATTTATGGCTCTGGGAATAGGATATGGATATTCAGGAGTTTTTAAGATAGATGGTTCAAAACTTATAGAACCCGAAATGAAGGAGCAGATAAAAAGTTATGTTAGGGAAAGGGGGATAGGAGAAAGTCTCTCCCTTATTGAGTTGAAAGAAAAATTCAAAAAGCCAATAATAGCGGCTTCGGATTCTATGTTCGCTGAAGATTTCTACAGAAATGAATCTTTAAAAATTTTGATTGAAAATGGAATTTTTGTTTATCCAACCCCTCAGAGAGCTGCGAGGGTTGCTGCCAGATTGTATGCCTACAGAGAGTATGTAAGAAGGAGAAAAGGGGAAATCAAGGAGTGAGGTTTGGAAGGCAATCGGCCCCTTAAAAAAGGTTGCCGCAGAGGTTTGAGAAATTTCTTAAGGAGGAATTCAGACCATTGAGAGAAAAGGTGGATATCATTGAAAGAGATGTGAAGAAGTTAAAGGATGATGTGGCGGCGTTGAAGGGGTCGGATTTTGAGAGGGAGGCGAGAGAAAGGGCACCTTTAGTTGTTGGGAAGGAGATAACAGAGGGTGCGGAGGAGAAATCATCAGCCCTTGGGGTAATCCTTTTATAATTTTCATATCCTTAACTTGATTTCATAATCAAAAGATATAACATAAAAACTGATGAGAAGGGAGTTTATCAAGGCTTTTCTTTACTTTCTATTTTTAACCCTCCTCTTCTTCTCAAGAAACATAATCTACGGAAAATCCTATACACCATTTAGTTTATTGAATATATGGTATGAGGAACCGCCCGAGAAGGAATACGGGATTCTTGCCCAGATGGACGGACTTGTGATATTTTACGCAAACGATTCCCTTTACAATGAGATGCTCAAAAAGGGAGAGATTTTGAAGTGGAACCCATACATATTTTCGGGGTATCCAATATATGCCAATGGACACAGTTCATTTCACAATCCATTCAGGCTCCTCTTCAATTTCTTCTTTCCTCCTGTCTTTGCAAGGGATTTGACTATTTTCTTCCACATGCTTTTAACAGGAATTTTCACCTTTCTTTTTTTAAGAGAACTTGGATTTTCCTTCTTCCCATCTTTATTCGGAGGGACTGTATGGGAGTTCTGTGCCCACAACACAGCCTTAATTGAGTGGCTATGGGGACCCATGGCATCAGCATACCTCGTCATGCTCTTATACTTCTTCATAAAAACCCTTAAAACGGGAAGACTTTACTGGTTCGCCCTTACCGCTATTGCCTTCTGCCTCTCCCTCATGTGCGGAAACCTTCAATGGTCCCTTTACATATTTTTGACATGGTTCTCCTTTTATCTCTTCTACCTTTACGAATTTCTCAGAGAAAGAAATCTCAAAAAAGCCTTAAACCTCACCTACATCTTTTCAGGGATTTTCATCCTCGGCTTCCTCCTCTCATCAATAGAAATAATCCCGACAATTGAACTTTTGAGGTATTCATCGGAGCAGAGGTTTCTTATTACCTATGAGGAGTATAAATGGGATTTCATGTCCTCTTATTCAATTTTTGTCAGTTCCCTTTTATATCCGAGACTCCTTGGAACTCCCTTTGACCAGATAAACTTTCGTCAGGCTGGAATTACACATTATTATATTATAAATGGCTATATAGGTATTCTACCGCTCCTTTTTCTTGTTTGCGGGGTGGTCCTTTCATGGAAGAAAAGAGATGTTAGGTTTTTCCTCATCCTTTTTGTAATTACATGGCTTATAGGTATCAGAACCCCCTTAGGTTATCTTCTTTTAAAAATTCCTTTTCTCAATAGATTGTTCCACGACAGAATCCTCTTCATCTCATCGTTTTTTGGAATGCTTCTTTCAATAGAGGGGTTGGAAAGACTACTTGAGGAGGAAAGAAGAAAGGCTAATTCTTTCATCCTCTTCATTTTTCCAATTTTTTATATTTTTCTTTGTTCAATTCTTTTCTTTCTCTGGAGGGATGCTATTCCGGAATCCTGGCTCTCCCCGTTGAATACAGCGATAAGCCTTCCATTCCTTTTCCTCCTCTCATCATCTGTCCTTTTTGCGGGAAGGATTTATGGAATGGGAAAAGGTTATTTTGTCATTTTCAGTTTTATATTAACCCTCCTTGACCTCATTCCCCTTGGTATGATTTCAAACAACTGCGATTCTCCCAATTCTTTAAGGGTTATGGAAGATATAAGGAAAAATCTAAAGGCTCAAAACCGGGAAAGGATTGCCGGAGTTAGAACCAATCTTCCTGTTATTTTGAGAATATCCTCTCCTGAGGGCTATGACAGTGTTTATCCTGACTGGTATTTCAAAGCGATATATCCAAGGGCAACAAGAAAGGAGATGAGGTGGGAGGTTTCAATGGAACCGCAGTCCGTTATTACAAGGCTTTTAGGAGTTAAATATCTTATTCCGAATGGAGAACTTCATCCAATTCACAATCCATTAAAAACAGAAGGGCTTGAGTTTTTAAAAAGCATAAATGGATTGATGGTGTATGAGGTTAAAAATGCGCTTCCGAGGGTGTTTGTGCCGCAGAGGTTTGTCATTCTTAATGAAAATGATTCCATAAAATACCTTCATCAAAGTGATTTCAATCCAGACGAATTCTTAATTTTAACAGACATTCCGGATGAATTTCCTGCACAGGGGATGAGTGGAAGGGCTGAGATTCTGTCATACGAACCGCACAGAGTTCTGATTGAGGCAAAAATGGAAACCGATGGATTTCTCGTTCTGACAGATACATACTATCCCGGATGGAAGGTTTATGTTGACAGGGAGGAAACAAAAATTTACAGGGCATATTCATTCTTGAGGGCTATATTCCTTAAAAAGGGGACCCATGAAATCCTTTTTGTGTTTTCTCCTCCTTTATATAAAGCAGGTAAAATCATAACCCTTATCTCAATTATTCTTATTATTCCATTTCTCCTCATGAAATCCTCACCAATGATTTCTACTGAAAAAGCGAAAGAAAAGGACCTTGAATTCATAATAGATAAAAAATGGCTGTTCTCCTTTTCAGCACTGGTTATCGCAATAATTTCCTTTACCATCTTCTGGTGGATTTCATTCGGAGAATTCAAAAAATCAAGGTGGTATTTTTACAGGGGCGTCCTGTTATCACAGATAAACAGGGTTGAAGATGGAATTTCTTATTTTAATAAAGCCCTTTCCTTTAAAATGCCAATGCTACACGCTTATAGATACATGGGAGAACTTTTAAAGATGACAGGGAAGAAAGATGAGGCTGTGATTGCCTTTGAAAAGGCGAGGAAGTATTACCCGGCTTCCTTTGATATATTCATAGCACTGGCTTCCCTCTATAAAGAACTCGGAATGGATGAAGATGTTGAGAAGATGAGGATTGAACTTAATAGATATAGCAAGAAATGGGGAGAAAGGATGGAGAAGGATGGATTTGAACTACTTTTTGAAGGGGACATTGATTTTGCCTTTAAGTCCTTTCTTTCAGCAATTATTCTTGATTCAAAGAGGGACAGAGCCTATTACGGACTTTCACTCATTTATTACATAAAGGGAGATTTGAAAAAGGCACTTGAAGCAATAGAAAAGGCTATAGAAGTGTCACCGGGTAATGAGGCTTATAGAAAAAACAGGGAAAGGATATTAAAGGAAATGGGCGGGAGTTCTAACTGAATGTTCCCTTTTCTTTTCTTGATAGATACCTGTAATAGGAAACTGTGAGGAGGAGTAGAAAGAATATAAACAATGGAAGAGAAACAAACCATGTTCTTAATGGAGATTTTAAGTCCCCTCTGAAGTATGGATACTCAAATGTCTTTGTCAAGCCGAAATAAAAAAGCATCCAGAATAAGACCTCGCCGTCAAAATGTTTTCTCTTAAGGAGCCATAATGCAGGTGGGATTATTATCCACGCACCGATTGTGTTATACAGCTGAACAGGATGAAGAGGAATCCCCGGAAATGCCTTTCCCGCAGGGCTTTGAGGATGAAATACTACACCCCACGGAAGCTCAGTTGGTTTTCCATAACAACAACCGAAGACGAAGCAGTGAAGTCCCTTTGACCATCCAAGTAGAAATGCAAGGAATGGGAAGATGTGGTCAAGAAAGTCAAGGAATTTTTGGGGGTATCTGAAAAGGATGAAAAAAAAGGATATGCCAAGTGATAATGTCCAGACTATACTCATGCCGCCCTTGAGAAACTCTGGAATCTCTTTTTTGTTTTCTATCATGTATAGAATGAACAATGAGTAAATCAATCCGCACAGGAGCAACCCTGAAAGGAGAGAGATGTAAAAATCTATCAATACATCCATTTCCTTTTTCCATCTTCTCCACATTATAAAACTTAAAACCATTGTTATAATAAACCCTATCAGAACGCTTACCTCATCAGTTGTTATAGTCTTTCCAAGAAATTCTATCTTGATCAAATCCCTCAACCACCACTGGGTTCTTGATAAGAAAATGCTCATCTTTTTTCAAATGGACTGTTGAAAATTTTTTCCCTTTTTGAAAGAAATCGGTAGTAAGAGATGATGAGGGCGAAAATGGAAATCAGAAGAACTGGAATTGAGATTATCCATACCCTGTATATAGCTGTCGTATCTCCTCTGAAATAGGGGAACTCAAATGTTTTCATAATCCCGAGGTATAAAAACATCCACATTATAACCTCACCGTCAAAATGCTTCCTTTTAAGGAGCCATAATGCAGGTGGGATTATTATCCACGCCCCAATTAAGTTATATAACTGAACGGGATGAAGAGGGGTATTACCGTATTTTAATCCAGCAGGACTTTCAGGATGAAATACTACACCCCATGGAAGGTTAGTTGGTTTTCCATAACAGCAACCGAAGATGAAGCAGTGAACCCCCTTTACCCATCCCAGAAGAAACGCGAGGAATGGGAGTAAATGGTCGTAAAAGTCAAGGAGTTTCTTTCTGTGATAAAAGAATAGATAAAGGAAGGAAAAACCGAGTGAGAATAGCCACATCACTGACATTATTCCTGCTGGAAAAGTTTTCTTTTTAATAATTAAAAAGATGAGGTATAAAGGATAGGAAAGAAAAAATCCTATCCAGAAGGTTAGATAAAAATTTATAAGAATCTGGCTCTCTTTTTTCCACCTTTTCCACATAATAAATGTCAATAAAATAGTAAATGGAATACCTATCATATACCCGAAGAATGTATGACTTTTTATTTCAACACCGAGTATTTTTATATTAACCAGGTCCCTCATAAAGAAATGAAATTTTGAAAGAATTTCGCCAATCATTCTATCCTCACGAGGGCTAATTGATAATTATCATCAGGAAATTTTTTCAAAACCCTAATTTTCAATCCAGTTTCTTGCGCGATATCAAGAACCATCTCAAGGCTTATCCCTGTGGTATATCCGCTCCTTCTGAACCTCTCAAGAAGGATAACCTCTCCTTTTGAAGCAATTAGTGAAAGAAAAATTGCTTGATTTGATACCCATCTGCCGAAGAAAAATGGAGCAAAATCCCTTACTTCAATTTTTTCCTTTGAAATAAACACAAAATCTGTCCTTCCGGCAAAATTATTGATTCTATTTATTCTGTTTTTTATTAAATACTCCGCAACCTCTTTGTGCAAAGAAAAGGAAAGGGATGAATTCTTTATGCTTTCCCTTAACATCTCTATCTGGATTATGTTCAGAAATATCCCGAAGATGATAATGTATTTGATAACCTTATCTGATAGAAACCTGAATTTTTTCAACCCAGAAGGAATGAATAGGGAGATGAATGGAAGTATGTAGTTTATATGGTATGAACGGACATCCGCAAAAAGGGTTATGACGAGGTAAAAAAGAGATATGAGGAAGATGAGTTTTTTGGATTTCTCATCTTTCTTTTTCGGGATTATTCCCAAAAAGCCAAAGGAGAGAATTAAACCCGAAGGAATTGAGAATAAAAGATATTTTGTTCCAAATCCCTTACCCAGGAAGACTTCAAGAAAAGATGGAAAGGCAAAGATTCCAGAAAGGTAATGGATGATTGCACTTTTTGGCAGAAAAAAAATTCTATGAAGTGAGCCACCACGAAGCACTACATCTTTAAACAGTTGAACAGGAGAGATTAAGAAAAATGGACCGATAAGGATAAGAAATAAAATACATCCTCCAATGATTGAAAGGGGTTTAATTTTCATAGTGATATCTTTCTTGACTATCAAAAAAGAAAGAATGACTGATAAAAGAAATGCCCCTCCGGTAAGGAGATGGATATGGAGAATGAGAGCGGATATAACTAAAAGGCTGAAAGCATCTGAGGAATGGAGAACGTCTTCTTCAATGACTTTTTTTAATTTTATAATAATGATGATTTCAAGGGTGAATATAAAAGGATGGCTCATCCAGCATGTTGTCAGGAACTCCATCCCGAAAAGAGGGAATGTAATGAGAAATAGTGAGATGTAGATGCTTTCCATCTTCCAGAATTTTTCAAGAAGTTTCATATAAAAAAATAAAAAGAAAAGAAATATAAAAAACAGAATGGACCTTATTGAATAAATACTCCTTCCAAAAATTTTCATATAAATTTCAGGGATGTATATCTGAAGGATTGGACCAACATAGTCTGCAAATAAAAGGATATATTCTTTATTACCCAATTTTAGTTTTATCTTCGGGTAGGAATCCTCCTCATTTGAATTCGTCAGAAGTTCAAAAGGACCGATTTTTTTCTTTATGAAGGTTTCATATAAAAGAAACGGGTTTCCGGAAGCATCCATATTTATATCAACGACTTTTAATGGCTCATAAAATCCACCTATTGTCCTTTCCTCAGCCATTACTGTCATCAAAAAAAGGTATCTAATTCCAAATATAAGACCAATTACTATAATTACCATAAACCTCTTCATTCAACCCTCGCAAGGACCAATTCATACTTACCTTTATCAGGAAATTTTTTCAAAACCCTGATTCTCAATCCGGTTTCTTTTGCAATATCAATAACCTCCTCAAGGCTTACCCCTGTTGTAATACCTGCCCTTTTGTAGCTCTCAAGAAGAATAACCTCACCCCTTGAAAGAAGAAGGGAAAGGTAGATTCTATCCCGTGGATGGTTATAGCCAATGAATGGAATGAAATCTATCACCTCAATTCTTTCTTTTGATATAAAGACATAATCATACATACCTGCTATGTTGTGAATTTTCTTTATTCTGTTTTTTGTTAAATAATCAGCAACCTCCTTATGTAAGGAGAGCGAGAGGGATGAGTTCTTTACGCTTTCCCTCAGCATTTCTATCTGGATTATGTTCAGAAATATACCGATGAGAAGAATGAATTTTATCATTTTTTGTGATGATAAACCCAATCCCTTCAAACCATCAGAGATGAATAGGGCGATTAGTGGGAGTATGTAGTTTATATGATATGAGCGGATATCACCGAAAGATGATATGAAGAGATATAAAATAGATGTCATGAGAAAAAATTTTGCGATGGGATTTTTTCTTTCAAATATAAGCCCTAAGAAGCCACATGCCATTATAACCCCAGATGGAAATGAGAAGGGAAGATACCTCAGTCCGAACTCATCGTGCAGGAATATCTCCATGAAGGATGGTCCACCAAATATACCTGCCATGTAATAAAGAATAGAAGAGATTGGAGTGAAAAGAACCTCATGAATTGAATTCTTACCGCGAAATACCACCCTTTCTACTCCGGTGAAAGGTGTCATTATAAATGGAAGTATGAGAACAAAAAATATAAACAAACCAGAGATAAAAGGAATCGGTCGAACCTTAAAGGAGGTATGCCTGTTCGTGAAAATAAACGATAAGGAGATTGAAAAAAGAATGAGAGAACCTGCGAGGAGGTGGACATGAAGAAGAAAACCAGAAAGGAATAGTAAAAAAACGAAATCCCCCGAATTCAGAATTTTTTCTTCAAAGACCTTCTTAAGCCTCATCATAATAAGAATCTCACAAATAAAGGCAGCAGGTTGATTCCAGAAAATCGGGACTGCAAATGGCATTCCAAAGATTGGAAATGTTATTAAGTAAAATTTAAGAAGACCTTCCCTTTTTAGCATTTTTTCAGAAAATTCAGAATAAAAAAATAAAAAAAGCAGGAATGTAAGGAAAAATAATGACCTCAAAGAGTATATGTTTCTCCCGAAGATGGAAAGGTATATCCTCGGAGTATATATCAGTTGTATTGGCCCCACATATGGAAGATAAAGAAATGGATATTCCTTTTTACCAATCCTCATTTTTACAACAGGATGGGGGTCCCTCGGATATGTCCTTATCAAAAACACAAACGGACCGATTTTTTTTTCTTTTAAAAATTCTTCATTTCTTGAAGGGATGTATAATGGCTTAAGAACCCCGTCTTCCATCTTTGCACCAACAACCCTCAACGGTTCATAAATGTATGTCCTTTCCTCAGCCATAACTGTTATCAAAAAGAGGTATCTAATATAGAATATCAAACCCGCAAGAAGGATGATAACCAACCTCTTCCTCATTTAAACGAAGAAGGTTTTCTTCTTCTTATCCTGTGATATATTACCAGCAATAGAGACAAAAAAGATAGGATTGGAAAGAAAATGGGTTTTCCGTAGGCTTCTATTAAAAAAAGCCTCTCAATTGTTTTCATAAATCCCCCATAAAAAAATATCCATAGTGATACCTCCCCCTCAAATTTTCTTCTTTTCAAAAAATACATGGATGGTGGAAGAATGATGAACGAAGCAAGAAAATTGTATATCTGAAGGGGATGAAGTGGAAGACTTCCATGCATCGCACCAGCCCTTGTCTCCGGATGAAATACAACCCCCCATGGGAGGTCTGTTGGCTTTCCATAATGCCATCCGAGACCGAAGAATAGGATGTTAAAAACTCCATAAAGAAGGCAGAAAAAGGGAAAGAGATGGTCATATGTATCAAGAAGTTCCTTCCTGTGAAAAATAAAGAGGTATAAAAACGATAAAAAGAATCCTGAACCCCAGACAGGAATAGTCGTTCCATGAAGAAAAGCCCTTATTGCTTCTCCCAATCCACCTGTTAAATAGAGGAACCCAAGATAAAGAGGTTGTGATAATAACAACCCTATGTGGAAGGCTATATAAAATCCCGTTAGAACTTTTACATCCTTTTTCCACCTTATCCAGAAGAGGTAGTTCAGAAATATGACAAAAGCCCCTGAAAGAACAAAAAGTATAGAAACGAGTTTTATTCCGAGCACATCCGTCTTTAGTAAATAATAAAACTGCCACTGAATTTTTGTAAGTATATATGTCATTTTTTACCATTTTAAAATACCACTTGACATTTTTCAAATTCTGTGTTATAATTGGGTAGAATGAAAAGAAGGGGGATGAAATGAAGAGGTTTTTATTGCCAGCAGGATTTTTATGTTTGATTGGGGTATTTGTCTTTACCCTTGTCAGGACATCAAGGGGAAGGGTTCCTTCACTTGCTGTTCCAAAAACATCACAGGCAGTGGTAACAAAGGGATTGAGTTTCGGATGCACAAGCGGGGATATTGGCACTATGGTAGATTACAGAAATTACAAGGTTGAGTATTCTACATCCTGTAATCCTGGAGGCGGGCAGTCAGGAACGAATGTCCGGGGGTTCTGTCAGACAGATGAGCCTGCGGGTGAACTCATGGACGGAGGAAGGTATTCCTGGACCATGCCTGATAATGTTATTGGCGCAGGGGAATTCAAGGGATTAATTCAATACTTAGAGGAAAACATAAGAAGGATGTTAGAGGGACCGGATGTTATACTTATGCTCAATGGTATGCTATGCGGTCAGGGTGCTCACGCTGCATCATCGGCAAGTGTCAGTGGTGTAGATGCCTGTGCAGCAGCAGACCTCTGCGTATTTGATGCAGGAAAGGGAGGGTTCAAGAGAGGAGGTTCAACACTTTTAAACTGCGTCATTGATTCTATAGCCACACAAACAGGCTGCTATGGTCCAAACTCAGGAGGAGGAGCTGGAACGATATATTATGATTCAGATGGAAATGGAGCCACCGATACAACCTGGACAACATTAAACGATGGATGGATAGTTTATGCTAACAAGGGTGAGGCAAAGGTATGGTTCAATCAGACCGAGCAGAAGATAGAGGCACTCATTGCAATATGGGGTGATTCACAGGCGAAGAGGATTCCACCATTACCTCCTGTTGGTTATGGGTGGGACCAGAACGACCCTGGCACAACCTCAGAAAACAATGCAAGAAACTGGGATAGGGTTTGTGTGGAGGCTGCTGTGAAGTTGTGTGAGAACAATCCCGGCAGTGTAACCCCTAACAGGTGCCCGGGTGCAACCGGAGACTGCGGAGCAGTATATGTCACATCAAACCTTGACCTTTATGCGGATGCCCTTGTCATAAAGACAAAGATGAGCATAAAACAGGATACAAACAACAAGAACCTCATTGATGTATGCCCTGATTTTGACCCAACAACTGGTAAACCAAGTCAAACTACTACCTGGATTGAGCTCGTTGACCAGGACATAGAACCAAATCTGACAGTGGACCTAGGTGTTGCTGGCTGCACCTGCACAGTTGACCCTGATGCCTCGTTCCCGCCCGATACCCTCAACGAACAACTCGCAGGACTGGTTTTTGATTTCCTGTCAAATTTCCTTCATGGTACATGCAAGGGGAATGTCAACTTTTGTAATCGACCGGCTTCATCACCACTTCCTGCCTGTGACGGCTCAAACTGCACAACAAATCCAGCAGATGAAAGGTGCGACCCATGTGATAACAACTGCGATAATGGAGGTGGTCTTGGAGGGGATATTGATGAGAGTTTGAAAACAGCGGTTAATAACTACTGCGACTGGTGCGACACATCGGCTGAAAAGGCAGATAACCCTAATGGTGGCTCAACTACTGGATGGGACTACTGCGTGAGGGGTGTTCCTGCTCCCACAGGAAGTGGAGCCGAATGTTCTGTCGGTCTATTGCCAATGGACCTGAATAATGTGCTTGGTGGTCTCCTCTTTGGGGCGAATACACCCGTGTCAATAAACGACCCTCAGTATTCAACTGCAGCCCCTGATTATGGAACACTAAAACTATTCGGTGTCAAGTATGACCTCGGCTGTTATCCTCAGAGTTTTGATATAAGGTCATACGGATGTTACTCAAACATAGATGCAGCAATATATCCGAGGTGGTCTGAGTATGAACTCTGTGCAGACATGGCAGAGGTTGGCGAGTATCCAAACAAGACAAACCCACCACCATTTTATTTCCTCCCTGCCACTACCCCCGCAGTTTTGGGATATCACTTTGCGATAGGTTTAAATCAGGACCTCGCAACAGAGATTGCCTATTCCTTATATGTATCATCCCTTGCCTGCAATGTTTTTGACAAAAACTCAATTATATGCGACCTTTTTGGCTTCTTCGGTGGTGGTGGTTCGTCGGAGGAATGCCCGTTCATGAAGGTTTCAACGCAGAGGAGCGTAACACCGGGATTGAAACTCGCAGACCCTGACTGCTATGTTGAATTGAGGATGAGACCTGCAGGTGGTCCATCGGTAAGAACCGGTGCAGCACCATATTCAGTAACATGGCCTGCTGGTTATCCAACCCAGACGACATCTGGAATCTACGATGGCGCTCTATTTGTTCCAAACTTCCTGTATGAAGTCCGTGCACCACTTGACGATGGTATTCCTGGTGTATGCTCAAATCCTCCTGTTACAGTCCTTGTCTATGACACGGACGGATGGGGTGGACTTGACCTTGAATACATAAATCTATACCATCCAATGTTTCCTGATAAACCAGGATACATTCACATATTCCTTGACATAGGGTTCCATCTCAATCAGATAAGGTATTCCGCAGAATATGGCTTATCACCGGTTGAGCAGAAGGATTCAGTCAACCAGTTCATAGGTCTTCTTACAAATATATACCTCGCAACCCTTATGAACTTCAGATTTCAACTTCCATTCATATCAGACCCATCAGACCCATTAACAATAAAGTTCTATGCAGCAAGACCATCGGTTGTTGGCCTTGGAAGCGGAAGGGAACAGGAAGGTGATGCAATTGATTACCTCCCGGGCGCATGGCCCGAAAATACCGCAGGAGACTACCTCGCTATTTATGGAATCCTTGAGGGAAAACTAAACCTCTGGCCATTGATACAATCTCTTGGTCTTTTCTCACCACCCGAGACAAGGAACCTTGAGGAGATTGAAAAACTCTATCCGGAGACATTTGTTAGGCTTCCTCAGTGGGGAGAAGATGAACTATTAACACAGATTGAACTCTCTCCCTACGATACAGCAAGGTTATTTGAAGACCACACAATATCATTTAACATCTCATCTTACTCTCAGGATACACCATCAGGACTTATGAGATACACATATAGATTGAACAATGGCTTGTGGAGCGTTCCAAAGGGAACATCAAGCATAAAACTCTCATACCTTCCTGATGGATATTATAAACTTGAGGTCGCATCTATTGGCAATAAGCAGAGGATGGATTCAACACCTGCGGTTGTGAGGTTCGTTGTTGACAGAACACCACCGCGGGTTGAGCCACTGGAGAATAAGACGGTTGTTCGTGATGAGGTTTATGAGATTCCAGTATTCATTGATGACAATATGACAAAGAGGGAGAATCTGAAGACAAGATTCAGGGTTGATAATGGAGAATGGGTTGATTTTGACCCGAGACTCAAGTATCTGGATATTCCATTGAAGACATGGGGACTTCACGATATAGAGATTGAGGCTTATGATGAAGCAGGAAACAGGGGATTTTACAAACAGGGTGTATTCAGGGCTGATAAAGGGAGAGGTTTCAGCTGCGGATTTGTTGCTTCTACAATAAAGGGATATGCAGGTTTCTTCCTCGCAACCCTCTTAAGCGTGGGAATCCCCCTCCTCTTCCTAATAGGGATAAAGGTAGGATTAAAAAGGAAGGGCTCAAAAAACAAATTTATGTAAAAAGTCTTTCATTTTCCTGCGGATGAGCAGATGGAAGAAAGTAATTTGGATAGGAGGGATAGGTTTCTTTTTATGGTATAGGTATTTTTTCATTTTGGTCCCGATGAATGAAGAGGCATCCGCGGGAGGATTGGTAGAAGTAAAAGTAGGTAAGGTTTTAACGACAAATGATGAAAGGATAATTTTTTCTTTAGAAGAGCCTGATAAGGTAATAAAAATAGGAGAAAAACTAAGCTTCCTCTTTCAGTCTCACTGGCCTATGGTAAAAATCAGATATGAAAATAAAGAATTTCCTTTTGCTATTGTTCCTTATTCAGGTTTTTTGCCCCTTCTTATTAACTATCCATTCACACTGATTTTTGGTAAAAACATATACTCTTTTAAATTCATGCTTCTTTTTTCATTTATGATATTTTTGTGGATGTATATGGAACTCCCTGTTTTCAAAGGAAAAAAGATACCAGAAAGGCTCTTATTATCCATGTTTTTTATTTCTTTTCCTCTTGTTTCCATCGGGATAATAAATTTCATTTTTCCCTTTCTTTTATATTTTATATTTATAATTGCTATCTTTAACAGGATATACCGCATTCTTGAAAGCGAAAGAACTAAACCAGTTGATTTTTTATTAATTCCCCTTTTTGGCGGGATTCTATTTCAGCAAATTTTTATGGGAGGTGGTATTTTTGTAGCAATGCTCCTTTCATTTTTGAGATGTGTAATGAGATA